>Ga0214917_10001067_pt1 | contig 35800 bp, 21 predicted proteins | sample LL_1208_BB_MetaG_FD_177983 | JGI IMG/M metagenome (GOLD analysis project Ga0214917, IMG submission 177983) | Freshwater microbial communities from Lake Lanier, Atlanta, Georgia, United States - LL_1208_BB | ecosystem: Environmental > Aquatic > Freshwater > Lake | place: USA: Georgia | collected... | reverse complement strand
GGGAGCCGGCGTAGGCAGACAAGCGAAGCAAGGATTGCGAAGCGAAGGCTGCATCCGAGTGAGCAGAGGGCACGATGCCCTCTGCGAACGTCCGGCGACGGGGCACGGGCAGCCCCGGGAGCCGGCGTATGCAGACAAGCGAAGCAAGGATTGCGAAGCGAAGGCTGCATCCGAGTGAGCAGAGGGCACGATGCCCTCTGCGAACGTCCGGCGACGGGGCACGGGCAGCCCCGGCGGCTTGGTCTGGCCGCAGCGAACGTCCGGCGACGGGGCACGGACAGCCCCGGCGGCCGCGATCACTTCCCCAGCGGATGATCCTGCTCGCAGTCGGGGTCCTTGGGCGATTCCGCGCCCACCTCGGCGACCGGGTGCGTGAAGAGGTATTTCCAGACCGGCTCGTAGAGGAATTCGCCCTTGGCGTTCTTGGGCGCCGCCTTGCCGGGCTGCACGGCGGAGTGGGCCCTGTCGGCCCGCTGCTTGTCGTCGGCGCCGCCGGCATCGGCGGCCGTGATGAGCCGCCGCGAGTTCTCGAAGGGCGCCGGCACGTCGTCGACGTTCACGATCGGCCCGTAGGCGTTCATGCCGAGCAGTTCCCACGAGCGGCAGTAGTGGTCGCCGCTCCAGCCGCCGTCGAGCACGTGCGAGAAGCCGAAGTACCGCTCGCCGGGCGTCTCCGAAGGGAGCGACTGCCAGTCCTGATCCTGGTCCCGCGGTCCGCAGAGCATCACCACCCGGTCGACCTTCACGTGCTTGGCGAACCGGGCCGCCGTGGTGGCCCCGTGCGAGGCACCGGCGACGATCACCTTGTCCCAGCGGACCTTGTCGCCGGCCGGCGTGAGGAACTGCTTCCACTTCCCCTGCGGCTGGTTCTTGGCGAGCCCCAGGAGCATCATCCGCACCCGTTCCACCATCGAGTCGGGCGGCGGGATGTCGATCTGGTCGCTGACGTCCTCGCCGATCGACGCCTCCAGCCGCACGTTGCCGCGGGCCATCCGGTCGGTCGGCTTGAGGATGCCGAACCACTTGTTGGCGTAGTGCGGCTGCACGGCGTGCAGGCCGTAGGAGTTGAGCCGCTGGAAGAGATCCTGGTTGTAGCCCATCAGCCAGACGACGAGCCGGCCGCGGGAACTGACCCGCGTGTCGACCGACGCGTGCTCGAGATCCTCGGGCTTGCCGTCCTTCTCGAAGACGAAGTCGATCTCCGGATGCGGCTTGGCCCGCGGATCGAGTTCGCTGGCGCGGGCCTTCGCCAGGAGCCACGTCGGGCCACCGAGCGCCGGTTCGGCGGCCCGGCCCGCATCGGCCGCGAACGCAGCGGCTATGGCCCCCGTCCAGACGACCGCCGTCCAGATCACCCCCGACATCCGCCCCGTCGTCGCGGTGGTCGCCATCGCTGCTCCTCGGCTGTGTGCGGGCGACGTGGCAGTCGCCCCCGCGGCCGGGGCGTCCGACACGTGTCGCAACTGGCCCGCCGCCATCGCGGTCTGTAAAACACAAGTGACCGTAAAACATACCGGTGATGGCCGGCGACCGACAGGTGCCGGCGGTCCGCTTCAGGGAATCGGCCACCATGCCCCAGTCCCGGCACGCCATGCCCGCCGAGCGATTCGCGGCCGCCGCGGTCCTCTGCGTGGTCGCCGCGGCCGGCACCACGGCCGGCACCACGGCCCGCGGGGCGACGCCGTCGTTCGCCGCCGACGTGAAGCCGCTGCTGGCGAAATACTGCCTCGACTGCCATGCCGGCAAGGACGCCGAGGGGGGTGTCGCCCTCGACGAATGCACCGAGGCGGCGGCCCGCAGCACCGACCGCAGGACCTGGCTCAAGGTGCTCAGGCAGGTGCAGGGGCACGCCATGCCCCCGCGCGACGCCGAACAGCCGACCGACGCGGAGCGGACGGCCCTGGCCGCCTGGATCGGCGGCTTCGCCCTCAAGCCCGACTGCTCGAAGGGGGAGCGGCCGGGCCACGTCACGCTGCACCGGCTCAACAGGGCCGAATACAACAACACGATCCGCGACCTCTTCGGCGTCGAGATCAGGCCGGCCGACGAGTTTCCCTCCGATGACGTCGGCTATGGCTTCGACAACATCGGCGACGTGCTCACCGTCTCGCCCGTGCTGCTCGAACGGTATCTCCTCGCCGCCGAGGAGGTGGCACAGGCGGTCATCTGCGCCGCCGACGCCGACACCGCGCCGGTGCGGAAGCTCGCCGGCAAGCAGCTCAACACGACATCCGATTTCGGCCACGACGTGGAGATCGAGGATGCCGGCAGCTACATCATCCGCGTCCGCGCCGCCGGCGACCTGGCGGGCCCCGAGCCACCGAGGATGGGAGTCGCGTTCGACAAGAACAGGAAGCAGGCCCGGATCTTCGACGTCCGCAACGCGAAGCCGACGTACCGCGACTTCGAGGTACGGGTCAAGGCGACGGCCGGCACGCACCGCGTCGACGTGGGGTTCCTCAACGACTTCGCCGGCACCGACCCGAAGACGAACAAGAAGGCCGACCGCAACCTCTCCGTGGAGAGCATCCGGCTGATCGGGCCGATCGGCGTGATGCCCGATCCGCTGCCGGAGCCGCACGTGCGGTTCTTCAAGAAGCCGATCGACCCGCAGGCCGACCCCGACGAGCAGCTCGCGCAGGCCCGCGAGATCCTCCGGCCGCTCGCGTGCCGCACCTTCCGGCGGGTCGCCACGGATGCGGAGGTGGACGCTGTCATGAAGGTCTACGAATCGGCCCGCGACGGCGGGCAGTCGATCGAGCGGGCGATGCAGGCGGCGGTGACGGCGCTGCTGGTCGCGCCGTCGTTCATCTTCCGCGTCGAGAAGGAGCCGTCGCCCGGGAAGATCCGCCGGCTCGACGGCTTCGAGGTCGCGTCACGGCTCTCCTACTTCCTCTGGAGCACGATGCCCGACGCCCGGCTCCTCCGCGCCGCCGACCGCGGCGAGCTGGAGACCGACGAGCAGGTGGTGGCCGCCGCGCTGCGGATGCTCAAGGACGACAAGGCCCGGGCGCTGGTGGAGAACTTCGCCAGCCAGTGGCTGCAGCTCCGCAGCCTCGACGAGGCCGCGCCCGACCGGGGCCGGTTCCCTGGATTCGACGACGATCTCCGCCGGGCGATGCGGCGGGAGACGGAGGAGTTCTTCTGGCACATCGTGCGGGAGGACAAGAGCGTGCTCGAATTCCTCGAGGCCGACTACACGTTCGTCAACGAGCGGCTGGCGAAGCACTACGGGCTCCCGGGCGTCACGGGCGACGCGCTCGTCCGCGTCGCGCTCGACCCCGACCGGCGCGGCGGCCTGCTGGGGCAGGCGAGCGTGCTCACCGTCACGAGCAATCCCACGCGGACGAGCCCGGTCAAGCGGGGCAAGTGGATCCTCGAAAATCTCTTCGCGGCCCCGCCGCCCCCGCCACCGCCCAACGTGCCGGAGCTGAAGGACGCCGGCGGCGAGAAGCTCACCGGCACGCTGCGGCAGCGAATGGAACAGCACCGGGCCGACCCGGCCTGCGCCGCCTGCCACCAGCTGATGGACCCGCTCGGCTTCGGCCTGGAGAACTACGACGCCGTGGGGGCCTGGCGGACGAAGGACGGCGACACCGCCGTCGACGCCGGCGGGGAGCTGCCGGGCGGCAGGAGCTTCAAGGGGCCGAAGGAGTTGCGGCAGGTGCTCCTCGACAGGCGGGACGAATTTCGCCGCTGCCTGGCGGAAAAGCTGCTCACCTACGCGATCGGCCGCGGGCTCGAATGGTACGACGCATGTGCGGTCGAGCGGATCGCCGAGCGGACGGCGACCGGCGGCGACCGGTTCTCGGTCATGGTCGCGGAGATCGTGAAGAGCCCGGCATTCCGCAAGCGGGAATCGACGGCGGCCCGCTGAGGCAGCGTTCACGAAAAACATCGCCGCTCGGTTCACGAAAAACATCGCATACTGCGATTTTTTCTTGGCGGGCTCCGCCCGCTGGTGCTGCGCTCGGCATCCTGCCGAGCTGTGTGCACGAAAAACATCGCATCCTGCGATTTTTTCTTGGCGGGCTCCGCCCGCTGGTGCTGCGCTCGGCATCCTGCCGAGCTGTGTGCACGAAAAACATCGCATCCTGCGATTTTTTCTTGGCGGGCTCCGCCCGCTGGTGCTGCGCTCGGCATCCTGCCGAGCTGTTCATGGGACAGGCTTCGCGACGCAGATCGCGCGGGGAGGGGCTGCCGGTGCCCTCGAGCGGGCTGTGGAAGCAAGCGCAGCAAGGATTGCGAAGCGCAGCTTCTACTGCAGTGAGCCGAGGCCGGGAGGGCCGAGGCGAACGTCCGACGAGAGGGCACCGGCAGCCCCGGGGCCATACTTTCCGCCCGGTACGGCAATGCAGCGCGTCGAGGGCTATACTGCAAGGGTCTTCAAAAAGGTCTTTTCGACGGGCCTCGGGTGACTGTCTTTCGCATCGAGGAGGCTTCGATGGGAATGATTCTCTCGCGACGAACGGTGCTCCGCGGCGTCGGCACGACGGTGGCCCTGCCGGTTCTCGAGGCGATGCTGCCCGCGACCGCGGTGGCCGCGCCCAAAAAGGCGTCGGGCAGGCTGCCGCTGCGGATGGCGTTTCTCTATTCGCCCAACGGCATGCACATGCCCGACTGGACGCCGTCGTCCGAGGGTTCGAGCTTCACAGTCCCGTGGATCCTCGAGCCGCTGGCCGACCTCCGCGGCCATTGGAGCGTGCTCACGGGGCTGGCCCACAGGAAGGCCAACGCCAACGGCGACGGCGGCGGCGACCACGCCCGGGCGATGACGACCTTCCTCACGGGCGTGCAGGCCCGCAAGACGTCGGGCGCCGACATCCATGCCGGTGTGTCGGCCGACCAGATCGCGGCCCAGGCGATCGGCAAGCGGACGCGGCTGCCGTCCCTGGAGATCGGCGCCGAGGCGGGCGGCCAGTCGGGCTCCTGCGACTCGGGCTACAGCTGCGCCTACTCCTCCACGATCTCCTGGCGGAGCGAGACGCAGCCGGTGCCGAAGGAGACCGATCCGCGGCTGATCTTCGAGCGGCTCTTCGAGAACGGGCGGCCCGAGGAATCGGAGTCGGCCCGCGCGCGGCGGGCGGTCGTGAGCCGCAGCGTGCTCGACTTCGTGCTCGAAGACGCGAAGCGGCTCGACAAGTCGCTCGGCGTGGCCGACCAGCGGAAGCTGGAGGAATACCTCTCGTCGGTCCGCGAGCTGGAGCGGCGGATCGAGCGGTCGAACAGGAACACCGGCGGCCTGGGCATCCAGAAGCCGGAGGAGATGCCGGAGACCTATCAGGAGCACCTGCGGCTGCTCGCCGATCTGCTCGTGGTGGCCTTCCAGACCGATCAGACCCGGCTGGCGACGTTCGTCTTCGCCAACGAGGGGAGCAACCGCAACTACTCGTTCATCGGCGTGCCCGAGGGGCACCACGAGCTGTCGCACCACGGCAACGACCCCGTCAAGCACGAGAAGCTGCGGAAGATCAACCGCTTCCACGTGGAGCAGTTGGCCTACCTGCTGGGGCGGCTGCGGGGCGTGAAGGAGGGGGATGGCACGCTTCTCGACCGCTGCATGATCGCCTACGGCAGCGGCATGGGCGACTCGAACCGCCACGACCACGAGGATCTCCCGCTCCTCCTGGCGGGCTGGGGCGGCGGCACGCTCACGCCCGGCCGCCACGTGCGGTTCAAGAAGGGCACGCCGGCCGCGAACCTCCACGTCGCGATGCTCCACCGCCTCGGCGTCGCCGTCGAATCGATCGGCGACAGCAGCGGCATGCTCGAGGAGATCTGACCGTCTGGTCGTCTGATCTTCCTTGGGCCATCCGTGGGGAGAATCCTTCGCGCGAGGGGGCGGGCCGCGGAATCGACGACGGCGTTGCGACGAACGCCCGGATGCCGCGGATGAATCGACAGCGAGCCACGGCGTCGCACTCCGACAAAACGTCTCTTTGACAAAATAATCGGCCGATCTTAGCCTCGGCTTTTCTTCCCTTTCGCAGGAGACAGCCACCGTGATTCTCGCCCGCCTCGTCGATCGCTGCCTCGTCGATCGCCGGTCTATCGCCCGGCTTTTTCCGCTCGCGCTCGTCGCCGTTCTGACGATCGGCTGCAGCGGCACGGTGCAGGACAAGGTCATGACCGGCACCGGCACCGGCCCCGGCCCCGTCGATGAGGCCAAGGCTCTCCTCCGGCGGTATGCCGACGGCCAGCCGATGGGCAGCGAGGCGATGGTGTTCGACGACCTCGCCCAGCGGGTCACGGCCGCCGACGCCGCCAAGGGTGCCAAACTCAAGAAGTTCCTCGACGATGCTCAGAAGAAGGGCGTCGACGCGAACGCCGCCAAGGCCCTACTCAAGGACCTGTGAGCCCCCTCGTTCGCAGGGGCACGTGGCCCTGAGGACGACGAAAACGCCGCTGCCAGCACAGCCAGCACCGCGGAAATCCCGTCTTCGGCGGCCAGTGAAGTCGTCTGCTAAACTAAAATAGCGTGAGGCCGTGGGGGCTCCCGGTGGCGACCGCGGATCGGGAGCGCCGCAGCACATTTTTCATTCCTACTCCGGCCGGTCTTTCATGCTTCAATCACGTCTTTCATTCTTCAATCACGTTTCATCCAGCAAGGATTCTTCACATGCACACCTCCGCCATTCGTGATCGCCGGACTCCGGCGGTCCGCAGCGCCGCCGGCTTCACGCTCGTGGAACTGCTCGTCGTGATCGCCATCATCGGCATCCTGGTGGGCCTGCTCCTGCCGGCAGTGCAGTCGGCCCGCGAAACGGCCCGCCGCAGCGCCTGCCAGAACAACATGAAGCAGCTGGGCATCGCGGCCCATTCGTACCTCTCTGCGCAGAAGACGTTTCCGGCCAATCATTTCGGTCCCGCGATGAAGGTGAATTCGAACGGCTGGGAACGGCTCAGCGGCATGTACGCCATCCTGCCGTACATGGAAGAGACGAAGCTCTTCAACGACATGCAGCAGTATCAGACCGGCGCCACGGCATGGAACTGGGGCAACCTGCTCAACCTCGCCCGCACCCGCATTCCCGCGCTGGCCTGCCCGTCGGAGCTTCCCCCGGTGACATACACCAACGGCTGGACGAATTACGGCTGGTCGCTGGGAAGCTATCCCCATGGCACGCCCTGGAGGTCTGCTGCCAACGGCTTCACGTTCACGGAGGCCCGCTGCAATCCCGCGAGCAGTCCCGGCACGCGCACCTGCCCCGAGGCCAGCTGGCCGGGCTGGACACCGGGCGACTTCCGCGACGGTCTCACCAACGTGCTCATGGGGTCCGAGATGCTCGTGGGCAGCAACACGAACGAGGCCCTGTTCCCGCGAAACGTGATCTTCGGTGCTAGCGACGCTTTCTCCACGGTCGTCAACAAGGACTTCGCAACGCAGGCCGAGATCGATGCGATGGGTGCCGCGACGTCGGCGGTGAACGGCACGAGCGGCTCGGGTGCCGGCTGGCGGGGCAACAACGGCGGCTACTTCGGCTGGTATGGCGTGTCGTCGTCGAGCATCAACACCACGGTGCCCCCCAACTGGAAGTTTCCTTCGGGTGGCAACGGCACACCCGGCATGTCCTACGACGGCGGCTGGGGCGTGTTTCCGCCGCGCAGCCGGCACTTCGGCATGGTCAACGCCGTGATGGCCGACGGCGCCACCACGACCGTCGCCGACACGATCGACCTCCTGACGTTCCAGCGGATGGGCCACCGCCGCGACGGGGCAAAGTGGACCCGCGACGACCAGTAGGCTGCCGGCCACCCGGTCGGGTGGCGTGACGCCGCATCTGGGATACATTCGTTCGGCCGTATCGAGGTGGAGGAGCATCCCGACGAGATGCTCCTCTCGCCCGACGGCCGCCGGCTCTTCGTCGCCAACTCCAAATTGCAACAGTGTCCCCGTCGTAGACCTCCGGCAAGAACTGGGCAGGACCTCGCGGCGACGAACGTAACGGAAGCGATCGTCGCCACGCTCACGCCTCGCGTCGCCACGGCATAGGCCGTCACGGAATCGCCGGCGATGGACCTGTCGGTCGAGGATGCTGCCGACGACATCCTCTGCAACGAGACTATTCTGGCGGAGCGTCCGCGGGCCGGAGGTGGCGACGCCCGCCCCCCGGCGGGCGGCCTTCGTGTTCAGCGGCGGTGATGAAGACGATGAGGACGAAGACGATGACGACGAGCCACACGAAGAGCGCGACTGATCCATGGCGGCCGGGGCCGCCAGTGCCCTGTCGCCGGGCGTGCGCCGCGGCCTTGCGGGCCATCGCGATCGCGGTCGCCGCGTGGGCCACGGCTGTCGCAGGTGCGGCCGCCGCGGACGCCCCGCGGTGGAACATCCTCTTCGTCTTCGCCGACGACTGGGGCCGTTACGCCGGCTGCTACCGCGGGCTCGACGGCCGGCCGGGAATCAACGACGTCGTCGAAACGCCGGCCGTCGATCGGCTCGCCCGCGAGGGCGTCGTCTTTCGCAACGCCTTCGTCAACGCCCCGTCCTGCACCCCGTGCCGCAGCTCGCTTCTCTCCGGACGCTCTTTCTTCAACTGCGGCCGCGGGGCGATCCTGCAGGGCGCCGTCTGGGACGACGCCATCCCCACGTTTCCGCTGGAGCTCGAGAAGGGGGGCTACAGGATCGGCAAGTCGTTCAAGGTCTGGAGCCCTGGGAAGCCCGCCGACCAGCCGTTCGGCGGGCAGCGGCACGCCTACGAGAAGGCCGGTCGCATGTCGAGCAACTTCTCCGAGTCGGCCACGAGGCTCGTGGCGCAGGGGAGCACGGTCGCGGCGGCGCGGGAGAGGATCCTCGCCGAGGTCGGGGGCAACTTCGACGCCTTCCTCGCCGATGCATCGGCCGGCGGCGGCGACGCACCCTGGCTCTACATGCTCGGCACCACGACGACCCACCGCCGCTGGGTGAAGGGCTCCGGCAAGGCCCTCTGGGACATCGATCCCGAGCGGCTCTCCGGCCGGCTGCCCGCGTTCCTGCCCGACGTGCCGGAGGTCCGCGAGGACGTGGCCGACTACCTCGGCGAGGTGCGGGCCGTCGACGCCTCGATCGGCGTGCTGCTCGAGCGGCTCGCCGCCGCCGGCCAGCTCGACCGCACGCTCGTCATCGTCAGCGGCGACCACGGCATGCCGGGTGTGCCCGCGGGCAAGTGCGACCTCTACGACCACGGCACCCGCGTCGCCCTGGTGGCCCGCGTCCCGGGCGGCACTCCCGGCCGCGTCGCCGACGATTTCATCTCCCTGCCCGACCTCGCCCCCACGTTCATGGAGATCGGCGGTGTCGCCCCGCCTCCGGGGATCGCGGGCAGGAGCATCCTGCCGCTCTTGCGATCGGACCGGTCCGGGCAGATCGACGCGTCGCGGACCTGGGTGATCACCGGCCGGGAGCGGCACGTGGCCGCCGCCCGCGAGGGCAACCTGCCCTATCCCATGCGGGCCCTGCGGACCGCCGACCATCTCTACATCCGCAACTTCGCCCCCGACCGCCTGCCGATGGGATCGCCCGGCGGCGTCACGGCCGACGCCGCCCCGGCTGCGGCCGTGCTCGAGTCCGACACCTTCGCCGCGTTCGCCGACATGGATGCGAGCCCTACAAAGGCCTGGGTGATCGCGCATCGCGCCGATCCCCGGTGGTCGTGGCTCTATTCCAAAGCCTTCGGGAAGCGGCCGGCCGAGGAGCTCTACGACCTGCGGAGCGATCCCGACCAGCTGACGAACGTCGCCGACAGCCCCGACCATGCCGCCGTGAAGGAGAAGCTCTCCCGGCAACTCACCGGCATCCTCACGCAGGCCGGCGACCCGCGTCTGTCGGCCGACGTCCCCTTCGAGCAGCCGCCGTTCACCGACGCGGCACGCTAACTGGCTGTGGAAAAAGCCCTCCCTGGCCTTTTTCCACGAGGGCGAGCGGCGAAAAAGCCGAGGTTTTTGGCGCTCGCTGCCGCCGCCTCCAGCGGCGGATGACTTTATCCACGACCTCCTCAGGCACCTCCGCCGCACCGCCGGGGACGGTACGAGTTCCCTCGCTGTGGCCGAAGCGGCCAAACGCCCGGAATCCTCGCACCGATCCCCGGCTCCCGTATTCACGCCGGCCGCGGGCATCCGGCCCGAGACGCTTGCCCCGCCTCTCCAAGCCGCGCATCGCCGCGCCAGATGCTCGGGAGCCGGTCGGAGGCGCGCGCAGGAGCTGGTGAACTTTGACTGCGAGAGTGGGCGCACCATCATCATGGAGGTCGCAACGTCAAAGTCCGCCGGCGACGAGCATGCCGCAGACCGGTGACGGAGTTGACGTGGTGCTCGTCTATGCTGGCCGCCCTGGCTGTCGAGCGTCTGCTCTTACCCGAGAAGGCCTCCGTGACCCACGCCGACTCCGCTCCATCACGCGAACGGATCCCGCTCGGGCCGGCTCCGCAGGCCGTTGGCCTCGGCGTCGGGGCCGGTGGGCGTCGTGAACGACTCCGTGGCCGGGTCGAACGTGAGCTTCCGGCCGAGGATCCACGAGAACGCCGCCGCGTTGCTCGCGACGTGCGACCGCCGCATGACGTCGCCGTTGCATACCGGCTGCGACCGCGACTTCACGCAGTCGAAGAAGTTGCGGGCATGGGCCGCGGCGTCGGTGCCACGCACCCGCTTGAAGGCCTCGGGCACCGTAGCGGCGAGCGACTCGCTGCTGAAGTCGATGCCCCCCTCGTCGCCGGTCGACAGCCAGCCCTCCTCGCCCTTGAACGTCACCGGGCAGGTGCCGAGCTTCGTGTTGTAGTGCGGGCTGCGGTCGCCGAACGGGGTCTTGAGGAAGTCGAGCACGAGCGACACGCCGTTGGCGTAGCGGCAGGTGATCTTGTCCTCGCCGGCCTCGTACTCGACGGGAGTCGTGTTGTCGGCCGAGTTGGCCCACTGGCAGAGGTCGACGGTGTGGGCGGCCCAGTCGAGCAGCTTCGCACCCGATTCGAAGTCGAACTGCCCCCGCCACTTGCCGGCGACGTAGGACTTGTTGTAGGGCCGCCAGGGGGCGATCCCGAGCCACATGTTCCAGTCGCACTCGTCGCGGGAGGGTGTCGGCTCCGCCGGCAGCCAGTCGTTCTTGAGCTCAGGCCAGTAGACCGAGGCATGGAGCTGCGTGAGCTTTCCGAGCTTCCCGGCCCGGGCGAGTTCCACCGCTTTGATGAAGTTCGGCACGCTGCGGCGCTGGGTGCCCGCCTGGAAGATCCGCTTCGTCTTCTTCATCGTGTCCGCGATCTGCTGGCAGATCGCCATCGTCAGGCCGCAGGGCTTCTCGCAGTAGATGTCCTTGCCCGCCTCGGCGGCCATGATCGAGGCCTTCCCGTGCCAGCGGTCGCCGGTGGCGATCAGCACGCAGTCGATGTCCTTGCGGGCGAGCAGTTCGCGGAAGTCGCCGTAGAGCGTGCAGTCCGAGTTGCCGTAGTGGCCGTCGACGAGCTTCTTGCCGGCGTCGCGGCGGGAGGCCTGCACGTCGGCGATCGCCACGCACTGCACGTCGGGAAACTTCAGCATCTCGCCGAGCACGTAGGTGCACCGCGGCCCGATGCCGATCACGCCGAGCGTCAGCCGTTCGCTCGCCGCCGCCACGTTCTCCCGGCCCAGGGCCCGGGCGGAGACGATCGCCGGGCCGACGACGGCGGGCAGCAACCTTGCTGCGGTGCCGGCACACGCCAGCGAGGCGGCCAGGAACTCACGGCGGCCGGAGGAACGGGCTGCGGACATCGGCGGACTCCTTCTCTTCGTACGGTCTTCGTACGGATGGTGTGCGTGCGGACGGACTCGTGACGCACGGCTGAATGTAGGCCATGCGGGCCGTGGCCGCAAAACGACCTGCCGGCCGCAGAGTCGGCGGAACACTGCAGGTCCGCCGGGCAGCCTCCGTGAGGCCGGTAGACCGCGGCGCCGCTGCGGGCGGTCACCCTGACGGCTGTAGCGATCGTCCATGGTCCGGATGAATCCGGCGGCGGGTCGGCTGCGGGTGGCCGATCCCCGACTCCGGATGTGGGTTCTCCGTCGACCGGCGGCACCGTGACCGGTCGCGAGAAGTCCACAGGCGGCGAAGCCCCCAACGGAATGCGGAGCGTTTTCTCATGCGACTCACCAGCCGAATCTGTGCCGTCACCTTCGCGATCGCGATGGCCACGTCGCCACTCCACGCCGCCGATCTCCCCGCCGCGATCGATCTCGCGGATTTCGGTCGGAATGATCCGGGCCCCGCCCCGGCGGGTGACGCCTGGTGGGCCCCCGCGGCGGATCGGGCCGAGCCGCTGCCGGTCGTCCCGGTCGTGCACGGGCTCGACGCAGCCGCGACGCAGTTCTACGTGAGCGGCATCGTCGGCGCGTCGTTCGCGACGGTCGACACCGGCGGGAGCCGGAGCTTCGCGGACACCGTCATCAGGCAGAACGGCTCGGTCAACGAGACGATCTTCACCGGCGGTGGCGCGGTCGGCCTCGCGCTCGCCCGGCCGGCGGGACTCCTGCGGATGGAGGTCGAGGGCCGCGCCCGCGGCCCGATGAGCGGCTCGACGAACCTCACGGTCGACGGCGTGCCCGCCACCGCGCTCGACGCACGGGCGACGAACGGCTGGTCGTCGATGGTGAACTTCTGGCGCGACTGGTTCTTCACCGACTCCCTCGGCATCTACGCCGGCGGCGGCTTCGGCGTCGGGGGATACCAGTACGCGTTGCAGGCGCCCACCGGCAACGCGTTCCTGCCGCTGGCCGGCTCGACACCGGTCACGACGTTCGCCTGGCAGATCGGCACCGGGTTCGTCTACGAGATCAGCGACCGCGTCACGCTCGACACCAGCTACCGCTTCTTCGCCATGACGCCCGAATCGACGGCGATCTACGTCGACAACTCCGTCGGGCTGGGATCCTTCTCGTCGGCGTTCAATGCCAGCGAGCTGCTGCTGTCCGTGCGGATCTACGAACCGTTCCGCAGGTGGCGGTAGCCGGTCGCCGTCCGGCGGGTGGCCCCTCGCTTGCCGCGTGCAGCGCGGTGCGTCACACTGGACCGCATGGAACCGCCTTCGGACCTGATCCCGGCCGATTCCGGACTCGCGTCGCTCTCCGCGGGCAGCCTGGCCCGCCCCGGACTGCCGAGGTCGACGCCGCTCTCCTCCGAGCGGGTGCGGGCCGTCGATCTCGACGAGCGGATGGATCCGCTGGCGGTGTCCGAGTCCGTCGCGGACGGCGCCGGCACGCTCGCCGACACGGCCTGGAAGCTGACCGTGATCGGGCTGGCCGCCGCCGTGATCTGGTGGCTGCTCCCGCGCGGCACCGCGGCCCGGCCGCCGCTGGAATTGCCGGCGCCGCTGCAGGCGGAGCCCGCCCCGATCCCGGCCCCGCAGCGGGCCGCCGAGGAGGCCGCGATCGCCCTGCTCAAGCAGGCCGCCCCGACGCGGGCGCTGGCGGCCTTCCGTCAGTGCGTCGACGCCGACGGCGCCGCGTCGGTGAACGTCTGGAGGTACTACCTGCAGACGCTCGTCGATCTCGACGAGCGCGCCGAACTGCGGCAGCGGGCCCGCCAGTTCCTCGGCCGGCATCCCGACCGGCTGGAGGGACCGCACTTCCAGTGCGAGGCGATCTGCCGCGACGACCCGGAGCGGCACCGCGAACGGACGCTCCCCTGGGGTTCGCGGGTCGACCCGCCATACGTGCAGGAACTCGACCGCTGCCAGGGCACCATCGACGACGCGCTCAACCTCCTCCAGCAGCACGATGGCGACTGGCCGGCGGCCGCCCGCACCGCATGGACGGACCTGCTGCAGCTCGACCGCGCCCGCCTGCACCACCACGCGTGGAGGTGCGGCCGCCTCGCGTTCGATGATCCGCACCGCGAGCAGGCGCTCGCGGCCCTCCGCACGCTCTCCTCGCCCGCGACGGCCGACGCCCTCGCGCTGCGCCGCGACATCTACCGCGCCTGCCGCGACGCCTGGCCGAAGACACTCGGCTTCGAGGCGAAGAAGCAGGTCGTCAACGGCATGGAATGGACGAAGGACGATCTCGTGCGTGCGCTGGCCGCCGACGAGGTCGCGCTCGCAGGGCTTCCGCCGCAGGGACGACGATGACCGACTCGCCGCTGGTGACGTCCGGCTCGAAGCCGCTCGTGGGCCGCGGAACGGCCGCACCGCCGGCGGCCCGGCCGGACTTCAAAGGGCCGGGCTTCACCGGGCCGGCGGGGGGCTTCGCCCTGGGCACGCCGCCCATGGAGCTGGCCCGCCAGCTGCTCGTGATCGTGCTCTACGTCGCCGCCGCACGGCTGATGATGCTCGACCCGTGGTTCACGGGCGACACCTTCACCTGGCGGCAGTCGAGCGTCATCACGCTGCTGGGCCTGCTGCTGGTGTCGGCGATCGCCTTCGAGTGGCACCTGCTCGGCGTGTCGCGGGGGCTGAACCTGGTCGGCCAGGTCGCGCTCGCCTATCCGTTCACCCTCTTCGTCGCCAGGCTGCTGGGGCGGCCCTGGCACGACGGCGGGGCCGGAGGCGTGCTCGGCACGCTCTTCGCGGCGGTGCGGACCGCCGGCGGATTCTTCGGCGTGAACGGCCTGATCCCCTCCTGGATCGCCGACGCCATCTCCAGCCCCGGCACCGCGATGGTGCTGCTGGCGCTGTGCGTGGTGACGTCGGTCGGCGGCACGACGGCCACCCGCATCGGCCTGACGGCCGGCCTCTTCTTCATCCCGCTGGCGGTGGCATTCAGCCAGGAACCGGTGCCGAGCCTGCCGTTTCTCGCCGGACTCGGGACGATGCTCGTCGGCATGTCGCTGCAGTACCGCGACGTCGAGAAGTACCACCGCGACAAGGAGATCCTGCAGCGACTGCGGCACGTCACCGACGAACTGGAGCGCCGCTGCTGCCTGCGGCTGGTCAACCGCACCTGGGCCGACGGCCGGCTCGGCGAGCGCACGGCCGAGGGGATCGTGCGGCAGACGTACGAGAACGTGTCGGGGGTCGACCCGCAGGCCATCCGCGAGATCACCCGCGAAATCACCCACGATCTCGTCACGACGCACGGGCTCCTCGAGGTGCGGCACGACGCGGAGGGCATCTTCCTCGTGCCGCCGCCGGCGCTCGACTTCGAGGCCGACGTGCTCGAGCAGATCGCCCGCCTGCCCCGGATGGTGATCGTGTTCCTGCTGGCCTCGTGCTGGGTGCTCATGCCGTTCGACATCGTGCCCGACGCGATCCCGCTGGTGGGCGCCGTCGACGACGTGATCGTGATGACGCTCGCGGGCTGGCCCCTCGCCCGCCTGCTCGAGCAGCGGATCGAACGCCGCCGTGGCCGCTAGCGGCCGTCGGCCAGCGGATCGAGGGCGTGGAGGCGGCCGACGCTGCGGAAGAACACCTTGCCCGCGCCGACGGCGGGCGTCGATCGGCAGCCCTCGCCGAGCGGCGAGCGGCCCAGGATCTCGAACTCCGCTCCATCGGCGATCACGACCACCTCGCCGTCGGCGGAGACGTTCAGCACGGTTCCGCCCACGACGATCGGCGACGCCGAGAAGTTGCCGCCGACGCGGCCGCGCCACAGCACCTCGCCGTCGGCCGCGTTCACGCACGTGACGACCCCCTTGTCGCCCCAGAGGTAGAGCCGTTCACCCGACGCCACCGGCGTGGGGACGTAGGGCGCCGAACTGCGGTCGAGCCTGTAGGCGATCTCCGGCTCGAGCGGGGCGGCGGCATCCGTGGCCGCGGCGGGCGGCCGCACGGCCACGAGCGAGTTGTCGCCGCCCCCCTCCCCGCAGGTGCAGATCACGAGCGTTCCGGCCATGATCGGCGACGAGACGGTCCGCTTGGGAAAGCACTTCCGCTCCCAGAGCACCTTGCCGGTCGCCGGATCGACGCCGGTCAGGCCGTGCGCCATGCTCGCGAGCACGAGCAGGGTCGGCGCCCCATCCCGCTCGACCACCAGCGGCGTCGAGTAGGCGGTGCGGGCGGTGTCGCGCGGGAGCCTCCAGCGTTCCCGGCCGGTCGTCGTATCGAGCGCGACGATCGCACTCGGACCGTCGTTCTCGATGGGAACCACGAGCAGGTCCCGCCAGATCGCGGCCGAGCTGCCGAAGCCATGCTCGCTGGCGTAGGGCCCCAGATCGGCGTGCCAGAGCTGCTTGCCGTCGTGCGTGAACGCCTCGACACGCAGCTGCTCCTTCGTCGCCCAGAGCCAGTAGACGCCGACGGCGTCCACGGTCATCGAACCCGACGCGGAGCTGTTTTGGGCGTGATGCCGCTCGATCGGGCCGGCCATCTCCCGTTGCCACAGCAGCTTGCCGTCGGCCGCCGCGTGACAACTCACGTACCGCGTCGACCTCTCCTCGTCGGCGCTGGCGGTGTAGACGCGTCCCCGCCAGACCACGGGCGAGGCGTTGCCCTTCCCCGGCAGGTCGGCGGACCAAGCCCAGTCGCGTTCCGTCCATGCACGCGGAAAACGCCGCGTGCCGCCGGCCCCGGCGGCATCGGGGCCGCGAAACCGCGGCCAGTCGGCGGCGTCCACGGCGTCCACGGCGGCCGCGGGCTGGGCGGCCTCGGCCGCATCGGCCCGCGGCCCGGTCAGGGCGGGGCAGCCGCAGGCGAGCATCACGAGGCCCGCCGCGGCCGCGAGCGTGTCCGGGAGTGCACGATGGTGGGACAGTCGTCGCATCCCCGGCAGTATGCCATGTTCGGCGGACGTCGGCGACCCGCGACGGCCGTTCGGTGGCATCGGGCCGGTGCCGGTGCTAGCCTCTCCCGGGCTGTGTTTCGCGGCCCCCGCGGCCGCGCTGTCTTCCAGCGGAGGTGCTTCGTGGTGGCGGACGATAGAACTCGGGGGCGGGCCGTCCGCCGTTGGACCGCGGTGATCTGGTGCGGCGCCGCAGCCGTCGCCGGCACAGCCGGCCTGCAGCCGTTCGTCTCGGTGGCGGCCGAGCCGTCGATCGGCATTCTCACCCTCCGGCCGCAGCCGATGATGGCGAACCTCGGCGACGCCTACGGCAGCATCCGTCTGGGGCCGGATCGCGACGCATTCGCGGCGGCCTCGGCCGCGCTGGCGGAGCATCACGACCTCGACTTTCGCGAGACGCCGCTGCGCGACGCGGTGGCGGCGATCGCGGAGAAGGCGGGCGTCAGGATCGGCTTCGACCACGAGCCGCTGGACGACGCCGCGATCGACATCGACGCCGCCACGGTGTCGGGATCGTTCAAGGACATGTCGCTCCGCGCGATCCTGCGGGAGGTGCTCGGCGACACCGATCTCGACATGGTGTTTCGCAACGAGCGGTTCGTCGTCACGACGGCTGACACCGCCGCGGAGCACTCGGCCCGTTTCTTCTATCCCGTGCTGGCCGGCACCGACGTCGACGAGCTCGTCATGCTCATCGAGCGGACGGTCGCTCCCGACTCCTGGGACACCGTCGGCGGCAAGGGTGCGATCGCCGCCGTGCCGGGGCAGATGGGGACGGGCCTGGTCGTCCGCCAGACCGAGGCCGTGCACGCCGAAATCGCCGGCCTGCTCGCGGGGCTCGACGCCGCTCTCTGGACGGCCGATGCGATGGAGGAGGGCGTCGAGCCGCGGCTGGTGAGGGCCTATCCCGTGGCCGACCCGGTCGTGCGGGAATCGGCCGCCGAGCGGCTCGTCGGCATCTGCAACGAATCGCTGCCGCGGGCCGCCGACCCCCAGGCGACCGTCGACGTCGTCGGCGACTCGCTCGTCGTGCGGTCGCGATCGCGTGCCTTCCACGTCATGGCCGCGCAGGTGATCGCGGCGCTGCAGGGCGTGGACACGATCCTGATCGAGGGGGACGACGATGCCCACGATCACGCCGAGCGGGATGCCCTGGATGCCCACGCCACGGGACTGCGGAAAACCGGACTCTAGAAAACCGGACTCTAGAAAACCGGGCTCCTGAAACCGGTCGTTCGGGGCGGCGGCGATCGGGCGGCGGTCAGTCGAGCGACGCCGATTCGTTGCCGGCCCGGGTGGCGAGCTGGCCGAGCACCAGCACCGACGTGTTGTCGGCCACGAACCGGGTCGCGCCGTCGGCCATGACGACGTGGGCTCCGCCCGGATGGAACGCGTAGACCAGCCAGCCCCATTCGTTGGAGCCGTTGACCCGCATCAACGACGTGGGAATCGCGCCGGAGGTCGGGCCCGCCGTGCACCAGCCGGTGGAACGGTCGCCGAAGCCGTAGGGATTGTCGTTCGTCGCCCAGGCACCTCCCTGCGCCCGGGCGCAGCTCGCGCCCGCGGTGTTGTCGGCATTGGCCGGATACTGCCTCCCCTCGCGCCACACGTCCTCGCGGCCGCCGCACTCTCCGAGCAGAATCGTCTTCGAGGTGCCATCGGTGATCTTCGCCATCGTGCTCTTCGGACGCACCGCCGCGACCCCGCAGCCCGACCAGGTCTCGGTCGGCCCGGGCCCGGCTGCCACCGTCCCGGCTGGGAGCCCCGCCAGCGTGTTGAAGTTCGTCCCGGTCCCGGCCACGAGGAAGTAGTCGGTGCAGGCCCCCGTCTTGCGGGGACTGTCGATCTTGTCCTGGATGCGGTCGGGCACGGGGCACGACGGGCACTTGAGCACGGGCACGTGGTTCCGCACGAGGCCGCGGTTCCCGGTGGGATTCGCGTCGAGGACGCCGGCCGTGCCCCCGTTGACGGGCGAGCCGTCGGCGTTGAGCCACCAGTCGTGGGAGAAGTTGTAGCCGGCGAGGAGATTCGCCTCCTCCACGTAGGGCAGGGCGTCGGGCGCCCAGCTGCGTTGGGCCATCCCCGCCTCGCTGTTGGGGGCGGCGGTGCAGTTGCTCGTCCGCTTCAGCGGGGGCAGCAGCTTCTTCGCACTCTCATGGTTCGCGAACGCGAGTGCGAGCTGCCGCAGGTTGCTCGAGCACGCCGTCCGTCGTCCGGCCTCCCGGGCAGACTGCACCGCCGGGAGCAAGAGGCCCACGAGCGTGCCGATGATCGCGACCACCACGAGCAGCTCGACGAGCGTGAACCCACGAACGGCCCGCGGGCAGCGGCACCGGCGGCGGTGCACTCGGCCGCACGACTCCACCGCCGGGGATGCGCCCCCTCGGCGGCGCGTTCGCGGTCTGCCGTGCATGTGTCTTCCGTACATGTGTCTTCCGTACATGTGTCTTCCGTACATGTGTCTTCCGTACATCTCGCGTCCACTCGCTCGCTGTGCGACTCGGGACCGGGCACCGACAACGGCGACGGTCCGACGACGCCAGGGTCGAGCAACTGGCATGCCACCCCGAGACCTGCCGATCGGCACGGGAAAACCCGGCCTCCAGACCGCACCGCGGACGACGGGCGATGACTCGTTCAGCAGGCCGGTGAATCATTCACCGGCGACGGGACCGGGGAGCTGGCCCCGGCGGTCCCCGTCTTCCGCACCGCCGGCGGGGCCGGTCAGGACGCCCGCTGACCGGCGTTTTCGGCCATTCCGCCCGCGGACTCCGCTGCCGGATGGCGGCATTTCAGGGTGTATGCTTGCTTGCGGGGCTCTCGGCACGGACACGGGCTACGAGCGGCTCACCGGCAGCCGCTGCAGCTACTACCGCCCCGCGCAGCGGGCGTGACCACCGCGGCACCGCCGGCTCACGGCCGCCACTCGACGCCGAGGATGGAGACGTCGTCGAGCGGCCCCTCGGGCCGGCACCACTCCTCCACACGCGCCAGCAGGCCGCTGACGCTCTCGTCGAGCGGCCCCGCCCGCGACGCCGTCAGCAGGTCGGCCATCGGCCGTTCGCCCAGCGGCTGGCGGTCCTTGTCCATCGCCTCGGGCACACCGTCGGAATAGAAGTAGAGCCGGTCGCCCGGGGCCAGCTGCAGCGAGTGCTGCTCGTACTCCACGTCCGGCACGAATGCGATGGGAAAGCCCTCGGCCCCGTGGAACTCCGCGCTGCCTCCCTCTGGCACACGCACCATCGCCGGATGCCCGCCGGAGACGTAGTCGAGCCGGCCCGTAGGCAGGTGCAGCACCGCGTAGAAGATCGTGAAATAGAGGCCCGAGAACTCGTCGGCCTGGAAGAGCCGATTGAGCTGGGTCGCCACCTCGGCCGGCCGGGCGATGACCACGCGGCCGTCGGCCCCCTGCCGCACGAGCAGGGATTGGTCGGTCACCTTGGGCGTGAGGAACCTCCCCACTGTCACCGCCATCAGCGACGAGGGCACGCCGTGGCCGCTCACGTCGACGACGAACATCCCTGCATGATCCTCGTCCAGCGGGAAGATGTTGAGAAAATCGCCGGCGAGGCTCTGGCAGGGGACGTACTTCCACGACACCCGCGTCGCCGGGATCGTCACGTCGGCCGCCGGCAGGAGCGATCGCTGCACCTTGGCCGCGGCCGTCAGGTCGCGGACCATGTGCTCGTTGATCCGGGAGATCCGCTCGTTCAAGTCGGTGAGCTCGGAGTTGCTTCGCTGCAGGTTGTCTCGGGCGACGGAGAGCTCCTGATTGGCGACCACGAGCTCCTGGTTCTTGGCCACCGCGTTCTCGAACGTCGACACCAGCAGATTGAGCACCTGCTGGCGGCCCGCCTTCACGCGAAACTGCTGGCCGGCCAGCGTGACCTCCAGCATGGCGGCCTCGCCGTCGACCTCGTCGGCCAACGGCGATGCCAGGAGCGATTGCATGCGGGCCAGCAGGAAGTCCGGCTCGTACGGCTTGGTGACGTAGTTGTCGGCGCCGGCGTCCAGCCCGCGGATGATGTCGATGGGGTCGGCGAGCGTCGACAGCAGGATGAAGGGGACCGTCCGCAGGGCCGGGTCCGTCTTGACCGCCTTGCAGAACTCGTAGCCGGTCATCACCGGCATCTCGATGTCGGAGACGATGATGTCGGGCCGGCGCTCGCGGGCGAGGGCCAGGGCGTCGGCGCCCGTTTCGCCCCAGCGGACGGCGTGACCGGCCTCGACGAGACGCCGCTGCAGCATCTTGGCCTGGATGCGGCTGTCCTCGGCGATGAGCACGTCGACCCCGGCGGCCGCGTTCGGGGCGGCAACTCCTGCGTTCATCGCGCTGGCTTTCCGAATCTGTCGCCGAATCCGGCGTGCGTGGGAGTCCGCCCGAGTCTCGATGTGCCTGTGGCCGGGGCAGCTGCGGCCTCGGGTAGACGCGGCTGAACTGGCCCGGCGCCGCCGACCCACGCCCTCGATATCGGGCCTCGAATCCTCAGGACTGGAATTTGGCGAGGGCCGTCGGCACGTCGGCGTGGATGCTGAAGAGCTTGTCGAGGTTCGTCAGCTTGAACACCTGGAAAATCTCCGGGCGGATGCAGCACATCTTCAGCTTGCCCTTCGCCGCCCCGACCTTGCGGTGCAGCTGGCCGAGAAGACCGAGCATGGCGCTCGACATGAACTCGACCTGCGTGAAATCGAGCAGCACGTTCTGGCCCGGCGTGCTTCCCAGCAGGCGGTTGATCTCGGTCTTGATCTCGTCCAGCACCGTGTCGTCGAGGATCTTCTTGTCCTTGAACAGCACGATGTTGACGTCGTCTTTGGTGGCTGTTTGGATGCGGCGGAATGGATCCATCTGGGTCCTGCTCCGGGGGGAAACGCTGCCGGCCCGGGGGCCGAAGGACCTGTCAGCGTATCCGGTCGCGGGAGCGAGTGCCAGCCGCGGGTCCGGGGGACCGGGCCGCCCGACGGCCGCTCCCCGTCCCTCGGTTCACAGGCTCGCCCGGCCCCGTTTCGCCGGGGAAGGGCTGGTGGAGGCCCACCGGCCCGCCGGCATATTCCGACCCATCGTGCATGATCGGATCGACCCCACCCCGTCCCACTGAATGCTGGGCCGTCTGTATCGGCACGCCGGCTCCCCCTCATCACGGTTTCCCATCCTGCCGACCTCTCCCCACGGGGGATGGAGTGGATGCGGCCCCGCGTGGGCCCGCGTCTGGGGTGTCTTCGATCTCAAAGGACGTTTCCATGACGATGCGGATGAGTGGCGGCGTGCGCGTGTCCGGATCGGTGCGGCCCCGCGGATTGGCGGTCTTTTTCGTCGCCACCGTGGCGCTGGCCGGCTTCGTCGCCGCACCGGCGAACGCCTCGGCCCAGGAGGCCGCCGACCCCTCGGTCCTCGGGGCGGTGGGGGGAATGCCGTCGGACCTCGAGTACACGCCGGTCGCCGACGACGCCTGCATGCAGGAACTCCGCCGCTGCTGCTGCTGCCCGGGGTGGAACCACTACGCGATCTTCGACGTGCTCTTCCTGCAGCGAAACAACCAGATCGGCAACCAGCCGCTCGTCTTCACCGACGCCGGCGTCCCCGTCATGACGGCGCAGCAACTGCAGCCCGCGCTCGCCACCGGCGTGCGGTTGTTCTACGGCTCGCTCTGCACCGAGAATGTCGGCTGGGAAATCGGCTACACCGGCATCTACGGCATGTTCGGCGATGCGGTCGTGAACGGGAACGGGAACCTGCAGCTGCCGCCGGACCTCGGCAATGTCGTCAACAACTTCAACGACGCCGACCAGGTGCGTGCCACCTATTGGTCCACCCTCAACATCGCGGAGTTCAACTTCTTCTGCTACGACTGCTGCGAGGAGTGCGGCCCGCCAGCCGGTCGGCTCAATTGCCACTGCATCAGCTTCCTCACCGGGTTCGTCTGGGCCGGACTGAACGAGCAGGCTTCGCTCACCTCGGTCTGCTGCAACCCTCCCGAGGCGGCCAGCTACACCGTGAACTCGAGCACCAACTACTTCGGCCCGCAGATCGGCATGTGGGGCCGCCGTCAGTGGCAGCGGTGGGCCGTCGAGGGCTGGTGGAAGACGGCGGTCTGCGGCACGAACGTCTACCAGTCGCAGCAGCCGATCATCGGCACGATCACCGGGCCGGAGCCGGGGCGTGGCGCCCTGTACGCGAACGACACCGGCGTGGGCTTCATCGGCTCGATCAACGGCACCGTGATCTACCGGCTGACCGAGGTCTGGGGTTTGCGGGCCGGCTACAATTTCTACTGGCTGACGAATGCCGCACTGGCCCCGAACCAGTGGGATTTCGCCACCAATGCCGGTGCCGGCACCGGCATCAACGACAACGGCGGCATCTTCCTGCAGGGTGCCAACCTGGGCGTCGAGGCGCGGTGGTAACCCCCGCGACCGACCCTCATGCGGTCGGTCGTCAGGCAGCCGGCGGCCGCAGGTTCGTGGCGATGCGGAGCGGTCCGACAAGCGGCTTGCCGTTGTACGTCACGGCGAAGGTCGGATCGACGAGCCCGGTGAACGCGTTCACCTTCTTGATGGACGACTTGCCGCCGTCGCCCTGCGACATGAAGACCGTGTCGACGATCGGGCTCGACCCGAGCGCCGAAGCGGCCGCAAAGACGGCAGGGCTCGTCTTGCCCTGGGCCGCGAACGTGTTGGAGGCGACGACATTCGCGTTTGTCTCGCCGTTGTAGACCGAGACCTGCGACTTGCCGTTGGGCCCGGCTGCCGCGATCACGTCCAGCGAACTGCCGCCGGTAAAGTTCTGGGCCGTCACCGAGATTCCGGCCGTGTATTTGGGGAACGTCGGCTGGTACTGGCTGACCAGCGTCGGCGTGCCCGCGATGTTGAACGTCTTCACGGTCGGGGTCATCCCGGCGCCGCTGCCGACCACGATCCGATTCATACCGCCCACCGCCGCGGTGGCCCCGCCATCGTAGCCCTTGGAAGCGGTCGGGAAGGCGACGAACGACTTGTGTGCCACAAAGCCGGAGCCGGTGCTCAGTGATACCTGCACGTCGCCCAAACCGGTCGATTTCGAGGCGACGAGGTCGGCCATGCCATCCCCGTTGACGTCACCCAGGCTGACTTCGACACCGTCGTTGTACTTCGATCCGAATGGCTGGGAGGAGAATCCGGGCAACGGCGTGCCGTCGAGTTTGAAGGCCTTCACGTCGCCGACGCGGCGGGCACCCGGCGCCACCACGACCTCGAGAACGCCGTCGTTGTTGAGGTCGCCGACGGCGACGCGAACGCCACCGCTGTAACCCTTGTCGTTATAGGCGAGGAAGCTGTACTCCACCTTGCCGGTGTACGGATTGATCACGTACACGCGAGGACCGCCGTCGCGGTACTTGTCGTCATCTTTGTCGGACTTGCCGCCGTCCTTGACATCCTTGTCGTTTTTGCCGTCGTCGCTGCGGGAGTACCTGACGTCAACGACATCGGTGCCGGCCACGAGAACGTTGCTGACGATCGCATTGCGATCCGTGGCCGTATTGTTGGACGGATCGGAATCCGGCGTCGTCGATGTCACGACGACGGTGTTGGTTGCCGTCCCGGCAGCGGTGCCGAAGGGCACCCTGTACGAAACGCTCAGGGTCGCCACTCCGTTCGAAGCCAGCGCGCCGACCGTCCAGCTGAAGTTGCCGTTCGAACCGGGCGTCACGCTCCCCTGGGACGGCGTGCCGACTGCCGTGCGGACGAAGGCTGCCGGCCAGGTATCCGACACGCTGACGTTCGCGGCTTCGGAGCCGCCTTGATTCGTGACGCGAACGACGTAGGTGTATGTCACCCCATCGCCGGCATAGACCGTCGTAACGCCGTCGCTTTGTTCGATCTTCAGATCGGTAGCGGACTTCACGACCCGGATCGTGTTCGTGTCCGTCGCGGTGTTGTTGGCGGGATTCGGATCAGTCGTAGCGGACGACACCACCGCCGTGTTCGTCGCCGTGCCCGCTGCGGTCGCGTTCGGCACCGTGTACGACACCGTCAGGGTCGCCGTGGCGCCCGAACCCAGCGTCCCGACCGTCCACCCGAAGTTGCCGTTCACGCCGGGCGTCACGCTGCCGGCCGAAGGCGTCCCGAACGAACCCTGCTTGAAAGCGGCCGGCCACGTGTCTGCCACGCTCACGCCAGTCGCGACTGACGGCCCCTGGTTCGTCACCGTCAACGTGTAGACGTAGGTGATGCCGTCGCCGGCGGCCACGGACGTCACACCGTCCGTCTTCGTGATCGAAAGATCGCCCTGCGGAGTCAGCGTGTCCGTGTCGGTCGCGAAGTTGTTCACGGCATTCGTGTCCGTGAACCCCGCAGGTGCCGTCACCGTGGCCGTGTTCGTCAGCGTCCCGGTCGCGGCCGCATCCACCGTGCCGGTCACCGTGAACGTCGCCGTCCCGCCGGAGAGCAGCGTCACCAGGACGTCGGTCATCGCGCCCGAACCGCTCGATGCCCCGCTCGAACCCGCCGAATACGACGCCGTCCAGGTCACGCCGGTCAGCGTCGCAGGCAGACCGTCGCTCACCGTCGCACCCGTCACCGTGCTCGGGCCGCCGTTGCTCACCACGATCGTGTACGTGTTCTGCGTGCCCGGCACCACCGACGTCTTGCCGTCCGTCTTCGTGATCGAAAGATCGCCCTGCAGCGACACGGTGTTGGTGTCGGTCGCCGTGTTATTCGCGAGGTTCGGGTCGGTGTTCGCGCACGACACGACGGCCGTGTTGGTGACCGCGCCGGCCGCCGCCGACTGCGGCACCGTGTACGACACCGTCAGCGTCGCCGTCGCTCCGGACGCGAGCGAACCGATCGCCCAGCTGAAATCACCGCCGGTGCCGGGAGTCACGCTGCCCACCGAAGGCGTCCCGAACGAGCCGCGGGTGAATGCCGCAGGCCATGCGTCGGCCACGCTGACGCCCGACGCGGGACCGGGGCCCAGATTCGACACGGTCAGCGTGTACGAGTAGATCGTGCCGTCGCCCGCCACGACACCCGTCACGCCATCGCTCTTGGTGATCGACAGGTCGCTCTGAAAGGTGGACGTGCCGGCCGAACCACCCAGGTCGCGGAGGCCGTTGACACCGCCGAACGTCGCCTTCAGGCCGGCGATGGGACTGAGGCCGCCGGTGGCGATATCGATCGTGTACCACTGCCCATCCGCGAAGTTCTGGGCGTAGAGCGTGGCATAGTCGCTGCTGAACGCCAGTTGCAGGGAGGGATTGCCCGAGTTGGCCGCCTTGATCTCCACGAAAGAGTCCGTCGGCGACGCGAGGTTCAGCCTGTAAAACTGCCCCACCGTGGTTGCGGCGTAAAGCCAGCCGGTATTGACGTTGACCGCGATGTCGCCGAACAGGTTGGCCGTCGTCGGGCAGTTGGCGACCGTGAATTGCGTTCGCGTCAGGAATGAAGGCACGCCATTGGTGTATTGGAGAGCCACCTTGTTGAGCGTGTTCGTGCCTTCAGTGAAGTACCAGTAGGCGTCGTTGTAGAACGTCGCGTTCGCCGGCACGCTGCCGATGTTCGTCAACGTCGTCAGCGTCGAGGAGGTCGCGGGGTTGTCGCGATCCCAGAGCTCGAGATTTCCGGACGAGTCGACGAAGAAGAACTGATTCCGGCTGGTATCGTACGCAAACGCATTGGAAAGTCCCGTCCCGACGACCGGCTGCGCGTTGAACACTGCCGTGGCCGACTTCGCGCCGACGTTCACTTCCTGAATGACGTTGGCATTGTCGATGCCGTAGATGAAGCTGTTGGTCGCCAGGACCCGCCGCTGCTCGAGCGACTCGATCGCCAGCCGTCGACGACCGTGCCGAGCGCGCCTCGCTGTGCCCTTGCGGATTCCATCGCGACGTGCCTTCCGGGCCGTGACCGACGTTCCGTTTCGCATTGCGCAGAAGTGCCTCTTCAGGGGAAAAACCGTACCAAGAGCCATAATCCGGGCTCGATCCGAGGATCCAGATAATGGTCGGGCCGGACCCAGTCAAGTGTTAGGGCTCGATTACAAGCCCGCCGGAACGGGGGGCCCCCCGTTCCGGTGGCTCGCGGCCGTTTCTGCGGGGGATTTGCCGCAGATTTGCAGGGGCACCCGGGCCGGCTTTCCCGCGGGCAGCGCCGCTGCTGGATCGCTGCGAGGGCGGCTGATCGTCTTGACAGAGCCCCTGCCGCGTCGACGCCACGACCGGCCGCACGTCCTCAGCCGTTCGCGACACGCTGCACGTTCGTCGCGATCCGCAGCGGGGAGACCACAGGCTTGCCGAGATAGACCGGCGCGAACACCGGATTGACCACACCGCTCCCCGAGTCGACCTTCTTGATCGTGCCCACGCCCCCGTCGCCCTGGGCCATGAACACCGTGTCGACGATCCCGGACGGGTTCGCGAGCGACGACGCGGCCGCGTAGACCGGCGCGTTGTTCTTCGGGGCGGGCGCGGAGAACGTGCTGTAGTTCGCGATGTTCACGTTGCTGCCGCCGTTGTAGGCCGACACCTTCGAGTTGCCGTTGCGGCCTGCGGCCACAAGCGTGTCGAGCACGCCGCCGGTGAAGCGCTGTGTCGTGAGCGACACGCCCGCCGTGCCGGCCGGCATCACCGGGTTGAACTGGCTCACGAGCGCCATCGCGCCCGAGGTCGTGTTCAACGTGTAGTACTTCACCGTCGGCTTCATGCCCGGCCCGCTCGACACGAAGATGGCCGCCGTGTTCGCGTCGAGCTGGCTGCCGATCGCCGCGGTGGCGCCGCCCCGGTAGGTGCCGCCGAACGCCGTGAACGACTTGAACGACGTGAAGGCCGTGCCGCTGCTCTTCGCCACCTGCACCTCTCCCGGCCCGCGGGACTTCGCCGCCACGAGATCGTCGTCGCCATCGCCGTCGATGTCGCCGACGTTGATCTCGACGCCGTCGCGATAGCTGCCGCCGAACGGCAGGTAGGGCTGCGTGAAGCCCGCCTTCGGCGTGCCGTCGAGATTGAAGACCTTCACCTTGCCGACCGCACCCGGGCCGGGCGCCGTCACCACGTCGGGGATGTTGTCGCCGTCGACGTCTCCGACCGCGACCCGCACGCCGCCTCGGAAACCGGGCAGCTCCGGATACGCGTTGAATCTCGCGACGACCTCGTTCGACACGCCGACGTTCTGCCCGGCGACGGCGGGGGTGCCCGCGTAGGGGTTGATCACGTAGACGTACGTGGCGCTCGCGCAGCCGAGGTCCGTGCCCGCGACGAGCGCGTTGCTCACGACGTTGTTCGTGTCGGTCGCCTCGTGCGTCTCCGGATCGCCGGTGCTCGCGACGGTGGCCTTGTTCGTCCGCGGGCCCGCCGCCACGCCGAAGGGAACGGTGTAGGGCACGGAGAGCGTCTGGCTGGCGCCGGCGGCCAGCGGCACGTCGAACGTCCAGGTGAAGTTGCCGCCGCCGGTGGAGGTGAACGTCGTGCCCGCGGGGGCGGTCACGCTGCCCTGCACGAACCCGGCCGGCCAGGTCGCGTCGGTGACCGCGACGCCGTCGGCGGCGACCTGACCGTTGTTCGTGACGGTGATCTCGTAGGTGTGGATGACGCCATCCCCGGCGAACACCGTCCCCACGCCGTCGGACTTCGTGATCGCCAGCGACGGGGCCGGCTCGCTCGCCGCACCGCCGAGGTCGCGGAGGCCGCTGCCGCCGGTGTAACTGATGGCGAACCCGGAGACTGCAGTCGGCAGGCCGGTCCCCAGATCCATCGTGAACCACTGGCCGGCGTTGTACGACACGCTGTCGTACGTCACCGCGGAAAATGCCTGGCTGTAGAGCGTCGAGTAATCGCTGTTGAACGACAGTTGCAGCGACGGATTGCCGGTCGTGATGGCGGTGTAGGAGGTCGCCGGCGACGCCAGATTCACCGAGTAGAACTGGCCGTCGGAGGTCGCGGCGTAGAGGATCCCCGTCAGCTTGTTGACGGCGATGTCGCCGAAGTTATTGGTCGCCGTCGGGCCGCCAGCGATCGTGAAGGTGTCGGTGGCCGACACCGACGGCACGGCGGGTGTCCCCGAGTACGTGAAGGAGACCTTGTTGAGCGTGTTCGTGCCTTCCGTGAAGTACCAGTAGGCGTCGTTGTAGAACGTCGCGTTCGCCGGCACGCCTCCGACGTTCGTCAACGTCGTCAGCGTCGAGGAGGTCGCGGGGTTGTCGCGATCCCAGAGCTCGAGGTTCCCGGACGAGTCGATGAAGAAGAACTGGTCCCGGTCGGTGTCGTACGCGAACGCGTTGGAAAGTCCGCTGCCGATGATCGGCTTGGCGTTGAAGACCGGCGTCGCCGTCTGCGAACCGGTGCTGATCTGCTGGATGACGTTGTTGTCGTCGATGCCGTAGATGTAGCTGGCCGCCAGGACGCGGCGGCCCTCCAGCGACTCCACGCCGAGCGGGCGTCGTGTCAGCCTCGGCCGCTTCGCCGCCGATCCCCGGCCAGCCCGAACGTCCCGCCGCCTCGTCGTCGTCGACCGCATGCTGCCATCCAATCGAAAAAGGTGACCCCCTGGCGGGGGCATCGAAACCGAGCCGTGCGACCGTTCCGCGGACGAGCCTCGAGCCGGCCATCTCTGCAGATCGTCCGTACGACCCTGTCCACGTTACCCAACTTCACAGCGGGTGTCACGGAAGCATTTTTGCAGGTTTTCGCGGGTTTCCTGCGACATTCCTCCGCCGGCTGCGTCCTCCCTGACCGGCGCACCCCCAACGATCCTCATGCCGGCTGCCGGTTGTGCCGAATATTCCGATTGCAGCGGTGGCTCCCCGTGGAGCGGTCAGGGGTACTTTCATGACTGGCAGTCGGATTGGTGCAACCATCGCGGTGGCGGTCGTGGTCGGCTGTCTGGCGCCGCCCATCGCTCGCGCCGTCGACACGCCCTGCCCGCAGGACGAGCGGTCCTACGCCGTCTTCGACGCGCTCTTCCTGCAGCGGAACAACGCCACGGTCAAGCGGCCGTTGATCGTCGACACCAATAAGCCCGCCGCCCCGCTGCTGTCCACCGGCGACCTGACGAGCACGATCGGCACGGGCGCCCGCCTCCTCTACGGCAACTACGGCGAGGAAGACGTCGGCTGGGAGGTGGGCTACCTCGGCGTCTACGGAATGTATGCCAATCGGCTGGCGACCAGCGCCACCGGCGACCTCGCCTCGGCCTATCCTCGGTTCGCCACGGCGGCGGGATTCCGCCAGGGGTCGTACTCCACGGCGACCTCCTCCTCGAACCTGAATTCCGTCGAATGCAACCTCGTGCTGCACGAATATGACGGCGGCTTCAACCGCCGCTCGCCGCGGCCCTGGCAGCGGTGCGACGGCTACGACGGCGGCCACGTCGACTGGCTGGCGGGATTCCGGTGGGCCGACGTGGAGGAGACCGCACTGCTGTCGATGCGGTCCACGGCCCCCACGCCGGTGAGTTCGTACGGCGTCACGAGCAGCTCGAACCTGTTCGCCGGCCAGGTCGGCATCCGCGGCCGCCTGGCGTTCGAGCGGTGGGCGACCGAGGGCTTCATGAAGGTCGGCATCGCCGGCACGTCGCTCTATCAGTCGCAGACGATGGCCGACGCCTTTGGCCCGCCGCTGCGGCCGCAGCGATCGGGCAGCGAAGCCGGCATGGGCATGATCGCGGAGATGAACTGGACGGCGATCTACCGCTTCGACGACGTCTGGGGCTTCCGCGTCGGCTACAACCTGATGTCACTCACCGGCCTGGCACTCGCGCCCGACCAGTGGGTGTTTTCGCCGAGCAAAGCGGCCGCGGTCGGCGCGGGCGTCGACGGCACCGGCAGCCTGTTCCTCTGCGGCGGCAGCCTCGGGCTCGAGGCCCGCTGGTAGCGACGGCGGCCGCGGTCCCGGGGCGGATGCACCGGCCACCCGGCGGCACCCGCGGCCTTCCGCCGCGGGTGGGGCGACGTCCGCGGGATCAGGTGAACGCCAGCAGGTCCACGATGAAGATGATCGGCTGGCCGTTGCTCGGCGCGGAATTGCCGTAGCCGAGGTTGGCTGGGATGACGAACTGCGACGTCCCACCGACCTTCATCGTCTTGAGTCCCTCGGCGAATCCGGCGATCACGCCGCTGAGCGCGAACGACGCGTTCGACCCGCTGTCGAACCGGTCGCCCGCGGCGTTGTAGCCCTGGTAGTTGACGCGGACGCCCGTGTTGGTCGAGGCGAAGCCGGCGCCGGTGCCGACCTTCAGCTCCTTGTACATGAGCCCGGAGCTGGTCCTGATCATGCCAGGATCGTTCGGGGCCGCTGCGGCGGCCGCCCGCAACGACGCGGCGACGGCCGCGACCGAATCGGTCTTCGTCGCGGTGATCGAACCCGCCGTGGAGCCGATGGCGACGGCGTAGCGAACCATCGGCGTCGAGGTGCCACCCCCCTGCACGAAGTTCACCGTGTCGGCACGGGTGTCACCGTCGGTGTCGATCGCCGCCGAGAACACCGGGCGATTGCTGCCGATGCCGGAGAACGCCGCCAGCGTGGCGAGCTTCTTGTTGTCGGCGGATCCGATCGTGCCGTCCCACATCTCGACTGCCGAGCCGCCGCCGGCGCCGGCGGAGAAGATCAGGTCGGGCGTCGAGTCGGCGTTGAGCCGGGCCACCTCCACGGTCACCTCCGATCGCAACCTGCTCGTGAAGGGTCTGATCGTGTCGATGACCGAGGGAGTCGTCTTCCCGGTGACCTGGAAGATCTTCGCCACCGGACCGTCGTTGCCGACGCCGACGACCACGACTTCGGCCTTGCCGTCGTGACGGACGGGATCGGCGGCCGTGCCGTCGAACGTGCCAAAATCGTCCGCCGCGACCGAGGTGACGGTGGTGCCGGCCCCGAACGCCTGGAACGACTTCCAGAACGTCAGCGGACTGCCGGCCTGAGCCGGCGTGGAACGATACAGCCTGATTTCCCCGTCGCCCGACGACTGGGCGAAGGCCAGATCCTTGAGTCCGTTCCCGTCGAAGTCGCCGGCGGCGATGGTCATGCCACGGCCCAGCGGCCCGAACGGCGCCAGGCCGTCGTAGCCGCTCAGCCTGGTGAGCGTCACGGTCGTGCCGTCGGCGGCCACGGTCTGACCGTAGACGGCGATCGCTCCCCGGCCGCCGTAGTCGGCGACCGTGACGAGTTCATCCTTGCCGTCGCCGGTGAGGTCGACCAGCACCGACCGCAGGCCGGACCGCACGTCGGCGAACGGCGTCACCGCGGCCCCGATCACCGTGCCCTTGGAATCCTGGCTCACGAGCTTCACGGTCGACGCCGTCGTCCAGCTGCCGTTGCTGCCGACGGCGATCGAGCGGGGCACGAACGTGTCGGTGTCTTTCTTGGAGATCGCGGGATCGGAGCCGAGCTGCACCGAGGCCATCGAGGTCAGGTCTCCCGTGGCGGTCGCGGCGATCGTGCCGACGATTGTGAAGGTGGCCGTGGCCTTCGACTGCAGCGTGACCTCCGTGTCGAAGTTGGTGCTCGACTTCTGATCCAGGTGGGTTCCCAGGTTGCCCGCGCCGCCGAAGAGTCCGGAGCCGCCGGTGCTGTAGGCAGCCGTCCAGGTCGCGTTCGTGATCGGCGCGGCCAGTGTCGTCTTCACCACGGCCTTGGTCGCGGTGTCCGGGCCGTTGTTGGTCACCGTGAGGGTGTAGACGACCTGCATGCCCGGCGAATAGAAGGTCCGCTCGATGCCAGGCGTGAGGTTGTCGGCGAACGACAGCGAGAGGTCGGCGGCCATGAGCGTCCGCTGCTCGAGGGCCTCGTGCCCCCCGAGGCCGTAGCCAAGCGTCTCCCAGCCGAGCCGGCCGGACCGTCGCAGCGAGTCCCGACGACGACCGATTCGGCGACCGCCGCGATCGGAACGCTTCGAGAACAGAGCGGGGAAACCCATGATGACACCCTCCGGAAATGCGGCACGCGGACGCAGCATCTCTACGGTCGAGACTACGGCCTGGTTCGCTGCACGTCACTTTTTCGGCAGCGAAACCGCATCCACCCCAGCCTGGCCGCGCCAGCCAGCCTAGCCGGCACGACCGGACGCGGGGCCCGCCGAAGCCGCCATTTCGGCAGTCTTCATGCCGTCCATGAGGGGCCAAAGGGCATCGATGTCGGGCTTGAAGATGTCCCCGATGAGGACGTCGGTGATCAGCCCCTTGCGATCCGGGTGACGCCGGACGAACTGCCCGAAATTCAGGCCGTCGTAGAACTGGCAGACCAGATTCCGCATCCTGTCCATGCCGGCTAGGTAGTCGGGACCCCAGGTCCCGAGCCGTGCCGCGGACGTGTCGCCCGCGTCGAGGCCGGCGGCGATGGCGTCGGCGGCCCGGGAACCGCTCACGAGCGCCAGCAGGATGCCGGACGAATAGAGCGGATCCAGGAATCCGAGCGCGTCGCCCACGAGCACCCAGCCGTCGCCTGCCACCTGCCGCGATCGGTAGGAGTATTCCTTGGCGGCCCGGAACGGGCCCACCCGCTCCGCCCCTGCGATCCGCGGCTGGACGCCAGGGCACCTCGCGACCTCGTCGAAGTAGATCCGCTCGAGCGCCTTCGAGTCGCGATTCTTGAAGAGGTGGTCGGCCGGCGCCACGACGCCGACGCTGACGAGATCGTCGTGGAGCGGGATGTACCAGAACCAGCCGATCTTCCCCGCCGTCTGCATGACCAGCGTGGCCCCCTCGTCCCGGCCCGCGTCCCGCTGACCGCCTTTCCAGTAGGTCCAGATCGCCGCCTTCTTGAGCACCGGATCCCACTCCCGCAGGCCCAGCCGATCCTGGATCACGCAGCTCTGCCCCGCGGCGTCGACCACGACACGCGCACGGACATCCCGCTCGACGCCCGCCTCGTCGACCGTCCGCACGCCCACCGCGCGACCGTCCTCGAAGATCACGTCGAGCACGCGAACGCCTTCCTGCACGTCGACCCCGTGCTCGCGGGCGTTGTCGAGCATCATCTGGTCGAACTCGTCCCGCCGGACCTGCCAGGTCTGCGAGCTCTCGTGCGGCTTGTAGTCGGCGAAGTAGAACGGTTCCGACAGCCGTCCCTGCTCCGAGACGAACTGCACGCTGTGCTTCTCGACGAAGCGGCTGCCGCGCAGCTTCTCGAGCATCCCGAGCCGACCGAGCACCCAGAACGTTTCCGGGATCAGCGATTCGCCGATGTGGTAGCGGGGGAACCGCTCCCGCTCGAGAAGCCGCACGCGGTGGCCCCGCTTCGCCACGAGCGTGGCGACGGTGGCCCCGGCCGGACCGCCGCCGATGACGACGACATCCGCCGCTGCGGCATCGTCAGCGAACACATCGGCCCGGGCGGCTTCGATCACGGCATCGCCTCCTCGTCAGTCCTCTGCCATTTATAGCATCGGCAGAAACCCTGGACAGGCAGGAACAGCAACGCAGAAGGGGCTATTTTTGCCGCTGGAAGAGCAGCGGCTTGGCCTCCTTCGGAGCCCCGGCCAGCGAGAATTCGAAGGCGTCGGGCCCCTGTGACCGCACCTGGCCCACCATCGACCCCTGCTTTTCGGAGTTGAGGGCGATGGCGTCGCGGGCGGTGGCCACGTCTCCGGAGAGCTCGATGGCCGGCCGGCCCGCGGGCGTCGCCTTCCAGGTGAACTTCGAGTCCTCGGTGATCGTCAGTTCGACGGTGTCGCTGCCATTCACGGCCTTCCAGGTGCCGACGAGATCGGTTTCCGGACCGGCCGTCGCCGCCCCGTCGGCGGCTGGCGGCATCGCCGCCCCGTCGGCGGCCGGGGCCGCAGCCGCGGGCTCGGCCTCCGCCTTGGGCTCCTCGGGCGGCGGCGTGATCGCCTCGAGCAACCGCTTCGCGACCATGTCGCCGGGCTGCTTCTTCACCACGACCTTGAGGGCCTCGGAGGCCATGTCGGCGTGGCCACCGACCAGGTAGTGATAGGCGAGCACGAAGTGACCCGCCGCGCTGTCGGGATTCGACCGGCAGTAGTCCTCGAGTTTGCGGAGGTGGCCGGTGTACGCGTCGACCGAGCCGTAGACGTTGCTGATCGTCGTCCAATCCATGCCGGGCGCGCCGACGAGCACGGAGTTGAGCGTGGCCGCCGCCTCCGGATAGCGGCCCAGCGCGAAGAGCGTCAGCGCCCGCACCTCGTGGATGATGGAATCCTTCGGCGAGAGCTTCACGGCCCGATCGAAACCGGCCAGTGCCCCCTGGTAATCGCCCGCCTTGAACTTGGCGAGCGCCTCGTCAACCGCCGCGTTGGCCTCGGTCGTGGCCGCGGTCGCCGTGGCATCCCCGCCGGCGCCCCCCGCGCCGCCCTGGGGATTGGACGAGTTCGACAGATCGCCATCGTTGACGATGGAGTTGTTCACCACCACGGGCTGCGAATAGTCGTAGGGCGAGGACGCCACCACGGTCGCCGGAATCGACGAGTAGTAGGGGTTCACGTAGCCGCCCGATCCGTAGCCGAGCAGCCCGTAGCCGAGCCCCCAGCCGCCGAGGGTCGAGACCGCGCCGTAGGTCGCTGCACCGAGCGCGAACGGCGCCCACCAGCCGCCGCCCCAGCCGCCGCCCCAATTGTTGTTCCAGCAGCCGCTGTACCAGCCGCCGTAGTGCGGGTTGACGTAGCCGGAGTTCCAGTTGTTCCAGCCGCCGTAGCCGCCGCCGTAGCCGCCGCCGTAGCCCCAGTCGCCATAGCCACCGCCATAGCCACCGCCATAGCCACCGCCATAGCCACCACCGTAGCCCCAGCCGCCGCCGTTGACGTTGATGTTGTTGAAGTTGTTGCTGTTGCCGCTGTTGATGTTGTTTCCGATGTTGTTGCCAATGCCGTTGCCGATGCCGGGGCGATTGCCACCGAAGCCCGGACGATTCCCGCCGATGCCGGGCCGCTCTCCGGGCCGATTGGCCCAGCCGCCGCCCCCCGGCCGATTGCCACCGATTCCAGGTCGATTGCCTTCACCAGGTCGATTGCCTTCACCAGGCCGATTGCCACCAATGCCGGGGCGATTGCCTTCACCAGGCCGGTTGCCGCCGATCCCAGGCCGATTGCCATCGCCAGGCCGATTGCCGCCGGCCCCGCCACCACCGATCTGGCCTGGCAGTGTCGTGGGTCTGTTGCCGCCGATTCCAGGCCGATCGCCACCACCACCCAACCCACCACCACCCAACCCACCACCCGGACGATTGCCACCGTT
>Ga0214917_10001066_pt1 | contig 35813 bp, 36 predicted proteins | sample LL_1208_BB_MetaG_FD_177983 | JGI IMG/M metagenome (GOLD analysis project Ga0214917, IMG submission 177983) | Freshwater microbial communities from Lake Lanier, Atlanta, Georgia, United States - LL_1208_BB | ecosystem: Environmental > Aquatic > Freshwater > Lake | place: USA: Georgia | collected... | reverse complement strand
TCCCCCCAGGTGGTCCGCAGGTTCAAGCGGCGTTGCAAAATCCTGCTCGGTTTCCCGATCAGCGGCTTCAACAGTACGCGCAAGGGCAACAACCTACAGGACAGGTGCCGCCACCAATGGCTGCAAACGAATTAACTATTCGTAACGCACAGCGACAAGCTGCTTCTCGACAGTCAGCGATGCAAAATAACCCGCAAAATAGCCCTACGGTTTTTCAACAGAAGGATATGGAGCTACAACAAAAAGCTCAGCAACTTGCTGCAATGCAGCAACAAATGCAACAACAGATGCAACAGAAAGAGCAACAGCTTGGTGTTGCCGGTGCGTTAATGGCTAAAAAAGCCCAAGACCTCCAAGCCCGTGAACAAGGTATCGCAGCACTATCCCTACCTCAGAATATGTTTACCGCCATGAACGGCGGGGTTGTGTTTAATGGTGGGGGGCAGGTACAACGGTTTAATGGGCAAACAGGATCGCAACCTCGCAGCACAATAGGATATAGCGGATTACAATTTAATCCTATGGGGGTAAATGTCCCAGAACGCCCTCAATTAACTTCTTCGTCGAGAGACGAACGAGATCTTTTTGAAGAACTAGAAGAAAAAGTTAGAACCGGTACTGCAACGCCTTCTGAAAGGCGTAGGTACAACTCGCTTAGAGCTTTATCGTTAGATATGTATGGATCTCGTAGATCACCAAGCACTGATGTACCTGACTATACTCAAGACATAGCAGGGAAGGACTTCACTTATCCAACCCGTGCCGTACAAGACAAAACAACAGGCGATAAAAAAGAAACTACAAAAAGTACAGCAGGTGCTACAAGCGCAGCAAAAGCTGGAATAGGATCTCTTCCTAACCGCCCATCGTTTGAACAAAATTTAGAAACTTTACGCCCGTATCTTGAGCGTTCTCCAGAAGAAACTTTGTACAGCCGAGCATTAGCTGCCACATACAATCAAATAGAAGAAGCGGTAAGAAAAGGAAAAATTTCTGAAGATGACGCTAAAAAAATTATGGAGGCTAAAAAAGCAGAATTAGCAACCCAATACGCTGACTATACTAAAGGTCGTGGCGAGCGCATGGAAAAAACGCGAACCGCTTTAGAGGGAGAAGCTCCTACATTCCAAGAACGAGTTGGTCGCGGCCTTGCTAGATTACCTGCTGACCTAAGAGGTGTGCGTCTTGGTGGGGCATTAGCTGCTATTGCTGGTGGTGCGTCTGAAGTTGATGCGGACTATAGAAAACGTAAACTTGCTGCTGCTAAATATATGGCAGAAGCCGAAGAACTTAACGCAAAAGCTGATCTTCTTGAACAACGTGGGCAAACTGATGCCGCAGAAAGAGCACGGGACGCTGCTGAAAAACGTGCAAAAGAAGGGGCTGCTCTAGAAATTACAGGGCTTCAAGCTAAAGCTTCTGGTGTTCAGTCTTTGCTCACACCTGCTACAGCAGAACGTGAACGTATTGCAATGGCTGCGAAACAATTACTTGGCGAAGAGCTTGGTGAGGATCGTGAAAAACGCTTAGCCGCTATTAAGGAAGCATATATCCGCAGTCGTCCTGAACAAAAACCAGAAATAATTAAACTTGCAGAAGCAATGGGTGTTGACCCTAAAGAATTGTTTGCCGCTAGGTACGGACCAAAAACAAAATCAAATGTTTCAGACCCTGCTAAAGCTCTCCAAGTTGTAAATAGCTTAACCTTTAATGACCCGATGCTTGTCTCCCGTGCAGGGTTAACCCAAGATGAAATATTAAAAGTGCAAAGAAGTAAAACTGAAGCAGACGTACCTCCAGAAATAAGACGTAAATTAAATCGCGGAAAAGAGATCATGTTTCAACAAATGACGACAGGTGCAGCGGACGAATCGCTTTTTAATTGAGGTTGAACATGCCCGTTATAAATATTCCTCCGTACGGACCAGTTAGATTTTCTGATTCTTTATCTAAGGAAGAACTTGCAGAAAAAATAAATCGAGTTAGAAGTAAAATTACGGAAAGCGAATATAAATTTGACCCCCGTGAAGAATTAACATTTGGGGAAAAAATAACGGGGGGCGCTAAACGCACAGCTTCTGGCATAGGGAGCCTTGTTACAGATATATTCCCCGCCACTGTAGGTAGCTTGCTTGGGTTTGAAGATTACGCCCGTGAACAAATGGCAGAAGCGGCGCAAAAACGAGCAGCCGCTGAACTCGAATCCCCAACTGCTTATAGGAAATTAAGTGATGTTAGAGGAGTCGGTGACGTACCTGGGTTCCTTGCAGAAACATTGGGTGAAGGTGCTGTTGATCTTGCTTCTTTACTTGTTCCCGGCGGTGCTGGTTCCGTTATAGGTCGTCGTCTTGCACAGCGTGGTGCAGCAGAAGCAGGTGAGCAGATTGCAGGTCGTATTGCCAGACGGGGTGTTCCCGAAGGACCGATTCAACCAGACGTACTTAAAGGTTTGCAAGAAACTGCTACACGTAGAGCAGCCGAGTCGCTTGGGCAAAAGGGTGCGGATCTTGGATTTAAAACAGGTCTGCGTGGTGGTGCGTATGGACTTGCATCAGGTGAGATTTTTCAAAGTGTTGAAGAAGAAACCGGCAAGCTTGAACCCACCCTTGCACTTGCGTTAGGCATACCGTTTGCTGCGCTGGACTCACTGTTACCCGAAACCATAGCTAAACAACTTGGTGCAACCGGTAAGGCAGTCTTAACCAAAGAAATGCTAGAGCGTTCAACGCTCCCTGAAGCTAAAGGTCTTGCTGCTCGCCTTGGTACAGCAATCCCTGCGTTGGTTGCCAAAGAAGGTTTGACTGAAGCGGCGCAAGAAAACATATCAATCCTTGCCGAGCAGATTGCTGGCAGCAGTAAAAAGTTTTTTGATCCTGAGAATGTTGACCGGATGCTCATGGCAGGGGTCAAGGGCGGTATCGCAGGTGGTGTGTTTGGTGCTCCCGGCGCAGCCGTTGAAGCTGCAAGGGATAAGGGTGCCGATCAAGCGTTGATTGATGCAGAGGCTGCTCGTCGTGCTGAAATTACTAGGGGCGAAGAAGAGAAACGCGCTGCACTAGAAGAAGCCAAAACAAGATTTGAAACCGCTGGGCTTGGAGAAACTGCACCCCTATTCCAAGAAGGCGAGTTGCCGTTACAAAAAACCGAGATAAAAGATTTCTTAGCGTCTTTAGGTCAAGAACCACCAAAAGAAGAAGCCGCAGAAGTTAAACCTCAAGTAATTACACCTGCGTTTTTACAGCAATCAGGTATTGTTTCTGGACCCCTGTACGATGGGTTTGTTGGTAAAGATTTAACCGACCCTGAAGTTGCTTCTGACTTTCGTGGTGTTCTTGAGCAACGTGCAACGGATACTAACTTATCAGAGGGTGCTAGGCTTTTAGCTCGTACAAGATTAACTGAACCAGCCGCAGGGGAAGTAACCGGCCCTAAACCGATTACACAACAATACCTTGCAGATTCAGGTATTGTTTCTGGCCCCCTTAGTAAAGCATTTAAAGGTAAAGATTTAAACGATCCTGAAGTTGTTTCTGCGTTTCGTGAAGTCCTTACTCAAAGAGCAGAAGACCCTAAATTGTCTGTGAGCGCACAGATGATGGCTCGTGCAAGGCTTGAAGAGCTTCCGCTTGTAGACCAAGAAAGTCTTGTGTTGCCTGAAAAAGTCGAACCCCCTAAACGTGCGGAAAGAGTTGGACAAGCTAAACAAGCCCCAATTGAAATTGCATCATTAGAACCAGAACGCCGAGAATTTTTTATTAGGGAAAGGTTGAATCAAGGACTACCTATAACCCCTGCTGACCGACTCTTTATGCGTGAGCAAGAAGCTAAACGTAAAGAGGTTGAAGGAGAACAAGCTGTAAAGCTTGAACTGCCTGAAGGTAGAACCGAGAAAATTGCTCGTCCTATCCAAGAACCCACTGGTCAACTTACTCTGCCGGGATTTGCTTCCCAACAACTAGAACCAACAGCGGTTGAGGAAGCTGCGCCTGAAGCAAAAGATAAGCGTCAGATGGAGATGTTTACCCCATCTGGTAAACCTGCAAAAGGAGCTAGAAGTGTTATTAAAACTGACGAACGACGAGGTGGAGAAAGCGTTTCAGTTCCTAGCGGACCCGGAGAGCGAGTATCCCCCGCTGGAGCTGAGCCACCTGTCGCCACTGGAGTGGAACGCCCTGAGCCAGCTACTGAGGCAACTGTACGAGGAGAAGAGGCACCATCTGGTGAATTAAGTCCCGTACGCAAATTAGCTTTAGAAGAGCAGAAAAAAGCTGGATGGAATCCTGATTGGCCTATGGTTCCAGCAGATATGGCTAATGCTACTTTTAGAAACCAAATTGCTACTGACCCAAATTTACCCCAAGAAGAAAAACTTCAAATATTTACAGCGGCTAAAAATCTTGGGGTTATTACTGAAGATCAGATACCAAAAGAATCAATTGAAACTAAGACTGAAGCCAAAACAACACCCATTAGTGTTCCACCAGAAATTCAAACTGCAATAGATTTATTAACAGCAATTGACGCAGGAGGAATGCCCCTTAACCCTGCAAAGCTTAATAAGGTAGCAGAAGATTTAGGTTTAGAAGTTAGTAAAAAGGCTAAACCAGAGGACACTATAAAACGTATTAGAGATGCTGTTGCTCGTGTTGTCCCTCAAAAAGAAACAACTGAACCCGAAACCGAAACCGAACCCAAAAAGGAAACCCCAAGTGCCGCTGCGCCCACCGAAACCGTCGAAACAAAAGAAGAGAGAACAGCAAAGGCTCCTAAAAGAGCAAAAGTGGCAGAACCCGCCACCGAAACTGAACTTACCGAGCAAGAGCAGCGAGACATTCAAGCCGAGCTAGAGCAAGAGCAAGCTGCACAAAGCGAAGTCAAAAAGGTTAAGAAAGCTAAAAAAGAGCGTCGGCAAAAAGAAGCTGAGAGTGCAGAAAAAGGTGAGCCACCGCCTAAGAAAGCTCGCAAACCTCGTGCTAAGAAGATTGCAGGTACGGAAGAATTTCAAAAGCTTGAGGGTGGTGCGGCAACGCAGCTATACCAAACAACACAATTTACTAACTTCTTAGAGCGTGGGTACGTTGGGTTTGCACCGCTTGATTTGCCGCAGCAGATTGACAATCAAATAGAGGCAGCAAAAGGCAGTGCAGATAGTAAAGAGCTTCCTCGTTTAGAGATTCAAAAAACCGACATCGCTGAAGACATTCAAAAAGTTAAAGACTTAATAACTGGGCCAAAGGCCGACACCCCCGAAGCAAGGGCTGCTCAGGTTTATTTCAGCAAGATGCCTCGTCTTGTTGACGGGCTAATCAACATTGCATTTGGCACTCAGTTTGAAGCACCCCATCTTCTTCCTAATATTCCACAATCAGATCAGTACGGCACAACCATAGAACAAAACTTCTTCAATGGACTAACCCAAGAAAACGCACGCAAAGCTTTTGTTTGGGTTGAGAACAACCTATCACCTGTGTCGTTCAACGAGCTTGCTGCAAGACAGACCGCGTTTGCAATTGCCGCTAAAACTAGCGATCAAAAAATTGTAAGGTTAGTACAGCTTGGGTTCCGTGGTCCTGCTGCTCCTGTCGAGTTAGATATTGACAATAAGCCTATTAGCAGACAAGAAGGCATTAAAGAATACGAAGCGGCATTTGAACGAGAGTACTCAGCCGTGGGTCGCCTTGGCCTTGCCCTAGACCAAGCAGGTATGCCAAAAAAACAGCGGCAAGAAATAATGCGACTCGCCACACGTAAAGTGGTTGAGGTACTGCCCCCCTTTACTACAACTTGGGAACTTAACACCTTAAACGGTGACGACCTTATTCGTGTCGTACCCGAAAAAAACCAAAAGCTTATCTCTGAGCAAATTGATAAAGCCGGACCCGAAGCACGTACCGCGCTTGCAAAACATTATGGTGCTGCCCCCGATAGCCCGGAACTACTATCACGGGTTCTTCTTGACGTTGTTAGGTTTACCAACAAAGGTATCGAAGCAGTTGATCGTGCGATCCGCAGTTTCATTAAGCAGATCGCAAACGGGCTTATGTCAATTGCCTTGATCTTTAACCCTGCACAACTCGTCGATACGTTTTCTTATAACCCTGTAAAAGTCTACACAGACACAATTGAAATTAAAGCGGTTGTGCCTGCCGATGCAAGGGCAAACATGTCTGCGGAAGCGGTTAAGGTCTATGAGTCAATGGCCCCCGCAGCTCAAGCATCTGGTAAAGGTTTTATGATTGCGGATAAACCCGCAGGGCGTCTGCATGTGTTTGATGTAGACGGTAATTTAATTGCACAAGATACTGCACTCTATGGGCGTGACTATGGTGATGTGCTCCAAGGTGAAAAGCGTGTAACCCCTGCCGGTAAGTACACCTTAAAAGTTGCATCAAGCCCTTACGCTGGTGGCAAAGCATTTGAACTTGTCGAGTCGGAGCACCGAGTTGGCAACACCGACTATGTGATTGCGGTTCATGCTGCATACCTTGGAGACAAGACCGAGAAGCGTGAGGAGCGTCTAGCCACCGCAGCCATAAGCGATAAGCGCATAAGCTATGGGTGCATCAATACAAAGCATGAAACGTTCTTAAATAAACTCATGCCCAACGCCGCCAAGTTAGATGGCGGTATGGTGTTTGTTATTCCTGATGAAGTAGCGTTGTCGGACACGTTGTTTAAGCCCCAGACAAAAACAGTACAACGAACCGGCCCCGGTAAAGCTTTACGTGGTGCAACCGTAGGTGACCCCCTGCACCCTGCCATCGTTGCTTGCCTAAAGAGCGACGATCTACCTACTGCGCTTAAGTCGATGGCAAGTATGTCTGGTATGGTCGGTAAAGTTGCTGGTGCGTTATTACGAGCTAACATTGATACCTCCGTAAAAGTTGTTGATAACTTAACCGACGAAGCAGGTAAGCCTGTAGCTGGGTTTTTTGACCCACAGACAAACACAATCTTCCTTGATTCAAAGGCAGGGCTTAACAGCCACGTTGCACTACACGAAGCTTTACACGCAGCAACGTCGCATGTCCTAGACAACCCTTCGCATCCCGTAACCAAACAACTTCAGGCTTTGTACGACAAAGTAAAAGGGAGCTTGGATACGGCTTATGGTGCAACAAGTTTGGATGAGTTTGTTGCCGAGGCTTTTTCCAACCCTGAGTTTCAGGCTAAGTTGCAGTCGATGTTCCCTGATGGCAAGCCCATCAGTGCATGGGCTAGGTTTACCCGCACGGTTGCTAACATGCTGCGCTCTCTCATGGGGCGCTCCACTATTTCTACTGAGTCTGCGTTTGACCAAGTAGATCGGCTTACCAATCAGATTCTTTCGCCTGCTCCTGATCAGAGAAACGCAGGGGTGCTCTATGCTGTGTCTGCGAATCCTAAATGGTTTAACAGCACTGTTGATGGGGTGCTCAAGGTTGCAAATACAGTAGGTGTAAGTCAGAGCAATATTTCGGTGATGGATGAGTTTTTACGCAATACCGCTACAGGTGCGACGCGTAAGTTCTTGATGCAGTTTCTCCCTCTCCATGCCGTAGCGGATTTAGCTAAAAAGTATTTACCCCAAGCAGCAGAAATTAATAGAACAATCAATCTTCGTAGTGGCGAAGAAGATAAGACTTATCAAGAAATTGAACCTGTTGTAACTCGTGTAGAGAAGTGGGCTAAGGGTGCAGGGAAAGCTAAGCTTGATGCGTTTAACGACCTTGTTTACGGCAGCACACTTGCCAAGATTGATGTTGCTCCACGCTATGACGAGAATTTAAAAAAGCAGATTGTTCCTACCGAAGCTGATTATGCTGGTGCGGAATCAAAAGCTGAGTTTAGAAGGTTAAAAGCTCTTTACGATTCACTTGGGGCAGATGGTCAGAAAGCATATCGTGATGCACGGGATACGTACAGGAGGTTGTATAAGTATATTCTTGATAGCCTTACCAATAGAATTGATGACGTTATAACGGATAAGGAACAAGCCAAGCGTGTTAAAGAATCTATCCTTGAAAAGCTTGCCAAAAAAGGTGGGATTGATCCTTACTTCCCGCTAACCCGTGAAGGTAAATACTGGCTTTCATACAGAACCAAGGACGCTTCAGGACAAGAGGATTTTGTTGTTGAGGCTTTCAAAGAAGAGCGCACTCGTAAGCTGCGAATTGAAGAGCTTGAAAAAGCAAACAAAATCCTGAAAGATAAGAAGGGCGAGCTTGATTTAAATACCTTCTCCCAACTATCCGAGATGAATTATCGTCGGGTGCCTTCTACTTCGTTTATTTATTCTATTTTAAATAACGTGCCTGAAGGGTCGAAAGACGACATCCTAAAACTTTTTGTAGACGCAATGCCAGAAACAGCATTTGCTAAGTCTTTCCAAACTCGTAAAGAAACATCTGGGTTTAACAAGGACGCTGTAAAAGCTCTGCGTGAAAAAGCCTTCCCAATCGCAAGGCAAGTTGCCAATATGAAATACGCAGCCAAGCTAGATAAGCTTGTAGCTGACATGCGGGAAAGCATTACAAAAAAGCAAGAAACCAAAACGGGCGATGTACAACTTGAAACAGCTTACTTAGATATTTTAGAACAACACGTTCAGTTTGCTATCAACCCCAACACCAATCGTGCGGCACAAATACTGTCAACGATGGGCTTCAATATGACATTAGGTTTTAACGTGTCATCGGCTTTGGTGAACCTGGGACAGGTACCGTTAATTGTTACACCTTATTTAGCTGGTGAATATCAAAGCGTTGGTGGGTTTCCTACCGTTATGAAAGAAGTCAACAAAGCCTATAAAGTATTTATGGGAAGTGGCTTTAAGCGTGATGTTAAAACCATCGTCGGTGATGTCGAAGTCAATCGTCGATCTATGCCTTCTTTAGACAACATCAACTATGACGCACCTGGTTTATCGGAAGATGTTAAACGTCTAAAAATACTTGCACAGAAAGCCCAAGAGCAAGGGATGCTTAATCGCTCCCAGATGTACGAAACACTTGAAGCGATGGACGATGCCAGCATCGTTTCAAAAGCCAATAAGCTCTCTGGGATTATGATGCACATGGGCGAGCGCATGAACCGTCAGGTTACGATGATCGCTGCCTACAATCTTGAGCTTGCCAAGCTGAAAAAACAAGGGCGCACGATTGATGACGCAGCAATGGCAGAAGCTGCGGATCGCGCACTGTACTTGACCGAGATGACTAACGGGGGTATCGCGGCAGCGGCTGCACCACTCATTGCACAAAAATCATCCATTGGCAGACTTGCCTTCATGTTCAAACGCTACGGCGTGTCGATGTACTACTTGTTGTTTAAGTCTGCACGTACGGCATTGACGGACCAAGACAAAGCTACCCGCACGGCTGCATGGAAGCAGGTTGGGTATATCGCAGGTATGACAGCACTTACCGCAGGGGTGTCTGGGTTGCCGATGTTTGGTGCGATAGCCATGCTCTACAACATGTTTAAGGACGACGATGAGGAAGATTTAGAATCTATCGTGCGTAAGGGTATTGGCGAACTTCCGTTTAAAGGTTTGCTGAACTACACAACAGGACTTGAGATTGCTTCACGCATGGGGCTGAGTGATTTAATCATGCGAGACGTTATTAATGAAAACGAGAAAACGTTACCCATCCGGCTTCTTGAAGCTTTTGGTGGCCCCGTGTATGGCACCTTTACTAAATGGGAACGTGCAGCAGAGTTAATGAAAGAGGGGCATTATGATCGTGCGATAGAAGCCGCACTTCCTTCTGCTCTAGGCAATGTGTATAAGTCGTACCGATATGCCAATGAGGGTGCAAACACATTACGTGGTGATCCCATTACAGGTGACATCAATACGTGGAACGTAGCGGCTCAGTTCTTTGGGTTTGCCCCTGCCGAATATGTAAGGCAGCTTGAGATTAACGCGTTGGTCAAAGGTATCGATAAAGCGGTAACCGAGGAAAAAACCAAGCAGCTAAAACGCTACTACGTGGCAAGTCGCATGGGTGATACAGAAGGGCGCGAAGAAGCTAAAGAAGCATTACAAGGGCTGCGTCAGAAATATCCCAAGCTGTTCCCAGAAGGTGTCGAGCAATCTATCCAACGGTCAATGGCTCAACATATGCGTACAACCAAAGAGATGTACCACGGTGTTACGCTTTCAAAGGCTATGCGGGATGAGCTTATTGATCTAGCCTCAGAGTACGAAGACTAAAAAAGACCCCGCCAAAAGGCGGGGCGAAATGGTCGTCGTGACCAAAGGAGAGTAGATGGAAACACATCTACGGAGCGAACAATATCACACTATTCTCCAAATGCGAAGCCCCAGTTTTCCATCCTCGACTCTTCCCTTAGATTCCACCCGCCAACCTTTCTTCCTTGCAACCCGCTTAACCTGTATTTTTAACCTGTGCAAGTTAATTGCAGGGACAAACACCGACATACCTACTTCCCATTTGTCATAGGGAATTTTAATTTCTACCCCATCAGGGTTAATTGGCGGCAATGGCTTGTGCGGGGTCCACATCCGTTAATCCGTCCATGTTGTAAAGCACGATAGCGTTGGTTGGTGGGATGTTCATGCGAGTACCTTTTGCCATTCGTTTACTTTTAATCTCTGCTCTAGCTTTACTTTTTATCAAAGATTTAACAAACGGTTCGTATACAATTGAATGTCTGCCGCACCACTCCCGAAACGAATCAACAGCAATATACAAAGTTTTTAAGTCATATTCATAACGCAACTTTAGCGCCATGCGCGGTGTGCTATCCGGCATAACAATCTGTTCAAGTAGTTCGTTTTTATCTTTTCTTGAGTCCTCGGTGCTACGAATAGATAAGGTGTTTGAAAAGTTCTCTGCCCAATACCGACCGACAACTTCAAGCGGGTCAACTCTGGCTTCGGCAATCGCAGTGGTTGCTTCTTTAAGTATTCCGACAAGCCACTTAAAAACACTAGGTACGTCCCAATCAATCAAACCAATCTTTTTAGCAATAATGAGTCCTGTAATTGCAGAGGCACACCCCGCTGAGTAGAATCGGTCCTCAAAAGAAAGCTCTGCTTCTTTATCTAGCTTAAGTCTGACTTGGTTCCAAAGTTCTTCGGTTGCCTCTAAATTACGCATAACCCACTGTAAGTAGGGGATGTGTGCATGACCATAGTTTGTTAAGATATTTTTTGCTAATTCATCTGTATCTTCTTTAGCAAGCTTTACCCCACGTATGGCTTCAATCTCAAGCAACCGTCGCATTTCTGCATTGGGTAGTTGCTTTTCCATTCTTACTTTGTCTGACAACTTGACGTTACCCGTCGATACAGCAATCGTGCTCCAAGGCATACCACGCCAACGTTCTTTGTTACTGCTACCTTCCATACGTGATCGTTGCAAACCATTAGGGATTGCATACATATAATTGCTGGATTCTTCAGACCCTATGTTTGTCATTTCATCGAACCACATGCAGATGTTTTTAAACACCTCGGTTCGTGCAAAGCGTGTTGCATGGGAATCATCACGCTTCATCATCAAGAGGCTTGGGTCGCCCCAGATTGATGCCCCTGCAAGCATGGCTGTCGTTTTCCCATAACCAGACAACGCACTCCAGATGTGTACACCGAGTCCACGAACTGCCGAAAAATCCATGAAAGGTGCACCAAACCCACAACCTATAACAAATTTGTGTAGCTCAGTATTGGGTTTATTACTAAAAAATCGCATGTTTTCTTTCCAACCATCTAGCGTACCTACTTGGGTAAAGTAATGTATGTACTCCAAGGTCTTGCTTGATGGTGGGCTATGCTCAATCCCTGTGGGGAAAAACTCTTTATTTCCTACGACAAAACTTTGTCTAACCTCTTCTTTCTTAACCCACCCAAACTGTAAATGTGTCACCCCCGATTTCTCCTGAAATTGTAAGTAATTAACCCACGCAACGACATAACTTTTAAGCTCGTCAATTTTGTGGACGACGATACCTTGCTCGGCTAATGATTTACGTAATTCTTCTGTAGATGTTGCAGCTTTGTTAGACAGCGTGAACTCACGCACACCGTCTTTAGGCATGTGTAAACGAAACACCAAACACTCACCTAGCGTTGCATCCATTAAACGTTTCACAACGTAAAAGTCGTTGTGGTAAACCGGCTTTTCTGTTTCAACTTGTGAACCGTCTACTGCTTTTCTTGAGTCCTTCTTGAACACCCCACCATTACGTCCACGGAAATAAGGTGGTGGATATTTAGGTATGACGTACTGTTGTTCATAACCTTCAGTTAGTCCAGTTGGTCTATCAATAACAATACTTTCTTCCTCTTCTGAGGACTCAGCAACCGTGCGCCCAAGCGCAATAGGTGAACGGATAACACCTCTATGAACACACCCTTCACACTTACCGGGGTTGTATCTTTCAAAGGTATCGCATAAATATGGGCCTTTAATTTGTGCGGCTTTCTCTTCGGTTTCTTCTGATGTGTACTGCGGATGTTTTCTTGATACGATGTGTATTGCTTTTTCAGACTCTTCGGTAAACGCAGCAATCGATAAAGCAGCTCGCCATTTTGGTTCTGTCATCGTGGCTTGATTTTGTATGAGGTCTGCTAGTTGGTTGCACCCAACTCCCCTATTAGTTTTTTGTAAGATTATTTTGAAGCTGCTTGTATAACTACCAAGAATTGCTTGCGATACGGGGTCAACCTCTCGCGGTATGTACAGTTGCTTTTCTCTTACTTCTTCACCAATAGCGGCTTGATAAAAAGAAAATGGTTTTGGATTGCACTTGTCGTTGATGAGTACAACAGGGCGTGGTTCGCTTTTAAAGTGTAGTGTTCCTGGTATGCGAAGAACTGAAGCCGCGTTACAAGTTATGGACTCATCAACTTGAAAATTATTTTCACGCAGTAGTGAATCTAGCTTCCATGCAACTTTCTGCCAATCTGCCTTGGGTACTTCTTCGGTAAAAGGCCAGTAAACATGTATACCACGACCACTGCTTGTCATAAGCGGGCGCGGTAGGTTGTATTTTTTACAAAAAGAAATTAGGGCGCGTAGCCCATCTTCACGAGTGAGGTAAGGTTTTCCTTCCCCACAATCAATATCAAGAAAAAGTGATCTAAGATAAAACGCATCATTAGCCTTGCGTGTACCTTTTACTGCAAATGTGGCTAGTGCGAAGTACGCATCCCAACCATCTTCTTTAGCTTCATCTCCTCGGGCAATGAGTCCTAAAAGTGTGTCGTGATAAGTTTGTTTATACGGTCCCTGCTTCTTCAATCCTTTTGATGTGTATGCAACATAAATCCCCTGTGCGGGTAGCACTGTCTGTAAAAATTGTAATGTATCCATAGCCGCTTCCTCCGCAGAAAAAGTAGGGCGACGGGGGTTCCCTGCGGCGCGAAACCCTTTCGATCCGTCAATCTAGTCGCCCGTAGCCTGTTGCCTACTTAGTCGTCAAATTCGTCAAGTAGGTCTGCTAGTTTAGTCTCTGGCTCGGCTTTTTTCGAGGTTACAGTAGGCTCTGGCGAAGGGGTAGGTAAAGCCTTTACTGTATCTGATTGAGATACGGTAAGTGTGACTGCCAATAGCGCTTCGGGGCTATCCTTAGCTTGCTGCACCATCTCAAACTCTTCCTCTGTAATTGGACGCAGAGGCTTGAAAGTAAGTTTTGGTGTAGAACTATTGGTATCAAATCGCATTTCAGTAACCACCCCAGTGATGGGTGCACGATGCGCTGCAAGGTGTTTGGCATAGGCTTGCAAAGGTAGCTTACCATTTTCTCCGTCACCAAAAATACTGGTAGCAGGAAGTGCCAATTGATACACAAACCCGTTAGGCTCGTTCTCAGGAATCACAGCTAAACGACGCTGAAAACGACACGCACGGCTGTCGCCTTGTCCTGAACCTTTAGCATTTTGTGGGCAATCCATACACCTGCCTGCCTGACGATTTTTAGCTTTAGGATCAGGCGTAATACCGTCATTAGACCAGCAGTCGGGGGATGAAACTTGCCCCTTTACGTAAGTCCCTGAATAGAAAATACGGCTGTTGTTCTGTGCGGCTTTGACGATGATGACGTTCATGGCGCGGTCTTCGTTAACTGCGATTTCCTTACCACCAACTAACATACGAAACACACCGCCCTCGATAGAGATACGCTTGGCACCACCGCTACCACCTGCCAAAGCTTCGGTTGTTTCGTCTTGCATATTTTTGAGGTATGCGGGGAGTCCACCTTTAAACAATGCTAATTCAGACATTTATTTCTCCTTACAGGTCTTTGTCTGGGTTAAGGTCAAGTTCCAACTGACGGGGATCTTTCTGCTGTTCTTGCTTATCTTTGTTTTCACTGTACGCTTTTAACGCTGCGTCTACTGCGGACAGCTTAAACCGATAAACATTGGCAACCTTTAACGTAGGGATGATGTCATTCCTCATCCACACTCTGACGGTTGATACCGATACTGAGTAATGTTTTGCAACATCCTCAATCGTTATGTACTTCTCTTCAACAACTTCCATCAACTTCTCCTATTACGTTGAACGGTTACGGAATATTCGCTGTCCACATTCAACCCTGGTGGCAGCAGATCAGGGTTACCTTCTAAAAACTCTTTAAGGTTTGTTTGATGAACCCGCTTCTCCAGCACATGCGGGATTTCATGCTCCAAGATGAAGCCGTAAAACGCTTCCCAATTGTCAGTCCAGTACCGCTTATTTATGGTGCGGTAAACCAGACCTTCAGAGGTGCGTAAGCTTTCTACGTTAGCCGACTTCATTTGGTCGAGCAGTGCGTTCTTTACAAGGCGCATTTTTTCACTGAGCTTCTCGTACTCGGTGTCGTATGTCCTCGTCAGCTCTTCTCGTTTTTCCCGCATCTTGATGTAAATGCGGACTAATTTATCGATGGAAATACCATCCTCAGATTCAGTCATCATACTCTCCGTTGGTTGTTGTGCCACTAATATAGTGGCATCAGATGTTTTTGTCAAGCACTTCTTTGTACAACGCTACAAGCTGTGTGTGAGCGTTAACTTTACTATCGAGAAGTTGGTATATGTGCTTTTCTGCATTACTACCTACCAATCTTACTACAGTAACTTTGTTGACTTGTCCAGCCCTGTGTGCACGGGCGTTGGCCTGTGCGTAAATCTCCATCGAAGGGGTTGGCCCCCACCATACAATCGTGTCAGCGGCAGTCAAGGTTACACCATGCGCGGCTGCTTGGGGCTGTACGATCAATATTTTTAAGTTGTCAGTGGTCTGAAAGTCATTAAAAATTCTAGTGCGGTTGGCTACCGATACATCTCCGTCAATAACTTCAACGGATACACCATCTTGGGTAAGCCGCTCACGCAACACTTCGATTGTGTGTTTGAACGGTACAAACAGTAGAACTTTATTACTTGTTTCTTGTACAACTTCAAGTAACACTGTGTATCTATTTTTTATATCAAAAACAACCGTTTCACCAGAGTCGGTGTAGGCTGCACCACATGAGATTTGTAACAGTTTGTTTAGGCCCACGGCTGCGTTGACTGCGGTGATCTCCTCTCCTGCTGCACTGATAACCATCTGCTTTCTTAGTATTTCGTAATACTTAGTTTGCTGCGGGGTAAGCGCGATTGTTCTTGTGGTATACACAATGTCGGGCAGATCTAAGCACTCTTTCTTTGTGAACCTGATGGCAGGTTGCAGGACTCGGTACACCGTGTCGGTTGCGTTGTCTTTTGGCTCCCACCTGTACCGTGATAATTGATACATCACCATGTCTTTGTAGGCAGCAAATATTTTTGGCACACCTGTGGGGTTGACCAGCTTACCTAGCGCATACGCATCAAGCGGGGACTGTGCCGCAGGGGTTCCCGTCAACATCCATAGCCATGTTTCAGGTTTCAGTAGTTTGTATAACGTTCTCCATCTTTTAGTGCTGATGTTCTTATAAGCATTAGCTTCATCAACAACAATAAGATCAAACTTAGCTTTAGCGATTTCAGCTTCTACTATGTTCACTCCATCATAGTTAATGATTACAAATTCTGCATCACTTTCAATGATCTCCTTGCGCTTTTCTGCCGAGCCATAGGCGATGTCAACACTGCGGTGCATAGCAAACTTAAACAAATCTGCTCGCCACGCCGAGTCCATGATTGATAGTGGGCAGATGACAAGCACCCGTTTGATCGCCCCCATACGCATAAGGTAGTCTGCGGCCCAAATAACTGATCCGGTTTTGCCCGTACCTTGTTCATTCAAACAAAACGCACGTTTATGCACCGTCAAAAAGGATGACGTAGTCTTTTGATGGTCGAAGGGTTTATACACCCCACGCCAATCGTAGTCCCGCAGGATGGGTGAGGGTACATTCTTGATCTTCAGATTGCCTAGCACTTGTGCTTCATCAAGTCCCCACTTCACTAGAACTTGAGTTGAGTTGTCTTGCTTACCAACGATGCGGCTAGCAGGTATGTGTGCGGTGACAGCCTGTGGGTTTTTTAAGCGTAATAGCAACGCCTTATTTTCAATGATTTCCATTTACTCTCCATAATTATTTCTCACGTTTACTTGTTTCTGACACAAGTGCGCTTTTTGAATTTCTACGAAATGACCTATTCTTTTCCCTGTTTTGAATAAAATATCCGTCTTTGTTTGAACCTCCGTTACTAAGTGCTTTGCGGTGGGCTACATCTTTACCTTCGCGTCTATCAGCCTTACCATCGCTATCTTTGTCCATGCCAGTTTTATCAATAGCGCGACGAGCGCGTTGACGTTCAAGCTTTGCAGGGATGTCGCCCCTTGCAAGCTGTTGTTGATACTCTTTTTTGTAGGGGCGGGGTTTGTTAACGTAAGGCATTAGTGGTTCTTCCCATTGTGTGTACAACTTAACACAGGGCAATGCTTGCGGCACAAGCCACTTGTCTTTGGGTTCCACACCCCAGTGTTATAGGCTTCTAGCAACCTATCGTAATGCCCCGTCCATTTTTGCCATGCACCTTCTTGCATTTCGTGGTCATACTTGTCCTTCACGAAAGCATTACACACCACAAAAAGTAACCCTGCCTTGACTTGCGTGATCTCAGGAAAGTGTTTGAAGATAGCTAGGGCCATAAGCTCTAGCTGATCTTTGTCTGCGTATTGGGCAGACTTCCCTGTCTTATAGTCAACAATAAAGGCTTTGTTGCGTTCTCGGTCAAGAATTGCCAAGTCCACAATCCCACGCCACCAAACATTCCTACTACCAAAGGTGCAGGGTTCAAGATTCCTAGTAAGGCCCATGCGATATTCGCACAACTTCTCCCCTTCCATGCTATTGAGTTTGTCCAAAGCTTCTTTAGCAAAGTTGAAATACTCAGGCAGGGGAGTACCTTCTTTGATGTAGTCTTCTGCGGCTCGGTGGAACCTACCCCCGTAAAGCGTAGCTTCAGTAAGGGGTTCAGTAACATCTTTGACTACCTTAAGATGAAAATACTTCTTAGGGCATTGCTCAAACAGCTTAATGCTGCTGTAGCTCCAAGCCGGAGTTTGGGGGGTTTTGTGCAACGATTTTGTCTCGAACATGTCTGAGTGCTGTAAGGGTGATAAGGATATAACCATACGCTTTTATTAGGTCATTTTCAAGTAGGTTTTGCTTCATTTCCTTCAACGCGCTTTCAGCCTTTATCAACTCTGAAATATAGTCATTATGCTCAACAATCACCATAACTTTCCCCAATCCCTGATTCACAATTAATAGGTAGACCTTGCGCCCAATAAGGCACCCAACGCATACATTCTTCCACATAATCCCGCGCTCGGTACTGCTCTGTGACGGGGGCAATACAAGCTATGGCGTCGTGGACGGTTAACACCACTCGGTATTCTTTTGCTATGCGTGTCATCTGCTCGCCGATGATACATCTTGCTATGGCTTGACAGACATTCTCTATGACTTTTCCACCATAGATCTTGATCTGCCCTTTGCGAGTTTTATAAGTAAACTCGTCACCATCTCCCGCAGATAACTCATCATATCGCATCATCAACTTACTGGGTAATTTGATCGCTTTGTGCTTGCCTATAATTTCCAAAACTCCTGGTTTACCAAGTGTCCCATTGATATTATCTGCCATCAAGTGAAGTGCAAACTGTGCTTCACGCCAAAGCCCAACAATGTGTGGGTTTGTTTTACGGTAAATATCAATGATCCGACGGCACTCATCGAGTTCCGTTTCAACCCCCATCGTTTTTAACTGGGCTTGGAACTTCGCTGCACCCATGCCGTACCCCGCACCGAGGATTGTGGTCTTACCTACGAACCGCTGATCTTTCGTAACCTGATCTTCAGCTACGCCGTAAATTGCACTTGCCATCTTCTTATAAACATCTTCCTTGTTTGCGAAAGCCTGCACCAAGTCATCCTGCTGCGCCAACCATGCAAGCACCCGTGCTTCAATCTGCGAAGAGTCTGAGTCGATGATGACGTAACCCTTGGGTGGCAGGATAGCTTTCTTGAGCTTTCCTGCGTTGTCCCCCCGACTAGGTAAGTTTTGCAAGTTTAAGTTGTCCGACCCACCCCATCTACCGGTGTGCGCTGCGTAGTATTTAAGGGGTACAGGCATATTGCCGCGCTCAGCAATACCTATAAATCGCTCAGTGCGTGTTTCTTCTAGCGTTGACTTCGTACCGATCCGTGCAGCGACCAGAGCTTGCACCCGCTCATCGGGGTGTTCAAGCAATGCTTTGAAATCTTCATCACTCTTAGCTAACGCCAACGTTTCTTTACCTGTGGTAGGGCTAATCTTTTTAGGCGGCTCCACTCCAACTGAGCGCAACAAGTCCGCAAACTTAGGGTTACTCATCAAATCATCACGGTTTGCTGCGGCTTCGGATAACAGCTTTTCTTTACGCTCTTGAACCTCTTTCAAATGCTGCTCCAACAAATCCTTATCCAGACGCAGCACAGGTTCAGTGAACATACGTAAAGTTAAATCAATGAGTTTAATTTCGTGCGGCGGAAAGTTTTTACCCATCATTAACCTATCAAAAAGTTTGTAGGTTAGATCAACATCATTGATGCAGTAGTCGCCATAGGTCTCCAGACCTTCTTCAGTGAAGTCGGTACGGCGCATCCCTAATGCGCTAATAACTTCTGTACCTTTGATGCCTAGGTTATAACGTTCTGCTAAGGCTTTTAGCGAGCCGCCCACTTCCACACCGTGCAAAGCCCTCGCCATAGATAGAGTGTCAAGCCATAGCTTAGGGCGTATATCAAAAACCCAATTAAGAATGGCCCCATCAAACATAGCGTTATGGGCAAGGCCAGCACTATTTTCCCAATCGAACTGTCCGAGCCAACCCTTAATCTGTTCATGCGTGCCACTTGCCCACTCCGTTTGGTTATCGTCCACCTTTACCGCAACACCAATCACCTCAAAGAATGGGCTACGTATGTATTCCTCAGTGGTCAGCTTACTTAAGGAAAACTCTTTGCTATAAAAAGTTTCAAAATCAATAGTTATTATCTTCATATACTCTCCTAAAAAGGTGCTTCTTCTACATCGCTTAAATCGGGCTTCTTAGCTACGCGCACCAACACAACATCTCTGCGGTTGATGAAAGCGTAGTGTGGGAAAGGCCAATTGTTGTCTGAGGGTATGCGTATACACAGCATCCCATCTTCATCTTCTTTAACAACGTAGCCTATTTCCTTCGTGCTCTTGATACGTACTCGTGTGTCAGGTTGCATGGTGCGCCCCTATATTAAATGGGTCGTGGAATTTAAATTTGGGTTTTTTCTCAGGCTTAGGTTTTAGATCCACGGCACTGTAAACGTAGACCGACCCTGATTTCTTTGAGATTGCTGACTGCCGCCTAACCATTTTACGTGTGATTTTGCCTTCATCGAGCAATGGGGTGATTGAATTTTTAATTGATCGGGGGGTCATCTTCAGCTTGTCTGCTAGTTCTTTGAGCGTGACTGGCGTGACCCGACCTTGCATGTACTTGAGACATGCTTCGCCTCGGTTAATACGAGCTTGTTTTTGTAACTGTGCTGCACTCATTGCCATAATATATATGTCCTTGATTTGTTAAATAGTTATGGTATAAACCGCTAGTCTCTACATGTTGGAGCGGTTATGCCTAAGCAAATAGTCACTGATGAAGACTTTATTGCAGCTTGGAATGAGCTAGGTTCTGCGACTCTTGTATCTCGGAAACTCGGCCTGACTGAACGGACGGTCATGCACCGGCGCAGCTTAATAGAATCAAAACTAAACATATCTCTACATGCTCACAATGACCAGAGGTTTAACCGACACATTATTCATTCAGAAAGTAAAATCCGCTCAATTGCAGATGTAACAGGATCTGTTGTGGTTTTTAGTGACGCGCACTTTATGCCCAACGAAACGTCCACTGCTTTCAATGCGTTGATCAAAGTTATAAAAAAGGTAAGACCACAGATCGTTATAGCGAATGGTGACATTTTAGACGGCGGCACTATCAGTAAATATGGGCCGGAAGGCTGGCAAGCCAAGCCGACGCTTAAGCAGGAACTCGAATCTGTGCAATGGCACATGGATCAAATCCATAAGGCTTGCAAGGGGCTTGGCACTATCCTTCATAGAACAATTGGTAACCACGATATAAGATTTGACAAGCGATTAGCAGGTGTTGTACCTGAATACCGTGACGTATCTGGCACTAAACTATCAGACCACATACCCGAATGGACCGTTAGTTGGTCGGTCATGGTTAATAACAATACGATGATAAAACATAGAATGCAGCATTCGGGGATTCATAGCGGTTATAACAATGTCCTTAAATCCGGTATAAGTTCTGTAACGGGTCATACGCATTTATTAGAAGTCAGACCGTGGGGTGATTATCGGGGACGTAGATACGGTGTATCTACAGGTATGTTGGCTGATCCAAAGTCGCAAGCCTTTGATTACACGGAAGACAACCCTCTGCCTTGGTGTAGTGGTTTTGCAATCTTAAGCTACGATAATACTGGCAGATTGCTTCCACCTGAGTTGTGCGAAGTAATCGAGGGAACGGCTTTTTTTCGTGGTGCTGCAATCTGAAAGGATGAATCATGGATGAGATCTTTGTAAGCGTTGATTTGACCGAATTTGAATATGATGAGCTGCTTGAGTGGCTTGGTGAGCAGGAAATTGCTTCCGGTCTGAGCGATTTGTACAACAAACTGTTGGCTGCTGTTGAAGCGCGTAATGCAGATGAAGAGGTAGAAGACGAGTAAGGCAATTGCATTACTTCAAAGTCAGGCCCCCCGACTAACCCTCGGGGGGTTTTTCTTTTCCAAGAACCTTATCGTATATCTGCTGCACAAAAATAATGATCATGCCGATTGCGGCAATAGGCAGGGCAAAAATAATCAGCAACCCTATTGCTAAGAAGTTATCCAAGAAGACTCCAATCCGTTCAAACATAACCGTCCTTATCTGACCATTTAATCAGTATAAGAGGTCGTCATTGCTCACCCCTTGCTCTGATTGCTTGCGCGGCCACCTTTGTAATGTCTGACGCATATTCAGGATGTACAGCAAGCACATCACACACCTTCGCACACGCCTCGCGTTCATGCGCGGCGACAAGGGCAGCGAAGCGTGTTACAGAATTTAGCGGCTTTTCGTCAGATCCGTAAGCCAATCCAGCCTCTCGCGCCATGAGGATTATTTCTTCTCTATCCATGATTCTTCTCCTTTAGTTTGGTTTCAATGGCTCGGGCGAATCGGTACATTTTCCGATCCTCTTCGTACCCGTCAATCTCGTGTATTTCCTGATCGGTCAGCCCAACCCATTCACGCTTTGGAATTACTTTTTCGTGATATGTCTGATCGTTCATTACTGCCATAGCAAGTGACTGACAGGTTTGGCATGGTGCGGTGTATAGAGGTGTCCATCGCTCAGGATGGCGGCCAATATCTGCTGGTATGTGCGTGATGACATTACCTTCAATAAAGTTGTGCATCCACGCCACCGGCTCTTGCTCTGTCTCCAGTGCTTGGCGTAGGGCGGCGATGGAGTCAGTTGTATTGCGCTTTGCCTGCTCCAGCGCAGACTCAGGCCAAACCCACTTTCCGTAATTTGCCCAGCCCTCCAGCGCCTCCAGCGCCATCTGCATAGCTTCTCTGCTCATGCTTTCTCCCCTGTTGCTTTAGCGATGGCTTCATGAGCCTCGCGTTCTATCGTCTTGGACCAGTGCCCGTTATCTAGCAAGCATATGTTGAGGATCGTGTTGAGTGCCTTCAGCAGATCCTGATTGACCTCATGCAATCGGCGCAGTTCGACGGCTTCAAGACGCTGAATGTCTGTACCGTAAAATGCCTCAACCAATTTTTCTTTTTCCTCATCAGTCAGCCCAACCCACTCTGTCGGTGCGCGGTACAGGGCCGTGCCAACAGGCAAAACAACAGAGGGGTCGGTTGGTTGGATGACGCAATAACCGCCATAAAACCCCGATACATATCCCACAGGTTGTTGCTTTGGTTCTTCCCAACTCTCACACTCACACACATATCGTCCTGCGCTGTGTGATGCGTCACGCATGAAACCATGCGGTGCGTCGGGGTGCGGGTTGCACTTCACGCTTGATCGTTTGTCTGTGTTTTCCATACATCATTCTCCTTATGGACCTTGACTTCTCTTTTGCCTACCAACCGCGCAATCTCACGGTCGATATACCAACGTGCTTTGCGTAAGTCCTCAATTTCTTTACCTTTCAACGAAGCTCTCCAAATGTATTTCACAGCGTTGCCAAGGTTAAAGCACATGTGCTCTGTTATTTCAATACACTCCACACCCGATGGGTGTGAGGTGTAATGTCTAGGGTTGTTTACTGAGTCGCTCATGCCATACCCCATCCGCTAATTTCTTCTGTCCAATATCTGTTCCACAGCATCTTTACACCTAACTTAGCAACAGATCCGGGTTCAAGCAATTCTGTTGTGGTGTACTCTAATCGCGTATCAGATGTACCGGGGCCAACCCATATATGTTTTTTGTTGTAGCTAGGCAGATATGGAATACCGTGAAGGTAAAACACAGGCTGTGGCACAAGTTCTGCTTTTGGCTCCCTTGCTAGCCACGCCCTAAACCTTTTAAGTTCATCAATTGACATGTCATCTATGTCTTTACCATAGATTCTTCTAGCTTCATTGGCTATTTTGATGCTCATTTTTCTCTCCGTTTAATCATTTCGTCTGCTACTCGGTATGCAAAGTCTGCGAAAGCTTCCTCCGGTTTGTATTGGGGCATTTGTCCCCACTTACCTGAAAGGATTCCTGTGATAGCAGCTTTGGCAAACTCATCTCTTAACAACTTTTGTTCATCACTCATATCGCGCCATTTCATTTGACACCTCCACTAAGTCGTAAGTCAATCCTCGCCCGATCAAGGGCAGCTATACGCCGACGTTCGGCAATTACCTTGGGGTCTTTCCAAGGAAAAGGTTGCTTCAACAACTTCCACTGACGTTTGAACGTTTCAAGCACGTTAGTGCTTTCAGACGTTGTCTTTATGGGAACTACTATCAAACAAACATTTTCTAAGTCCATCTACATTCTCCTCGTTGATAACGATTGCAATACCGCCCGCGCTTCTAATTTGTGCAAGGTTTTTCTCCTGTAAAGCGGTGGGCTTGTTGCGCCCTGCCTTACATTCGATTCCGATGAACCTACCGTTCAAGCACACCAGAAAGTCTGGTGCACCTGAATTACCATACCCACCTGTGATGGGCATGGAATAGTAGGCATTAAGTTCTTTTAGTACGTTACGTACTTTCAGTTTTACTTTTGCTTCTGGTGTCATTGGGTTCCTCGAAGTAAATCCAAAACGTTGTTTCGTCCACTCGTCTGCCAACACCTTCTAAAAACTCTGTAGGTTTCAACATCATCAGTATGGCGATACGCTGCTGCACCCATTCGGGAACGTCTGCCATATCTTTTGTATAGATCGGTGGCTGCAACAACCACCGCAAGGTGTCGAACGGCATAATGGATAGAAACCCACCCTCTTCAAAGTGGACACGTAATATGTTGCTTAGGTTCTTGTACTCAGGTTCGTCCTTGGTCATCTCGCTCGATCCAAAAATGTGTGTCATCTAACCGCACACCCAGCCCATCAACGTAAGACCGATACTCACTCATTGATAGTGTTGCAATCTTTGCAGCAATATCTAACGGTAAATCAGGTATCTTGAATATCTGTTTCGGTCCATCAACTGAAATCGTTCCTTTATTTCTCACGTTATCAACGGTCACAACTACGGCGTGTTGCACACCCCGCTGCTCCATAATCCATACGTAGTACATGTTTGTGTGTCGTAACATTTCACGGTTGTAGTCGTTGGTCAGTTCATCAAACCTATTTGCAATATGGATGAAGGCTTCTGTCTTAAACGTTACCCCCTGTGCACGTAAGTTCTCAAACTCGGCAAGGACATCGTTATAGTGCACAACACCCAAATCGTTTAGTCTTGTATGTTTACTAGCAAGGGTTTCATTAAGTTTTTTGCGAGGTACAGCCTTCGTTACCTCTACCTCATCTTCCACTGATAGCGGTATAAACTTTGCGGAAGCTATCGCCAATGCTTGGTCTATGTTCTGTGACACGTTGGCATTACGCATAACGTTGTTGGCTGCATACCTCATGTTCAATATGCGAGGGCTGCGTACTATGTAAACTTCTTTCTCAGAGTTAGCCATGAACTTGCCATAGCCAATCTCACCCATACAGTACAGATGTCCCTTGCGGTACACCGCAACGTTCCAGTGCATCGGTGCATCCGGCACAACCCCAAATTGCACAGTCGGCATAACTTTCTTTAACTCCACCATAAGCACAGACAGTTGGATGTTGGCAGCAGCCATCAAGTGTTCAAACACATCGTCTTTGGCAAAGCGTTTTGTTGCGTCCTCTACCCTACGCACATGCGGCGGGAAGTAAGGCTGCGTTAGTATTGAATGTTTAGATGCCATCGTACTCTCCTGTTATAGATCAATATGTAATGTAGAACCAATCGGTGCTTTCTTTTTTGTTGTAATGCACCACAGCACGGGGCAATTCCAAGTACCCCACGAACCACCAAGCGCACCGTCAGTGAACACCACCACAAGCTGCGGCGATATACCAAAGTCACTCATATACTTGGGTACGCACTCCACCATCGTGCCACCTCCACCCGCAGGTTTAGTGGACTCGGCCATATCATCATACGCTTCCTGCTCATACTTTTCATCAGCGCATACTGCTGTATCCCAGTACAAAAGGCGCAATGCTTCAGGCTGCATCAGGTGGGCGATGCTCACGATCTCTGTCAAAAAAGTTTTTAGCATGTTGTTATCAATAGACCCTGATGTATCCACAGCAACCACGATCTCGCCCATCGCTTCAGCAATCTGCCCCGGCAGGTACACACCATGCGTAAGCATCTTGCGATTAGGTTTGCGCCACGTAGGTAGGCCACGCCCTTTGCTATACGACATGAGGTAGTCAGCTAGTTGTGTACGCCAATCAACCTTGGGTTGCAGCAGTTCGTCAATACGTCGATCACCACCCGATCCCACCTTACTTGCAAGCAGTTGCCCTTGGCGTAGTGCTTCATCAATCTGCTTGGCGAGTTCTTGTTGTTCTTGTGGTGTGAGTTCTTTAGCAGACTCCCAATCGTGTTCATCAAACCCGTCATCCTGCAAGTCGTCGGGCAGCAGGGCATACACCTCATGCACATCTTTGTCTGTGGAGTCAATGTTGAATTGTGCGCCGGTCACCCCACCACACCGAGGCATCATAATGAAGTCGGGGTACTTAGCTGCGATGGTGTTGAGCCAATCGTTCAGGATAATGTCGCAGGCGATGTTAGCTTTGCGGTGGTTCTCTTCATAGAGGTGCTGCCATGCAGTCATGTGTCGGTACATCTTGTGGCCGCACTCGTGCAGAATCAGGTATCTGAACTCGGGGTCGTTGAGCTTACTTACGAACTCTTCACCATACGTTTCGTTAAGCCCATCCGTTTGCGCTGTCGGTACATTACCGATAGATTTTGTACCGAGCATGATGGTTGGCCCCATCGCAAGGACAGACTCATGTCCCATCACGATTTGTATGTTGCGCTCAAGTCGTTGAGCAGCAGTCAGTGCTTGTCCAAAGATCAACATATTTACTCTCCTGTAATTTCCTACGGTAGGAATTTATGTAGTGGTGGGGGGTAAGGTAGATTACGCGCCCCCCTCGCGTCTAGGACGTTGATAGGCAGTTCCTTTCTAGCCCTCTTACCTATCAACCCAAGCACACACTCACATCTACCCGCTAGTGCGCCCAGCTTTTATGAACGAGGGCTAAATCTTGTCGTTAGTTGTTAGATAGTTATTGGCTAAGGCCCAAGCCTGAAACTTACCGTTCGTCATCACCACACTTCGCTTGTGATACGTTTCTTTTTTAGCAGTCATGGCAAACATACCTTGTACAGGTTTGGGTAGTCGCACCAAGTAATCCATCCATGAGTCCATCCAGTTACGCTCGATGACAGACAAGGTACGGTGCACGATCATGCAAGCAGCCGCTGTGGTTGTGGGTACAAGCGCGGTCTTGGGCGAAGCCTTGATGTCGTTGAGCTTGGGTAAGTCGTTGACCATAGCAAGGTAAGTAGCCAAACTTTGTGCAGCAGCCGCACCAATCGTACCGATCAGACTTGCTGTAATAACTTTGTCGGTAACCCTACCCTCAAGCGCATGGATCACATCACTTGCTGCTTCAAGCGAACGTCCTGTGACGAAGGCTTCACGATCCACATCGCCGGGGATATAAATCATGCGGTTGCTTTGGCGGTTGACTTGGGATATGTCACCCTTCTCATCCATCAAGTCAGTGAAGGATTGAAACAACTCAGGGTGCTCGCCTGCCCATGAGATAACCGAGGGATGGATGTTTGCCTTGTATGCAAAGTTCTCGATCCACTCTTCTTGCGTAGAGTTCCGCATGTTGACCACGATCAGACGGTTGCGATGGTGTGGCATGAGCATGTCGCCCAATTTCTCAAGCGCGTTGTTGGTCGTAGCAAAGATGATGCTACCCTCGGGATGACGGTCACGCTCTAACATGTCACGCATCAGTGCGTTCTTCACACTGCGGTCAGCCTTACCAACCTCATCGACACACAGCACCACAGGCTTGCCGTGATGCAAGCCATACTCCTCAGTGGGTACGTAACGTACGAAGTCCGTACCATTATCAGACTTGGCAAACTGTGGGATCTGAATGTCGCCGCTGTCCATCTTAGTTGTGCAGTCGAAGTATGCGTAGGCATACTTGTCGTTAAGCCGTTGCTTCAACATCTTAAGGATTGAGGTCTTACCCCAACCCATGTTGCCACGCACGACCACCGTGCGCTTGGAGCCAACCATTTGAATGAGGTCTACGCACTCATTGATATTCAGTGCGTACATTGAAGATGCGGTAATCATGAAACTCTCCTATAAAAATTTCCTACGGTATGAAAAACCCAAGGGGGATACAAACACCCCCTATTACATTACCTACTTACCAAGCAAGGTCTTTGAGTATTGAGTCAACCTTGCGCTTGACATCGTGCCTAAAGTAATCATCCTCGCGTAGTGCTTCCGGTGTGACACCATCCAGTGCATCCATCAGCTTGACCCGCGCTCGCTCCATGTTGTCATCCTGCGTGAGGTTGAAGTCAGCCAACAAGTCAATCATCTCCCTTGCGTTCTCGACCAGACTATCCCTAAAGATCTTCTTGTCTTGCTTGCCTGCATAATCAAGACGCTCGGACATACGGGCCAGTGCATCGTGTAACCGATCCCACGCATCACCCATCGCATTGAGAATCAAGTCACCATAGTGCTTGGTGTACTCCTGTTGGATGTACTTCGCAGCTTCGTCCATCACCTCAGTGCGGAAGTCCGTAGCAATAGGCACGGGTGCAATCACAAACCTAAACTTTGTAGCCAGTACATCGCGTGATGGATAGTCATCACGATTGAACAACCCACCCAATGAGAAAGCCGCAGCCGATACGTCAGTGTCGTACGAATCCAAGAAGTTCTGCACCATTGCCCAGAACGTCACACCGTGTGCGTTCATACGTGGCGTGTACTTATTGAAGAACACATCGTTCTTGATGACTCGCATCGCTGCCCACGGTTGCGTCAACTCGTAGTGCTCATTGCGAACATTCGCTATGAACTTGTGGATCGCCTCAAGCTGCGCGTTACCTGCAAGCAGGTCTTTGGTCACGTTGGCGGTGTTGTCCTTGGCACCCTTGCTGCGGGTGACCTCAGCAGACACGGCTTTGTCCTTCTTGCGACCCGTCCACACTGAAAACGAAAAGTCCACACCGATGAACGATGTCTGAAGTGTGGGGATAGACTGCAACTGCGGTGCAGTGAGATCAATCTTAGTCATGCTACTCTCCTGTTGTTTTCCTACGGTAGGAAATGTTAATAAAGTACAACTGAAACCATATAGTACTACATAACCACAACCCCTGTCAAGATAAGTCCTAACAGTACAACAAATACTATAGCCATACCAATCGCAACAAACTGATCGTTCATTTGACTAGCCCCCCCTTGTTGTTGATGCCTTTGAGGTCATCCTTGTTTGTGCAGAAAAAATAGTTTGACTTGTGCATGGGTACCACGCACCACAAACTGCGAACTTCTTTAGCCGCTTGCTCGCGGCAATCCCAACACAGCCCCGACAACATGTGAACCCTGTCGCGCAGGTCATCGCCGCATGAGCGGCAGTGCATCCATAAAGCCATCATCACTCTCCTTTAGTTAAGTCCAAGCTCGTTACGAATCAGCGCAACCAACAACTCAGGGTCGGTGTACGCCATGTCCAACATCTCATGCTTTGTCATACCGTACAGATCCAAGTTGTCATACTTAGCGTACAGATCGTAGGTGTTGTAATACTTCTTACCCCAGCCCCCGCCATGTGTACTTGTGGTGTTGAACTTGTACAGACTGTCCTCGACCAAGGGATCACGCGCAGCAGGCAGCGCATCCCAATCAATCTGCACCACTGCTTTTGCCAGTGCATCGTAGTGGTTGATGTCAAGAGATTCTTTGGTCGAGTGCTCGTGGTCATACCCCACACTGATGTTGGTGCACTCAGGGATCAGCAAAGTAAATTCAGCCGTGTCGGTGTAGACCCCTGAAGAGTCGGGGCTGTAGAGGAAGTCGTTGTGTCTAAGGTTCAGGTCATCTGCAAGTATGTCCGCAAATTCATCCGAGCAGCACCGCTCCCCACCCTGATAAGTAATGATGGAGTCCTTACCCCTACGATCAAAGGCTATCGCCCGATCAAACTCGACCAACGTTTCTGCATAGTGCTTGGCAACATACCTAGCACCGATCCCACCACGCTCCTCGCCTTGGGTAAACAGGTAGTACGCAGGTACACCATGCGCCATCAGGTGCATGAGCAGCGCCACACCCGCACCATCATCTGCACCGAGCACATCCCCATCAGCCCGAATAATGTTGTCGGTGCCGTGCTTATAAACATTCTTACCCACGGTCTTGTGCACGGTATCAACGTGGGCCACAAACAGTGTGCGGTGTTTCTTATCCAAGCGCAGGTCAACGTGCATGTTACCCACAGCGTCCACATGCCAAGTGTTGGCAGGGAACCTAGTCTGTAGCCACGCGCTGAAAGCTGCGGTGCCTGTCGTTGCATGGGGTCGCTTAGTGCCCAGTGCTTTATGCAACACCCGATAAAGTGTTTTGGTGTTGATCTTTACTGAGGGTTCTGGTGTGTAAGACATGGTAATTTCCTTTTGTGTGTTAGTTAACGATTATTGGCCTCAAAACGTACCTACAGTTTTCCTACGGTAGGAAAAGTTCGGTTGGTTGGGTCGGTGTTACGCGTCCTCGGCCACGCGGTTGTGGGGTGCGTCCTCGTGCGTGTCGTCGATGTGCCATACGTCGCCTGTGTCAGGGTCACAGGTTGTGTCGTCAATGTGTGCGTACTCCCCGTCGTATTCTCCTGCTGTTATGGTCACGATGTCATTGTCATGCAGGTATCTGTCGTGGTACCACTCACCATTTACTTCCACTGCATCGTTGTCATGCACGTAGTACTGATCACCGTTGCGCCCATAGACTTCCGTGTAGTTGTGATCGCAGCATGGGCCTACCCATGAATCGCTGTGCCATCCAACATGGATGCCCTCATTTTCATAGGTGTACTGCCTGTGTATGGCCCCACAGTGGGCGCACTCATGTCCACCACCCTGCTCGTCGCTATAACCGTCTGTGCGGCAGCACTCGTAGGTGTCATCACTCTCGGTTGTGATGTACCCATCCTCGTCCACGTACTGTGATTCACCGTCCAGATAGGGTGCGACAAGCTGCCCATTACCCGCACCGATGATCTTGATTTGGGCATTCACCCTGTGCCAACCACGCACCTTCTCGATACCCTGCTCGGTTAGCCATGCTTCGAGCACCTCATCGCTGTGGCTGTACCCACCACGTGGGCATTTTTTATAGGACCGCACGAAGCCCTTGCGCTTGGCGTTGTCGTACACCCAGCACCTACCGAGCACATCACCCGTAGGCCCATAGCGCACAGCCAACTGCCAACCCAACTCAGGGTCATACACTCGATAGGGGTGCTCGTCGTAGTCTGCCCACTCACTCTCTTTGCTCATGCACGATATGGGGCCGTGAATCACGGCACGATAAATCTCCGCACCGTCCGTTACGAACCGCATCTCGTCGGGCTTGAGTCGAGCTGCGATGTCACGCAGCTCGTGGTCACTGATAATCGCAGGGCTGTAGAATTTCCGCACATACCGACCAAAGTTTGTGACGGTCTGCCGGTCAGCAACCCCTTTGCTTTCATCTTGAGTGAAAGCAACTTTAGTGGGGTCGGTCTTGCTTACGTGCGGCCATTGTGCACACAGCTCGATGACCGGCCCAAGATCGGGTGCAGCCTTCTCAAAGATGAGAGAATATATTGCGTGATGCAGTGGGTTTCTCATCTGTTCTCGACGGTGCCACTCGCGTGTGCCGTACAAAATGTGTGCAAGGTTTACAACGGTGTTGAGCTGTTCTTCCATGATTACTCTCCTGTTATGTGTAAAGATTTCCTACGGTAGGAAATTGTTGTGGTGCAAGGCGCACCAAGAGGGGTACGGTTACCCATACCCTACGTGCTACGTCCTGTTATGTCCTCGATAGTCTGTTTTTCGTTTCTGCATGTGCAAGCAGTGGGGGTTCCCCAAGGTTCAACGAAGGCGCAGGGGCGGTTGCCAACCACCAAAAAACTCACAAGCCCTCATCGAGTAAATCGAGCTTGTATGGCTGAGCCTTATGTCCGGTACTGTCGATAGCTTCGCGTGTGATGCAGTGGCTTTTTACTCAGGGGCGGGGTAGTGGGTGCTACCTAATCGGGTTCGCTGGTTTTCCTACGGTAGGAAATTGTCAGGGGCGTTGGTTGGCTGGGTGTGGTTGCTACTCACTTCACAATGCACACGGCTCGCTTTTAGACTGCTGCCACGCAGTTTAGGTTGCTGCACCCATGTCCGCTCGTCGCGAGCAGGGTCATACGCATGGGCTATCTGGCCTACGGACTTGCTTGAATTGTTAAAGAGCGGGGGATTTCCTACGGTAGGAAAACCCGTCGAGGAGGACTTGTCCAACCTCGAAATTCGAGTATACCACAAGTGGCAGGGGATGTCAAATTGAGATGTTGGGTGGGAAATGGTGGTTAGGGGTAGTGTGTGGTGTTGGGAAGTATTTGTAAGTAAGTGTGGCTATTTGTGGCTATATTGTCGACGGGTAAGTGATTGATTTGTATAGGGCGAAAAGTGGTACCCTTTGGAACCCTGTTTTTGGGGTTTTGGGGGGGTCGGAGCACCCCAGATTTAAAATAAAACAATTTATTAATTTAAATTGGCAAACCCTCATAAACCCCATGCAAATCCGGTTTACAGACGTAGTTTTCATACGTTTACATATACTATTATAAAGTGATAATGATAGTAATATATATAAGTAAATGTCATTATATACATTTATCATCTGCTTGCATAAACTAGCATATTGATAAAGTGGAGATTGTGGGTATTTGTGGCTATCATATCGTGATTTGTGGTTGAACTATGCCACATTAGGTTTTAGTTCAGTCTGGTGCGTAAACCTATCAAAACTTCCTACGGTAGGAAATCCTGCGTCATCTGCTGCACGAAAATCGACGCGCCGCTGCTCTTTGTCACTACTATCCACATGCAATATATTTCCTACGGTAGGAAAAGTCTGGTCACATGCAATATAGTGCAAGTTATAAATTCCGAAAACGCGCCGCTGCTCTCGGTCACTACTATCAATGGGGGGTTGACACATTGCGAAAAAACCGTTATGCTGCTCGCAGCATAACGCCAAGCCCAAGTTTTCCTACGGTAGGAAATTATAGGTTCTAGAATGTAGAACCTACAGGCGAAAAAAAACCCGCCTTTCGGCGGGTTGAAAATTGAGCGATCAAGTCTAGATGATCCCATGAAACCATAAGGCAATTGTCATCATTAGCATTGCAACCATATAACCAAGCATGAAACTGTCGAACCTATCCATCATTGAACCCCTATAAAAAACCCGCCTTTCGGCGGGTTGAAATTTCATACAGTAGGAAAATTATTCGGTGATTTCGATACCTTCGCTTTTCAGATAATCAACGAATCCATTGTAGAGAAAATCAAACTTGCCATCGTCATAACCCGCTTGAATCCGTTTGCACACTTCCTCAAATGTAGCCCCATCGTCATGATTAAACGCGGGTAGCAGTAACGCGCTAAATTCCTTTGGTTCCTTTTTGCTTTTCTTGCCCTTGCCCTTTCTTGCAAGATTCCAATCGGTCGGTGCTTTGCCCGATTCGACCGCCGTCTTAAACGTTGTCAGATAGTTCGATGCCGTCTTGGCAGCTAGTCCGCCAGCAATCAAAGTATCGTAAAACATGGCAGCAACTGGACACGGGTTTGAACCATTGCGCCGTCCGACCTTGACACCCGCTTGATGTAAACGCGGGATAAGTTTGCTGCAAGTGTCCTTGCATGTTTGACGGGCAAGCGATTCAGCAAGTACTACACTTGCGATCTTATTGGTATCAGTGAGAATCGAATCAATTGATAGTTCAACTGAAACTTTGCTCGGCTTGGTGTTTTGCTTGGTACTCATGTCATTTCCTTTAGGTTAGTCACGGCAATATTGCCGTGGCTCTAGTGTAGCAAAATGCTTTCACGCATTGCTAAGTTATGTCATCGCCTGATACGTCACAATTTCCTACAGTAGGAAAACCCCAAGGCGCGACCCCACCGTACCCCGACCCCCCGACAGCGGCTAGGTACCATGGGCGTGCTGTGTGCTGCTATTTCGCACGAATCCCCACCCCCCTTCTCAAATCAAGATAAGCAAGATGCTCAAGAAGACCACATTTATTTTTACTTTAGTCAGTTAACCCCCCACCTCTAAATTTTTTATATTGCTACCCCACCCCCCTCAATACAGAAACACCCCCCGTCAGGAGTCCCAACCTCCTTGCTAAAATAAAAAATTGTGTGTAAAGTCCTGCTATCTTTATTCACTCGGTGCCTATATTCCCGTGATGAATTGTTTACCTGATACAAGTATTCCCTTGTCGGTAGCGGACAATATTCCCTACCAAGACCTATATGCCGTGGCAAAAGCCGCCTGCGAAACTATTGCGGTATTAAAAAAGAAGGGGTTAAAAGTCAAACCGACTTCAGCAGACAAAGTTGCTGCTGAAAAAACACTCCATCAGATTGCTGACCCCACGTTGACCCCCCAAAAAACTAAAACCCAGACCACAAACCTGCCTCAAACAACGGGCGGTATGGTGCATTTACAGGAAATTTTGGGTGAGTTTGATAAAAAAGTGGTGCAATCGGCGGTACAACTGCGTATTTATGTGACCAATAGGCTCATTCAAGAGAGCGCAGACCCCGATCCCAAGATAAGAATCCGTGCATTAGAGCTTTTAGGGCGCATTTCTGACGTTGGATTGTTCACAGACCGTACCGAAGTGACCATCAATCACCGGTCAACGACCGATTTAGAGGCAAAACTAAAAGAAAAGCTGCAAAAACTCCTAGGAAATACCTCTGCTATAGTAAAAACCGACGAAGATGTGATCGACGTAGACGTTGAATTGGGTATAAACGAAGAAAATGTAGCGCATGAGGCTACGCAATGAGTCTGATGACGCTTACTGAAGCGGAAATCATGGTTTTATTGAAAAACCTGCACAATTTTTCCCCTGAAGAACAAGAAGAAATCGAAGCAGTAGCCGATGAGTTAGCCAGACGTAAACACGCAGCCGCTTGTCGCAACGATTTAATTGAATTTTGTAAGCACATGCAGCCTGACTACAAAGTTGGGAAGCATCACAGGATTTTGGCTGACTTGCTTATGCAAATTGCCCAGGGACTAGAAGATAGGGTGTGCGTTAACATTCCACCACGCCACGGCAAAAGTCAGCTCGTATCTATTTACTTCCCCGCATGGTTTTTGGGAAAATTTCCTGATAAAAAGATCTTGATGGTGTCGCACACCACAGACCTTGCTGTGGATTTTGGACGAAAAGTTAGGAACCTGATTGCCAGTGATGCGTACAAAGAGGTTTTTCCGACGGTTGATCTTGCGGCTGATTCGAAGTCTGCGGGTCGATGGAATACTAATGTTGGCGGTGAGTATTTTGCCTGTGGTGTTGGCTCTGCTCTTGCTGGGCGTGGCGCTGACTTGCTCTTAATTGATGACCCCCATAACGAACAAGACATTATTAATGGTAACTTTGACGTTTTTGAACGCGCCTATGAGTGGTATACCTTTGGAGCACGTACGCGTTTGATGCCTGGAGGACGGGTAGCGATTGTGCAAACCCGTTGGCATATGGATGACCTGACAGGTCGAGTAACGCGTGATATGGCTAACTCCGAGTTAGCTGATCAGTTTAGAGTGGTTGAGTTTCCTGCCATCTTTAATTCTGACACCCCCGACGAGAAGCCGCTGTGGCCTGAGTTTTTTGATTTAAAGGCACTGCACCGCACAAAAGCTTCCATGCCGGTGTTTCAGTGGAACGCCCAATATCAGCAAAACCCCACGGCTGAGGAAGCCTCAGTAGTAAAACGTGAATGGTGGAAAGTGTGGAAAAAAGAAGAACCCCCTGCGTGTGACTACATCATACTCACATTAGATGCCGCAGCCGAAACACACAACCGTGCCGACTTTACAGCTATTACTGTATGGGGGGTTTGGAATAATGAGGAAGAAAAGAATTACAACATCATTTTACTCAACGCAATCAAAAAACGAGTGGAGTTTCCTGACCTTAAAGATCTTGCGATGGAACAATGGCGAGAATGGGAACCCGATGCGTTTATTGTTGAGAAAAAGGTGTCGGGTACGGCACTTTACCAAGAGTTTCGTCGCATGGGCATCCCGGTTCAAGAGTACACACCCCATCGAGGTACGGGCGATAAATTGGCGCGTTTAAATTCAGTAGCCGATATTATTAAACAAGGGTTAGTGTGGGTGCCCGAAACACGCTGGGCTGAAGAAGTGGTGGAAGAAGTTGCTGGGTTTCCGTTTATGAGCCATGATGACTTGGTAGATACCACAACAATGGCGCTTATGCGTTTTAGGCAAGGCGGGTTTCTACGTCTCCCAAGCGATGAACCAGATGATGTACGTTATTTTCGAGGTTTCCGTGGGCAAAAACGCGGTTATTACTTAGGATAAATCATGGCTATTGATAAGGCGTTATACGCAGCACCCCAAGGACTTGACA
>Ga0214917_10001065_pt1 | contig 35819 bp, 38 predicted proteins | sample LL_1208_BB_MetaG_FD_177983 | JGI IMG/M metagenome (GOLD analysis project Ga0214917, IMG submission 177983) | Freshwater microbial communities from Lake Lanier, Atlanta, Georgia, United States - LL_1208_BB | ecosystem: Environmental > Aquatic > Freshwater > Lake | place: USA: Georgia | collected... | reverse complement strand
AAGCAGAGCTAACCCAATCCAAACCGCTGTCCACAGGCTCGCTTCTTTCACTGTTACTTCTCTTGCTTGCCTATGAAACACACCCAGATCTACCGCAAGCATTGCTAAGACAAAGAGGAGGAACCCTAAGTAAAAGGGCCAGTATTCTGCAAAAGGAAATACCACCATTGTCATCAAGCCTTCCAAATCAAATTATCGTCTTTTCTGTTGGATATTTACAATAGATAATACCCCTGATATGAATCGCTAAATACGATACTAAGGAGAAGCAAGTGAACGCTTGGATGAATTACCACCATCTTTTTTACTTCAAAACGATTGCTGAAGAAGGAAGTGTCTCCAAAGCAGCTGATAAACTTCGTTTGGGTCAACCCACCCTCAGCGCCCAATTAAAGCAATTTGAAGAAGCTATTGGGGTCCAACTTTTTGAAAGGCAACACAAGAAACTTATTTTAACAGAGCAAGGGCAAGTGGCTCTGGATTACGCGAGGAATATTTTTCGGATGGGGTCCGAAATGGTGGAGGTTCTCCATGACCGTATTACTCCACAAAAAGTCTCATTAAAAATCGGAGCTCTCGACAGCGTTGCAAAACAAATCATTGTTCAACTTGCAAAACACGCTTACAAGACTGCTGATTGTCTTATTACTTTAGCGGAGGGAAAATTCGATGAACTTCTGAGAGAACTGATCTCTCATCGAATTGACATTTTAGTCACCAATTTTCTTCCTTCGGGAGTGGATGCAAAGGGTCTTTCTCATCGCCTCCTCACTAAAAAAAATATCGGAATCTATGCTGCGGCTCGGTTCAAACATTTACGGAAAGGTTTTCCTAAATCAATCTCAGGCCAGCCTATTATTCTCCCCACTTACGACAGTAAGCTCCGGTACGATTTAGATCACTGGTCCAAAACACAAAACATTTCCTTCAATGTCATATCGGAAAGCCAAGATATTGCTGTTAAGAAACTGATGGCAGTTAGTGAAATGGGATTGATTCCTGCAGCCACTCATACTGTAACCCGACAGATTTTAGCTGGTGAACTGATTGAGCTAGGACAACTTCAGGGAATACACGAAGAACTCTATTTGGTCACCGCTAGCCGAAAACTTGAAAATCCTGTAGCAGCACAACTTTTCAAATCGTTCACTGTATAGTTTACATCGATTCATTTTATTGAATTTATCCATTTTAATCTTCTCCTCTTGCCTTTTATTCTAAGAGCAATGGAGATGCATATGATTCGCATAACTTTTAAGAATCTTGAACGTTCTGAGTTAGCACGAGAAGCAGTAGAAGAAAGACTTCAACAGGTGATCGAAAGATTTCCAGAGCTGTCCCAAAGTCGAATACAAGTTTCCCTTTGCATGGACAATTCTCCCCAACAGTCGGGGCCTGACTTATTTCGAGTAAAAGTACGGATAGAGAAAGGTAAGTTTGACGGAGTTATTTTAGAAAAGAGTGCTTCAAACCTTTACTTGGCTTTGGCTCAAGTTTCTGAATATCTCCTGGAAAGACTTAATCGAGCTGGGGACAAAGTAAGAGTGAAAGTTCGAACTCAAGAACGAAAAGCGCAGTTGAGAATGGTGCAATCGTAAGATTTATTTTCCAATCTCCCCGGGACATTTTTTCCAATATTTTTTTTGCAATTCCCCGCCGGCCCTTCTTTTTGGTACATCTCCTGCATTCTTCTCCTGAAAAGGAGCTTTCTGTGCGGCTACCCATTCAGGTTACTTTTCGAAACATCCCAGAATCTCTTCCTCTACGAAAACTCATTTTGGACGAAGCGGAACAGCTCGATCGGTTCTTTCCTGGAATCATGGGCTGCCGAGTGCTAGTTGAATCACCTCATCGACACAGTCATAAGGGAAACCTCTATCATGTTTCCATAGACCTAACCGTTCCGGGAAAAGAGCTCGTAGTAAAAAGATGTCCCGATGAACACTCCGCCCACACCGATGCCTATCTTGCAATTAGAGATGGTTTCCGGGAAATGCGTCGCCAACTGCAAGACCACTTAAGAAAAAGAAGGGGGTACACCAAACAACATCAGCCCTCCCCTCACGGCCGGATCCGGGTTGTGTTTCCTCAACAAGAATTTGGTTTTTTAGAAACTCCAGAAGGAAAAGAAATCTATTTCCATAAAAACAGTGTCCGGAATGGGGGATTTCCTTATCTCAAAGTAGGGGACGAAGTACGTTTTCATGAAACTGAGGGGAATGAAGGCCCCCAAGCTAGCACTGTTGAGCTCATCGCCGGACAAGGAGCGGAAAAACATGCTTGAACTTAAAAAACAACCAGGAAAGATGGTTGAGGACTTCATGAGTCCTTCTCCAGAAACAATTGATCTCAATCGGAGCGTAACTGACGGCCTGGCCTTAATGAAGCGAAAGAGAATCCGCCATCTCCCAGTGGTTTTCGGTAAACGCTTAGTGGGCACAGTCAGTGACCGAATTCTAAAAGCTGCTGTTCTTTCCAAATGGGGTGAGGATTTCAAAATAAGCGATGTAATGATTCCTGATCCCTATGTGGTTAATGCTAAGACTTCGATTTCAGAAATAGTCGACCACATGATTTCCGACAAAACCGAAAGTGCAATCGTCACCAACTATAAGGGCGAAGCTATCGGTATTTTCACCTCAGTTGATGCTCTCAGATTACTTCGCGAACAGAAATAAAGAGGGGTTTTCTCTTACCCTTTTGCCGAGTATTATTTTCCTCATATGAATAAACTCGTCAAAAACGCTGATGAAGCAGTAGCCGATATTTTTGATGGGGCTGTTTTAGCCCTAGGGGGTTTTGGCCTCTGCGGAATCCCTGAAAATTGTATTGCAGCTCTGGTTCGCAAAGGCATCAAAAATCTTACTTGTATTTCCAACAACGCAGGGGTGGATGACTATGGAATCGGCCTCATGCTCCAAAACAAACAAGTAAAAAAAATGATTTCAAGCTATGTGGGCGAAAACAAGCTTTTCGAAGAAATGGTCCTTTCCGGTGAACTGGAATTGGAACTCACGCCTCAAGGAACTTTAGCCGAGAAACTCCGCGCGGGAGGAGCTGGCATTCCAGCTTTTTTCACTGCTACTGGATATGGGACACAAATCGGCGAACTAAAAGAGACAAGAGAATTTAATGGCAGACATTATATTTTAGAACGTTCCCTTTTTGCTGATTTCGCTTTGGTAAAAGCTTGGAAAGGTGACACCATGGGGAATTTGATTTTTCGTGGAACGGCGAGAAATTTCAATCCTGATATTGCTACTGCAAGTTACCGAACAATTGCAGAAGTAGAACATCTCGTCCCTGCTGGAGAACTTGATCCCGATCAAATCCATGTGCCGGGCATTTACATCAAAAGAATTTTTCAAGGAACTCATTACGAAAAGCGAATTGAAAGAAGAATGACGAGAAAAGGATAACTTATGGCACTCACTCGCGAACAAATTGCTCAAAGAATCGCACTCGAGTTGAAAGACGGAGACTATGTGAATTTAGGTATTGGAATACCTACTCTTGTTGCAAATTACATCCCCAAAGGAATCAATGTCATTCTGCAAAGTGAGAATGGACTTCTAGGTGTAGGTCCCTACCCTACAGAAAAAGAAGTCGATCCCGATATGATTAATGCGGGAAAAGAAACTGTTACTACTTTGGCGGGTTCAGCCATTTTTTCTAGTAGTCAGTCCTTTGCCATGATCCGAGGTGGGCACGTGGATTTGACTATTATGGGAGCGATGGAAGTGGATGAGAGCGGCAGTATTGCCAATTGGATTATCCCAGGAAAAATGGTGAAAGGAATGGGAGGAGCGATGGACCTTGTGGCCTCTGGCAGCCATCTCATAGTAGCCATGCAACATGTATCAAAAAGCGGTGAAAGTAAGATCCTTCCTCAATGCAACCTTCCCCTGACCGGTGTGAAAGTAGTGAAAAAAATTGTTACCGAACTTGCGGTGATTGATGTAACGCCCGAGGGTCTGGTGCTGAAAGAACATGCTCCCGGAGTCAGCGTTGAAGAAATCAGAAAGGCAACTGCTGCTAAGTTAACTATCCCCAAAAATGTGCCAGAAATGAAGTTTGCCAGCTAGGCGCTTTTTTGCGCCCACCTGTAAAGACAATAACCGTCACCCTCAGCCTGCAAAACCTTTAGTCAGGTGTCTTTTTCTTGTGCACACCTTTTGCTTAACCTCACCCAGGCACTGTCCTCCGGGATAGTGGGGGGGATCACATGAAAGGTTTGCTAAAACTGGGACTGACACTTTATTTCTTGGGAGCTACGGTTTCGCTATCCTCGGAGTACCATCAGTGGAATAGTGAAGCACAATCGGGTACCCAAAGGCTAGAACTAGAAAATCCAAGTGAACCCAACATTCATGATTTAGAACTTTTTCTGAAGCTTCTCGATGAAAGAGAACACGCGCTGCAAGAAGCAAATGAATCCCTTTTAAAAGAAGCTCAGTATAGCTATGTAAAGATTACCGCTTTTATGGTCAAAGCAGCTATCGATGGTTACTACGCAACCGGTTTAGCTAAAAACATCACCCAAGTAGGCGGTTATGCTCTTACTCAAAAGGCAATGAGCCAGTGGATTAAAAACGGAGGAATCCAACGCCTGAAGACTCTTGGATTTGATGTGAGTCTACTTGGTCTCTCAGCCGCTTCTAGCGCCGCATTGACGGATACTTATCGTTGGCAATACAGCATCCCCATCTTAGGAACTGCTTATGCTGCTTATATTTGGTCGGACAAATTAATGGGAGCTAGTGAAATCATTCGTCAAAATGGCGATGAGATTCTACGCATTAGAAAAGAAAAATATAGAGTTCGACAAGCGCTCGAACGAGCTCACTAGTACCTCACCATGTCCGCTTCGGGCATGAAAATGAATAATGCAGCTGGGTTGATCCTTAAAACACCCATTCGTGATACTTTTTTCAATGAACTTTTTACCGCTTTAATTAAGGGAGCTTCCAACTCCGGATCTGCTACATTTAAAATCTCTTCAAATATTTCTTTAGCAGCTTCTCTGTCTCCTTGATGAGCCCAGATCCTTCCCAAGTAATATTTTCCAGCTAATTGGTAATGCAAATACTTCTGACTCACACAATTTTGAAACGCACTTTCTGCGTCTTTAAAATCTCCTGCCTTGAGCGCCATGATTCCTCTCACAAACGAATAACCCGGATTTGAAGGATCGAGAGCAACAGCCTCTTTTAAAATCTGATTTGCTTTTCCAGCATCGAACTCATTTTCAAAAGCAGTCTTCGCTTCGATAAATTTCTGCTCAGCTTTTGCAACAGAAGGATAATTATCGGTAAAGCTACGATTCTCCAGGGTTTCGAACTTCCCGCTCAAACCCTGTTCCGGATCAAATTTCTGAATGGTGGGAAGCTCAATATAGGTACCAAGAGAAATGGGAGCTCCGTTAGTAGCTACGAATACTCGCCCTCGTGCCGGATCGAAGACTGCACTGGAAAGAGTTGTATGAACGGCAATCACATTTCCCAAGCCTCTCACTTCCTGATTAATGGGGTCCCATTTATCAGAAAGCACATTCACTGCCTCTTGCACACCGAAAGTGCCTGGACTTTGCTTCATTAATTCTTCAGCTCTCATCAACCGAGCTCTTGAATCCTCGTTCACAGAAGCATTTAAATCCAAGTTCTTTGGACTCATCAGAGAAGTTAAGTAATGATTCGATTGAGCGTGCCAATCCACTTTCGACTCTCGAACAGCAAGGTTTTTATTTGAAATCTCCACTGCTCCCACTCGGTTTTCGGAGACGCTCGCAAGAGTATAAGTCCAGCCAGCCGCAGAGTGGTATTGACGAAAATAAGCTATTGCTTCGTCGAAAGTTTTAGCTCTTCGAAGCACTTCTTGGCCCACCATAAAAACAGAAAACCCTTGAGTGGATACTTCAGTAGTTGGAATCGTGTGAACACCTAGAAAAAGGCCCGACTCATTGAAACCAATCACTCCTGCAGTATGGACTCCAGCTGAGGTTACAGCCATGTATTTTTGCGCTCCGTCGGTTGGATGGTAATAAATGACAGTAGTGTACTTTTCGAAAAAACCATTGAGAGGGTAATCAGTATTTCGACCAATGATCATTTCACCATTGGAAGTCAACGAACCTCGAGCAACAAAATCGGTGCATTCATTTGCCGCTCCCCCAACAGGGAATTTTGTTTTCCCTTTCATCATTTCTCCCAATATCGTTTGGAGCGACTCGGGTCCATAAGCCCCCCGAATAATAACATCTAGGGGAAGTTCACTGCCCTCTGATAGACCGTAAGCTTCTAAAAGTGCTTCATCTCTGCTTAAACCACTGTGCTTAATGCTGTACTCAACAATCGCTTCTGTATAATGCTTGTAAAAGTAGTTTACTGCTGTGTCCGTCACTACTGGGATATTGGGAATGATATTGCGAAGAGAATTTTCAATCGATTGTGCAATTTGAGGAAGAGAGCCTTCTCGAACCTGCTGCCCCAAAAGCTTTCCATGTTGAAATGCCATTTCAAAGGGATCTCCTTTGAGAGAAAGAACATTGATTCCGCCTCTGCGAAATAATCTTGCTTCACCAAATTTCACAGAACCGTCGCTTTGAATGACTGGCTGGAGAGAATAAAGTTCCCGATACTTATTTTTTATCTGGGCAGGAGTTTCATAGCCCCAAGCAACAAAGCTAGTAAGAAAAAGGAAAACCAAAGCGTATCGCATGCTGCCCCCAGACTTTTGACTACATGCTTCTTATCGTCACATTTACGCTCTGCTTAACAAATCAAAATCCCCCCCCCTAACCCTCTGATTTTCAGTGTCTTTTCGTAACCAATTCTTAACTTCTATCAAATACAGATTAAAAATATCTCTCCTAGAATTTTCCTATGCGTCGCTACCTGCTTTACTTACTTTTGCTCCTTCATGGCTGCGCTTTAAGCAGATTGCCAGCTTCAGTACCCTCTGCAGAGAGCACTCTGATCAAGCAGGGAGACGAATGGTTTCGATTCAGAGAAAATGAGTCATCGCTGAGAAAAACCCTCTTTTTTTATCGTAAAGCTTTGACCCAATCTCAAAACCAAAAAGAAGCTTCTTGGAAATTCGCAATGGCAGCGCAGTGCTTAGCTGCCCGACACATCAAAGATGAGCATTCTCAAAAAGAACTTTTTCTAGAAGCAGCCACTATAGCCAAACGGGCAGCTGAACAATTTCCTGACTGTGGTCCCTGTCATTTTTGGACAGCTATCAATATGGCTCTCTACGGACAAAAAGTGGGAGCTTTCAAAATGCTATTCACTCTCGGGGAGATTAAGGAAAGACTAGAGAAATCTGCTGAGTTGGATCCTCACCATGCTCTTGCGGGTCCCTACCGTGTTTTAGGAACTATTTATCAGGAACTTCCTGGAATAATTGGAGGGGACTCGGATAAAGCAGCTGAGTACTTTGAAAAAGCCATTTCACTTCTGCCTCAAGAACCCATTAATTACTTAGCGCTGGTAAAACTTTTGTCTGACCAAGGTCAGAAAGAAAAAGCACTCCTGACGGCTCAAAAGGTTCTTTCCCGAACAGACTTAGCCCTATCTGAAATAGAAAGTGTCGAAGCACAGCAAGAGCTTCGAACCCTCGTTAGCTCCCTGGCTTCGGAATAGATTATTTTACTTTTGATTACAAACACTTGCTTTGAAGCCCTCCCCGCATTGACACAGCGTTTAATTATGATAAGAATCCCCTACTATCTAAGGAGTTTTTATGAATCAATTTATCGGTTTTATCGCTTTAGTAATGAGCACTGGCCTTTTCGCTAATCCTGAAAGAGAAGTGGTCACTTGTGCCAACGAACATTATCAATTGGTTGTCCGAGAAACAGCAGTAGTCACTTTTCGCCAAGCCACTCTGACTTTTTCTAATCGAACGATTGGAATGAAATGTGAAGTTGTCTTAGAAAACAATAATTACTCTCACACTGAAATCTCTTGTGAAGAAGACAGAGCTGGAGATGGAAGATACTTAGCAGGAATCACTGTTGTGAAGGAAGAGGGACAAGCTGAGCTTTCTCATGAGCAGATTTACCCTCTAAAGCCCAAAACTCTGGCGAATCTTTCTTGCAAAGTTACCTACGAGTAATCATTAGGGCCTTATTAGTATTTTCCCAAAACTTGCAGGGTGTGGCTGATTTTTAAGATCAGCCACAGCTTCCTCTAATGAAAGCATTCTGGAAACTTTTGTGACTCCTTCTTGTTGAAGAAGCTTTTGGAGATCGGAAAACAGTTTTAAAGTCTTCAGTGGGTTTTGACTTTTCAAGTAATGAGAAAGCCAAAATCCTCGTACTTGAATATTTCTAAATATCAAATCTCCCGGGTCTACTTCACATTTTTTCCCTGAGAGAACTCCATACACAACTACTTTTCCCCCTTCAGGCAAAGCAGCCGCAAGTTTCCCCGTCAACTCTCCGGCCACTGCATCAACCGCGTACTTTATTTGTAATTTCTCACAGTGATCTCTCAGCTGTTCTTCAAATCCTTTTTGACTAGAATCTAAAACAATCTTGGCTCCTTCTTTCTGGAGCAACTCCACTAATTCCGGTCGGTGCACAATATGAACACCCGTAACTTGATGTTTTATCGAAAGCCCCAAAATCATTCTTCCTAGTTGGCTTGCAGCTGCCGTTTGGAGAAAGCTCGGAAATTCCCTTTTTCTCAAGGGCTCAAATAAGGCCCATGCAGATAAAGGATTTACAAAAGCACAGGAAGCTACTTCATCAGTCACTTCTTTTCCCATTGGCATACATTGATTAAACGGCAAGACAACGTATTCGGCCCAAAAACCATCTTGAGCTTGAACAGCCCCCGCAACTCTCTTTCCTAGAAGTCGTCGTGCAAGGAAGTTGGAACCAGTGCTTACCACCTTGCCCGAACCTTCGAACCCGGGAACTTGCGGGGCTTGGGCTTTACTGCCATACAGTCCTTGGCAAAAAAGCCGGTCAGAAGGATTGATAGGAGATCCCCAAACCCGCACAAGCACTTCATTGGGTCTGAGATCCCGGATAGCACGTTTCGAAAGTGAGACAGACTGCCTTTGGGGATCGTACTCAAGACAATTATAAAAACTAGGCAAGGAATCTTTCATCAGTTAGAAATATTCCATTAACCACAGGCAGTCATGATTTATTTTCTTTTCGCAATGTTTTTCTATCATTTGGCTCTTTTGATTTGGCTTATTTATGGAGCTCGTAAAATCTCCCATTTAGGAAACACTTCTCTCCCCAGTCCGGACACCAGACTTCCCTCTCTGTCCATTATTGTCCCAGCTCGCAACGAAGAAAATACTATCGAAACAGGATTAACTTCGCTCAGTAAACTTCGTTATCCTCATTTGGAAGTGATTGTTGTTAACGATCGCTCTACTGACAGAACTGGCGAAGTGATTAACCCGTTCACTGCAAAAGATTCACGCTTCAAGCAAATCACCGTTTCTCACCTCCCCTCTGGCTGGCTCGGAAAAAATCATGCCCTTCATTTGGGAGCTAAGTCTTCCACCAGTGAACTGGTCCTTTTCACTGATGCAGATGTTGAAATAGACGATAGTTTTCTAAAAAAAGCGATTGTCTTCTTTCAGCACAATCGTCTCGATCACTTAGGAGCCATTCCCAAAGTCACTTCTGAACAGTGGACAGTTTATCCCCTCCTCGGTGTTTTTGGTTTGGCATTTTCACTTTTCACTCGCCCCTGGCAGGGCAAAGACCCCTTAAAAGATCGAGCAGTTGGAATTGGAGCTTTCAATCTCGTAAGAAAATCCACTTATGATTCCATTTCAGGTCACGAGACTCTACGTCTCCGCCCCGATGACGACTTAAAATTAGCTCTCCTCATGAAAAGAGCGGGCTTAAGAACAGACTGTATCAAAGGACTCGAAGGGCTAACCGTGGAGTGGTACTCAAGCATCGGAGAACTCGCCAAAGGTCTTGAAAAGAATGTGATGACAGGTTTTGAATATTCCTTCCCTCAAGCAGTTCTGGGACAACTTTTGTTTTTTATGACTTTTTTATTTCCTTTTATGCTGCCTTTTTTAACCGAGGGAATAGGCTTTCTCGTTTCCTGTTTTACTGTAATGATTCTCCTGATGGCTTATTTTGGGCAGCTTTATGAAGCTCAAATGCCTCTTTCCTGCACTCTTTTTTTTCCGTTTGCCTCCACTCTTATTTTCGGAATCTTCTCAAGAGCTTGTTGGTTAACTTTTAAAAACCAAGGGGTCTATTGGCGTGATACTTTTTATTCGCTGGAAAGTTTAAGGTCCAATACCCTTGCCCTTCCAGGAAGTTTGAACACCAAGAATAAAAAACTTATCCAGGATTAAGCGAAAGCAAGACTGACTCATACAATCTGCTCTGATTGAAAAAAGTTCTCATGACATTTCTTATATTAGCGTCTTTTATTTTTAGTTCTCTGACAGCTCGTATTTGAGCTTCTCGAAGAGTGGCTTGCTTCTCGGGGCTATCAAAAAAAAGCGGATCTTTCGACCAGTCATGAAATAGCATTTTTACTTCTTCATGCTCTACTCCAAATCTTCTTTCCAGGCCCTTCATTTTCCACCACCCCAGTTCGGTCGCTAATTCTTTGGGCGAATGTGCCACTACATCTTTCCAATCTTTTTGATACCAATTATCTTTAAGAGCCTTTTCATAATTCCCGCTGTATTCCTTTTCTAGCCAGTTATTTATCTTTTCCAAAGGGATACCCGTTCTTTGCTGCAGCCATGATTTTTGGATAGTGTTCAAAAGCCGTTCATAAAGGACTAAATCTGATTTCGGACCGACTGAGCGAAATTCGAGTCCCATGAGATTGGGCTGGTCAAACTTATCCGAACCTCGAAATCCGACCCAAGCGATTTTGAGTTCATCTTTCAAAGGCTCAACTGGCTCACCCTTTCCTTTGCTTTCCAAATACTTTGCCATTTTGACTAGGTTTTCGGGTTTGAGTGAACCAAAGAAATAGATTTGCTCTTTACCTTTTCCGAAAGTCTTTTCCCGTATCTTCGAGCCATCTTCCATGACAGCTGTTATTTCTGCAGCCAGATTTACTCTCCTGTAAAACTCCGCATTTTGGGTCGCTATCAGCTTTGGGTTCCGTTCGAGCTTTTTTTGAGGAATCGGACTTACAATGTAAACATGTTGGTGAGTGGGCCTAATTCCCATTAGCTCCTGAAAATTTCTGGCCTCTCGACTTGTTTCACCCGAAGGTTTTTTGATTCGGAAATGAAGTTCCACTGCTTGGGGGGTATTTTGAGGCCCCATGTACTCGATTGGCCCTTTTAGAAATTCCTTCGGCCAAATACTCTGGAGACCTTCCGGATAAATTTTACCCAGAAACTCAGTAGGCTTGCTTACTTGAGCAAAAAGACCCTCCTCATATTTTACGTTAGGTATTTTTCTGTCTTGAAAGAAGCTAGTCCCCTTGGATGCTGCTCCTGCCTTCAAGATCTCAACCTGTTGATAAGGGGCAATATCCCGCCAAGGAGTTTTTAAAATTTCTTCTGGTGTCTTTTCAGGAAAGAGCTCTTGAATTTTTGCTGGCACTTCACCGTGTTTGAGTATCCCGCTGATATAACCATTCTCAGAAGTAAAAAGTTTTAAAACAGGTGGATCGGATTGCATTTCTAGTTCAACCGAAGTATCGAACTTTGGGTTAGCTAATTTATGAAGCGGACTTAAACAAGAAAGAATAGGTGAATCTGCTTGCGCAAAACCCATGCCGGAAATGAGCAAATACAGACCCGCCAAAAGGAGCTTAGAAACTCGCAAATCTTCCCCCGAAAGAAAGTATCCATCCGCCTTAAAAAAAGACAGAGTCTACTGCGTAAGCCGGACCAATAGGGGAAGGAGCTGCAAACAGAGCGCCATGACCGTGCGAATTCCAAAAGAATACGCTTAGTCTAACTGCTCTTGGTTTTGACTGGTTTATCGAGTTCTTCTGAGCGTTTACGAAGCTTCGTGAGAAGATCACTGAAGGACTTTTCTTTTAGGAAAGCATCTAATTGTTCTCGAATGTTGGCACTGTACTTGAGCTCTTCATAAGCAATATCACTAATCAACCACTGATTTCCCTTTTTGCTTAGATAGTAATCAAGACCAAAGGAATCCTCTTTCACCAAGAATTTAGCTGCTACAAAGGCTTGATTTCCGTTTACTTCTACTTTGTTAATTTGGGCTTTGGTTCCCCCCTCCCAAAATTTATCCATTCGAGAGAAAGCAGTCTTGGAAATCACTTCTCTCAAAAGGCTCTTGAAATCAGAGAAGTTCTTTCCCTTAAATTTTTTAGTATGCTCAGGACCCAAGCAGAGAGAAGCAATGGATTCCCAATCAATTGCTCCATCAATTTCACGACGGGCCTTGTCCTTTTCGGAATTAGGCAAGTTCACTTTTTTAGAGGACTCGAAAAGATTCTCGATGTACTTCTTAATCCCATCCACTTCAGGACCAGAAGTCACAACAGGACTTTTTCCAAAAGAAAGAACACTCAAAAGAAAAAACAGAGAATAGATAAGATTTTTCATATCGGGAAGTTTACGAAAGAACTCGGGGAACTGTCAAAGCGAAAGGGCTTTCTCTACCGCAGAAAGAACATCATGAATTTTTATCTCTCTTAAACACTGCTGATAGCCGTAAGGGGCCCTGCAGTAGGGCTTTTCACAAGGGCTACAGGCCAGTTGAGCAGGCTTGACAGGCATAACGACTGGTCCCTGCGGAGCGATATAACTGGGGTTTCCGGGGCCAAAAATGACTATCGTAGGGACCTGGGAAAGCGTAGCAGACAAATGAGCCACTCCAGAATCGTTTGCGATCACTAAGCTGGCTTTTGAGCACAAATTTATTAACTCACTCACCGATGTTTTTCCGATGTAGTCGGAAACTCCCGGCAAGTTCCATCTTTTTAATCGGGACTGCCAAGCCGACTCGGTATGAGTCCCTACTACTTTTATCTCTCTCTCGGGGTACCGCCTCTTCAATTCAAAAATCAGCTCCGGAAAATAAGGCCACTCTCTCAGAGGGAGAGCTGCACCGGGTGCCAGCACCAAGAAATCCTCCGGGCTTTTTTTAACGGACAAAGTTTTGGGCAAATCTAAAAGAGAAGCTTTGGCATCCAGTAAATGAAGTAGCTCTCTATAAAGAAGGGATTTGTGTTTGTTAGCCTTAACGCCGCGCCAAGGCAGGGAGGAACTCAACAGAATCCCGCTTCCGCTTTGAGAAAACCCCAATCTACTGCCGATTCCCGCTTGGTAAAAAAGCAAAGCACTTGACCAGCTCGCAGTAAGACTCACAGAAATATCGAATTTCCCCTCTTTAAGCTTTCGAATCCATTCTTTCCGTGAAGAGCCTTTTTGGATTTCCTCTTTTTTAAATTCCCAATCTTCATCTATGAGTCCCGAAGGTAAAACTCCCCTTAGCGAATAGGGACGGAAGCAAACAATGCGACTCTCAGGAAAAAGCTCCCTGACTCCCTGATAAAAGGAGAGGGCCATTATTTGGTCCCCTAACCAATTGGGGGAACGAATAATAATTTGTCGGGGTTGCTCCTGCACCCTTAGAGGTATAGAACATCCTGCATGTCCTTTCAAATAGCAGATCGTAAACAAGTTTTGGGGTGTATTTTCTTATCCCTTGCTCTGGGAGCTGTATTGGCAATCGGCTTTCAACCCACTGCTAACGAAGGGATGCAATGGGTTCTATCTTTTCTTAACTGTCAGAGTTCAGGGCTCTGTATTTTATTAGAAAAAACTGCTTTTCCCCTTTTGGCGCTGTTTTTTTTTATTTCTCTGCCCCAACCGCTTTACCCCCATCCTTCCCCTCAGAGTACAAAAAGGCTTTGGACTTTGAGCATTTTGCCGATTTTAATTGCCTCACTCTACGGCAGTTTCAAGTCTATTCCTTTGGAAAACTGGAAAGAAGCTTACTGGACTTGGTTAGCTATTCCTGTAGGTGAGGAATTTCTTTTTCGGGGCTGGCTTACGGCACTCCTCAATCGGATCTATCGGGGCAAACTAGGAGGAGCCACTCCTCTTTTTCCGCTTTCTCTTTGGGGGTCATCTCTCGCTTTTGCTGTGTGGCACCTTCAAAATGGCTTTTCAGCCCCATTAGCCCCAGTACTCTTCCAGGTTTTCTATACTTTTTTTGCTGGGATTTGGCTGGGGTTCCTGCGCTGGAATACCGGAAAAGTCTGGCCTTGTGTACTGGCTCATTTTTTGATCAATTTTGCTGCCGAATGGAAGCTCTGGTTCGTGATATGATGAGGCTATGGTGCTTCGAAAAAGAACGGGTCAAGCCATTTTAGAATATATTCTCTTAGTAGTGATGATCTCAGTCACTGTCGCAGTTATTATTAGAAATACTAATTTAAATATTCTTCGTTTTTGGACAGGACTTGCAAACACCGTTGCAAAACCTTGCCCCACCTGCCAAGCCCCGCAGGCTCCCCCCGATCCCGGAAAGTGAATTTTCTCGCTTTAGGAAAGCCTCGCTAACATCCGCAGGGATTCGTAAAGTCGGTGAGGTAGGTCTTCGAATCGCTCCACTTCCAAACAGACTCCATGACCTGCTTGGGCTATTTCCTGGGATGCTTCCAAGTGACTGCCAGGACCACATAAGTGAAGCACAACAAGAAAATCAAATTGCTTAGCAAACTCCAAGGGATCTTTGCCCTCCGTCGTTCTTCCGTCCGTAGCTATTAAACCCACTTTGCGCTTTTGATTCCCTTGCCCTCTGAGCTCCTTGAGTCCCGTTTCTAAACCTAATGCCAAATTGGTAAAACCTCGAGGTTGGGATTTTAAAAATCTGAGAATAGTTTCTTCCGCACGCTCTTCCGTTAACAACTTCTTTATGGGCCTAGCATCAGAATTAAAAACGATCACGGAATGATGACTAGAAGGAACTTCAAGAACCAGTACCGCAACAGCAATGCTAGCAAGTAAGTGCTTGTCACCAGACATGGAAGAACTGGAGTCAAGAATCACCACACAAGAAAAAGGCTTCTCTTCAGCATACTGAACAAGCAATTCCTCAGGGGAATCTACAAAAGGAGTCTCTTCTAGGGTTTCTTCAATGGCTATTTCTGCAAAGGGTTTATTTAAAAAAGAATCCGTTTTTAAAAAAGTAGGCCTAGAGGGATGGGCTATGACTTTCTTGGCATGATCCAAAACCAAGGAAACAAGTTCTTTATCCCCTTGGTTGTCAGTTACCGAGGAGTTCAGTCGCTTAAAGTAAATCTGGCGCATCCTGTCGGTTTGCCGACTATCCCCAAAGGATTCCATTTGATCAAAAGCAGCTTGCTCAGCCAGTTCGGGAGGGAAAAACACTTCACTCCACTTTTCATTTTTTTGTAGTTTCTGAACGGGAGTTACTTCTGTGGGCTTTTTTTTTCCTTTAACTCAGGAAAAATTTGCATCGATAGAAGATCTCGAATTAATTGACGAGGATCATCATCCGAGGAAACCATTTCAATTCTCGAAGGCAATGCCATCAAACAAGCTTCTTCTAAATCGACTCCACCAACAAATAGTTTCATCACTGCAATAGCAGCTCTAATACTTGCCCCTCTTTTAATAGCCTGATGGGAACGGGTGGCTCGCACAATGTCGATTACTCTCTCTAAAACATCAGTTCGAAATTTCCCATCGATTTCATTTTTTACGATTTCAATTTCTTCTTCCCTATTTTGATAAAGAAGCGGGATCATTTCAAAACGATCGAGAAGAGCTTCAGACAGAGCATGAGTAGCTGTGAATTCTCTTGGATTTTGAGTTGCAACAACTAAGAAACCAGGTTTTGCATCTACCCGGCCAAGTTTTGGAACAATAATATGCCTCTCATCCATAGCGGGAAGTAAAATATTCTGGACCGCTTCCGGCATTCGGTTGAGTTCATTTATAAAAAGAACTTTTCCTTTTTTCATGGCGATTAGAAGTGGGCCCTCAATGAAACAGCTAGCAACATAGCCTTTCTTGAGTACTAAAGGAGGATCAAACCAGCCAGTCAGCTTGTTTTCCGTATAGCGAGTGTCTCCGTCTATTCGTTCAAATTCCAATTTAAGGGATTCAAGAACTTCCCTTACTAAAAATGTTTTACCAACTCCCACCGGGCCCTCAATCAGAACGTTCCTTCGAAGACCAATAGCCTTTTTGAGATCTTCAATCTCTTTTTCTCGCCCAATAATTTTATTTTTTTCTTTGGCCACTTTTTTTAGTTTCTGTTTGGGTTTCAGGTTCTTTGTCCAACTTTTCAATCATTTTTTCGTAAAGAAAGTTTGCCACATCACTGGGCCTACTCCCAATAGTAAATCCTGCATCATATCCTAGCTCCAAGGCAAGCTTATGTGTAACTCGAGGTCCCCCAACCACTAATACAAATTTCTTCTCTAAGCCTCTATTTTTTAGTTTTGCTACTAATTCTCTCATGTCATGAATATGAATATCTTTCTGAGAAACCACTTTCGAAAGCAATATAGCATCTGCATTTTCTTTTACTGCTCTATCGATAAGCTCATCAGTGGGCACTTGGCTTCCCATGTTAACAACTTTAAATCCCTTATATCTTTCTAATCCGATATCGCCATCGAATCCCTTCATATTTAAAATAGCGTCTAGCCCTACTGTATGCGCATCAAAACCGGTACATGCACCCACTAAACGAATGGGTCTTTTCACTTCGGAGAGTATTTTTTTATCAATTTCCTTGTAATCTCTCTTTTCTAAGTTCAGTTGAGGAGCTTCTACTTTATGGTAATCGATTCCCTTGTCTGACCTGGCCATTACTACGAAAAGAGCGTAGCCAATTCCTATTTTTGACATGTGGGCAATTTTGACATCAAAAAACCCCCAATTTCTCACAAGCTGAGTCGCTGCTTCACGGGCTTTTGCAGACGGCTCAACCGGCAGAGTAAAACTCAACTGAACTGCACCATCATTTGTGGTGTCGCCATAGGGCACGAGTTGTGAAAGATTTATTTCTGCCATTTTTAAATCTTACTCCCCATCAGTTTGAAGAAGGGGTTCAAATAGACACTTCTATCAATTTCAAATACTCCGTCAGCTCCCTTACCCCCATCAACAGTACGAGATACATCTGCAAAGACTCTTTTTTCAATTGCTTTGAAAAAGCCCTGCTTGTGAATTTTTTCTAAAAGAACTAAGCAATCCTCCAGCACTTTTTGAGAAAACTTAGCAATGAAACCCTCAGAATTATAACCAAATTCTTTAGAAAGCCCCAAACTACCATTGAGAATATAATTCGCATCTCGAATAGCGAGACTTCTATCTTGCATCCACGGAGTATGGACAGCTTCTGTGGGCATTCCCAACAGAATCACACCTTGATTGGTCATCGATCCAATCAAATTAAAAATAGTATCGAGAGCATGTGCAGTAAAAATATCTCCTGTTTTGTATTTCGTAGCACACATGTATTTCAAAGGGGCTTTTGGGAAAATCTGTCGAGTCATTTGCGCTCTTGCGATTTCCATCAAAATAACTTTCTCATAAGCCGGATCCATTTCCATTGCATGTCCAATAGACATTTGCTCTGGCTTCATCCCAGCATTGAGAGCAGATACTTCATTAATAAATTGGGATGCCAAAACCTGATCGCCGGCTTTCACGGCGTCAGTGGTTTTCATATAATTATCTTCTCCCGTCATAATCCAAATATCCGAGACGGAACAAATCAAACGAGAAAAGTGCTGATCGATAAGCGTTCTGCGAGGATTAATATCCCGAAATAAAATACCATACATCGCATCGTTAAGAAGGCAGTCCAGCCCCTCGACACTGGCAAGAGCAGCGATCTCGCTCATACAGAGTCCAGAACAATAATTTGTGAGGCGGATGTACCGATTAAGCTTTGCCCCCAACTCGTCCAAAGCTTCTCGCATAACTCTAAAATTTCCTTGAGTTGCGTAGGTTCCGCCAAAACCCTCTGTTGTGGTCCCGTGGGGAACATAGTCTAGAAGAGACTGTGCAGTGCTTCGAATGACAGCAATGATATCTGCTCCATCCTCAACTGCACTTTTTGCTTGAGTAACATCCTCAAAAATATTTCCAGTGGCCACAATGACATACTTCAAAGGCCTCTTTTCTTGGAGAGGATCGCCCTGCTTTCGTACGAGCTTTTTTCTTTGCTCACGATAAGTTTTTAGCTTTTTAAAAGAGTCTTCCGCTAGTTTCTGAGCTAGTTTTCTCGTCTTTTCCTTATTTTGAAGGGGAATCTTTCCCACATCGGTTTTTCTCTCAGCTATTTGAGTTTCCAAGGTTTCAATGGAAGCGCCCTCAGCCAAAAGAGCATTTGCAATCCAAAAAAGGGCTCCCTCTTGAAGCCGTTGATTTTCTCTCAATTGGTCCAAAACAAGATTTGCTACTGGATACTTCAAACCCTGATGAACCAGAGCTCCGTTGAAACCTAAAAGACGCAGGATTCCACGCTCTGTTCCAACTGTAGAATTTTTGTGAACGAGAGTAGCTACTTCATTTCCTATTTCGGCTGCAATTTTTCGGCAGCGGGCAATTTTTTTCTGATTCAGTGGTAACTTTTCCGAGTACATAGGTTCAAATCATCGCCCGGCAAGTCATTCTTTTCAAGAAAAAGGCAATACGAAGGCGGGGTTCTTTTAAGAGAAAATTAGCTTTGGTAGGCCAAAAACTGTTTTATGGCGGCGATTTGCTCCGCTGAGAGACCAAGAAATTGGACCCCCATCCCCATCCTCTGGGGATTATCAGAAACCCAACGGACTTCTCCTTTTGTTTGGACTGCGGAAATCCCCACTGGGATTGGAAAAGGAATGGTAATTTCTAAGACATCAGCAATTTCCTTGGTGTGGGGTGTCTCTATAAAGCAGCCCCCTTCAGAAATGTTTTTCAAAGTAGGGTAATAAAACTTATCCCCCGATTTTAAAATAACGGGCCCATGAGTCTCATGCCGTTCTTTTGTTCGCCACCATCGCAACTTTGGATCAAAGTATAAGCGTCGAATACGCGGGTTGATAAAATAACTTAAACTCAACAAATAAATTACAAGGTGCGAAATAATCGAAACAAGATTGGCTTCTTCTGAACCTACGTTCCTAAAATCTTGAATGCCCCAAATGAAAATAAAGCCGAACAGAGTGTACCAGGCTACTTTACTCACCTGTATAAGACCTACAGTCAAAAGAAGAGGTAAAAGCCCGTAGAGCACCCAATCAGAGCTGGGTACAGGTTCCCCATGGAAATAATTCCAAAGAAGTAAGAAAGGAAAGCAGAGAAAAACAGTGGAAGCTGCAAAAAAAACAAGAGGCCTTCTGCGCATTACTTCATTATAGCAGAAAGCCTCTTAAAGACCTGTTTATCAGGCTGCTTCGTCTTCGACTCTAGACTTTTTAACAGAAGATGAAGGACTGGGATTAAAGCGATACCCTTCCCCATAAATGGATTCAATATGGTCTTTATAGCTTCCCAGTTTTTTACGGATACTGCGGATATGAGAATCGACAACTCTGTCAGTCACAAAAGTATCTACTCCCCAAACGCTATTGAGAATCTTCTCTCTTGAGAGGACACGATCGGGATGTCTGACAAAGTAGGATAACAACTTAAACTCCAGTGCTGAGAAGAGAACTTGTTTCTCTTCAATAAACACTCGGTGTCCGACGAAATCAATACGCATTCCTGGAACTTCAAAAGTCGATAGATTTTCTCGACGAGACTGACTTTGTTTCAATCTTACTTTCACTCGAGCTTTTAACTCACTCGCTTCGAATGGCTTTTCCAAGAAATCTTCGGCTCCCAAATCAAATCCCATTACTTTGCTATGAGTATCATTTCGAGAAGAGAGAAAAATGATAGGAATTTGAGAAGTCTCTTTGTTGTTCTTTAAAAGATGACAGACTTCAAAGCCGTCCATTTCTCCTAAAGAAATATCTAAAATGATAAGGTCGGGCTTTACTTCCTGAGCAAGCTCCACCCCTTGTCGACCATTATCTGAGCAAACCACTTTATAGTCTCCAGACAGAGCGGTTTGAATGAGAAATTGAAAGTCTTTGTTATCTTCAATTACAAGAATTTTATCCATAAGCTTATTTACCCCTTGGTTCTTACCAAATATGTCGGAAATTTGTCCGTTTCCCTTAAGTTCTTAATAAGAATGCGCAGCGGCACACAGTAGTAACGCTCTGCTCTGTCGTGCTTTTAAAATATTGGACAGAATTTTTGTTTCTTTACTAAAATAGGTCCCGGGGGAACACATCTATGCAATTTATGAGGAGAACTGAGCTCTCCGGGGCTCAGTGTGATCGCTTTCCAGACAATGTAATTCCTTTCTCAAATAAAAGGAGTTCTTACGTCTTCTATTTGTGCAACGAAGAGTCTCCCTTTGAAAACTGGCAACAACTTTCTCCACAGCACCAAGTATGTTCTCTTCACTCTGAAGAGGAATTACGAACGGCTTTAATGGTTGCCAAACCAAAACTTATTTTAGTGAGAGCTGATCTCGAATGGTCAGATTCTTTGGAGCTAATCAGGCAGATGGGAAGCTTTTCGGAAGCTCCCCGAATCCTTTTATTGAAAAGAGCAAAAGGTAAAAAGCAGGAACTCTTTATTAAACAAGCTTATCAAGCAGGAATTTCAGATATTCTTTATTTACCGCTTCAACAGGAAGAAGTAGTGGAGACTTTAGAACTTCTGGTGAGATTTTCTGCGAAAGTTCAAATGAGTTAGCTTTGAAGCTCTTTTTCAAGCTCGCTGGCAGTAATGATTCCTTTTTTGATCAGTAGACCCACTAAAGCCATAAACTTATCTTTTTCACCCACCAAAGTGCTTGGGTTTTTAGCGCCCGATACTGCTTCAGCCCGATTTAAATTCGCTTTTTCCCCATAAAAAGTTACTTCAACCGGAAAAAGCTCGAGTCCCCTTCGGTAGAACTTTGAGTAAAGTGCTTGAAGGTCGTCCAAGGGAAGAAAAGCAGGCTGAATTTTCATGTGAGTAAGAAATTCTACTTTTCTAATTGCAGATAAATCTAGAGGATCTGTCATTCCTAATAAAATAATTCTCTGTCCTGATTCCTCAATTAAAGTAAGCGGGAATACTTGAAGCTCTTTAGCTTTTTCTTCGGCAATCAAATTTCTGATTTTTCCTAGTCCAGGAATAGACTTCAATGGAAATCGACGGATGGAGACATGCTCTTCCAACAGTTTCTCCAACTGGCTCACAGAACAAGAACCCTTGAACATCAAAGCAGTTGCAAAGTTTACTCCCGTCTCATGACAAAACTTGTCTAGGTCCAAAGCCTGAGCCGAAGAAATTAAATTGGAATGAAGAACTAATTGTCGAAAACTTGAAACAGCAGAAGCAGCTCTTCCTACATTTTTTTTCGACATAAATTTCCTTTCAAGGATCTAACAAAATGAGTTTGGTTCCCCTAACTAAACTACGGGAGAATCCCAAAGGATTCGGAGCATCAGCTAAAATATCCAACTCTTCCCATTCTAACTCAATTTTATCTGACTGGGTGGGCAAATAAATAACTACGCTATGCCCCAAAAGAGATTCAGCTCCATTTCGGGAACAACAAGCATCAAAGTCGGAAAATTCAATCTGAACTTTTTTTCCTGAAGAAAACCAGGATACTTCGCTCAATTGCTGAGTATGGGCAGATACTTTGAAGGAGATATCCTGCTTGTCCAAGGACAACTGGCCCTCATAAAAAGGACTACTAAACTTCCAAGCGGAAACGATCTGTTTCCTCCATGACTGGGGCAAAATCCCTATCCACAGTCCCTCTAGTTCCTTTGAAGAGAGATTCAATCCGAAAAACTTTTTAAAGTAACTTCTTCCCTCTCCATTAGAAGAATAAGCTGCCTTCTCTGGTTCATAATAAGCAAGAGTTCCTTCAGAGTCTGCTAAAAGCCAATATCGCACACGCCCCATGGGATCACTGACCTCTAGTCTCGATTTTTCTAGAGTTTTTATGAATCGAGCTTGCCCAGAAATGGCTTGTTTACCCACTTTGTATCGAAGATGGAGCTTTCCTCGAACTTCGCTCAACTCTCGCTCTCTTTCAGATTGGGATTTCAGAAAAGAAGCGATTGTAATTTCTTGAGCAGGTAAAAGTTCTTTTTTATTTGAAAGACTGGAGCAACTCAACAATGCAGTGAGAAGCAAAAGATAAATCAAAGTCTTCATTTGAAATCCAAATCATTAAGGAAAGCATCTATCGATAAATTTACTTTTTCAGGATAGTCCATGTGGGCATTGTGACTTCCTCCAGGGATTTTTACCAATTGGCCCAAAGGAATCAGTTCAGCCATTTCTTCTTGAAGTGAATAGGGAGTAATATGATCTTCTTCTCCGGCGAGTATCAATGTGGGACAACTGACATCTTTCAAAGCGCTGCGGCCATCGTAGCGGGCATAATCAGAAATGAGGGAGTGAAATATTGAAAAGGGAGTTCTGTTTACGCCTTCAATGTAATTCAGAACATCTTGCTCCTGCGCAGTTGAAGCATTGAATCCCAATCGAGAGGTCATCAAGTAACTCAAACGGTTTTTCTCAGTAAACTTCTGCCATAGATAAGCCATTAATGTGGGAGCTTGATCATTGATTAAGCTGGTTAACGAATGCACTCGGGACATTCGGTTGGAATGAAACATATGTTCGAAGGGATTCGTTACCGACCCACAGATAAAAACAGCACCTTTAATATTTTCTTGAAGCTTGGGAATAAATTTCGAAAGGATAGAAACACCCAAACTGTGTCCGAGCACTACTGTTTCTTTCAACTGAAGGTGACGAAATAAATCCACTAGGTCTTGAGCACACCAATCTAAAGTCAAATGCTGGTCATTGGAGGGACGAGAAGAGTTGTGGTGTCCACGGTAATCAAAAGTGATGATTTGATACTTCTTTGAAAAATGGGCTACTTGGTGATGCCAGTGTTCGCGTCTGCAAGTCAGACCGTAACAAAAGACCAAAGGTTTCCCTTCTCCTTGAACCTCATAAAACAAAGTTGTTCCGTCAGAGGACTTAAAAAGACCTTGTGAGATACCCATTAAGTAATTGTAATTAATAATCTTTTGGATATCACCGTTTTTCTACTGGTTCAGTCTAAAAATCCTAATTTTTTAGGGTTTTAAGCTTTCCAAGTGCCCAAAAAAATGGTTAAAAGCTGACGCGAGGAATAAAACCATGACCAAAACTGATGTTTCAATTGCTCCAGCTACTGGCAAATTAGGTGTCCTTCTTCCTGGAATGGGTGCCGTATCGACTACTTTCATAGCGGGAGTTGCCGCTATTAACAAAGGACTTTCACAACCTATCGGTTCTCTCACTCAAATGGGAAGACTCAGATTAGGTAAACGAAGTGAAAACCGTTCTGCAGAGATTAAAGATTTTGTTCCTCTTGCTGATCTTAAAAACATCGTTTTTGGTGGATGGGATATTTTTAGCGACAATGCTTTTGAAGCAGCATCCAAAGCAAAAGTTCTAGAGAATGAGCTTCTTGGCCAAGTTAAAAATGAACTTCAGCAAGTAAAGCCCATGCCTGCTGTTTTCGATCAGAATTACATCACTCAAATCACTGGCGAGTATATTAAAAAGGGCCGTACGAAAATGGATCTCGCTGAACAGCTGCGAGAAGACATTCGAAATTTTAAGAAGAACAACGGATGCGATCGCTTAGTCATGGTTTGGTGTGCGAGCACAGAGCGCTACACAGAGCCCGCTCCTTGTCATCAAACTGTCCAAGCTTTTGAAAAAGGTTTGATGGACAATGACCCTCTCATTGCTCCTAGCATGATTTACACTTATGCAGCTCTGAAAGAGCGCGTTCCTTATGCAAACGGCTCACCTAATCGAAGCGTGGAAATTCCCGCTCTTCAGGAACTCGCCAAAGAATTAAGAGTGCCAGTTTGCGGAAGCGACTTCAAAACTGGCCAAACCTTCATGAAGACTCTTCTTGCTCCTGGCCTAAAATCCAGGCTTCTGGGTCTTTCTGGATGGTACTCCACAAATATTCTTGGAAATCGGGACGGGGAAGTTCTTGCCGATCCAGGTTCCTTCAAGACTAAAGAAGTATCCAAGTTATCGGTACTTGAGCAAATTCTTGAACCTGAGACTTATCCTTCACTTTACGGAGATGTGCACCACCAAGTTCAAATCAATTACTACCCTCCCCGTGGCGACAACAAAGAGGGTTGGGATAATATCGATATCTTTGGTTGGTTAGGCTATCCCATGCAGATAAAAGTAAACTTCCTCTGCAGAGATAGTATCTTGGCAGCTCCCATTGTTCTTGATTTGGCTATTTTTATGGATCTCGCTCAAAGAAGCGGTTTCTATGGAATACAAGAATGGTTGTCTTTTTACTTTAAGAGCCCCTTAGCAGCTCCAGGTCTTAAGCCTGAGCATGATCTGCAAGTACAGCTCTTAAAACTCCACAATACCCTCCGGTTTTTGGGAGGAGAAGAACTGATCAACCACTTGGGTCTCACTTACTACGGTATCGTAGAAGAGTAATAGCGAAGGCTTTCACTGTCAGTAGCCCCTTCTATGAGGGACTTGACTACTTTACAGAGTGGGTAAGCGGAGCGCTTACTCGCTTTTCGAACCGTATCTAAAAAGGCGGGCTCGGGCTCGTTTCCTTCTCCAGTCAGTTCGAATGGCTCCTGATCCCAATAAGTCTGAGTCACACTCCCTTTTTCGGGAACGAAAAGAAAGTCTGGATGATTATTCTGGTGCCACTCTCCCCCAGTAATCACCCATTTGTTTCCTTTGGATGCAATTTCTAGATCATACAAATAAATATCTCTCCCTTTTATATCCCGGCCTGGCTCTGGACTGTGATCAGGAGGGGATGTTTCAAGCAGGTAAACAACGGTTGCTTCAACCCCTACGATTTTCTTAATATGACCATCCTGTCTTGAGGTGCGATGAACAACTCCGTCAGGGCCTTCCAAATGACGTCCCCTCGTTAACGGTTTCTGAAACCGATCTTTTCTCTTAAATTTTTTGTCATACGGCACAGCCACTTCTTTCCATTTCTTACTCTTCTCATTGGGATCCAGTGGGTTGAAGTAAGTAAACTCGTAAGCTACTACGGGTTGATTCCACACTTGGTAATCATAGGCTTTATCCATGATGAAAGAGGCTTTTTCTTTTCCAATGAGATTTCCAAGTGCCAAGTGAAAAGTGGCGGGGTTATTATCGAAACAATCCTGGGTGCTGATTCTACCGTTGGGCATTTTTTTCAGCTTTTTTTCCTCACATCGCCGTCCAATAAAATTTGCTTCCCAACTTCCGTTGGCCCAAGCAAGCGTGACCATCGCTTTGATGTCATTGGGATACCAAAGAACTGATGCGCCTTTGGGTCCCGGAACACTGACCGGCTTTTCTGGTCGAGGTACCATAATGGAAGCTGGTGCCCAACCATGGCAGAGTCCCATCCACCCTTCTACTTTTCCGCTCTCGTCCTGATACCACTGTCCTTCACTTTTTTGCTCCTGAGTAAGAGTAAACTCTTCATCTCGAGCAGTAAGATCATATTTTTCTGAAGGAGACCATTTCACTATCTGACTATTAAATTCCTCAAGGCCCAATGTAAGCGCTCCCGTCCACTCCTGTGGCTGAAGATAGGCTTGTACTGCTTCCAGATATTTCTCATACCACTTTCTTTCGGAATAACGGTAAGAAGTGAGGCCTCTGCTCATTGCCCAATAATCATCCGACCAAAGAGGACGATTGGAAGCTCCCTCAGTAGGAAGATCATCCAATTGGTAAGTTAATTCGGCGACCCAAGTTCGAGCCAGATCCTCGACTCTGTCATCTTTTTCAAAATCCGCCCAAGTTCGAATACCGTCACAAGGAAACAAAGGAGAAATCTTTTTCAATACTTTCTGACAATACCATTTTCGATAAGCAGGAGTTGCTTTGACTTGAGCCTGTTGAATCAGGGAACGAGATTGAAATGGATTTCCAAACGACAGTTCAGGATGGGGAGAGAAACTCTTACCTGTTTCTGCATCCACTTTTATCCCTTGTCGATCTAATGCCTCAGGTTTCGGCGGGTATTGATAAAACTCTCTCAACCTATCCTGAACATCCTGAATTTCCTGAAAACTCTTTTGGGTAAGAGAGCTTCCCCAGGAAAAGGAACAAACTAAAACAAGAAGGACTGACAGTCGAAGCATAAAATCTCCCTCGACTTTCCCCTGACCTACACTCTTCCCTAGAAAGAGAGCCGTCAAGAAAACTAGCTTTTATTTTAATTCTGGCAAAACAGAAAAGTCCTGCCACTTGTTTTGAAGATAAATTTCTCGAAGTGTCACATAGTGATTAGCTAGCCACTTGAGCTTTTCAATTTCTTCCGGCGTTAATTTTCCCACTACTTTTGCAGGTCTTCCAAAAGCTTTGCTGAAGCTGGGAATTTTTGACCCTTGAGTCACTAAACTTCCTGCTCCTAACAACACAAACTCTCCTAATTCAGCGTCGTCCAAAACGGTACTTCCCATTCCTACCATGGAAAAGTTACCTATGGTGCAAGCATGGAGGATGCAAGAATGTCCAATAGTAACGGAATCTCCGATCACAGTAGGACTAGCCTTATAGGACTCATGAATCAGAGTGAGATCCTGGATATTCGTTCTCTCTCCAATTCGAACGTAATTTACATCTGCTCGAATAACAGCATTGAACCAAACACTGCTTTCTTTTCCGATTTTTACGTCACCGATGATTTTGGCCCCGGGAGTAACCAAAACGCTCGAGTCGAGTTGGGGCTTATGAAACAAATGAGGGAGATAGGCCTTGGCTCTTTCTATCTGTTCTGGGGGCACCGACATAATATCCTCGTAAGTTTGAACCAGATGCTTCAGTAATTTCGACTTCAAGAGTTTTTCCGATGCAAGCTTCACCTGCATTGAAAATATGGACTAGTTTTCCATCTGGGTTTCTGCCAGTAAAGTGAATAGCTTTCTTATCTAAGGATTCAACTAGCACTCGAGTGGTGGTCCCAATCATTGCTTTGTTTTGTCGATCCAAAATATCATGAACCAATTGTTGAGCTTGGAGCAAGCGTTCTTCTTTCACTGACTCAGGTACTTCCTCGCCATAAGAAAAGGCCCGAGTCCCCGGACGAGGGGAATACTTAAACAGAAAAGCCCCAGCAAATTCTACTTGTCCCAGAACCTTCAGAGTTTCCTTAAAGTCAGCATCGGTTTCTCCTGGGAACCCCACGATTACGTCAGTCGAAAGTGCGATGTTAGGGCAATAATGTCTCAGTCTCTCTATTTTTTTGAGATACTCATCTCGAGTATAAAGTCGAGACATGGCTTTAAGAACGGTATCACTGCCAGCTTGAAATGGAAGATGGAGTGAAGGACACAACTTAGAAACTGTTCCGAATTGCGCAATTAAATCCTCACCTAAGTCTCTCGGATGGGAAGTCACATAACGGATTCTTTCAAGTCCCTCCACTTGATCAGCTTCCTCAATGAGCTGAGCAAGATTCTCTGGAGTTCCTTTTCCATAAGTATTGATGTTTTGACCTAAAAAAGTAATTTCCTTTGTTCCTTTTTGAACAAAATTTTTCACATCCGTGATCACTTCTGCAATCGGCCTACTTTTTTCTCTGCCCCGAGTGAAAGGGACAATACAATAAGTGCAAAAGTGATCGCACCCTTTCATGATCGTTAAAAACTCTACTGGCTTAGCCCGATAAACAATAGACGGCTGGTTGTAAGTTCTTTTTTTATCTACATCAAACTGAACGTCTAAAACGCGTTTGCCTTCTTTCAAAACACTTCCAACCAGTGTACCCACTCTATCGATTGCATCGGGTCCCATCACCAAATCTAAGTGAGGCACTCGTTGTAGAAGCGTTCTTCCCATTCTCTGGCCTACACAACCAGTAATTCCTAGAACCTTTTCAGGATTCTTTTTCTTCAGTGCTTTTAATTCTCCCAGAAGACTCAATACTTTGTGTTCGGACTTGTCTCGAATGCTACAAGTGTTGATGAGCACCACATCTGCACTACGAATATCTTTTTCAACTCGATATCCCTGATGAGAAAGAAGCCCAGCCATTCGGTCAGAATCATAGACATTCATCTGACAACCAAAAGTCTTGATATAGATGGATTTAGGGGTTTCTTGCATCGGCTCCGGATTCTAGTGGCGCAATGAGTCCAGCTCAAGTATTTATTGCTTTTGTGACAGCTAAACAGTCTGAATTTAACTTAGTTCTCTACGAACCGGTTATTCCTCAGAATACCGGAGCGATTGCAAGGCTTTGCGCTTGTACGGGAGCCGCCCTCCACTTAATTCACCCTTTGGGATTTCAAGTAGATGAAGCTTCCGTTAGACGGGCAGGACTCGACTATTGGACTCATGTAAAAGTGGTAAACCATCAGAATTGGGAAGCTTTTTTGGAATCCGAATCCCCTCAAGAGATGTTTTTCTTCAGCAAGTGGGGAAAAAAATCTTTCTGGGGTCAGGCTTTCCCTCGTCCTGTTTATTTGGTCTTTGGAAGTGAAACTTCTGGGCTTCCTGAGCTGCTATGGAATCGATACCCGGAGAGTTTTCTTAAAATTCCTATGCGAACAGAAATTGTAAGAAGCCTGAATTTAGCCCAATCTGCCGCAGTCGTCCTTTATGAGGCGCTGCGTCAAAATCAGTTCTCGGCAGGAATTGAATGCGGCTCGGAAACCTTCCCACAGTAATAGCTAATCAAACCCGCCAAACTTTGGAGGTTTCTATAGGTTTCTTGGATCTCCACTTTATTGGTGAGGTAAATCTCACCTGCTTTAATCCAATCCCGGTACTCTTGAGGACACTGATCAGCTAGTTCATCTTCTTGCAAAGCTCGTCGGGATTCCTCAGAAGATGCCCCACATTTTACTAAGGACTCCCGACGTTGCTTTGCAATCTCATTAATCGAATTCCGAGCAGCTGTTAGCTCCCGATACCGACCTTCAGTTTTTGATTTCACTGCAGAGTAAATGGAACAATCGCCCCTTGAAGTGAACACTCGGACGTGTCTTGCTTGAGGAAGGAAATCCGCTTCTTCTCCCATTCCCAAGGTGCTGATAACAATTCCCCCAGCTATCAGCCAAGCCACACTTTTGAAAGTAAGCTTTCGCTTTTTTTGAGCTGCCCCCATTTTTTCCCCCGTAACCGTCTTGCTTTAAATACTAGAGCAAAACCTCTGCCATCTACTGACAGCTGAATAGTCTCTGTCCAGATGCAAAACTTATAGACACCTTTTTAGAGCTTTTGATTAACTCCTTGACCTCATTTTACTTTACTTAGCTAGTTCTTGGACACTTTCATTTTTTATGCTCCGTATTCATTGAGTGGGCTTTGAAATGATTTAGAAAATACCAGTCATTCTTTCTCAAAGAAGTAAAAAGTAGTCAGTTATGTTACCGTTTAGCTTATGATTTTCTTTTTCTCCCTGCTCTGTTTAATCACCTCTTTCTCAGCGGAAGCTTCTCATACTTGGATAGTCGGCGAGAAGTCGGTCACTTTTTTCTCTGAGGGAACCCAACCCCAGACACTCCCGATGAATTCTATCCAGCAAACTGTTTTAGACCCTTCCGATTGCAGCCTTTGGGTTCAAAGTTCAAGTTCACTCTCAAAAATTAAATCTGACCTAACAAAAGATTTTGAAATTGGTACTGCCCTCAACCTTTTGGGGGATACTGTTTCCAGAAACTCTTTCCTCACATCAGAGGGGACAAACTGGCAGATCCGAAACGAAAAAGGGATCGCCTTTTCTACTTTTCCTGCTCCTGCTGTTTTCCCAAAAAGCCTCCAAGGTGATCCTGAAAGTGGATTCTGGGTACTTGATCTCAAAGAGAAAGAAAAATTATTGGAATTGGTTCACTTCGACAAAAAGGGAACTGTTCATTGGAAACAGGTAGTTTCGGAAAAGTCAGAAATCTGGGGAAGTCCAGTATTGAGATTCGATAGCACTTCTCAAATATTGTGGATTGCATTTACTGTTACCAGTGCGGATCACATTTACTCACCCCGAGTAGAATTGTGGAGCACCTCCGGAATTCGTCTCAATCATTTCCAAGCTACTCATCGAGGGGTCCTCTTCGATGCTTGTCTTCAAAGTCCCGGGCACTTAGTCAGTGCTTCTGATTTACCCTCGAGTCCTTACACTGCCCCTCTTTTTTCTTTTTTGGATTTATTTGATTCTAGTTTTTCACCCAAGCGCATTCACACCACAAATGAGAATTGGCTGATTCCTTCAATTCAATGCTCTTCTTCTCAAGTTTGGATGCTTAAGACTTCACTTTTTGGGGTAACTGATCACCAACTAGTAGAATGGTCTTCTGCCCAGGGGGAGAAAATTCACTTTATTTTTAAAGAGCCTGCTTGGAAAATTCACCACTGCTCATTATAGTAGGACAAATTGAGACTTTTAAAGAAAGGAACGACCTATGGTTAAAAACCGAAGAAAAACAGCTCGTAGAAAAGCTGCTCGAAAAACAAAACTTCGACGAGGAAGACAACAACAGCGCCAAGATCCTAAAATGGCCCGTCGTCGTAAAAACAAGAAGAAAATGAAGGTTAAAAAAATGCGTCGCGCGCGATAACGCCTTTTTTTCTCTAGCAATTTCAAGGGGATGTGGGATACCACATCCCCTTTTTGTTGACCTTTCCTAAATCGATTTCATATTACTGTCGTAGAGTCCGCTCCAAAGAGCTAAGACTTATATAAAGAAGGTCAGTATATGGAACAAACCAAAACTTCAGTCGTCATTCCAGAAATCTTACCCGTACTCGCAGTAAGAAATACGGTCATTTTCCCCAACGCGGCAGTTCCACTAGTAGTGGGTCGTAAAAAGAGTGTTGAAGCAATTAGAAGCTCAAAACAACACGGGGATATCGTTTTAGTTGTTAGTCAAAAAGATGGAAGTGTTGACGACCCGAAAGCAAGTGACCTCTACAAAACAGGCGTGGTTTGCCACATTTCAAAAAGTAGTGAAGTTGAGAAGGATAGCTTTCAGGTCATTGTGAATGGGCTCTTTCGCTTCAGGGTATCGGAATATGCAGAGGAAAAAGGTTTTATTTCAGCCAAGGGTCAACAGCTCACAGAAGTTTCTTCAACGCTCACTTCAAGGTTAGAAACTCTCTCAGATGAAATTAAGAGTTTAGCTAAAATTATTTTGAAACTTGCTTCTGTTCCAGGAGCTGAGGGAATTATCAAAGTGATGGGTCAGCTCCATGATCCGGGACAAATAGCCGATTTAGCTAGCACCCTTCTCCACCTCCCTGTTCCTCAGAAACAGGAACTTCTTGAGCTACTGGATATAGAGCAAAGGCTTCACAAATTGCTTGAGCACTTAGTCCGAGAAAAAAACCGCCTTGAAATACAGAATGAAATTCAATCAAAGCTTGCAGAAAAAATGAGCAAAGACCAAAGGGAGCACATTCTTCGAGAGCAGATGCGAGCCATTAGCGAAGAATTAGGTGATGAAAAAGCTCCAGGAGAGGATTTCACCAAGAAAATTGAATCGGCAGGTTTTCCACCTGACGTTATAAAAGTTGCCAAAGAAGAAGCTTTACGGCTCAATCAGGTACCGCGCTCTTCGCCTGAATATCAAGTAATCCGAACCTATTTAGAACTGCTCTTAGCACTTCCCTGGAATAAGACTTCCGGATTTACAAACGAGTCCATCGACCTCTCCAAAGCAAAAGAGGTCCTAGATAAGGACCATTATGGTCTAGAGAAAGTAAAGACTCGCATTTTACAGTTTCTTGCAGTGACAAAATTAAAAAAAGACATGAAAGGGCCTATTCTGTGTTTAGCAGGACCTCCAGGAGTCGGAAAAACCAGTATGGCTAAAAGTATTGCGACTGCTTTAGGTCGAAGCTTTGTTCGAATGAGCTTAGGGGGAGTGAGAGATGAAGCTGAAATTCGGGGACATCGAAGAACTTATATTGGAGCAATGCCTGGAAGAATCATCCAAAGCCTAAAACGTGCCGGAGTAAAAGATCCAGTCATACTCCTCGATGAAGTAGACAAAATTGGAATGGACTTCAGGGGAGATCCTTCTTCTGCTTTATTAGAAGTTCTAGATCCTGAACAAAACCATACTTTTACAGACCATTACTTAGACGTTCCTTTTGATCTTTCACGTGTGTTTTTTATTACCACAGCAAATATGCTCGACACTATTCCTTCTGCCTTGAGAGACAGGCTCGAGATAATTGAAATGTCGAGCTACACAAAAACAGAAAAAATGCACATTGCTCAAGATCATTTGGTTCCTAAAGTCCTTGAAGAACATGGAATGGGCCCACATCAAGTAGAAATACAATCGAAAGCAATAGATGCATTAATTGAAGGTTACACTCGAGAGTCGGGCGTAAGACAGCTTACTCGTGAGATTGCGAATGTAGTTCGCGCTTCGGCAACTGAAGTAATACAACCTCAAGCGGCTCTCCCCGTCTCCATTTCTCAAGAGCGGCTTGAGGACATTCTGGGGCCTCGGAAGTTTTATACTGAAACCACAATCGATCAGGGAAAGCCTGGGGTGGTAACAGGACTCGCTTGGACTCCGGTCGGGGGTGAAATCCTTCACGTTGAAGTCACTAAGATGGAAGGAAAAGGTAATCTGATCCTGACTGGGCAACTGGGAGATGTCATGAAAGAGTCAGCCCAAATTGCTCTCAGCCTTTTGCGAAGTCAGGTCAAAAAGCATCTTCCCGTGCATTTCGATAAAGTTGATTTTCATATTCATGTGCCTGCTGGAGCTATTCCTAAAGATGGACCCTCTGCTGGAGTGGCAATTTTCCTTGCGCTCTCTTCATTGATTCAAAATAAAGCTGTTGATACAAAGTTGGCTTGTACTGGCGAAATTACTTTAAGGGGTTCGGTTCTTCCAGTGGGAGGAATTAAGGAGAAAGTCCTTGCAGCGCACAGAGCGGGTGTAAAAACTGTGATTCTGCCAGAGAGAAACCAATCAGATTTAAAAGATGTTTCCTCTGAAGTGAAAGAGCAACTGACTTTTCATTTTGTAAAAGACGTGCATGAACTGCTTAGTCTTGCAGATCTGAAAGCCATAGCGCTGGCCGGAGTTCCTGTGCCAGCAGTCACTACAGGCCAAAGTCCCCATCAGCCGCCTGTTTCTCACTAAGGTCTTGCTTCATTCTGAAGGCGAGTGATTCGACGCCAGGGAGCTGGATGTGAATAAGTAAGAAACTCAACCACGCGATTTGGCCTAAACAGTACCCGATTTTGAAAAGTAAGTTTTTCTAAAGCTTCTGCTAATAATCGGCCAGTACCCAACTTTTCAGCTGCAAACTTGTCTGCCATTGTTTCTCGACTCCGACTGAATAAACTCTGGATAATCCCCAGAGGAATCTGCAACAAGGATAGCGCCACAAAGAAAACAATGAGCCCAAAAGGGTGCTCAATGTTTGTTTCAAACCCCGGAAATAAGAAATCCTGGCACAATCGATGTATCAAATAGAATGAGAAGTAAAGAATTCCCGAAGATAAAAGAATGCCCTTCCATAAGTCTCCGTGAACCTGATGTCCTAACTCATGAGCAAACACAGCTTCAACTTCTTCTGGGGTGAACTTCTCGTAAAGGGTATCCCCAATAATGATTCTTTTTGTCTTCCCTAGACCCACGAAAGCAGCATTTCCTTTTTCCGTCTTCTCTCCCATTCCTAAGTGATAAACCTCCGCTACAGAAACCCCAAAGTCCTGAGACAGTTTCAGTAACCGATTCTTAAGATCACTCGGTTCCATTGGCTTCAACTTAAAAAATAGAGGAATAAGAACTACCGGGGCCAATTGAGCTAAAACAACAGAAAGAAAAACCAAAGCAGTACAAGCCCACGCCCACCAAGATTCTCCCCCCCAATGAATGGAGAGATAAAGGATACCCAAAGCAATCGTGCCTAAAACCCCCCCTACAAAATAGCCTTTTATCCTATCCCAAAACCAGGAAAAATAAGTTTGACGAGACAAGTGATGGGCTCGTTCGACCCAGTGGTGAGAAATTGAAAAAGGCAAAGAGGCCAGTTCCCAAATCATTCCAATAAAACCAAAGTAACAAAGCCACACTACAAAAGGTGAGATTCCCCAACTAGAAAGATATTGTTCTATCCGTATGAAACGATAAGAGACAAGAAAGGAAAGAAACAAAAGAAGACTAAGAAGTTTCTGGCTCCAGCTCAAAACCCGATGACTCCAAAGATAGGGTCGAATCAAGCGATCATGTTGAATCCATTTCTCAGGCATACTTGTTTTACTTTGAGACTGCATTTTTTTACCTCAGATCATTTAACAATTATTGGCAATAAGCTCGCAATATTTCATTCGGCTGTCCGATAGCTTTAATTGCTCCCTCTTCTAGCCACAATAACCGGGAGGAAAATTTTTTGATTTGAGAAAGATTGTGGCTAACAAAAAGAAAAGATTTTCCCTCAGATTGGCAAGATTGTATTTTTTCAAGACATTGCTCTTCAAAATCCTGATCAGTCACTTCCAAAGCTTCGTCTAAAAGAAGAAACTCAGAATCTGAATGCAAAGCAACTGATACAGCCAAACGGTATTGCATTCCCTGAGAGAGCTTTTTTATTGGACTGGAAGAATAAGCAGTCAAATTGCTAAACTCCAAAATTTCAGGCAAACGCATTTCTACTTCAGCCCTTCTCATTCCCAAAAACACACCGTTGAGAAGTGCATTTTCTCTCACTGTTAAATCTGGATGAAACCCAGATCCAACTTCTAAAACTGAAGCACTCTTACCCTGAATCAATGCTTCTCCTGCACTCGGTCCAGTTAAACGCGAAAGCAACCTAACCAAAGTAGACTTTCCTGCCCCGTTAGGCCCTACCACTCCTAAGACTTCACCTTTTCGAATTTCAAAACTCAGATCACGAACTGCCCATACTGTTCCCGCTTTAGGTCCTTGGCGCTGGAGAGGTGATTCCTCAAGTAACAGATCCCGATTTGCTCTTCCGCACAATCGATTCCATTGGTACCGAAAAGCTTCCTGCAAAGAAATTCGACTTGCGCCACCTGAGCTGTAATACCACTTAGAAAGTCCAAGAGCAGTGACTCTCATTTCGGGATTAGAGGGCATCAACACAATTTCTCTCCACTCGTTGAAAAACAACCACTCCAGAAAAAACTAGCACTCCAGTGAATAACAAGGAAGGAATCCACAGATTCAAATCAAAACACCCAGTTTGAAGTAACCCAGCTCGCAATCCTTCAATGACCGCTGTTAACGGATTTAGCGCCATTACCCATCTCCATTTTTCAGGAATAGCTGAAAGAGGATAGGAAACAGGAGTAGCATATAACCATAGGGGTGAAACGAGATTCCAGAGGTGGTGAAAGTCTCGGTAACGAACAGAGAGTGCTGAAAGCCAAAGACCCAACCCAAAACTTAAAAATAACATTTGAAAAACCAGAGCGGGCATTAATGTCAAAAGAGGTCCGGGCCGAACACTACTTCCTTTAGCTATAAACAAAATATAAACCAAAGACACAACACCGAATTGAATTCCCAAAGATACAAGCGAAGAGACACAATAGGAAAACGGCAGAATAAGTCTTGGGAAAAAAACTTTCTTAAATAGTCCCGAATGGGCAATCAAAGTCATTGAAGTAGAATTGAGAGATTGGGAAACATAATTCCAAACAAGCAATCCGGACAGATAGAAGAGAGCAGGAGGCGCGCCTTCAGTTGAGATTCTTAATCCCTTAGAAAAGACGATTACAAAAACTAGTGCAGTTGCCAAAGGTTGAAAAACAAACCACAGAGGCCCCAAGATAGTTTGTC
>Ga0214917_10001064_pt1 | contig 35819 bp, 25 predicted proteins | sample LL_1208_BB_MetaG_FD_177983 | JGI IMG/M metagenome (GOLD analysis project Ga0214917, IMG submission 177983) | Freshwater microbial communities from Lake Lanier, Atlanta, Georgia, United States - LL_1208_BB | ecosystem: Environmental > Aquatic > Freshwater > Lake | place: USA: Georgia | collected... | reverse complement strand
ATTAGGGGTGGCGAGGTTACGGTTAGGGAATTTTTAGGAGTGAACTACGGGAACTTGGGGAAAGCTGAAAAGTGGAACCCGGTTCGCCTTGGGGGTCTCAGAAAAGCTTTCCAAATCATGCAGAGGCAACTTTGCTGGTGCGGAAGGCGGGAGCTTGGGTATGAGACTGGGTGAAGTGGCAGATTCACCCTTTACAGGTAGGGGGATTGAAGGGAAGTTTGGAGAGGGGAAGAGGAGGAGCGGAAGAGGAGAGAGCCAAATGGATTTTCAAGATTCCTAAAAGATTGAGAAAAAAACGTGCGACCCAAAGGGCGCGAGCTGTCCGTTCAGGACTGCCAAAAGCGCTGTTTTCGGGACGCCAAATACCTATTTGTGGCAGCCTTTGACCCATAAGGGATTTCTATATAAAAAACCCCCTTGAGCCTTGAGTTGGCCAGCGGCAGGGATTGACGTGGCTAGCACGCCAAGTTGCCGAAGCCTGGCCCGCTTGGTGCGGAGGCGACTTTAGGAGCCCACGCAAACCAGCTGGGCCAGACTTTCGGCAACTGCGTACTAGCCCGGAAAGCCCGTCAGCCGCCCAAAATTCCCATAAAAAAAGCCCCGCTTTGCAGGGCTTTAAATTTTTATCCTCAGTGGCTAGGTTCCGCCACTTTTTCCTTTTCAGACAGCGGCTCATCTTGAGGAATATAATCGCGCTCCTCACCATTCGGCAAGCTGTAATCGTAAGGCCAGCGGTGCACAGCTGGAATTTCGCCCGGCCAATTGCCATGCAAATGCTTAACGGGAGTAGTCCACTCTAACGTAGTTGAATTCCAAGGGTTTTGTGGAGCTTTTGGCCCTTTAAACATGGAATAGAAAAAGTTGAAAACAAAGACGAACTGAACCAAACCTCCGGTGATGGCAAAAATAGAAATGACCATATTCAAATCAGAAAATCCGCTGAAGAATTCAAAGTTTTGGTAATAGCGGCGGGGAACCCCTGCCAGACCCATGTAGTGCATAGGGAAGAATACCCCGTAAGCTGAAATCAAGGTTACCCAAAAGTGAAGATACCCCAATTTTTTGTTCATCATGCGGCCAAACATTTTAGGGAACCAATGATATACCCCCGCAAAGGTACCGAACATCGAAGCCACGCCCATTACAATGTGGAAGTGAGCCACCACAAAATAGGTGTGGTGCAGGTTCACATCAAGGGCACTGTCAGCCAAAATAATGCCGGTAAGTCCACCTGTAATAAACAGGGAAACCACTCCGATGGCAAAAAGCATGCCCGGGGTGAATACAATATTGCCTTTCCAAAGTGTGGTAATGTAGTTGAAGGCTTTGATGGCCGATGGAATGGCAATCAACAGCGTAGTAAAAGTGAAAACGGAACCCAAAAGTGGATCCATACCGGTTACGTACATGTGGTGACCCCAAACAATGAAGGACAAAAAGGCAATGGCCAGCATTGAACCAATCATGGCGCGGTAGCCAAAGATGGGTTTGCGGGCATTCACAGCCAATACTTCCGATGTAATTCCCAAGGATGGAAGCAAAATAATGTACACCTCAGGGTGGCCCAAAAACCAGAACAAATGCTGATACAATACAGGACTGCCTCCGGTTTGTTCCAAAGCTTGACCTGATACATAAATGTCAGAAAGGTAAAAACTGGTACCCATGGAACGATCGAACAACAAAAGCAAACCTGCACCAAGCAGAACAGGGAAAGACAATAGGCCCAGGGTTGCAGTAATTAAAAAGGCCCAAACGGTTAGGGGCATGCGGGTCATGGACATCCCTTTGGTTCGTAGGTTCATTACTGTTGTGATGTAGTTTAGACCTCCCATCAAAACGGAAACGATAAAGGCAATGATGGAGAACAGCCACAAAGTCATACCTAAACCGGAGCCGGGAGAGGCTTCAGGCAAGGCCGACAAAGGAGGATAAATGGTCCATCCGGCGCTGGCTGGTCCTGTTTCCACAAACAAAGAAATCATCATTAATAAGCTGGAAAGGAAGAAGAACCAGTACGACAGCATGTTTAGGAAAGGAGATGCCATATCGCGGGCTCCGAGTTGAAGTGGGATAAGCAGGTTTGAAAAAGTTCCGGAAAGACCTGCGGTCAATACCATAAAAACCAGAATGGTTCCGTGAATGGTAACAGCGGCCAGGTAAAAGTTGGGATCCAACACACCATCGGGCGCCCATTTTCCGAGAAAGGTTTCTAAAATCGGCATAGATTGGCCGGGCCAACCCAGTTGCAAACGGAAAAAGATAGACAGCATCATTCCCACCAAGCCCATAAACATCCCTGTAATCAGGAATTGTTTGGCAATCATTTTGTGGTCTTGGCTAAAGATGTACTTTGTAATGAAAGACTCTTTGTGGTGATGACCATGGTCATCGTGGCCATGGTGTGCATGGTCGTCGTGGCCATGATGAACCGAATGAGATTCATGAATTTCCCGGCCAATTTGGCCTTCAAGGATAGGATTTTCGGAGTGCTCGCTCATAGCTGATTGTTTCGGGTTATCAATGATTTTTTGCGAAATTTGATTTTAGACCCAAGTTGGCTAATCGGGTTTTGGTTTCGTCATCAAATGTTTTTTTGGACGCCAACCATGTTGCATACTCCTTTTCAGAAACCACACGAACGGGAAGCATCATATTAAAGTGGGTAGCACCACAAATATTGTTGCAATACAATCGGTATTCAAAATCGGGATTGTTCAGTTTTTGCTTCATCTCCTTTGTAGTGGTAATGGGCTTAAAAGCGAAATAGGTTTCAGAACCGGGTACGCAGTACATGTGTACGCGGAAATGGGGCAAATAGGCGCTGTGAATAACGTCTTGAGAGCGCATGTGCAATTTTACAGGACGATTCACGGGAAGAATGATGGTGTCGCGGATCAACACATCGTCGTGGCTCGCTGCATACGATTCCGAGCCTGAATTGAATTTGTACTCGAATTCGGCAACGGTGCGAATTTGGTGAATCAAGCGGCGCAGTCTGGTTTTCTCTTCGTCTAGTTTTTCGGTCGGCAGAAATCCAAGCGAAACGGTAGAATCGATCTGCAACGAATCGCCCCGAACAATGCTCAATTGTTCTTGAATAGCGTCAGAAGAAATCAAGCCCAAAATATTGCCTTCATTGATCATGGTGTAACTAGCCTTTCCTAAGGAATTGTCTTTGCCTGAGTAGCGGGCTGTCCAATCAAACTGGCGGGCGTACAATTCAAGGTTTAGTGTGTTTTTATCGGGATCGGGATTGGTGGTATGGTTCCAAACGATTAACCCTTTTAGCACCAATACTGCCATTACAATTGCAGGAACAATGGTCCAAACCATTTCCAACTTATCGTTGTGGGCGTAGTGGGTAGCTCGTCTATTTTTATTGTAACGGTATTTGTAGGCAAACCACATCAGCATAATTTGAGTTATGAAGAAGGCCAAGGTGATAACGTAGAAGTTCAAATTCAATAGACTATCCACTTCAACACCATGTTCTGAGGCTGCTCCGGGAATGTATTTTTCGTTGTAATAAGCAGCCGTCAGGTAGAAAAACATAGAAAACAAACCCACCAAAGAAAGTAGGGTAAGCAGCGCATTCATGTTGTTCTCAGATTCCGAAATTTCATGGGCTTTTTTGCCGCGCAATTCGGCAGCAAATTGGAATACCATGAGCAAACGTGCCGAAGTTAAAATGGCCAGTATTACAACTGCAAGTAAAATCAGGTTAAAAAGCATGATTATTCAGTTAAAAGAGTAACAGAAATCCGAGTCAATAAGTTTAAATGTTGTGTTGTTTGCTTTCGTTCAAAAAGGGGTGGTTCTGCGGAATTAAGGCCACCTTGCCCAATGCTCGGAAAGTAAAGAACAGAAACATGGCCATAAAGCCAAACATGGCAAGTACTGAAAAAATGCTTACCGGCACATATTTGGCCATGGCTCCAGGCATTATGATTTGATACATGTCAATGAAATGCCCCAATAGCACCACTACTCCTGCAAAAAAAGCAAGTTTGTAGTTCCGTTTTGCGTCGCGGTGCATCATCACAATCAGGGGGAAGGCAAAATTGATGACCAGCATCAAGACCATCCAGGGTTGGTAGCCGGTGCTAAAGCGCTCTAAAAAATAGTTGATTTCTTCGGGAATGTTAGAATACCAAATCAACATGTATTGGGAAAACCACAGGTAGGTCCAAAAAATACTGAAGGCAAACATCATTTTGGCCAAATCATGGATATGGCTTTGATTTAAGTGAGGCATATAGCCATTTTGTTTTAGCCAAAGCACCAACAAAAGCAGTGTGGTTAAGGACGACACAAAGAAACCGGCGAAAATATACCAGCCGTACAAAGTGCTGAACCAGTGGAAATCCAGCGACATTAACCAATCCCATGAAGAGGTGGAAGAGGTAACCGCGAAGAATACAAGGAAGCCTGCCGACCATTGGTAGGCCAATTTATGGTTGGCCATGCCGCCCTCCAAATCTTCTTTCAATGAAAGTGAGCGTAGTTTGTTGGCAAAGAAAATCCAGCCGCCCAAATACACGAGGGTGCGAATCAGCCAGAATTCGTTTTGAAGCCAAACCTTTTTTCCTGAGGTATTGTAAATAACATCGTTGGCTTGAACCTCGGGGTCCAACCAATGCCACAGATGGTGAATGTGGAAATAACCTGCTAACACCACCAAAAGCAAAATACCACTGCCAATGGGAAGATATTGACCCATGGCTTCGGGCACCCGTTTGAAACCGGTGTGCCAACCGCCTTCTCCCACATAATGCACGGCAACAAAAAAAGTAGCCGCCAACGAAATAGCTGTAAACCAAAAGGCGTTTAGCAGCAGGTTGGCCCAACCGTATTGAAGATCCATGATAAAGGTGCCAATCAGCGAAAGCAAACCGACGCCCATTACAGCCATCAATATGTTTCGAATTTTACCGGGCAAAGAAAAGTTCATATGCGTAGCTTCTAGTCGGTTATCTGAATTAGTTCATTGCTGTGGTATCGGCAGCCACAACGGTACTGTCTGGGCCGGCCACAGGTTTTTGTAAGGTTTGTACAAAACGGGTAATTTGCCAGCGCTCCACCGCCGAAAGTTGTGAAGAATAGCTGCCCATATTCCCCTTTCCAAATTGAGTGGCATAGAAAATTTGCCCCTCTGAAATGTCTTTGAGCTGTTCGCTGTCGTAGGCAGGCGGTTGAAGTCCATAATTTTCTTTGGCCAGCAACACTTTAACCACTGAACCATCTCCTTTGCCTTCTTTACCATGGCAAGCAATGCAATACACATTGTACAGGCGTTCTCCTTCTTCCAAGTGGTAAGCGGAATTTCCCAGCGGGTTTTTCAGTTCTAAAATTGCCTTTTCGCGGCCTTCAGGTGTATTGGCGTAAGGAAAAGTACCAAAATTTATCAGGCCCAATGAGTCTTTCGACATGGAAACGGTACCATCCACAGGATGCTGGTTGGTTTGTCCGTCGGCAAAATTGGGGTTGGCTTCGCCCGGACGATAGGCAATGTTGTAATACATATCGGGCATGTATTCGTAACCGGGGCTGTTGGGATTGGTTTTAACACAAGAAAACAAACCGGTGGCCGTTGCTGCAAAGACCAAGGCAATAGATAAGCGTGAGTTCCGTTTCATAGATTCCGGTAATTATTGATCTTCGTACCGAAGCACGTCCTCAGAGCACTCTATGGCTCCATGGTTCATTAAATCGGATTTCAAATCGTTTAAAGTAGTTCCCGGATTGTCATCGCCCACAATTTCAACCACAAAAAGGTCGTTTGTTGACCTGGGTTCCGGATTTTTGGCCGGCATACCCGGGAAAAGACGGGTGGCAAAAAAATAGGTGGCAATCATGCCATGGGCGGCAATCAACACAGTAATCTCAAAGCCCACCGGAATAAAAGCAGGAAGGTTGGTCAACAAGGTGAAACTTGGCTTACCGCCAATGTCCATTGGCCAGTCTTGCACGTTCATGTACCACATCATCAGCAAGGCCAGCGTCGTTCCTGTGGCTCCATAAAAAAATGCGGCCGTTGAAATGCGGGTTTTTGGCACACTTAACACCGCGTCAATTCCGTGTATCGGAAAAGGCGAATACACTTCTCGCACCTTTATCCCTTTCTTTACAAGATGCTCGCAGGCGTGCAGGCACTCGTCCGGGTCGGTAAATTTTGCTAACAACGTTGCTTTGCTCATAACGCTTTCGTTTCAATGAGATTAATGATGTCCTCCGTGTTCTCCCACCTCGGCATATTTGCTTTCGGTTTTCCGCTTCCAATTGTCGCCCGAAATTTTCAGAATCGACTTGGTTTCGGCGATAGCAATTACAGGGAAGGTTCGCGAAAACAATAAAAATAAAGTGAAAAAAATACCCAAAGTTCCAATGAAAATACCAATATCCACCCAGGTTGGATAGAACATGGTCCAAGAGGAAGGAAGGTAATCGCGGTGCAATGAGGTTACAATAATCACAAAACGCTCAAACCACATACCGATGTTCACTACAATGGAAAGCAAAAACGTAGCAACCAAACTTCGGCGAATACCTCTGAACCAAAACAGCTGAGGACTAATTACGTTGCAACTCATCATAATCCAATACGCCCAGGCATAAGGACCCGTGGCCCGGTTCAAAAAGGCATAATGTTCGTATTGAACTCCTGAATACCAAGCGATAACCAATTCCGTAATGTAGGCTACCCCCACAATTGAACCTGTAACCACAATAATTTTATTCATAGATTCAAGGTGGTTTACCGTGATGTACTCTTGCAGGTTCAACACCTGACGCATAATCAACAACAAAGTAGCCACCATGGCAAAACCGGAAAAAATCGCACCCGCTACAAAGTAGGGCGGGAAGATGGTGGTATGCCAACCCGGAATAACCGATGTGGCAAAGTCGAACGATACAATGGTGTGCACTGAAAGTACCAATGGCGTAGACAAGCCGGCCAAAACCAATGAAACCTCTTCAAAACGCTGCCAGCTTTTGGTGGTGCCCGACCAACCAAAAGAAACTACGTTGTATATTTTTTTCATGAAAGGAATGATTTGACGGTCGCGCACCGTAGCAAAATCCGGAATCAATCCCACATACCAAAAGCCGAGTGAAACCGAGAAATAGGTAGAAATGGCAAACAAGTCCCAAAGCAATGGTGAATTAAAGTTCACCCACAACGAACCAAACTGGTTGGGTAAAGGGAAAAACCAATACACCACCCAAACCCGACCTACGTGGATGCCCGGAAACATGGCGGCACATATTACCGCAAAAATCGTCATTGCTTCCGCAGAACGGTTGATGGCCATCCTCCATTTTTGACGGAACAAAAGCAAAATGGCCGAAATCAAAGTGCCCGCATGCCCAATACCTACCCACCAAACGAAATTGGTGATGTCCCATGCCCAACCTACCGTTTTGTTCAAACCCCAAACTCCAACGCCGGTACCAAAGGTATAAGCAATCAATCCAAGGCCCCATAGCGCACAAAGCGCGGCAACCGTGAATACCAGGTACCACATTTTATTGGCACGGCCCTCTATAGGGCTCACTATTTCGTCGGTAATCTGAGCGTAAGATTTATCGCCCAGAATGAGCGGCTGTCGTATCGGTGATTCGATGAGCATTTCTGGTAGGATTGATTGAATTAATGGGATTGATGTTCGCTGTGGGCTTCTTTTGATGAACCTGAATGGGCATCTTTGCCGGTTTCCTGAGCTGAATGGGCTGCACCATGATGGGCTGAGGTCTTGTGACCATACGTTTCATCAATGTTGCGCACCTTGGTTTGGTATACGATGTTTGGCTTCACGCCTACATCCTCCAACAAATAATAAGAACGGCCTTGCTCAGACAATCCTGTCAATTTGCCTTTTTCTTCATTGAAATCGCCAAAAACAATGGCATTGGTAGGGCAAGCCTCTGCACAGGCACTTTGAATTTCTCCATCAACAATGCTGCGGCTTTCTGACTTGGCGGTCAACTTGCCGGCCTGAATGCGCTGCACACACAATGAGCACTTCTCCATAACCCCGCGTGCACGGACAGTAACATCCGGGTTCAACACCATTTTGCCCAAATCATCGTTCATGAAGTAATCAAACTTCTGATTGTCGTGGTAGCTGAACCAATTAAAACGACGCACTTTATAGGGGCAGTTGTTGGCACAATACCGGGTTCCAACACAACGGTTGTAGGTCATTTGGTTTAGGCCTTCGGAACTGTGGGTAGTAGCCAAGACCGGACATACTGTTTCACAAGGAGCATGGTTGCAATGCTGACACATTACCGGTTGGAAAGACACCCGGGGATTTGCCGAAGGAATTTCCTTCGCCCGGTGGTTCTTATTGCCGCGCTCATACCGGGTTGAAGGATCGGCATCGGAAGTATAATACCGGTCAATGCGCAACCAATGCATATCGCGTGAACGACGTACCTCGTCTTTGCCTACTACCGCAACGTTGTTTTCTATGTGGCAGGAAACAACACAGGCTCCACAACCGGTACAGGAGTTCAAGTCTATCGACATACCCCAACGGTGGTTAATCTTTTTAAACTCACGCCAGTAATCAATTTTGCTGATGGGGGCTTCATGCTCACCGGCCTGTAGCAATTCGGCTACATTGGTGTGCTGGGTTTTGGGGGCGTTGCCCGAAGCCGCATTGGCTTTGAATTCTTTTATAGATGTTTCTTTTACAATGTCACGGCCCATCATTGTATGGTGGGTTTGCGTTCCTGCCAAAGCATAGGTCACTGTTGTAGCCTCGATTTTCGCTCCGTAGGCAACTCCACTTATCACCCCATTTTGGGTTCCCATGAAAGGAAAGGCATTGACTCCCAAGGTAGCTTGTTCGGCACGGCCAAACAACCGACCATAACCCAGTGCAATTCCAATGGTGCCGGGTGCCTGTCCGGGCTGTGCCAGTACCGGCAATTCAATCGATTTGCTGCCCAGACTGACTTTCAGCACATTGGCCCGTTGCTCTTGGCCCATCTTCTTGTTCAAATTCATGGCATCCATGTCCGATGGTGCCATGGCGATGTAGTTGTCCCAGGTTACCCTTGAAATGGGGTCGGGCAATTCTTGCAAAATTGGATTGTTGGCATGATTGCCCCAACCCATTCCTACTTTTTCGTACAATACCACCTCAATGCCTTTAGGAGCTGATACCGCCAAGGCTTTAGCAGCGGCAGATGCCGTCAATCCACCCTCAGGCGAAACAGGAGTTGCAGTGGCATTTACCTCCGGAGCGGTCTGCCAGCAACCTTCGTATAAAAATCCGTCCCAAGATTTACCCAGCGGATTCAATACATTCACCCAACGGGCTTTCATAAAATCCCGATAGGCGGTGTTGTTCTTGTTAGAACGCAGGGCCTGACCGGCCCAAACCAAAAAGGTTTCTTGTGCCTGACGGGTATCAAACAAGGGGTGAATGGTGGGCTGTTGAACGCTAAAGTGTCCGGTAACGGCTTCAAAATCATTCCAACTTTCCAAATAATGGTGGTCAGGCAACAGGTATTGGGCCGGGCTTTCTTCAGCACGGTCGGCAAAAGATACCGAAAGCTTCAAACCCGCCATAGCCTGATTGAATGCCTGGGCATCGGGCATGGAATAGCCGGGATTTACTCCGTACAATAACAGACCTTGTACTTCGCCCGACTTCATGCGCTCGGTCAATTTTAAGGCAGCGGCATCGTTGCCGGCAAACATATTTAGAGTGGTATTTAGGCTTAGGGTTGTGCCATAATTGCCCAACATTTGATTGATTCTGGCCACCAGATACTGAGCATTCACGTCGTTCAAACCACAAAGCACCAATCCATAGCCTTTGTTGGATAACAAGTGCTTTGCCGCCCGGGCGATGTCGGCAGCGAAAGGCACCACGCCTGCCGCTACTTTGCCGTTGCCCGTGGCTTCGGCCACAGCATTGTACAAAGCCACCACGGCAGCTCCTTGCTCTGAAGCCTTAATCATGGTCCGATAATCGGCATTTGAACCGGCCAAAGACATCACCGTTTCAAACTGAAAATGCCGAGACATATGCGGATTTTCGGGCGAACGCGATTCGGCATAACCGGTTTCGTACGAGCAGCTGTTCAGCCAACCATTTAAAAAATCGGCTCCAATGCTTACTATTGAACGTGCTTTTGCAAAATCAAAATGTGGAATAATGCTTTTTCCAAATGCCTGTTGATGTGCCAAACGAATACCTTGAAACGAAACCGCATCATAGGTAATGAGTTCCACCTGAGGATAAGCCGCCAAGAATAGGTCAACCGCAGCGCGGGTGGATGGGGAAATCAGGGTATTGGTAAGAAGTACCGCCTTTTTGCCGGCGGTTCCGATGCTTGTTAGGGCATCCATAATTTCCTTATCGGCGGCCGACCATCCAATGGACTTTCCGCCCTTGGTAGCTGTTTTGGCGCGCTTCCCGTCGTACAGACCCAATACCGAGCCTTGAATGCGGGCATTGGTACCTCCTCGGCTTACTGCAGAGGCGGGATTCCCTTTGATTTTAATTGGGCGGCCTTCCCGGGTTTTAACCACAACGGAAGAATAATCCCGACCATCATAATAGGAAGAAGCGTAATAGTTTGGAACACCGGGAGTAATGGTCTCGGGTTTTACCAAGTAAGGTATAGCCTTATTTACAGGGGTTTCACAGGCCGCCAGGGTGGCAGCCGTTACGCCAAAGCCCAAAAACTTCAAAAAATCCCGACGGTTGGTTTGGGTAGAACCTAGATTGGCTTCATTGCCCAAAAACTCTTCCATAGGAAGGTCTTCCGCGAATTCCTTTTCGCGGGCGGCCACAAAACCAGGATCGTTTTCCAGTTCTTCGTATCCTTTCCAATAGTGTTGTTGGTTGCTCATAATCCGAGGTCAAACGATTTTTACAGAAACAGGATTAATAGTGGCACTTGGAACATTCCAAGCCTCCGATTTTTTCTACAGTAAAGGCTTGTCCTTCCCGCATTTCGTATTCGCCTTTGTGCTCCTTGTAATATTGGTGCAGGCGCTCGTAGTAGCCGTTGCTGGCATACTGCACCTCGGTTTCCCGATGGCAATTGATGCACCACCCCATGGTTAAAGGACTGTGCTGATACACTTCCTCCATTTCGCCCACCTCGCCGTGGCAGGTGGTGCATTCCACTTTTCCCACTTTCACGTGTTGAGCGTGGTTAAAGTAAGCGTGGTCGGGCAGTTTGTGAATAAGTACCCATTCTATGTTCGACTGAATAAAAGGCTCCACGGCTGCGGCTGCTTTTTCATCGCCCAAATAGTTCCCGTAGAAGGCCGCCAATTCCTCTTTATCCATCTTGGCGTAATCCTTGAAATATTCGTTTTTCTCAGGATTCCACCCTACCGAAGCGTAAATCTTGGTAATTTCACTTTTCCCGTATTGAGGTCCTTCCTGCACCGCTTTGTGGCAATTCATACATACGTTTGCCGAAGGAATGTTGGCATGCCTAGACTTCTCAACGGTGGAATGGCAGTATTGGCACTCTATTTTATTTTGACCTACGTGCAATTTGTGCGAGAAGGCAATGGGTTGTTTGGGTTGATAGCCTTCATACACTCCAATGGAATTCAAGGCAACAAAACCTTGATAGGAAAGGGCTCCAACCAGAATCAAGGCAAGCACTGCCGTAATTCGTTTGTTTTTTGCCATCCAGCCAACAATTTTTCCAACTACATTGATGCTTTCTTCCTGAATTGGATCTTCCCCGGCTTTCTCGCGGCGCACATTTTCCAGGGCTTTGGAAACGCTATTTAGGGAGCGGGCCAGAACAAGCAATATTACCGCTACCCCAATCAAAACATAGGTCAGAAAACGATTGTCTCCTTCTGGTTTTCCGGAATCGGCGGACTGGGGAGTTCCGGCAGCAGCATCGGCGGGTTTTGGCTCGTCGCCCGGGGCGGCAATGTAGGCCAATATCGATTTAATTTCGTCGTCTGCCAATTGAAAAGCAGGCATCACCGAACCGTTGTATTCGGCAAAAAGTTTGGTCGCGTAGGGATCGCCCGTTTTTAGAAAGTCCGACGAATTTCGAATCCAAGCCAACAAGTTGGCCTCGTCGCTCCACCGGCTTTCCACCCCGGCCAAACCGGGACCCACAAACCGTTTATCCGTAACATAATGGCAGCGTGCACAATTGGCTTTAAACAACTGTTTGCCTTGCTCTGCACTTACTTCGGCCTGCACACCCTGCGGCAGAACCATTAAAAGTCCTACAATCAGTAGCCGAAAGTGGCGTAAAACATTCCTCATAGGAGTCGTGTATTGCTCTTTGTTAAAAAACCTTTTCTAGAAGATGGCACAAATTTAATTGAATTCGGATTTTTTCGGGCTCTTTTCAAGGAAATTTTCCCATTTTGTTTTGATTGGAATCATTCTAAACAAGGTTTTTTTTGACTGCTTAACCTTAAAATGAATTGAAAACTAAGGGTTTGCATCTTGATTTTGGCTGTTCAAACCAAGGTCGATTCATTTCCAAAAGGAAGGAATGCCCAAAAAAAGGTTAAATCTTGAATAAGGGATAATTTTTGGGGGCGGCATACGGGCTTTCGCTGCTAGTCCTCGGTGCGAGGCCCGGTCGGTGCGGGCTGCGGATGGCTCCCAAGGTCGCCCCCACAGCCCTGCACCGCCCAGGGCCTCGCCCCTGTGGGCTAGCATGCTCAATCCCTGCCGCGGGCCGCGGCAACAATAGTTGCCTCTTGAAGCTGGAAAGGAAAATTTGACTCAGCGGTACCGCAACTCCATATCAATGGGCAGCAAATCCTCGGAATCCAATTCGTTCAAATCGGCCAAGGTCTGGGCATCCATACCGAACTGCCTCGACAAACTAATTAAATCGTCGCCGGCTTGAACCCGATAGAATTTTTCGCCGTTCTTCACCTTCAAAATGTGGTTCTTCCGATACAATTCCGCTACCTCAAACCGTACCTGTCCGGCCTCAAAATCAATCACCGAAGCCGGATCCATGGGCAATCCCAAATAACGCAACTCAAAATGCAGGTGAGAGCCAAAGGCTCGTCCTGTATTTCCACCCAATCCCAACCAGGTGCCGGCTTCCAGGTAATCTCCCGACTTAACGCCTATGTAATCCAAATGGGCATAGTAGGTTTCTAGCCCATTGCTGTGACGCAATACAACCAAATTGCCAAACGATGAATTGTAGGCGGCGTAACGAACCATCCCTTCAAACGCAGCCACCACCGTATCGCCGGTATTCAAATCCAAATCAATACCATAATGCATGCGGCGCCAACGTCGTCCAAACCCGCTGGTCACCGCTCCAGGTACAGGAGAATGGAAATCACAGGCAGTCCGCATCAAAGCCACCGAATTTAGCTGGCCTTCGGCCAAAGTAGATCCACTGTAATGAATTTCCTCCGGATTCCAATCCACATACAAATGGCTGGCCGGCACCTTTTTCTCCTCAGCCGGCGAACCAACAGGGGGCTCCCCCGCCCACATAAGTAGCGGAAACAGCAGAACACCAATTGGTTGCACAACATTTTGCATGGAGAACAAAATAAAATTAATCTTTCAATTCGTTGCGTGAAATAACCAATTTTTGGATTTCCGAGGTGCCTTCGCCAATGGTACACAGCTTAGAATCCCGGTAAAATTTCTCGACCGGAAAGTCTTTGGTGTACCCATAACCCCCAAAAATCTGAATGGCATCGGTGGCTACTTTTACGCAAACCTCCGAAGCGTAATACTTGGCCATGGCCGAAGTCGTAGTGACCGGCAAGCCTTTGTTTTTAAGGTCGGCAGCCTTTAAGGTCAATAGCTCTGCCGCCTCAATCTCGGTTGCCATATCGGCCAACTTAAACGAAATGGCCTGAAAATTAGCAATGGGCTGCCCAAACTGTTCCCGTTCTTTGGCATATTTAATGGAGGCTTCATAGGCTCCTTTGGCAATGCCAAGGGAAAGGGCCGCGATGGAAATCCGACCACCGTCCAAAATTTTCATGGCCTGCCGAAACCCTTGGCCTACCTTGCCCAAAATCTGGCTTTTATGCACCCGGCAATTTTCAAAGATCAGTTCTGCCGTTTCAGAACTGCGCATGCCTAACTTGTTTTCTTTTTTGCCCCCTGAAAAACCGGGTGTGCCTCGTTCAACCACAAAAGCCGTGATTCCATCTGAATCCAACAATTCTCCGGTTCGAACCAACACTACGGCCACATCGCCTGAAATGCCGTGGGTAATCCAGTTTTTAGTTCCGTTGATAACCCATTCATCGCCATCTTGAACGGCAGTGCAACGCATGCGCATGGCATCCGATCCGGTATTGGCTTCGGTTAAGCCCCAGGCTCCAATCCATTCAGCGGTGGCCAGCTTGGGCAGATATTTTTGTTTTTGGTCTTCGTTGCCGAACATCATAATATGCCCGGTGCAAAGAGAATTGTGGGCTGCCATCGATAGTCCTACCGAACCGCAGACCTTCGCCAATTCCACAATGGCAGTTACATATTCTTCATAACCCAAACCGGCTCCGCCGTAAGCTTCTGGCACCAACACTCCCATCAATCCCAATTCTCCCATTTTTTTAAATGTTTCAACAGGAAAATGCTGGGATTCGTCCCACTCCATAAGGTAAGGGCGGACTTCTTTTTCGGCAAAATCGCGCACCATTTGAGCGATCATGGCTTGGTTTTCACTGGGACTGAAATTCATATCAATTGCATTTAAGGCGTTTCCTGTGCCGCGCGAAATTAGTCATTTTGCCTAAAATATTGAGTTCAATTTTACTTTGTTGGTTTTATTTAAGGTACAGATTCAGCCAGTTTATTTCATCTTCATCCAATCCAAACTCCCGGCACTTTTCAATTTGCAGGGTTGAAACTCCGGTTTTGTTTCTCCAATTTAACAAGGCCTTTTGTTGGCGGGCCGACAAAAACCAGAGCTGCTCCAATTCCGGATACCAAATATAGACGAATGAACGGGGCTTCAATTTAGGCAAGGGTCCGAGCCGTTCTTGAATTTTAGAAAGCCTTGCGGAGTCCATTCCGGGCAGGGAGTTCCATTCGTCCCAATCGGCCCAGCCGCCCCAAAAGTGAAGATGCCTCAAAATCCTGGAAACCATTGCGGGCCCTAGTCCGGGAACCTGCAGCAATTGCAACGAGTCGGCCAAGGCCAAATCCAGCTTTGGGAATGCTTCCCTGGGGCGGGTTTCCTGGTTTCTTTTGGCAATTGGCTGCGGAAACTGAAGCCGTTGTTTTAGTTCCAAAGCCAGGCTGCCGGTCAAAACCGAAAGGCGGTCCAGCCGGTCAGGTCGGTTCAACCAACCTTCTTGTTGCCAACGCAATGCAAGGGAGGCTTGAGCGGACGAAAGTCCCATGTTTCGCCAATCTTCAAAGGTTAAATCCATTAAGGGTGTTCCTGCTTTTGGCAGCAAAACCGCTCGCCTATTGTGGGAAGCATTTTCATAGTATTGTTTTTTAGGCGGGCTCCATTCCCAACCCGGAGGTAGGGGTTCCACGCTCAGGCTTGCCGGATTGGCAGGCTCAACCTCTTGAAATAGCAAGGGCGACAACAAGCGCAAAATCAGGAAGAGCAAAAGGGCCCCCAAGATGGCCATTAAATCAGATTTTAGAACATTCATGGAGCAAAGTTCGGCCCAAAAACAAAAATAGCCGTTCGCCAAACGGATAAAGTTTTGAATCCCTTTGATGGAAAGGCCTGTAGGAGGCGGGGAATACGTTTGCAAAAAAGCGGGGTGCCGGAAATCGGACGGAGCTGAAATCCAACAGTTTATTCAGAGCTTGAAGCGTTCTACCGATTCGGCCCCCCTGGGGGGAATCCGCCCCCCCACTACAAAGTTAGGTTAACCGATATTGATTAACCGTTTGGTAAACGAATAATAAACGTGTAAAAACGGATACATCCTGAAATCCTTGTTGGTAAATGGCTAACTAAAGCCTACCATGTTGGTTTTGTTGTCTGGAAGTTCCTGCCCCCTAATTTGGAATTTCAAAATATAAGTGGAGGGTAAAACTATTTAAAAACCGTACCGGTTTTTCATCCAAAAGCGAACAGGCTGCTCTACGAATCGATACGACATTGCAGAAACTACAATTAATAGAACAAGGCCGGAGTAAAAGAAAACCAAGGAATGAAAATAGCCTAGTTCCTTAAAAACTAATTTTAAAAATAGGAAAACAGGCAGCTGATAAATATACATTCCGTAGCTGATTTCACCCATAAAAACCGCCCATTTAAATTGAGCAAGTTTCGTAAATAGGCCTGTATTCGCTGAAATAAAAAGAATAAGTGGCAAAAAAATCAAAATCAAGAGTCCAGTGTTTAACACAAACCACTTGTTGTACAGTATGACTAATGCCAACAGAAAAGAGAGGATAAGTATAGGGAAATCCAAATTTCGGCGTCGAAACCCTTTCAAAAAAAGCAGGCCTCCGATACTCCCTAAAATGAATTCATGCCAGTGCATCAAAGGGAAAAAATAAGTAAGGTCATGCTGAAAAGAAGGTTCAGATTTGTAAAAACTGGAATAGCGCAAAAAGTGAGTAAGAACTTGGCTGCCAAGGAAAAGCCCCAACCCCAGAAGAAGTTGGTTTTTCCAATCCCATCGTTTGTAAATCCAATTAAACAAAAAAGGGAAAGACAAATAGAAGAACAATTCGACGGACAAAGACCAGCCGGGTCCATTAAACGACAATGCATATCCGGGAATCCAACTCTGAATCATTGTTACATTTAGGATAAATCCTCTAAAATCTGATGGATAGGGAGAAATCAAATGAAAGGCCGTCATTCCCAAAAGAGCCAACAAGTAGGCTGGGTAAATTCGAGCCAACCGATTCAGAAAAAACACCCTTGGTGTAATGGTTTCCGATTTACTGTAAGCCAAGACCATAACAAACCCAGATAGGACAAAAAAATAGCTGACCGCCAATTCAGCCCTTTGAAAAAGAACATTTAATGGATAGTGGTTGAACGGGAATGCCCCCTTGCCAAAATGAAAAACCACAATTGAAACCGCGGCAATAAAACGGGTAAACGTGAGTTGGTCAGCACGCATTGAAATTAGAATAAAGTAAAAATCAACGTATAAACACCTTTAAATGGGCTTTGCAAAGATGCTATAAAAAAGAGAGGGTTGATGATTTTTAGAGGCTTTTGCGGGAGGGATTGACGGAGCTAGCCCACAGGCTCGGGGCGGCAGGCAGTGCGCGCGCCAAAGAGCGACCTTGGGAGCTACTTTGGTGCCGCTGCTGCCCCGCCCCGGGCCGAGGACTAGCTCGGAAAGCCCGTTTCCCGCCCAAAAAATCCAAAAAATAAGACAGAAACCATCTGCATTTTGGGGTATATTTGAGCTGTGAAGGATTTTCGGCCTGTATTTGAGCGTGGATTGCGCCCCTATGTGCCGCCGGCTGCGCTGCCTGTGCTGTTGGAGTGGTTTGGTGCCGGGCAGTTGCAATTGAAAATAACGCGGCCGCGCAACAGTAAGTTGGGCGATTATCGGCCGGCGCAGCCCAAACTGGGCTTTGTGGCGCCCCGCATCAGCATCAATGGGAACTTGAATACCTATTCTTTTTTGGTGACGCTGACGCACGAGTATGCGCACCATTTGGTTTGGGAAAAATATGGGGCGAAAGCGCGGGCCCACGGGCCGGAATGGCAGCTGGCCTTCCGCGATTTAATCAATTTGTTTTTGGGGCGAGGTGTTTTTCCGCATGAGCTTGAAAATCAACTGGTCATGTCTATGGCGCGAGCCAAGGCCAGCACCTGTGCCGACCCGGATTTGTACAAGGCCTTGCGGAACTACGATGCTACGCCTGTTTTGCATCTGGAGGATTTGCCGGAAGGCAGCAGCTTTGAATTGGCCAATGGGCGCGCGTTCAAAAAGGGTCCGCTGCGCCGCAATCGGTTTTTGTGCAAGGAGCTGAAAACGGGACGGGAGTATAGTGTGGCGGGGTTGGCGGCGGTTAGGTTGTTGGGATAGCCAACCGAGGTTAGTCCGCCTTTCGAAGCAAATACAATCGGCAGGAGGAGCCCAGTTTTTTTGCAAGTGCCTGGCGATAGGATATAGACCAAGAACTGGCACGAAGCATATAACCGGTATAGAAAAGTCCCACAGGGCGACTTTCTTTAACTACAAATCCATGCCGGGCAAAGTTCTTATGCCAGAATGCTGAACTGAAAAAATACAGCTCTGTTAAAATGTTTCCCCTTTCTCCATGCAGTTCGGGCCAAAAATGGCGGAATAAAGTTCGCAGAACCAAACCCGGCCTGCGAATCAATGTAGAGCGGCTATACAAATGGTTGTTGCGCAATACCCCCAAAGGGTGCACCATGCTGGTCCAGAAGCGCCAAGATGTTGTGGGTAAAATGTGCAAAACAAGGCCTCCGGGTTTGAGTACCCGCTGGATTTCTGCATGCATGCCGCTTAAATCGGCTACGTGCTCCATTACATTTGAACTGAACACCACATCAAAATGGGCGTCGGGAAAGGGGATGTGCTGGCCGTCGTAGGGCAAAACCGGGAATTCCTGATGAACCAAGTATTCAGTACTTGGGATATCAATGGCCGAAACTGAAAAGCCTTGGTCGCTGAGTTCTTTGGCCTGCCAACCGGCGCCGGCACCCAATTCAAGCAAATTGGCACCTTGGGGTAGATGTGCTATGGCCTTATTTAATTCAAAGTGGCGGATTTGCCGCAAAAAGGAAAAGTCAATCATAGCTACGAAGGTCTGATTTTTGATTGAATAAGGGGAACATTCAATTTTTAAAAAAACGGCGACATTTTAAATTCGGTTTTTTGCTGCATTAAAAATTGAAAAATAGACGTAGCTTCGCTTTGAATTTAAACTAGAAATTTATTCAAATGTGCGGAATCGCAGGGGCGATAAATTTAAGTTCCAAACAGGATGCTTTTCCTGAAAACAAGCTGAAAAAAATGGGGGATGCCCTTCAGCACAGAGGGCCTGACAGTGAAAATTATTTTCATGCCGGCGGGGTTTCTTTGGTGCACCGCAGGCTGAGCATTATTGATATAAGCGGAGGAAACCAGCCCATTTTTAATGAAAACAAGTCGGTTTGCGTCATTTTAAATGGAGAAATTTACAACTATCGAGAGCTAAGAATGCAACTTGAACGGCAAGGCCATTCTTTTTCTACTCAAACCGATACCGAGGTTTTGGTGCATTTGTACGAACAGCATGGCCCCGATTTCCTTCCGCTGTTGAACGGCATGTTTGCTTTTGCTTTGTACGATATTGAACAGCAAACTCTTCTATTGGCCAGAGACCGTTTTGGGGTAAAACCCCTTTTTTATACTAAAAATCAGGGGCGGCTTCTGTTTAGCAGTGAACTGCGGTCATTGCTATGTGGAATGGACTCTACCCCGGCCATAAATCCACAAGCGCTTTCAAACTATCTAATGTTGTCGTTCATTCCCGAACCGCACAGCATTTATCAGGGTATTTCACGCTTACCTGCGGGTACCGCCATGCGTATTGGATTGGGCATAGAACAGGCTTGGAAATTTGCCGACCTCCATTTTGGCAGCAAGATTAAAATCACAAGGCAAGAAGCAGAAGAAGAGACGCTCCGGTTGTTTCGGCAGGCCGTAGAACGTCAGCTGGTGGCCGATGTGCCGGTGAGCACCCTGCTTTCCAGCGGCATAGACTCCAGGGCCATTTTAACGGCCATGATCAAAGGTGGAAATACAACAACGGCCTTCACGCTAGGGTATGCGGAAAAGGAATTCGACGAAACCGCAGGAGCTGCATCTTGGGCAAAAGGCTATGGCGTTGACCACCGCATCATATCGTTTTCCGAAGTTGAATTTTTAGGCTTGGTTGATGCCCGGACGACAGCGTATTCCGAGCCCTTTGGTTTTTTATGCGATGTAGGCTTTGTTCATTTGGCCAAGGCCGTCCGGCAAGGCGGCTTTAAAGTAACACTAAGTGGAGCGGGCGGAGATGAGCTGTTTGCCGGTTATCCGACCCTAAATGCCGCCATGGCCATGAAGGCCTATCGGTATTTGCCTAGATGGGCCACACAAATCTTAATCAAAGCGGGAATTGCAGCCCTTCCTGCCGGAAATGGCCGCCTGCCTCTGCGCTTTCAGCTCGAGAGTTTCAACTCAGCCCAAAACCGAGATTTGGTTCGGGCTTTTTTACTCTTCAAACAGGTTGTTTCGCCCGCCCAAGCACAACGCCTTTTTAAATCAGGCCCACTTGAAAGCATGGTTTTGCCCGACCCGATTGAGGTTTACACACAATTCCAGGAAACCACGGCAGAATGGCACACAATAGATGCATTGAGTTACCTAGACCTAAAAGTCTTTTTGTCGGGCAACGTTCTTTTTTCGGGTGACCATGAATTTATGTCGGCCGGGGTAGAACAGCGCTTTCCCTTTTTGGACAACGACTTGGCGGCATTTGCCGCATCCTTGCCCGTTGAAATTCGTTTTTCTATGTTTTCGCTAAAACGGATTCTAAAAAATGCCTTGGGAACATGGACTCAAAGGGATGGGATTCCTTTGCCAAAGTATAAAAAAATGGGTTTTGAGATTCCCGTTCAAACGTGGATGAGGAAGGGGGCATTTGCCGAAAAAATCGATCAAACCCTGTTGAAAAACCCGTTTTTAAATCGTGATTTTTGCGGAGCATTATTGAAAGAAGAGCGGAGTGGTAAAAACAACCACGACCGTAAAATTCAAAACATCTACGCGCTCGGACGGTTTCTAACTGAGGTTCGAGGGCAATAGGGCGCCGGCGAACAACTAGGGTTGCATTCCAAGGATTTAGGAGCTACCTTTGAATACCAAAACAAAATCATGCGCTACGCTGTCATCATGGCCGGGGGAATTGGAAGCCGTTTTTGGCCCATGTCCACCCGACAGAAGCCCAAACAATTTATCGATATCTTGGGAACCAGCGAGAGTATGATTCAGGCCACCTGGCGGCGCTTGCTTCCCCTTTTCCCTCCCGAACGCATTTTGGTGGTTAGCCACGAAGACTACCGGGCGCTGTGCATGGAACATTTGCCGGACTTAAAACCCGAGAATTTGCTCTGCGAACCCAGCCGAAAAAACACGGCTCCCTGTTTGGCCTATGCCGCGTATATGCTTCAGGCCCGCGATCCGGAATCGAGCATGGTGGTGTTGGCCGCCGACCACTTGATTTCAAAAGAAACGGAATTCCTGGCCGTGTTGGAGAAAGGCTTGAGTTTTGCAGAACAACAGCCGGCATTGGTTACGCTGGGCATTCGCCCGCACCGCCCCGATACCGGTTATGGATATATTCAGTTCAACCGAGAAAGTCAAACCGGCATCGAGGGGATACAAAAAGTAAAAACCTTCACCGAAAAGCCCAATGCCGAATTGGCCATGAGCTTTATCAACAGCGGAGATTTTCTGTGGAACTCCGGCAATTTCCTTTGGAAAACCTCCACCTTTATTAAGGCCATAGAACAGCATTTGCCCGATGAAGCGGCCTTGTTTCAGGAGGCGGTGCCTACGTTAACCGGCCCGGCGGGTTCGGACGAAATACGGCGCATTTACGCCATGGTAAAAAACATCAGTGTGGATTACGCCATTTTGGAACGGGCCGACAATGTATTTGTGGTGTCGGCCGACATCGGCTGGACCGATTTGGGAACTTGGGGTTCTCTGCGTGAGCAGTCCTTACTGGTCGGAGAGACCAATGCCCTGTTGGGCGGGCAGATTCTGGCGCTGGAATCGGAAGGATGTTTGGTGCATGTGCCCGCAGGCAAAAAAGTGGTGCTGCAAGGAGCTAAAAACCTATTGGTGGTAGAGAGCAATGGGGTATTGCTGGTGTGTCCGGTGCAAGATGAGCAGAAAATCAAAGAGGTGGTGGGAACGGTGAAGGAGAATTGGGGGGATGAGGTGTTGTAAGGCGTTGTTTTTTTCAACTGCACCGCCTCTAGTGGTAAAAAAACCGGTTAAGGTTTGGGCGGCTAATTTTTACCACAAAGCACTCTGAGGAAGCCGCAAAGTTCACAGAGATTTCGGTGTTGATAGACACCGCAATTCATTCAACTACACCCCCTTTGTGCCCTTTGTGCCGACTTGGAGCCCTTTGTGGTAAAAAACAAATCGAGGCATGACTGTCGGTTTTTACCACAAAGCACTCCGAGTAAGCCGCAAAGTTCACAGAGATTTCGGTGTTGATAGACACCGCAATTCATTCAACTACACCCCCTCTGTGCCCTTTGCGCCGACTTGGAGCCCTTTGTGGTAAAAAACAAATCGAGGCATGACTGTCGGTTTTAACCCCAAAAGGCGCCAGGGGAGCCGCAACGTTCTTAAAGAACGTTGGAAACACATCCTTACCTATTTATTCCCTTTTTCCCTTTCCGCGTAGAACAAAACCATTAAAAGCCAAAGCAACTTCAAAGTTTAAAATTTGTGCCTGCTCCCCTAGCGCTCTGAATTCCTCTTGAGTAACTGGCTTGTCGTAAGTGGCACCTAGGGCATCAAATGTATCTAAAATAGCCCATTCTTTTAGTTGTTTGTAGCTGAGCGGAATAGTATGAACATAGTTAAAGCAGGGTATTCCAATATGGTGTAAAACCTTGGGGTATAAGGTTGGTGGCAATTTGGTTCGAATCAAGGTGTCGATTGGAAACCAAAATTGGTGGTAGAACCGAACAAATTGAAACAGATTTTTGGGCGACAAAAAAGAAAGTCTCCGAGCCACTTTCCGATAATTGCTGTTGGGGCGTTTGGTTATTTTTGAACTTCCTGCCGGATAATTATCAACGGCAATTTTACCCTCAGGTTTCATTTTTTTAACCATGCAATTCAAGGCCATAGGTGGGTCAGGAGTATGTTGAAGTACCCCAAAGCAAAAAATAAAATCAAAAAAATCGTCAGGGAAGGGTATTTCATATACGGAGCCTTGAAAAAGCAATAGATTTTCATGGTGGCCATGATTGGCAAAATTAGCTTCAACGGCAGCAGAATAATCAAAGGAATACACCAATGCTCCTGTCAACAATAGAATCTCCGTAAACCGTCCGGCGCCCGAACCTATCTCCAAAACCCGACGGCCTTTTAAATCAGCCTGGGACCATTGAGTGTCTTTAAAAAATCGGTCGCTCGTCAAGGAAATTCCTGAATAGCTGTCCAACTGGGTTTTGGCGAATTTCTTCCATTGAAATCCAAAGTTTTCTGAATAGTTGTCAGCAGATTTTACAAATCGAGGAATACCTCCTTTTATTTCTGCCCGGCCAAAAAGAGGGGAAAAAATCGCTAGGCAGCCGGTCTCGTCCTGCTGCAATTCCCAAACGGCCTCTAATCCGAATTTATTTAGTTGTTCTTGTGTTATCACTTTCAACTCATTTAAGCCGTTTAAAAAGAGCATCTACTTGCCTCAATTGCCCTTCTACACTTGACAGGTTGTAAAAATTATGCAATTCAAATCCAACTTCTTCCATCAATTTAAAATAATTGGCTATCGTCTCTTGATTTTGATAGGTGGGGAGAAGAATGAGCTCCAAATATATAAAATCAATTCTGCCCGCTTTAAGCAATCCCTTTGCGGCATTCAATATTTGGTGTTCCAGGCCTTGAACATCCAATTTTAATACATTTAGATGTCTAATATTAAAGGCATTAAAGGCATCCTCCAGCGTTATGGCCTCAATTTGAAGGCTTCCTGTGGCTTCTAATTTATTTTCTCCCCAGACTTTATCCCTATTAGGATGCGGGGGTAATATTGAGTTCGCTGGGGCAAAATCGAAAAGTTGTAATTCTGTCTGTCCCGATTTTTCTGCTATTGCCATTTTATGGCATTCTATATTACATCCTTGGACTTTCTTTGTTAAGATGTTAAACGATTCAGGACAGGGCTCAAAAGCCAAAATACGCGCTTTGGGAAATCGACTACGGTACGCCATAGCCATTTGGCCAATGTAGGCTCCAACATCCATGATGCACAAATCATCAGCATCGCCAACCAAAGCTTTTGTGTCATCCAAATAATTTCGATGGGCCTGCCATTGTACATCTTCTGGTAAGCTCTTTGAAATAACGTAGCCTTGACTTAAAAGGAATTTCTTTAAAAGGGATTTTATCATTTTAGTGGTTCCTTTTTTTATCGCGTTACGCTAAAATTATTTTTTGTTTTCAGGTGATTGTACGTTTTTTTTGCCTTACAATTCGCCAATAAATCCGCAAAGTTCAACACGTTTTTGGGGCGTTTTATTCAACTACACCCCCTCTGTGTCCTTTGTGCCGACTTGGTGCCCTCTGTGGTAAAAAAACCGTTTAATCAATACCACACGCCCACTATGCCATAATCGTCAAAAATCATCGGAACTCAAACTGCCCAAGGTCTCCCTAATCCCCAAACCCAACTCCACCTTAGCCCGCCAACCCATCTCCATCAACCGTGTCGAATCCATAACCTTCCTTGGGGTACCATCCGGGTACTCCGGATTAAATACCAGTTTCCCCTGAAACCCCGTTGCCTCCGCAATTTTCTCTGCCAAATCCCGAATGCTGATCTCCGTTCCTGTTCCAATGTTCACCGGCTCTTCCGAGCTGTAATGCTCCATTAAAAACAAACAGGCCGAAGCCAAATCGTCGCAGTGCATAAATTCCCGAAGTGGACTTCCCGTCCCCCAAACCTCTACCTCCGGACTTCCCAGACGCACGGCCTCGATAAATTTCCTCAACAGAGCCGCCATCACATGCGATTGCTTGGGGTGGTAGTTGTCGCCCGGGCCATACAGGTTGCAGGGCAAGACCGATATGAAATCAGAACCGTATTGCTGCCGGTAGGCCCGAACCATGGACATTCCCGCCAATTTAGCCATGGCATAGGGCTCGTTGGTGGGCTCCAAAGGGCCGGTCATTAAATATTCCTCCTTCAACGGCTGAGGAGCCAGCTTGGGATAAATGCAAGAAGAACCTAAAAACAGCAATTTGCGCACGCCAAACCGGCGAGACGCTTCAATCACATTGTTTTGAATTTGGAGGTTATCGTAAATGAATTCGGCCGGATACGTTGAATTTGCCCATATTCCACCCACTTTGGCGGCAGCCAGAAAAACATAGTCCGGTCTCTCCGCTTCAAAAAACCGATGCACCGCAGAACTGTCTCGCAAATCCAACTTTTTGGATGTTTTGTGCACAATCTGCCGGGCCCCTGCCTGCTGCAACGCCCGAACAATAGCGGCACCTACCATACCCCGGTGGCCCGCCACATAGTGTTTTCCAGATTCGATGTTAAACGCTTCACTCATTTTGGTACAATAAATTTTAATCCTTTCCCGTCCAAAACGCGGACACGTTCCATCAATTCCAAATCGGCATCCATCATTTCAGCCACCAAATCCTCCAAACTGGTTCGGGGCTCCCAACCCAACTTTTCCTTAGCCTTGGCCGGATTCCCTTTCAATTGATCTACCTCGGCGGGCCTGAAATACCGGGAATCAACCCGAACAACCACCTGACCCAATGTAAAAGGCCACCTGCCGTCCTTGCTTTCCGACACAATACCGACTTCTTCTTTCCCACTACCCTCAAACCTCAATTCCACCCCTATGCAGGCGAAAGCCAGTTTAACAAAATCGCGCACACTAACGGTTCTGTTGCTGGCAATCACAAAATCGTCGGGTTCACTCAGCTGCAGCATGGCATGCATAGCCACCACATAATCTTTGGCATGTCCCCAATCGCGCTCGGCATTCAAATTGCCCAAGTACAAGCAGTGGCTTTTTCGGTAGGCCATTTGGGCGATGCCTCGAGTTATTTTCCGCGTCACAAAGGTTTCTCCCCGCAAAGGGCTTTCGTGATTGAACAAGATTCCATTGCAAATGAACATGCCATAGGCTTCCCTGTAATTCACCCCAATCCAATGGGCATAGAGTTTAGCTACGCCGTAGGGCGATCGCGGATAAAAGGGCGTGCGTTCGGTTTGGGGCACCTCTTGCACCAAGCCAAACATTTCAGAGGTAGAGGCTTGATAAATACGGGAGCTCTGTTCAAGTCCGGCAGAACGAACGGCTTCAAGAATACGCAAAAAGCCCATGGCGTCCACATTGGCGGCATATTCGGGCTCAGTAAAACTCACCTGTACATGGCTCATGGCCCCAAGATTATACACCTCATCCGGCCGGATTTTTGCCAACAATCGAAGCAAGTTGCTTGAATCGGTCAAGTCTCCATAATGCAGATAAAACTTCCCGGATTGCTCGTGCAGATCTTCAAATAAATGGTCGATCCGGTCGGTATTTAATTGAGAGGCCCTTCGTTTTATGCCATGAACCTCATAGCCCAAACTCAGCAAATACTGACTTAAATAGGCTCCATCTTGTCCGGTAACCCCGGTAATTAGTGCTTTTTTCATTCTTCCTTTTCTTTAAATATCTGCTGCCCCACCAAGCTCCTTAACCGCTGACTCTGAGTCCTACGTTGATACATGGTTTTGCGTTCTTCATTGTTCATATTCAGGCTCAGCTTTTCTTTTCCCAAGGCAATAGAAAACAAGTCCTTCGCTTCATAACACACCCGCCCAAATCCATTCTCTTCCACCAATCTGTTCATCAATCCCGGATCGTTCGGAGCCACCAATATCGGCCGGCCACAACCTATGTAGTCAAAAACCTTGGCGTAAATGTTGTTGTAGGCCGGGTCAGATATCGCCAACAAGGCATCTGCCGCTAAATTATGCTGTAAACTTTCTTCCCGGGGCAAGCGCGGTGTGGCCGACAAAAACGGCTGCAGTTCGGGGTGCCGATTCCAAACCCTGGCCCATTGTTCCGGAAAGTGCCCCAATCCCACAAAACGCAGTTCCAAATCGCCGGGTTTTAATTGCCCCCGTTTCACCGGCTCAACAATGGCATCCAACACGAACTCTACGTCTTGGGTTGATTTTAAGGTTCCGTTGTGTACCCACAGTTGTTTGGCATTCCCCCGAAATCCATCCCGCGCCTCCGGAATATCCCGGTACCCGTTAAACAAGGTAAAAACCTTCCGGTTGAAAAAAAAAGTGTAAAATTCGGCCAAAGCCGGACTCGCCGCTGTAATCATGGCCGCAGAACTCAAGTATTTTTGCTCTTTTCTCCATTCCACCTGCCTAAGCATAAAGGCCAGACCACCCCGCTGCCGTATGGTTTCCTGATTCAAGTACCAACCGTCCCGATAATCGGCAACCCAAGGGATTCCAAACTTGCGGTGCAAACGATAGGCATGCCTGAAATTTTGAAAGGGATTGCCCGTCGCCACCAATACATCGGCTTGGTTTGCGCTCAGGTAGGCCGCAGCCCCCGAATACAAATGCGCATGCCGATCAAACCCGCTGTAAAACCAACTGCCCAAATTCCAAACCGCGGTAACCGCCTTGCGCAATACCGCAGGCTGATTTTTGGGAAAGGTACGCATCAGCCAATCCGTTGGCACCATGCGATTGGGCACCAATATCTGTGTTAAATTTCCTTCTTTGACTTGCTCAATATTCCTTCGACCTCCATACTCCCAAAACGACGGGTGGGTCTGCGGTCCCGTCCATTTCTTGGTCACCAACACCACGTTTTCTCCCATGTCCAACACATCGGCCACCCAGGCCGACGGCCGTTCTGCCGCTACGGTGTTCAATGGCGGATAGTCGTTGCACAGAATCATCCAGGTCCGCCTGCGCTGCAATAAGGGCCGAATGTTCTTCAGCAAGAGCTCGGTTTGGGCTTGCCGCGAATACATCTCTACAAAGCGCGTGTCTGCCGCCGCCACCTGCCCCCTTTCTTTCCATGCCTGCAAATGGGCCTGTAGCTGGTTTTTCAAGGCGATGTCATTGTCGGCAATACTCCCAATGCGGGTTTGAAGGACGATGCGCTCAATGATGTCTTTGTCGTTCGGATAGGCCAACACCGGGCGACCTGCGGCCAGGTAGTCGAACAATTTGCTCGATGGAATGCCCTGTTGCCTATAGGTCAACATCAACAGCACATCGGCCTGCCGAGTGCGCTCTAACGCCTGTTCCACGGGAATGCGCGGACTAAATTCTACCCGGCTCCACATTTCTCTCGGCAGGGCTTGCTTAACCCGCTCCACCTGCGACGGGCTGTAACTCAAGCCCAAAAACACCAGTTTCCAAGGCACTTCAGGAAAGGCGGCTACGGCTTCCTGCCAAGCAAGGAGAAAGGACTCCAAGGGCTGAGCCCAATACAAAGACCCGTTGTACAGCAGGGTAAATTCTTTGTTTTTAGGCGGAGTTTCTGCCGCCAATATGGCGTTAAAGCCATTCATAACGGTAAAGCCCGGCCGGCCCGTCAGGGTTGAAATCCGTTCTACATACTCTTCTGATACCGAGCAAATGGCGGCGGCGGACCCCACCCAGCGCTGTTCCGTTCGCCGGTCTAAATTCCGCATCCAGCGGGCAAACCAGCCTTGTATTGGCACCAACAGGTTTGTTGACCAGTCGTCGCGGTAATCGGCCACCCAAGAAACGCCCAATTCCCGCTGGGCTCTCCAGCCATAATAATACAATTGGAAGGGGTTCCCACTCACCACCAGCAAGCGAACCTCCGGATGCTGCCGCAAGTAGTCAAGGGCATATTCGCCGACCTGATGCGAAGGATTCAAACTGGGAATCCACCGTCCCAACCACCGCTCCATCATGGACAGCAATCGGCGCAACGGGGCCACAAAAAAATACTGCGGACCGGTAATTAGGCGGTCTCTCCATAGCGGTTTAAAGGGCACGGTATGCACTTCTGCCCCATTCTCCGTCTTAATTTCCACCGTTGTTCCGCTGGGCAAGGCAACATCCCGTTCTCGACCGATGGGCTGTTCCCAATTTCGAGTAATCACCACCGGCTCTACCTCTTCCCTGTTTAAATGCTTCACCCAACCGCTCACCCGATTGGCAGCGGTTAAGCTGCAGGGAGGATAAAAATAGGTGAGAAACACCACCTTGGCGGGGCCGGAATTCATGGCTGTAAAATTAGGTGTTTTAACGTGGTAAGTTAAGGGAGATTTTTTACCGCAAAGAACTCAGAGGGCGCCGCAATGTGCACAGAGGGGGCTCGAACTCCAATGCCCTCTCTTTGAGAACTTTGCGCCGACATTGTGCTCTTTGTGGTAAAAAACAAATCGAGGCATTAAAGGTGATTTTCTACCACAAAGCACACGGAGGGACCCGCAATGTGCACAGAGGGGGCTTAAACTCCAACACCCTCTCTTTGAGAACTTTGCGCCGACTTTGTGCTCTTTGTGGTAAAAAACAAATCGAGGCATGAATGGTGATTTTCTACCACAAAGAACTCAGAGGGAGCCGCAATGTGCACAGAGGGGGCTTAAACTCCAATGCCCTCTCTTTGAGAACTTTGCGCCGACTTAGTGCCCTTTGTGGTAAAAAACAAATCGAGGCATGAAAGGTGATTTTCTACCACAAAGAACTCAGAGGGACCCGCAAAGTACACGGAGGGGGCTCGAACTCCAACACCCTCTCTTTGAGAACTTTGCGCCGACATTGTGCTCTTTGTGGTAAAAAAAATTATCCTTTGTGGTAAAAAACCCCTTTTACCTGCTTCACCGGCCACGAAAGCCTCCGCAACACATGCATCACGCTGGGATATGCCAAATGCGGCACCGGAGGCTGTTCCATGTAAAAATCAAATTCCTCCCCCGTAAACCCGAGCTTTTTCAGCACAAACCGCTTGTCTTTTTCCAACAATTCCGGCGGACAAATGGGCTTGCCGAGTTCTTCCAATGCCTCGGCACGACTCAGCTGACCGGCACAAATCAAGGTTGACAAATGGCTCTTCCGCTTATCCACCCCAAACTTCTTCGGCAAAATATAGGACTGATAAAAACGTGTAAACACCGATTCATGGTGCTTGCCTCCATAGTCTTGCCAACCCAATTCAGCGCGCAAACCCTGCTTTACGACCTCCTTCTGGTAGGGCACATAATTCAAAATGGGGATAGAAACGGGCGCCTTGCCGCCCTGTCCCCAGCGGTATCGGTAGTACGACATCAACGGAAAACTCGGAATGGGAATCTCCCCAAACCGCTTATGAATTCCCAGAATATTTACGTGGTCTAATTTATTGTGAATCCAGGCCGAGGGCAGCTGCCCTTCGGTCGCAAAATGTTCTCCACTTAAAATATAGCGGACCTTGAACTTCCGGGCCACCTGAAACAACGTTGCGGCAATGGCATGATCGGTCAGTGCTTCAATATCAATCACACCGGCGCGAAGGTAGGCCCGCTGAAGGTCGCGGAACTCTTCCCAACGCACCACATAGGTAAACAAATCCATGTTCAAGGCGCTCAGCATCCGCTCCATGTTCAAGACAGCCCGTTCAGAATTCCAGCCGTTGTCAAAATGCACGGCCAGTACGCGCAGGCCCAGGTCCTTGCTGAGCAGTGCCACGTACGAGCTGTCCACTCCACCGCTCAGTCCAATCAGCGCATCGTAGGGTTTTCCTTTCCCCTCTCTGCGCAGCTTTTGCAGCAAAACTTCCAACTCAGCCGCCGATTTTTGCCGTTTCGGCGCCGTTTCAGCATAATGCCGGCAAACCGAACACCGACCGGCCGCATCCAAGCGCAGGTCAGGCACATCAACCTCATTCAGCAGGCATTGCGCACATTCCCTCATCAAATCCATGGTTTAGGCTCAAACATACAGAAAAACAGGGGGTTGATACACTGATGTGATTTTTGTGGGGCGGCTGCGGGCTTTCACGGGTAGTCCGCGGTGCCGGGCGGGGCCGCCAGCGGGTTTGCGGGGGCTCACAAGCTCGCCTCCGCACCGCGCGGCGGCCAACCGCCCAGCCCCTTGCGGGCTACCTTGTTCAATCCCTGCCGCGGGCCTCATTAAAAAAGGATTTCGAAATTCAGATTTATGGATAGTGTATCAAAACCGCCTTATGCCGCCCATAAAACACAAAACAAGAAGAGGCCGCAAGGCCTGAAGCCGCGGCCAACGACTCGTCCGAAAAATCAAGCTTTCCCCGACATCCCCCGGCCAAAACCAAAGGTAAATCCGTGGTGGTAGCCAGCAGGTCCAAGGCGCTCGAATCATAGCCGGTGTACAATCCATCGCCTTCTATATGATGCACCACCAATTCTCCGGCCCCAAGTCCCCCGGCAAAAACGGCAGCTTCCGACAGGTCCATACCCAAGGGAACTGTTCCGCTGTGGGTAAAGCAGGTTCGTACCCCATTCGCATTCCTTCTGTAATCGAGCGAGACCACCACCGAACTGCTGCCCATCAAGGCGGCACTGCCCTCAATAAGCGCGGGCTGTATCCCCAGCGCTGTATTGAAAACAACCTTTTCAAATCCCGTATCCATTAACCATTTAACCTCGTCCAAATGGGCAATGCCTCCTCCATACCCCAGGGGCATTTGGGCCTCCCCGGCCAAATTACTCAGCATTTGCCTAGGCAGCCCCCGGCCATGCAGGGTTTGCCGGAAGCCCATCAGCAGGATTTCATCGGCTTCTTTTTCATTAAATACCCGTAAGGCATTGATGGGGTCACCAACATAAATGGGCGCTTGGAAACCCTTTGTTTTCCAAAGTCCGCCTTCAAATATTCCCAGCACAGGAATACGGCGCATCCCTTTTTTTACGATTGCATCCACAAATCAGCCAGGCGTTGATAGTTGGTTTCAGCTAAAAATCGCTGCTCCTGCAGCTGACGGGCTTGTTCACGAAAAGTTTCGTATTCCTCCTGCTTCAATTGGGCAAAGGTTTTCAGGGCCTCAGCCAAGCTATTTTTGTCTTCCGGTTCAACCAGATAGCCGCTGTGAGCGTTTTCCACCACATCGGGTATCCCGAATATTTTAGGCGCAATGCAGGGCAATCCCAAGGAAAGCCCTTCCATAAGAGAAACGGGTACGCCCTCATACCTACTGCTGTTCACCAATGCATGAACCTGCAGTTCTTTCAACCGGTCTAAAATCAACTCAGGGGCAACATAACCATGAAACAGGATGCGCAGCCCATTCCTTTTGGCTTGAATTGCGTTGGCCCGATTCACAAATCGATGGGTGTAGGCGTTGTCCGGTTGCTTGCCGAAATGATGCCACTCCTGGGCCGGCCCATCCCATTCCTCCAGTACATCCAACAGCAAATCCAGATTTTTTATGGGGATGAGGGCCGCCAAAGAAGCCAAACGAATGGGCAAATCCCAAGATACCGAATGCCAATCCGAAGGATTTACCCCCAAACGAGCCAGCCAAAATCGAGATTCTGATTCTGGGTAGCGCCCCTTTAAGTAATTCAACCCATGTCGAGAATTCACGGCAATGGCCGACAGTTGAGAAAAAATAAAGGCCCGGTGCGGCAAATAATGGAAGGGATGCCGTTCGGCATACATGTCGGAACCATGGGTTCGGCTGCCCGAAACCGATATCCAAGATCGGCGCATCCACAGGGCCAACATATAAGCCGCATGGTCGGTCCAATAGGCATACCAAACGCCGGAATCCAAATCAAGGCCTTTTTCTTTCAGTGCGCGCCGTACATTCTGCTCCAGCGTGGCCGCCATGGCCTCATACGCCAAGGCCGTTTTAATTCCCAACAGATGCGGCCCGGGCAAATCGCGCAAAAACCGACCTAAACGGTGGGGCAATCCCGATTTCAATACGGCCTTGAATTTATTCGGCAAGGTCATGCCCGCCGAAACATCCACCACCTCTACGTTCGCGGGCATCGCAAATAAGGGCTGTTCCGACCGCGGCCCCGGATGGTAATTGAACACCACAATGCGCTGAAAGCGCTGGGCCAAGACCTGCAATTCCGCGGCAAAATAGGGCTCACAAACCCCAAACGGGAAATCCCTGGCCAATACAAAAAGGGTGGTATCGCTCCTTTTATGGGCTGCCGCTTCGCTCTGGAATGACCCATCTTTGCGCTTCAGTTCAAACCCAGCCTCCTGAAGCCATTCACGCAGCAAATTCCGCCCCTGGGCATGGCTTTTTTCCGGATGAAATTGAAACCCCTGAATATGCCCAGCCTTTAATCCTACAGTTATTTTGTTCCGACCAAAGGCACATTCATGGCTAATGCTTCGGCTGTCTTCGGCTTGACAGGCATACCCATGGGTAAAATAAAACCGGCCCAGCGCCTCGCACTCAGAGCTTGATACCCCATCCCAGCCTATGTGAGGCCAGGTTAATCCTTGTTCTGCCGCTGTAGTTTTCAGGGAAACCACCTTCCCGGGTATCCATCCCAATCCGGGTTCCTGCCCCTCTTCGCTGCACTCCATCAAGCACTGCATCCCCAAACAAACGCCTAAAATGGGCTTTTTTGCTGTATGATGCCGGTTCAAGGCTGCCTTTAATTCGGGCTCGTTTAAGCGAGACATGGCGGCATCAAAATGCCCCACGCCCGGCAAAACCAAGGCCCTGCAGCTTTCCACCTGCTCGGCCCGAATCAAGGCTTTGGCACTCAGCCCCTCGTCTCGAAACAACTGCAACCAAACATCTATGTTCCCCGTCCCCACCGAAACAATTCCAATGTCGGTCGGCTCTGATTCATTCCGGCAATCTAAAAATTCCTGCCCCTGAAGTTGAGCTCCCAAGCGTGCATAATTTACCTCATCTTGAAAAAAGCGGTGTTGAATTTCTCTGCTGCCCCGCCTCAATTCAAGGTAATCCTCAGGGCTCAAACTCAACAGTTCTTGTATGGCTCGGCGTATGCTCTGCGGGTCTTCCGGCTGCAACAAAAAGCCGGAAACGCCATCCACCACCAACTCAGGTACCCCGCAAATTTGGGGACCCAATACCGGAATTCCCAGGGAAGCCACTTCCATCATCGACACCGGAATTCCTTCAAACAGACTGGTATTGATTAAGGCCATTGGGTTCAATTCCCTGATTCTTTGCATCATGTCTGCCGGCGGCACAAACCCATGAGCGACCACCCGCACCCGGGGATTCTGAACCGCCAACGCTTCCATTTTGCGCAAAACCGCTGCTCCGTATTCCGATTTTGCGGCCTGCCCAAAATGATGCCATTCCAACTCCTCCCCATCCCAATGCCACAAGGCCTCGATTAAGCCCTCTATGTTTTTTACGGGCGAGATTTTCGACAAGGAAAGCAGACGAGGTGTTCGCCTTTCGGGAGGCGCAAGTTCCGGCTGAACAGGTACCCCCAAGCGACTCAACAAAATTCGGGATGAGGCGCGGGGCGTTTGATTCCACAGGTACCGTTGAGCATGGGCCGAAATGGGCAATACCTGACTTAGGTTTTCATGAATAAACTTCCGAAAGGGCAAATAGGCATAGGGGTGCCGTTCCATGTACACATCGGTATTGTGCACCCGGCACAGGCTGCGCCCTATTTCCCCCTTCTTTTGCCAGCGGGCCAACATGTAGGCCGCATCATCGCACCAGTAGCTGTACCAGATCCAATTGGCCCTGTTCCCCTCCCAAACGGAACGCAACTCCTTCTCCATGCGTTCGGAAGCTTCAATGTAAGCCAAGGCCACCTTAAAGGCGTAGGCATTAAAGGGCACTCCCGTACGCCGGATGTCCCTCCAGATGGAAATCCAGCGCCCTCCCAAAAAAACCTTGATGGCCGTTCTGAGTTTCGTTCCGAAACTGGCCTTACCATTTAGTTCGAACAAGCGCACCCCGGCAGGCAATGCAAAGTCCGGGGGATTTTTCTTTCGCGTCGCTGCATGCTTGCAGACGATGGCAATTTCATCAAATTCCTGAACCAGTTTCTTCAGTTCTGCATGGAAGAAGGGCTCGCCCGTAGAATAGGGGTAGTCTTCTACTACAACCGCCAGTTTGCGTTGGCCCTGGTTCATGGCTTTAGTGTATTCCAAATCGACGAAAACCCGGGAATGCAGCTGGCGATACTAAACATGCGAGCGGGAGTATGTTTATTGAAGGGTTGTTGCCTCAACGACAACAGCAAGTACCGAAGGGTGGATAGGGTATTGCCTTGGTGCCGTTCCCAATCGGCCATTTTGAACAGCACATCGGCCAGCAAAAAGCGCTTAACCCTGCTGGAAATCAAACGCGATTCCGGCGTTTTAAAGAAAGCCCGCAGACCTTGGTGGCGCTTAAATACGGCACGGCTGGAACTGTGCACGGAATTACCCTCATGCACCCGATACTTCATTAGGGGCTGGGGTAAGTACCCCAACCGGAAACGGCTTAGCAGTTGCACCCACAACACCGTGTCTTCAACAATCACGATATCTTCCCTGAAACAAAATTCAAAAAAGGCCGAGGCTTCCACGCACACTCGAGATGGCGTTGCCGGATATTGGCAGAGCCAATCCGCCAGAGGTTCTTTCGGAATCGGCATCTCGGCCTGCTGGCAATGCTGCCCGTCCCAGATATAAAATCCGGTAAGCCAAAGCGAGGGAGGTGTGGGCTGGGCTTGAATCTGTTCGGCCAAAACCGCCAAAAAATCCGGCAAGTAGCAATCGTCGCTGTCCAAAAAGCAGAGCCAGTTCCCCTTGGCTTGCCGTGCTCCGTGGTTGCGGGCGGCCGACCTCTCCTTGTTTTCTTGTTGAACACCCCGTATGCGGGCATCGCGTTTAACCCACTCCTGAATGACGGCCCAGCTGCCGTCCTGCGAACCATCGTCCACCAATATGCATTCCCAATGTGGATACGATTGGTCAAGGACCGATTGAACCGTTTCGTCCATCAAATGCTCCCGGTTGTAAATCGGGATTACAATAGAGAAAAAAGGGCGATTCCTTTCCAAATTGGGGTTCAACGAGAAATTAAGCTAATAGGGGGAGTACTGCCTCCTTATACAATCCAGCGGATGACCTCAAACGCTTCTGCGTATTCGGACTCAAACTGAGTGCCACGGGTTTTCGCCAGGC
>Ga0214917_10001063_pt1 | contig 35838 bp, 34 predicted proteins | sample LL_1208_BB_MetaG_FD_177983 | JGI IMG/M metagenome (GOLD analysis project Ga0214917, IMG submission 177983) | Freshwater microbial communities from Lake Lanier, Atlanta, Georgia, United States - LL_1208_BB | ecosystem: Environmental > Aquatic > Freshwater > Lake | place: USA: Georgia | collected... | reverse complement strand
TATAAGAGAAAAAACCATCGAACAACGAATTACAGAATTATTTATCGAATTTGACCATTTGGGAAACTATACTAATCGTAATTGGTTCTCATCATTGGATTCTACTCAATATATTCGTTTATATAGATGTATTCTTGATATATGGAATTATAGAGGCCAATTATCTTATTCGGTAAAGAGTAAAATATGTTTATTGGGAAATCCTTTTTCTGAAATATTACCTAGGACTTTTTTTACGAACGATTCTATATCACATGAAAGAATTCAAAGTGGTTGTCTTACTATTTTTGAAAACTTGATTTATACAGGAATCGATGAAGAACATCGTAAATTAGGGGCTTTTCACGCACTTACCGCATTAACGGTAGTATCTCGTGATGCTAGACAAGCAATGCCATGGTTATACGAATCTGTTGTTTTTTAATATATTTTTACATAATCCATGAAAAAATATAATACATCAATTCAATAAAGTATTTTTTATTGCGTTTCAACAGATAGTGGTTTATAAATATATTGTGGATTTTTTTTTAATATATAACTTATGATAAGATCTTGGTAACCAAAAATTAAATCATTTAAACCTTTTTGATAGTTATATTTATTTACAAAATGATTTATTATATTTCGATATTTAACTATTTTTTCATCAGGTTTATTTTCAGGTATTTGGATTTCATTCAACAAATTTTGTAAATATTTAATTTTGTCATATCTCAATTCATTAATTTCTACAGCTTTATTATCTTTTTTAAAAATTTTATCTCGAACTTGTTCATCAACAACAATAGGTATTTTATTTTTTTCAATTAAATTATTCTCTTTTGTTATATATGTTCTAATGCCTGTTTTCTGAGTATCATTTAAATAGGAATGCGCCGGTGGTTTTTTATTAATAAATTTATTATATGTTGTGTTTTCTACTTCTCCTAACAAATAATTTTCTATTTTTTTTATTTGGGTTAATCTTTTTTTAGTAAATTCACTTCCAATTAATTTCATCATATTTTTATTATATGCTTCTATTTCGGAACGCTTAAATAATTCTACTGCAGGAGCATCAATTAAAGGCAATGTAGCAACAGCATAAACATTTCGTGTCATCGTTAGTCCTAATGCTATTGGAATCAAAACAGGAAAAACAGGTGACGCATAAGTCGCAAAATTAGCTGATAATGATAGAAGAATAAAAGTTGTTCCCAAAAGAGGGTTTTTCCATACCAATTGTCCTGCATATGATAACGTTTTATAAGCTAAATTATAACTTTTAGCTAATGCGCCTTTATATTTACTGTTTGCATTCACAATGTCTTCTTCCCTAAATTCACTCTTTAATGTGGTCTTAGTTAATACATTTCGAACATATGTTTCTAAGAATGACATAAAGTAATGAATATATGTATATTTTTCTTTTATTTTAGAGTCTCTTTTTGAAAAAAAAGAAGATGTCATTGTTGCTAAATTTTTACCTGTATCATATGTCTTGCTAATTGTTTTGCTAATTGTGTTGCTAATTTTGTTGCCAAATGTCTTGCTAGTGTTGCTAAGTGTTCTTCTAAAGTTAAATTCTCCTCCTTTAAATTTTTTACAAGTACGATGATTGGTCGAACCTCCCCATACTTTTAAAGCATTAAACATTTGTGTTTTTGCCAAAACAGCTCGTGCTTCTGCCATAGTTTTTTTACCTTTCTCATCGGTTTCTCCTATAGACATCAATGCCTCATTATATAAGTTTCGAATTTTATAAATGAATAAATATGTATTTATTAAATATCTATTTGAATTTGGAGTATTATTTATGGTTTCTAGCTTAAAACGTTCACCATATTTGATATTAATATGTTTTATATTAAAAAATTCATCAAACAATTTATTTTTAAATTCTTTGTTAAATACTGGAGGAAGGCTATCATTAGCAGCATTATCATCAGTAGTATCATCGTTATCATCGTCATCATTAGGAACAACAGCATTACCACCAATCAATTTTCTTTCTGGGTTTTCGCCTTGGTTTCCGTCTTGGTTTCCGTCTTGGTTTCCGGTTTCAAGATTTTCAAACATATTATCCATAGTTTTTTTGACATCTTCAATATTTTTATTCTCTACATCATTGGTAACAACATTTACAGGTGTTTTATCCATTTCCAGTAATTCAACTTTTTCTGTCGGTGCTTTTATTAATTCATCGATAACGTCATTAATATTGTTTTCTTTATTTTTATTTGTGTCAAATAAATAAGAAGGTCCTCCAAAACAATTTGTTATATAAAAATCGTTCAATAATTCACGTATTTTATTAAATATTCCATCTAATTCTATACCTATTTTTATTAATTCTTCTTTATACAATTGTATTGTGTTATCTTCATTTTTTGTTTTATCCACAGCTATATAAACATTATACAATACACAACAATTTATCATTAATGTTATATTCAATCCATTTTTAGTGTCTATCGTTTTAAACAGTTCTAAAGCAGACTTATGCTTATTTAATAAATTTTGGTCTTCTTTTGTATTTATAGTTGTTGTATTTACATTTTTTTCATTTCCTAAATTTGTAACCGAATTTGTATTTATTTGTTCAGCGATTGGAAAATCAATCATTGGGTTTTTTACAGATGAAACATTAGAAACTACTTTATTGTCATTATAATTTGAATTTGCATCTTTTTTTTTGAATGGCAGAAAAGAAAAGCCTCCTACTACTTTCTTAGACAATTTTCTGTCTTTTCTATTTTTTCGATATTTCTGGTTTCTTTTACTTTTATGCATTTATATATAATTTATATAAATTATTTTACATATTTTTAGAATATTTTACATATTTTACATAATATTTATATTTTATAAAATATTATTATCTATTATCGAGTGTATAAAACAAATTAATAATTAAATAAATATATTTATCGATAAAATTACTTAAAAACGTAACATACTATATTGTATAATAGCCAAGATGGTTAGAACTGTTAAATCCGCTGAAAAATCTCAAAGTGCTCCTGCCCCTGTTGTTGAATCAAAGTCAGCTGCCCCTGTCGCTGCTGCCTCAAAGCCTCGTGCTAAGAAGCCAAAGGCTGAGGCCGCTCCTGTTGCTCCAGCAGCACCAGTTGTCGATGCCGCTGCTGCCGCCCCTGTTGTTGCCGCATCAGATGTCTCTCGTGTCTTTTCATTAATGACTGAATTCGGTGCTAAACTACAACAACTAGTTAGTGTTTTCAACACTATCAAGAACGATTTCAAGACCCTTGAGAAATCAGTCAACAAGGAAGTCAAAATCGCCCAAAAGGCTTCATCAAAGAAGCGCAGAAACAATGGCAACAGAAAGCCATCTGGATTCGTTAAGCCAACCCTTATCAGTAACGAACTTGCTGAGTTCTTAGGTAAGACAATTGGTACTGAAATGGCTCGTACTGATGTCAGTAAGGAAATCAACGCTTACATCACCGCCCACGACCTTCAAGATAAGAAGAATGGTCGTCAAATCAATGCTGACGAAAAACTAAGTAAGCTTCTTAGATTAAGTAAAGAAGACGTACTTACCTATTTCAATCTTCAAAGATACATGAAGCACCACTTCATTAAGACAGTTGTTGCTGCCACTGCTTAGATTTTATAAATAAAACAAAACGCACAAATCACAAACTAAACAAAATCAAAACTATAAAAAGAGCAAAATCATATAAAAAATCCCATAAAAAATATAAAATCGAAAAACCATTATAAATATTTTTCTATATGAAAAACATTTATTTACTACATATATTTGACACTAAAACTATATAAATAATAAATAATTATTATTTATATACATGTCTGGTCTAGATAACATTGATTTTAATATTATCGATGATGATAAAGAATTATTTTCAAATAATAATCAAACTTCATTGGGTAATAATGGATTAAAAAACGCGGACGTTGATAAAAGTTCTCCATTTGACGAAAGAGTAAAAGAATATTTATCTACCAAAAAACCTTGTGTGTATTTATTAACTCCTTGTTTCGCTAGTTTATGCTATGTTAATTATGTCCATTCACTTATGAGTACTGTCGAGGTATTCAGAAAATACGGAATAAAACTAAGAGTCGAATTTTGTAAAAATGATAGTTTAGTATCTAGAGCTAGAAATAACCTCGTTGCACGTGCTATGGCTGACAAAGAGATGACACATATTATGTTTATTGACAATGACCTCGCTTGGAACCCTATTGATATTATAAAATTATTAATTGCTGATAAACCATTAGTCGGTGGCATATATCCATTAAAAAATTATAATTGGTCTGACTTATTAAAAGACTCGTCTAATCCTTATAATTCGAATATTATTGAATCATGGTTACAAAAGAAAAATCAGTCTCAATTCAAAGATATGATTGACGATGAAAGTATGTTACAATATCGTTTATTAAAATATAATATTAATTATCTGAATAGCACATTAAGTATCGACCAAAACTTAGCAAAAGTAAAACATATTGCTACTGGTTTTATGATGATTAAACGTCCTCTTATTGAAAAAATGTCAATGGCGTTTCCTTCCACTAAATATGTAGATGATGTCGGATTTCTAACTAAAGAAGAAAATGAATATGCTTATGCTCTATTTGATTGTGGTGTTGAAGAAGGACATTATTTTTCAGAAGATTGGTTATTCTGTCATAGATGGAGTAAAATGGGTGGAGAAATTTTTATCGATGTTTCAATTAATCTTACTCATACTGGAATTGAAGACTATAAAGGTTGTTATTTAGCATCACTTATATAATTGACAGTAATTTGATATAAAAATATTTTATTATATCAAATAAAACAATATGTCGTCAGTTATTCCAATGGAATCGATTGAATATACTAAAAAATTTATTGACTCGATTGAAAATCGACATGAGTATAAATTAATAATATTAATTATCGCTTCTCATAACTCTCATTATGACCATTTCAACGATTGTTGGCAAAAATATATGAATATTTTCCCCGATGTTCGCTCTTTTTTTCTATATTCTGACCCTACCATCAATTATGATATCATTGTCGATTATGATTCTATTACGTATAAATATGAGGAATGGTATGAACCCGGCATTTTGTATAAAACTATCGCTGGTTTGAATATATGTGATAAAAATTTCGATTATTCTTATTTATTGAGAACGAATCTATCATCTTTCATTCATATACCTAAATTATTGGCATTCTTAGAAAATCAACCGATTACCGAGTATGTCGCCGCTAAACAAAATCTATTTAGAGAAGGTATCGGGTTTATTTCTGGTGCCGGATTTATTATATCCAATGATGTTACAAAAAATATACTTAAACATGTTATTGATGAAAACTGTATAACTGAAGAAATTCGACTACAACCGGATGATGTAGCGATTACTAATATTATTAAACGATTTCATACCAATTGTTTTGATACATTAGATAGATATGATTGTGAAAGTTTGATTGATGTGAATACTATCGATGAAAAAATTTTTCATATTCGTAACAAAACCGAATGGATTTTTAATCATCGGGAAATAGATATGAAAAATTATACAACATTAATACAACACTATTATAATTTATAGGCATGCGGATTCAAGAAAACAAATCCCTCGTTCCCCATGATATTTTTTATCGCATCCATATTGACAGGTTTTTCCTGTATTTCAATATTACTCCATTTTTCCAAATCAATTTCATAATTTATTTGGAACATTTGATATGTATGTAATAATTTTTTAAAATTTTCTATATAACTTGTATTTTTTACTAACCAAACATAAAATTCTAACGGTTTCAATTCACTTTTTGTACAAACATCCGCATATCTATTATATTCATGGTATAACTTAATCGTCTGTAATAACGATGTATTCGTTTTTATATTATAATCGGTTCCCGATAAAACCATTATTTCTATGAAATTTTTCTTTGACATTTCTAATTCTTCTAATATTGATTCTGTATTATATAACATTGCTGTATGATTTGTTAAACTTATGTTTCTTATTACATAAGAACAACCATATAAGAACATATCCATGTCATCACTAATACATCCCCATGCTTTTTCTTTATTTACTAAATAAGCACATAGTTGGTCTGCCTCTGATGGGGCATCATAATATACTACTCCATACGCATCCATCAATTGTTTGACTTGATTAATATCATTATCTGTAATTCTAGCAAATTGTCTTTTTAAATTTTCCAATTCTATCATAAGTTCTTTTTTTTCTTCTTCTGTCATATTATTAATTGACATATCTGATATAATTGATTTTAAATTCATATATTTTTCTTCCGCATTTTTCTTTTCTATACATCGTTTTATCAATAATTCCTTTTTTTCTATTGGCGGCTTTCCATCAAATATAAATATTGGTTTTATTTTGTATTTTTTCAATATTGATATAAATAAATACATGTTCTCCAATAACGCATTTTCATTCACAAATTTATATAAATAAATACTAGTATCTATGACTATTGTTTTATTTTCCAAAAATCGTAAATGTATTTTATGGATTGACTTACGAGTACATTCATCTAATAAAAATCGATTTAAATAACGAATTCCCATTTTTATAGTTTTATTTACAATAATGCAAATTCAAATTATAAATTGTCAATTTTTTGAAATTTAGAAATGCTCTATATAGAATATAGAAAAATCTAATTATATATAAATCAAGAGATAGTCATGTCTTTTTATACAACAAATGACTCTACCCATTTAAATAAATTTATTAATAAAAAATTTCCTCATAATGTACCTGGTCTCAGGTTCTCAAACAAATCAAAACATTCATTAGAACAATTATTGAAAACAATTGCTTTCGGTAGTATTGAATATAAAAAAACAGATATTAAATCACAATGGATACCCATTGGTAACGATGATGTTTTCCCCAGAGGTTATAATTATAACTATTGTAAAGATAATATTAAACGTGAAATTGAGAACATGAACAAAATTTGTTGTATCTATACCATTAAAATTAAAGATAGAGAATTTCAAGTTTCATTTATTGCTCCTAATAATTTACCCAATATCGAGAACCATTTCAATAAATCCATTACATTAGTATATATTTGGTTATATTTAGCATGTAAGTTTGCTCCTAATAAATGTTCTCATAAAATTAATATTTATTTATATTTAACACCTCTAAAAAAATACTTACCTACATCTGGATATTATATTGACGAAAATCATGCGAATACTGCTTTCACTACTTCTTGTAAAACTATTACTGAAATAAATATATTTCGTCAAGAAGAATGGTTCAAAGTTCTCATTCATGAAACTTTTCATTGTATGGGTCTAGATTTTTCTGAATTTGACCAAACCAAAATTGATAAACATGTATTATCTATTTTCCCTGTAAATTCCGATGTTCGGTTATTCGAAACTTATTGTGAAATATGGGCAGAAATTATAAATACTTTAATTATTTCTTTTGTTTCCTATAAAAATTATGATGATATTGAGAACATTACGATTGAACATACAAATAAAATGATTAAACACTGTGAAAAATTACTTATGATTGAACAAACGTTTTCTGTATTTCAATGTGCCAAGGTTCTCAAATTCTTCGATTTAGAATATACTGATTTATATGAATTACACTGTAAATATAAACGTGATTCTAATTACAAAGAGGGCACACATGTATTATCATATTATATTTTGAAATCTATCTATATGTTCCATGTGAATGAATTTATTGAATGGTGTGCTAACCATAATAATTCTGCTATTATTAATTTCAATAAGCAACCTCATCTTGTTGAAAATAATATGTATGAATATTTTTTATTTATTCGAGAACATTACAAAAATCCGGAATTTATCAATGCTGTAAATCATATGTTATCCTGGTTTCATAAAACACAAAAAAAACTTTCTAAATCGCTCAGAAACACCGATAAGTTTGAATTGAAAACATTACGTATGTCAATTCATGAAATTATATAATTATCCGGTTCTCAATTCTTTTCTCAAATTCATTAGTAAATTATCCGTTTCGGGTTCTCGACCTCTTACAAAATGAACTAATTTGGCATTTTTTGTTTCTAATAACATATTTTTTAAATCCAAATTTTGATTGAATTTAGCAGTTATAGCCATTTTTCGTTCTTCTTCACTACGTGTATTTACTCCTATTTCAAAAAAATCATTATCTATACGAATACTTTTATCGCGTAATATTCTATCTTTTGTCTTACCCGTTTTGCCTCCAGCTATACGAGCAATAGTTATATCCGTAGCTATATCACTATTGATATCTTTATCACGATTTGGATTATCCAAAGCAAATTTCAAATAAAAATCTGGGAAACCCTTCTTGAATTGAGAACCTAAATAATAATGTTCAACGGTTTGCCATCGATGTCCATCGAGTGTAAATGGTGCTTCCCATGAATCGTCTATTTTTCTACGCCAATCGCTTATTTTATTCAAACGTATAAATTCGGATATCTTTTCATCTGGAATTTTTTCACCAGAACCTTTTCCTGGTAATGGAGTATGATTTGAATTTGAATGAAACATAAATACTATTTCTTTATCATATAATTCTGCGTTTAAATATTCATCTTCATTCTCAATAGGTTCTCCTTCATTTGCGTCTAATCCTAGAGATGTTTTCATATTACGAAAATCTTGTATTAAATAATATGGACCAGCATTTTTCTCCATACATTTTTTGATGATAAGTGCTTTTATAGAATGTGGTATTTCATTAAATTTAAATATTCTCTTTTCTTTATAAGTTATCAATTTATAATGATTTCCTGTATATGAAACGATAATATAATAATCTGGTATATATTGTCCTTGTTTTTCCAAATCACTATCATTTAATTGACCACAATTCATTACCGAATCTAAATCGCCATTTTCATAGGATTCTTCTGATAAAATAATTACTTTTATGTTTAAATGATTCTCTAATGTAGAAACTGCCCATGTATCTGCCCAAAAATCACGAGTTAAAATGAACTCACGGAATTTTTCGAAATTATCGATATTTTCCATAAAATCGAATTCTTTTAATAATTCCATTGTTTCCTTTTTTTCTATATTCAGTTTTTTATATTTTTCTGCCAATAAATTCGCTTCTTCTAATATTGAATTATCTTCACTTTTATTTAATGTATTTTTGATACGTGTTTTTAATTGCGATATTTGTTTTTTTATTAATTTAATTTCGGATTCTTTTGATTGATATTCACTATAAAAATTCATATACAAAATTCTATATTGATTATACATTGTTTCTGTAGCATATTTCGATAATAATGCTCTTAATTTATCTACTGTTGTATATTTACCTATTTGATTAAAAGCATCTATTAATGTTAAAAAAAAACAATCTCCATTTCCTCCATTATCTATTATACCATATTCTTTTTCGTTCATGAATTTCTCAATCCATTGATTTCTTGCTATTATTTTATCTGGCATTTTATTTGTTGTATCCACTGTAAATATACCTTCTTTTAATTTTTCATCTGTTTTTTCTATTATTTCTGATATCCTTTGTTTTGGAATATTCAAACTAAATATATCGTTTTCATCTGGGGATTCATCTGGTGATTCGTCGGGCTCAAAACTATTATCTATTTGTTGTTTTTCTATTTTTTCTAATGAATCGTCGTCCGCGTTGATTGTATCATTTTTGTTTTTATATTTCTCCATTATTTTTTGTAAATGATTTTCAGTAATAGTAATAATTATTTTTCCTTTGGATAAATCAATATCTCCATCATCATCCATATTATTTATCATAATTTCTTTTTCTATTTCGAAAATACCTATTTTTGCTACAGTTTCATTATTGATTATTAAGTAAATGAAAAAATATATAATATTATATTTTTCTGATTTGTCATATTTTGGTTTACCTAAAGCGATTATAATTGGTATGTTATATAATGAATACTCATATAGTGATGAGTCATAGTCCTCATCCTCATTATCCATATCCATATTATTTATATATAAAACGTCTTTTTTTAACATTGACCTTATCATTTTTATATTATACATATTTTATTTATTTTTATTTCCATTTTTAAGATTATAAATAATTTTCTATATGTGTCAATATTTCATTTGGTAATAATTCATTTACTATATCTTTCAATGTTTCTAATTTTATTATCTTACGTATAGGCACTACACTATCATACGTACTCATTTTATTATCATTGTTATAAATATGTTCAGATAATAATACAAATTTGTTAATTCCTCGTTGAATACCTCCAAATTTCGCACGATAATATGTATGAAATTCTTTTAACCATATGCTATCTAATTCTGTTACAAAATATCTTCTTCCAACTATTAAATTATCCATTTCTTGTAAAATTTTAATGAACATAATTATGTCTATCATTTTTACTTCAATTTTTTTACTTTTTGGCGATTTTGATGATTTCATATTTTTTCTTCGGTTTGGTCTAATTAGTAACATCTAACCGATGTGAATATCCCATAAAGATTTTTATATATTTTTCTATTTCTTCTGATAAATTATTTGATTCCGCAATATCATGTAATTTTGTTACGTTAGTTATACAAGTTTGAATATCGAATAATAAATTATTGGATAAAAGCACAATTGGTATAAGTATATTATTTTGTATAGCAGATTCTGTCCATTCTCTACTATGCCAATTTTTATAAGATATACATGTTTTTCCTTTTGTAGGATATGTTACAATAAAAGAATACGGATTGTTCTCAGTTATGTCATATCCCAAATACGTATAATAAAAACCTTGACATGTTCTGAAAATATACCCTATATGGTAATCAAATGACATATATTTTGATAATAATAATACTAATATTATCAAAAAATTATCAATTTTATTGAATTTTATTCTATATTGTTTTTTTTGAAAAAATCCAAAATATCCATATATTTAAAGATTGCACGACTTGAAATACTTTTATGTTCTTTTGCCTTATATTGAGAACATTTTACTATATTTGATTTTATATTATCCCATTCTGCTATATTCCCAAACTCTGTAGCAGACATTGTTGAAAAAATAAAAATATTTTCTGTAATCTCATCCACTTCATTTGTCTTGTTGTCCAAATCAATATATTCAAAAACTAGATTTTGTAATAATAAAATAATATCGAGAACTTTTTCTTTTTCTATTATTTGTTTTTTCATTAAATTTATTATAAAAGCACTCATTGCTTTGCGTTTGTCATTTAGTTTATTATTTTCACAGTATTTGTTGTAATCTTCATTCGAATCTACATATTTGATTTGTTTAATACTATCTAGATATTGGTCTAAATACTTCGATATTATTTTATTAAATATTTCAAATCTATCTATTAGTTCTTTGTATAGATTAGCATATATCTCAGAATAGAATTTATTATTACTTGCTATATCGAATATAGCATTCGCTACCTTTATTAATTCGTTATTTTCTTCCTGTGTTTTTATTTCGGATTGCTCTTCATCATCTACTGTGATTGCCTTTACCGCATTATCTAATTCTATAATAGAATTCAATATTGTATCGCGATGCGTATCATAATTCTTATTCGAAATTTTATTTAAACTTGTACGTATGTCATTTATTGTTTTTTCGATTCCTTCCTTTTTCTCTATTTTTGTAGGTCTATGGGTTGGTAATTTTTCCCAGGTTTGTTCAAAAGTATTTTTATTTCGTTTTGGATTAAAATGATTTGAATCCCTATGTTTATAATCACGAGTATTTCTATCGTTCTCATATGTCTTCTTTTTTTCAACTGGAGTATTGGTTGTCTCTATAATACCCAATTCTGCTGTTAAATTATTTATTATAGTAATAACATTTTCCGGTAAAACATAATCATAACCATTGGATATAATATTATTATAATCTTCTAAACTATAATAAACCATCTTTATATTGGCTTAATGACTATCTATAATATTTACTTATATGTATTTATATAATTTATACGAATTATTTATTTTATTCGTCCGCGTTTGTATAGTTAATATAATATCACAAACATTTTTATTATAATGTTAAGTTTTTTATCTATATTATCTGGAAAATTTACATCAAATAGTAAATCAGTAGATTCGCATATTTTAGATGATTGTTCTCAATGTGATGGGAAAAAAGATAGTGAAGAGAACGATGCGGTTAATGATAAAACCGGTTCTCGTGATAACTTTGAAATAACTAATTTCAAATTACCAATTGAATATTTAGAACCAGATGAAATACATTCATTATCCAATATAGTTTCTAATGATTTAGAATTATCCAATAACCAAGAGGGTTCCAATAATACCATGTATGACTATGCCTTTAAACCCAACCATGTTTTTTCTAAAAAAATGATTTCTAAATGGAATTCAAAATATACCACAAATACCTCGTTTTTGAACGATACACAAAATATATTAAAATCCATCCATAACTATAAATCTGAAATGATGAATAATAAACATTGTGTTAATTGTGATAAACTTATCAAAATATGGAATGATGTTAAACAAGACGAATCTTTTATGGAAAAATATAATTTTATTGAATGGAATATATTGAAACATTTAAATTATTCAGAATCATTCTTACAATGTTTTTCTGTTATTAATATTTTATCTCCATTGATAAGCCTTATTATACCTATTATTTTTTTAATTTTCCCATTTTTGTTATTGAAATTACAAAGAATTCCTATTACGTTCAGTGTTTATTTGGATGTTCTCAAAAGTATCGCTAAAAACCATTTTATTGGCAAAACACTCATGAATATTCAGTCATTGAGTTGGGATAAAATTATTTATATTTTGATAACCTTTTCTTTATACATCCTACAAATTTATCAAAATGTGATGTCTTGTTATCGTTTTTATAATAATGTTCAAAAAATGAATGATTATTTGTATGAATTACGTGATTATACTAAATACTCGATTGATAGTATGGAATCTTTTGCGAATATTATAAAGGATTATGATACTTATTCACCTTTTTATCAAGAATTAAAATTAAACTGTCATTATTTACAATTATTCAATAAACAATTGAATTCTATTACTCCCTTCCGGTTCTCTGTGCGTAAATTTTCTAGTATTGGTTATATGTTGAAATCTTATTATGAATTTTATTCCAATAAAACATATGAAAATGCTCTACAATTCTCATTCGGGTTTGAAGGGTATGTGAATAATCTGTTAGGACTACATAGTAACATAAAAGAGGGTTTCATATCCTATGCTGACTTCGACGAGGACGCAGTGACTGATTTTAAAGACCAATATTATCCTCCGCTTATGGATGAATTCCCAGTCAAAAATTCGTGTAAATTCGATAAAAATATGATTATTTCGTCTCCTAATAAATCCGGTAAAACCACGATTTTGAAAACGACTACTATCAATATTATTTTCACACAACAATTCGGTTGTGGATTTTATAAATCAGCGAAACTTACTCCTTATAGTCATATCCATTCTTATTTGAATATTCCGGATACTTCTGGTAGAGATAGTTTATTCCAAGCTGAATCTAGACGGTGTAAAGAGATTATTGATAATATTAAATTGAATTCGGGTTCGAAATGTCGCCATTTCTGTATTTTCGATGAATTATATTCTGGAACCAATCCGGAAGAGGCGTCGAAAGCCGGACATGCTTTCTTGAAATATTTGAACGGGTTCTCTAATGTTAATTATATTTTGACTACACATTACTTTGCTATTTGTAATAAATTCAAGAAATCGAAACAAGTACAAAATTATAAAATGGATGTCAATGTATTAAAAGATGGTACGTTTGAATATACCTATAAAATCAAAAAAGGTGTATCGAAAATCAAAGGTGGTATCCGTGTTCTCAAAGATATGGATTATCCCGACGAAATTATTAATACTATTGAGAACCAATAGTTTGGGTTTGGGTTTTGATTATTCATAATTATCATATGATATAATAATTATGAATTTTTGTTTTTATTATTATGTTGATACTACCCAATCGATATAATCAATTAAACCATATCTACTATTAGATGATGCTGTACCTGAACTAAAAAACATAGATATATATCCATCGAAATCACTAGACATATTTCATTATTGAAAACAATTTAATATTATTTCCCTGATTCAAGTGCCTGAACTCGTGCCGTTAATTCTTTAATTGCGTTTACGAGGACTGGTATTAAATTACTTTCTGTGTAATTTAGACGTTCCACATCGTTATTACCAATAATGACTGGTTTGTCTCCTTCAAGTGCTAAAATATCTTGGGCGATAAATCCGTAATGAATACGTCCTCCTTCTTGAATTTCTTCACTACCTCTTTCTTTACGAAATTGGAACTCTGTAGGTTTTAACTGGTTTACAAAATCAAGTCCATGTATAATCGGTTTTAAGTTTGTTTTATCTCGTAAATCACTTGTAATAGTCCAAGCAACTTTGATAAAGGCATTCGTTACATCATTATTACCAATACATACCTGATTACTCGCAGTAGTTATACTTCCTGATGGACTTCCTGATGTTCCCGAGTTAGAACCAATACAGGTGTTATTACTTCCCGTAGTGCAGTCAATGAGTGCTTGAGTACCAAGCGCCGTATTAACACTACCACTAGTGGTAGCAATTAGTGCTGAAAGTCCAAAACCACAATTAAAACTTCCACCAACGTTACTTGCCAATGTGTTAGTACCAAATGCACAATTACTACCTCCATTAGTGTTAGAAAGGAGTGCTTGAGCACCAAACGCCGTATTATTTTCACCGATAGTGTTAGCATTTAGTGAGTTGAAACCAAGAGCAGTATTAAAACTTCCACTACTATTATTTCGTAGTGATGAAATCCCAACCGCCGTATTATTATTTCCACTAGTATTACTACTTAGCGATAATCTTCTAAACGCCGTATTACCACCTCCAGTAGTATTATTTTGCAGTGATTGATTACCAACCGCCGTATTATTATTACCTGTTAATGAACCACTATTTAGTGCTTGAATACCGACGAAAGTATTTGTGGATAAACTTCCTGCACCCTGCCCGATAGGAATTGCGTTATTACATTCTTGACTTTTTAGATTTTGATTACTTTGAATACTTTTTTTATAGCAAACCTCGTAAGCAGAAAGGTATGACTGTTATTAAATACCCGTTGTATAGGTTCTTTTGTAGAAGTGAAGATGCTGTGGGTTTTATTGCGAAGAGGGATAGAGCAGAGACGATTTAGGTGTGATGTTATAACACGAGAAATTAATTACTTCTTTCTAATTCATCTACTCTTGCTTTTAATTTTTTCATTTCTTCTATTGTATATAACAAAAGATTAAACCATTCAATACCTTCGGGTTCGTCATTTTGTTTCCAAGTAAAATTTGTATCAATAGCATCTAATTCTTCTGCTATATAACCTATAAAATGTTTGTCATCTTCTTTCCAATCATATTCCCTTGCCCTGACATTATATATACTGGAAGTATCTGTTTGTAAGTCAATCACATTCTTTTTATATTTGATTGATGAAGTATTATACGTTATTTCACCAGTAGAAGTATTATAAACTAACACGGGAGTTGCTGTTGCTACTCCTCTAATTGGTTTCACAAAAAACCGACTTGATCCATCACTGTCTAATGCTGAACCTGTTCCGTTAAAAATAATAGAGTTGGTGTGTTGATTTGTAGTACCTGCTAAGTACCCAATCGCCACAGCAAAGTTACCCTGTCCGCTTTTTCCTGAATCACTACCTATTGCTATGCATCGTGTACCTTGATTGGTTTGACCCGCTACTACTCCTATTGCTACTGAATATTGTCCTTGTCCGCTATTTCCTGACGCTCTACCTATTGCCACTGATTCTGTTCCTTGATTGGTTTGTCCTGCATCAGAACCTAGTGCTACGCATCGTGTACCTTGATTGGTTTGACCCGCTACTACTCCTATTGCTACTGCATATTGTCCTTGTACGCTATTTCCTGACGCTCTACCTATTGCCACTGATTCTGTTCCTTGACTGGTTTGTCCCGCAACATTTCCTATTGCGACTGCACTTGTCCCTTGTGAGGTTACTCCCGCATTTAATCCTATTCCAATTTGAGTAGAGGTAGTTATTATATTGGTTGTTGTTAATAACCCTGTGCTCGGATTGTAAGTGAGAGGTGTTGTTGCGTCATCAATAAATAGTGGTTTATTCCCTGTCCCACTCGTCTTTGTGAATGGTATGAAATATGTTCCAGCAGTATTATCACTTGTAATTCCAACATTCGTAGCATTTGTAGCACTTGTAGCATTACCAGATAAATCACCCTGGAATATTAATGCTTTTACAGTAGATAACGCAGGATTGAATGTCAGCGCACCTGTCCCTGTTTCATCAATATAGAGCTGTTTGTTTCCAGTTCCAGTCGTTTTTGCGAACGTTAAATAATATGTTGCATTCATATTATCACTTGTAATTAAAACATTTGTAGCAGCCGCAGGATTAACCCAAGTAGGAGCAAATGTTCCATTAGATTGTAGAATTTGACCTACCGTCCCAACGGCAGTAAAAGCAGTTGTATCAGGCGCGGTCTGATATGGAACTACACCAGCGCTTCCACCTGCTATATTGGTTGCGTTTGCTGCACCACCACTACCACCACCTCCTCCTCCTCCTTTTATTGAAACATCTAAATAATTCGTCAGTTGATTATTTGTGTAAGTTAGTTGGTTTCGAACCGCTGACTTTTTTGCGTTAATAGACATTTATATAACTATTGTATATATAAATAATAATATTTTTATGTAAATATAATTATTTCTTTTCGAAAATCATTATCTTTTCATTTGTATCTCTATGTGAGGTTACATTCACATTCTTATTAAACATTGGTTGTATATTCTTTAAATGAAAATATTTTTTGGTGATATTATTCATATCACTCAATAGTTCAAACTGATTTTTTGTATTAATCGAACCATAATCTGATAAAATATAACATAATCTACCACCCTTTTCGAGAACACGATGACATAGTTGGATTGTGGCTAACCAATATTCTTGTAACCATTCTTCGTATGTATTATATCTATCTGTACTTTGTTTTCCTCCTTTGTATAATTCTAATTTATAATAGGGCGGGCTGAAAAATACTACATCGAAATGATTTTTATATTTATCGATAAATGATTTTGTTTTCAATAAATCTTCCGATGGCTTACAAAATATCTCATATTTCACTCGATTAATATGCGATTTACATAATTGTTCTGTTTTTGAACAGACTTCTTGAATTACATCTGTACCTACATATTCTACTACTTCTGGGCATTCTAAAAATCCATAACAATATGATGACCACCCTAATGTTGGAGTGAAAATACGGGTACCATGTAATATAGATTTATTAAGAGAATAAACTAAATATGGATTCATGATGGATGCTCTAAAATAATATGACGAGAACACGCTACCTAAACGGCCAATTTTCATATAAAAAATGGCACTTGGAGTTAATAATTTATAATCGATTATATTGCGTAGATAAAGGTCTAATAACATTTTCATATAGGTTGGATTGTTCTCGATACCTGATTCCGTTTCTAATAAAATTCCTTTATAGTGAATATTACGAATGATATTTTTAAACAATGTTTCCTCGTTATTATTCATATGATTCCTTTTCATAGGAGGAATGTTGATGTGTATTTTATCAGGTTGTATTCTTAGAGATAAATTATAAAATCTCGTTAAATAATCATCTCTAGTTTTGATGTTCTCAAATAATAATTTTAAATCTTGGTTTTCTATCTTTTTTTCGAGAACATATTCTTTTAAAGGTCGTAATTTTTCACCGATTCTGACTTTTCCATGGGTCTTGAATTCGGTAAATGTCATGTTCTCGTTTTTTTTATGAAATTGCTTTATAAAATCTTCTAATTTCAATATTTCCATTGTTCTTGGTTTGTTGATTTCTAATATATATTGATAAATTTTTATTGATTCAGGATAATTGGAAATTATTAAATAGTTTTACGCTTAGAAAATCAAAAACTTTGCAAAATAAAACGGGGTCAACTTTTTGAAATTGGACATTTTTAAAATGTCCATTTTTGAAAAATGGCGATGGAGTTTTTGCAAAAAAGTGATTTCACTCGGAGATGCTTTAAATACAAAAAAAATGATTCAAAATGTGTTAGCATAATTTTATATTTTTTATTTTACAAATAATTTAGAGAATACTTTTTATTTCCAAATATATATATAAATGGAAATAGAAAGTATAAAACAAAATCTCCAAAATTTTTATTGTAAAGATTGTGAATATAATACAGTTAAACAAAGTGATTTTAATAAACACAAAACCACTCGAAAACATTTAGCGAATACTTTGGAAATAATTGGATATAAAAATGTATTCTCACCAAATTCATCTTATAATTGCAGACAATGTGAATATATTACGAACATAAAAACAAATTATGATAAACATTTATTAACAGCAAAACATAGGAAAAATATCAATCAAGAATCTAAAGAAAATAAACTTATTTGTTCTCAATGTGACAAAGAATATATGAATTATAGTGGGTTATGGAAACATAAAAAGAAATGTTTTGTAAATAATAATAATGAGGAAACCGAACTATTAGAAAACAAAATCGAATATATCAATGATACAAACAATACTGTATTTACTCCTGAAATGTTTATGGAAGTCATCAAAGAAAGTAAAGAATTACGAAATGTTCTCGTTGAACAAAACAAAGAATTACAAAATAAATTATTGGAGTTGGCTAGCAAACCAGTTAGCAATACAAACAACAATACATATAATACGAATAACAACCAATTCAATTTACAATTCTTTTTGAATGAAACATGTAAAAACGCCATCAATATTGATGATTTTGTTAATTCACTACAAGTACAAATTGCTGACCTTGAAAAAACTGGGCGACTCGGATACGTAGAAGGAATTAGTAGTATATTTTTGAGGGGTCTTAAAGGGCTCGATGTTACTATGAGACCTATACATTGTACGGATTTGAAACGCGAAACAGTATTTGTAAAAGATGAAAACGCTTGGAAGAAAGACGACGATGAAAAAGCAAAATTAAAACTGGCTATACAAAGAGTCGCACGAAAAAACATGAGAACATTACCTAAATGGCAGGAAGAAAATCCAGATTTCAGAATATTAGATACCAAAGAGAACGATGAATATTTGAAATTAGCGTTGAATTTGATGGGTGGTCAAACAGATGAACAACAAGAAAAATACATAGAAAAGATAGTACGAAATGTACTACGTGAGGTAGTAATAGAAAAGAAACAGTTCTTGTATAATTCGTAAAACTATCTATTATTAAATAGTTTTACGCTTAGAAAATTATAAAAATAGAAAAATAAAACGGGGTCAATTTTTGAAAATGGACATTTATAAATGTCCAAAAATGAAAAATCTCGATTGACTTTTTGCAAAAAGTGAATTTACTGCATAATGCTTTGAAAGTGGTTTTTTTATGAAAACTTTTGCTGCATAATTTTTTACATATTTTTACGTAAGAAAACCAATTTGGGACTTTTTGTTAGTCTAAAATGCTAATAAAAAATCCCCGGAAAATCCCCATTATTATTATAATAAATATTATATTAGCATGTCTGCTTTTGAAATTACATATTCTAATGTTTAAAATGACAGCATAAATAAAAATGCTAATCGAGACTAATGAAAAATCCCCATTTGAAATTACAGCTATATTATGCTTTCGTACTAAAAATGAAAATATCATAAAATGCCATTCATGGTAACGTCGATTTCAAACCATCCAATAAATTAAATAGTTCTACGCTTAGAAAATTATAAAATAGAAAAATAAAATGGGGTCAATTTTTGAAAATGGACATTTATAAATGTCCAAAAATGAAAAATGACAGAAAAGTTTTTGCAAAAAAGTGAATTTACTGCATAATGCTTTGAAAGTGGTTTTTTAATAAATAGTTTTGCTGCATAAAATTTTAAATAATTTTACGTAAGAAAACCAATTTGCGACTTTTTGTTAGTCTAAAATGCTAATGAAAAATCCCCGGAAAATCCCAAGAAATATTTTCAGTTATTATATGGTACGATACATGATTTCAAACTAAAAAATATTATTGTTATAAATGACAGCATAAATAAAAATGCTAATCGAGACTAATGAAAAACCCCCATTTGAAATTACAGCTGTATTATGCTTTCGTAATATAATATAAAAATTATAAAAATGCTATTGATGGTAACGTCGATTTCAAACCATCCAATAAATTAAATAGTTCTACGCTTAGAAAATTATAAAATAGAAAAATAAAATGGGGTCAATTTTTGAAAATGGACATTTATAAATGTCCAAAAATAAAAAATGACAGAAAAGTTTTTGCAAAAAGTGAATTTACTGCATAATGCTTTGAAAGTGGTTTTTTAATAAATAGTTTTGCTGCATAAAAAAATACATAATTTTACGTTAGAAAACCATTTTGCGACTTTTCATTAGTCTAAAATGCTAATGAAAAATCCCCAGAAAATCCCAAGAAATATTTTCAGTTATTATATGTTACGATAAGTGATTTCAAACTAAAATATATTATTGTTTAAAATGACAGCATAAATAAAAATGCTAATCGAGACTAATGAAAAATCCCCATTTTAAAATACACTTGTATTATGCTTTCATATTATAATATAAAAAATATAAAAATGCCATTCATGGTAACAACGAATACAAACCATCCAATAAATTAAATAGTTCTACGCTTAGAAAATTATAAAATAGAAAAATAAAATGGGGTCAATTTTTGAAAATGGACATTTATAAATGTCCAAAAATGAAAAATGACAGAAAAGTTTTTGCAAAAAAGTGAATTTACTGCATATTGCTGTAAAACTGAAAAAAATCAAAAAAGTTTCGCTGCATAATTTTTAAATAATTTTACGTTCAAAAACATTTAGGGATTTTCTCATTAGTCTTTATATACTAATGGAAAATCCCCAAAAATCCCAACAAAATTATAATTGTATTTTTTGTCACTATACATCGAGTAACAAAAAAGATTATAAAAAACATATTTTGACTCGAAAACATCAAATGCTAATTCAGACTAACGAAAAATCCCCAATTGTTTTTTATGATTGTTTATGCGGTAAAAAATATAAACATTCTAGTAGTTTATGTAAACATCGTAAGACATGTAGTTTTGTTCAAGGAAATATAGATATAAATGAAAATCAAATGGTAGAGTACAACGGGAATGTATCAAGCGAGATGTTTATGGAGTTTATAAAACAAAGTAAAGAAACCCAAACATTTATGATGGAGCAGCAAAGAGAATTACAAAATACAATAATAGAATTGGCAAAAAACCAGAGTGTAGTGAATAATAATAATAATAATAATACAACCAATAATAATAATCAATTCAATTTGAATGTGTTTTTAAATGAAAAATGTAAAGATGCTTTAACAATGACACAGTTTATAGATTCATTAAAATTATCAGTATCTGATTTAGAAGAGACAGGTAGATTAGGATTTGTAGATGGTATTTCTAGAATCTTCATAAAAGGTTTGAAAGAATTAGATATTACAATGAGACCATTACATTGTACTGATGCCAAACGAGAGACAGTTTATATAAAAGATGTGGATAAATGGGAAAAAGAGAGTAATGAAAAAACAACATTAAAGAAAGCTATAAAACAAATCGAACGGAAAAATATAAAATTATTACCAGCATGGCAAGAAGAAAATCCAGATTTCCGTATATTAGATACTAACGCAAACGATGAATACGTAAAAATTTCATTGAGTTCATTAGGAGAATACGAACCAGAAAAAGTGGAAAAACAGAACGATAAAATAATAAAAAATGTATTAAAAGAAATTACAATAGACAAAAGTGATATGAAAATGAAATAAAAAATTGATAAAAAAGATTGATTAGTTTTAGAGAAAAAATAATCAATTATGAAAACTATAATGTTTATAGAACGTGAAGAATATGTAGGAAAAATGGTAGTTGATTATCGAATACATCGTGATAATTATTATTATGCTCCAACGGGAATAATAAGAATAGCACGGTTTGAAAATAGTTTTTGGCCAGAAAAAAATCTTGGATATTATGGAGATATATACATGAAACAATTTATCAAAAAATGGAAGAAAAAGACATATGAAAATATACAAAGAAGAAAAGAAATATTAACCGCAAACAAAATATTATCCAAAAATTTATGTATTGATATGCTTAACAAAATAATAGAATATTTATAATTTTGAGTTTTTCATATCTTTGCTATCAAGAACAATTTCTTTTTTTTGTAAATCAACAATATGAACCCATTCGAATGGAACCCGTCTAATATTCGGATTCTGTTTACTAAAATAACTAGCGGAATTCATTTCTTTACAATTATTCAAAATTTGATAATTATAAAATTTATTTGTAATAATTTTACAATATATAATGATTGCGTCATCAAATGTATATGTAAAGTCATAAATATCATTAAAACCACCTTTTATATTAGAAGCATGTCCAGCAAATATAGCATATCTTGGTATTGACATAAGTATTATATTATATTATATAATAATAATGTTATTATATAATTTTTACAAACAATAAATTTATTTTCCTACAGGTTCAGCTTGTTTAGGTGCTCTGCGTTGAGGTCCACGACCACCTCTACCACCGCGAGTACTTGGCTCACGACGTCTTCTTACTGAAACAAAGTCACCTTCATCAGGAATACGTTTAGTATCAGTTTGTTTAGCAGGTCTTTGTGTAGGTTCGCGTTCGCCATTTTCAGATGAACGAGCATTACGACGGGTTTCGCACATTAATAAACCACCCTTGATTCCAGAAATATTAGTGGCTTGGTATTCATGTGCTTCGTTATTTGATTTAATAATATCGAATTCAACATATTCACCTTGTACCAAATACTTGTATTGTTGGTCGTTTAATACACGAATGGTAGAAAAATGGGTAAAAATATCTTTATTGGCATGTTCTCCATCACTTACTGTGATGAAACCATATCCGGCTTTGTTATTGAACCATTTAACTTGTCCAATAACACGTAGAGGTTGTGATTCGGTATTTTCCTGTGTAGAACTCATATGATATAACAAGACTATATTTATTAAATGCGAATTGTTTTTATATAGTTTGAACAGAAATAATTTATATTTATCAATATATAAATCTATAATGAAAGGTTTAGGAATTACGCCAAAACAAATGTCGATTATTTTCTTAGTTATTGTTATTTTTGTTTCACTTGCTCTTAGTGGATATTCATTTTTAGTCAGTAAACATAGTGCATCATTTATAATGGTAAAAGAAGGAATGACTGCTGATGTTAATTCAAATGAGGTAAAACCAAATATTGTAGAACCATCAGTAAAACCATCTGAATTTGCAGCAGATAAAGAGTCTATAATGAAAGACGAAAAAACAGAGGACAAAAAGGAAGAAAAAAAAGAAGATAAGGCTCTAGGATGGTTATCAGTAATGAAATCATCATTAGGAATGAATGAATTGAAAAAATAAATATCAATATAAAAAATTATATAATAAGTAATTTTTTATACATTTTCACCATCATCACCGCCAAAATATTTTTTATTATATTTTTTAGATTTCGCACTTTTACGTTTTCTAAATCTACGAGAACGTATGTTTTTTTTAGTTTTTTTACCTCCAATATCCATATTACCAAAACCTGTATTTAATTCCGGCACTTTTCTGAAAAAATCTATATATTCGTCTGCTTTTACGTCTACATTTTTAACTATACCCGCTAAATCTCCTAAATTTTTTTTTATTATATCAATTTCACTAAGTAATGATTCGTTCCATTCTTTTAAAGTTGTATATTTACTATTAATTATTTCATATTTGACATCCGATAGTGGCGGTTGATTATAACCCAGATTTTTTTGTTTTTCAATACTAGTTTCAAAACGTTCTAACATATTTGAATAATCTGTAATTAAACCATTTAAATTAGTATTTATAGTGTCAGCATCACTAGATATATCTGAATAAATATCAGTCAAATTATCTAAACTATTATTTATTTGGTAAATTTTCGCATAAAATGGTTGGTATTCCGGCGGTATTCCTGACATTTTATATATTTATAATAACAGTATAAAAAAATATATCCGTCTTCATCGCCGCCAATCTACTTGATAAAGTGGTGCTTCATGTATTTTTGAAGATTGAAGTAAGTTAGTTGGTCTCCCTCGCTTAATCTAAGAAGCTTTATAAGCCTTTCGTCGGGGTTGATTATGCGACCATTGTGTCCATCTTGAAGACCATGGGCCTGGATGTAAGCGTTGATTTCCTTGCTCACCTCAGTACGAGGCATTTCAGTGCCAATAGACTTGCCTAAGAACTCAGCAAGTTCGTTACTGATAAGGGTTGGCTTAACGAAACCGGATGGTCCTCCAGAACGTGGTGGTCTTTCATAACGTGGTGGCGGTGGTGGCGGTGTGTAACCATCAAGGTCTCCACATGCCCTAATATATTCGTGTTCATCATCAGTTAAAAAATCAGGTCTGTAGTTATAGAGAAAAATGTTATCAAAATACATTTTTTCTTCAAATGACACGCTATTATCCTTACAATATTTCAACAAATCATCTTTACTTTTCAACATATATTTATCTTTACGTAAATTAAATAAAAAAAAACCATTTACAATTAAATCTACAATGTGTTCAGCTTGTGGCCTACCGAATATATACATAGCCTGATATTGAACAAATTCAGATATAGCATTTCTCGTTGACATCTCTTCCTCAACAATGATAGGGTTTAAATGTTCAACATCATCAATAGCCCAGGTTGTAGATCTGACTTTCATAATATCCTTGTTATATAATATATATTATACTATATCTTTATATTGATTTTATAAATAAATATTTTTTTTACCATATATCGTAACAATAATTATGAAATTATATTATAAAAACACAGCATAATTCTATATTTCCAATAATTGTTTTAAAGCATTATAATTGGGGGTTTCATTATATTTCAGACTATAGCAATAGTTTAAATATCGATACATTTTAGAATCCAAATTTTTACATATAGGTTCGAGTTCTCCCCATGATTTCAAATCACGACGAATTTTATTTTTATAATTGAGAACATGGGTATCATCATATTGTTCGTTTTTGTCAATACCGAGAACATTATCCCAAGGAAGTTCTCGATATAACAAAAACATAAACATATATCCAATCGAAATAAGGTCGTCACGTCTAGATGGTATGCTACCACAATGAATATTATAACTAATATATTTTGGTGTTCCAATAATCGATTGTTGAGAACAAGTATCTACGATATGTTCGCAGTTTTCATCTATATAGAAAGTAGAGAATCCAAAATCAATAATAAAAAGTTCTCCATTTTTCAACATAAAATTATGCGGTTTAATATCACGATGGAGAACATAATGTTTATGAATACTTTCAATAATATCAATACTTTTAAAAATAGTTAAATATGTCTTCTCGATTGGTAAAGGTTCTCTTTTTATACAATCATATAGAGAACGTTCAAATAAAGTCATGGTCATACAAGTATATTCTTTATAAATACCATACCAAAAAACAATAGGTATAGTACGACAACCATGGTCATATAAATATTTCATTATAGTGGTTTCGTGTTTTAATATTTTTGCGTTGGTTCTCGAATATTCCAATTTAATTGCGATAGGTTCGTTTGTTTTATTATATATTCCTTTATGAACAATGCCGAATTTACCTTCACCTATTTTTTCATAAATAGAATATTTATTTACGATAACCCCTCCTTCTAAAGAGGACATATATGAATATATTTATAAACTTTTATTTTGTTTGTAATTATATAATGAATATAAGTTTCCAAAGTCTAGATGGAGTATTACAATACTTTGGACGTTATTACGTTTATATACTTACCACTTTACAAGTAATTTATGTTATAACATTTTTTGGTTTAGTCTATATAAATCCAATGTATTTGACTACGTTCAATATTTTGATACAATCATTTGTTTGTATATTTTTATTGATTCGATTTCATCCATATCGAGAACATGAACTTAGAAAATACGATTCAAAAATAATATTTAGTAGTGCGTTATTTTTATTGATAAATTTGGGATTTGTAGAAATCTTTCGAAATATAGTCAAGATTGATTATATTAGTCGTATAATCAAATAATATTTTATACAATTATAAAAAGTATAAAATATTATCACGTAATATATACAAAATGGAGAACAATAATCAAGAAAAAATCGACGTACATGAAATATTCGAGAACGCATTGAAAGACCCTGAATTGTTCTCAACATTAGATATCGAACAATTATTGGATTCAATTGAGAACGATAAAAATGATTATTTAGAGAACAAAACGATGAACTTAGTAACAGAAGATATATTCAAATTGATAATAAATTTGAAATTACAATCGAAAGATGTCGAAGAAATTTGTCAAAAATTAATAGGATATCGTTATGTAGATGAAGTACATGAATTACATAAAGGAAAACATATACGATGGATTCGACATACAAATTCAAAAACACCCAATAATACAAAAAATTGTTTGACGAATGGAGGAATCGTCATGGATATAAAATTTCTAGATAATGGAACACATGTATTATGTATGAATAATATGCGTAGATTTATACAATATAAGTTTGATGAATGTTATACATTCCAAAAATTATCAACAGAGGAACAATTAATATTAATGGCATACGAACATATGGAGAAAAAATGATGATAAAAATTTTATAAAAAATTTTTCTTTCGGGTGAATTTACCGATATTCAGTTTGATTTTTTTGGTACGTATTTTACGTTTAGTTAAATAAAAGAAATCTTTGATATGATACATGATTTTTTGTGCTACATAAATATCATAATTACGATTCAGTTTTTTTTCAATAGCATTATGATTGTTTAGATTGATAAGTTTTATAAATTCGGTTATATTAATACCCAAATTAGATTTAATTATCCGTTGTATAATTTCATCGAAAGATAAATTATGTTGATATAATCGAGGTTGTATGTAATAAACACGTTCATTTTTCATATTAGGAAAATAAGAATTATCTATAAAACATATTTGTGTAGATTTTGGTAATAATGTACATCTTATAAAGTCACTATGAGTTTTATCATGGGTAGTTCTCGATAATTCGACGGGAATATCATTTATTTTAAAAGCCAGAATCAATCTATCAAATAAAGGAGTATTTTCAGGAATATTCAATTTATAATTAAAATAATTACAAATCAGTTCAGTCCATAATTGAGAACATTGATTATTTGTATAAATATAAATATGAGAACATTCATCTGATAATTTTTTTTGATATAAGTATTCTAATATAGGGATAATTCCATATCTTACAAATTCTGGATATAAATCTAATAATTTATTAAAAAAGTACTGATTCAAATCAATATTAATGGTAATCAAAATATTCCATAATATTTCTAAATCCATAAACGAACCAAGTGTTTCATCTAAATCAAACGCAATTACCTTAGGTACTTTTTTTATTTTCGGCTTTGAATAACTTTTACCCTTGTATATTTTGGCATATTTATCATTTTCAATCATAGTGTTTTATTAGACTGAAATAATTTTGTGACTGCGATATATATATTATATATAATATTTATAAAAATATTATATAAAAAATCGATATTATACACCGGTAGAACCGAAACCACCATCTCCACGTTCAGTAGTAGTAAGTTCATTTTCCTCGACTATCATTACAAAAATAGGACATAATGTCGGATGACAAATTTGTAATAATCTAGTATGTTTTTCAACTACATATTCGGTTTCAGTAGATGTATTCGATTTAAGCCAACGAAAAGCACCGATTAACGAACCACGATATCCAGCGTCAATAATACCAGTATGATTTGCTAACATTAAAGGTGTTTTTGAAATACTAGAACGAGGATGTATATTAAAAGCACAATTGCTGACCATTGATATATTAGAATCAAAATATAACATCTCTGCTTTTACTCCCATATCGATAAATTTGGAATCGATTTCTTTTGTAAAAACGGTTTTCTCTGGAACTAATAAATCGAAACCAGAATCTACAAAACGGTTATTATTTAATGTTGCGTTATGGCTATTAATTTTACTGATGTATTCGGTTTTTAGATTTTCGTCTTTTATAGCTAATTTTAATATAGCGTAATTACGAATAGGTTGTTTTTTTGGTGTAAGCATATTTTTAACGTATTCATATGATAAGAAATTCATATCTATTATCATAATATCACGATTTGTATTTATATAATTTTTGGTATAGATTATTTGTTCATGGCTTTGAACTCTTGCCAAGAAATCTTTTTACCTTCAATTGGAACCACTTTCATACTCTCATATTCTTTATCAATATTATCCGCGCGTTTAACCGCACTATCAATATATAATTCTTTTAATATTTTTCCGACAAGAACAGAACCTTCGTGTTGGCCAACTTTCCCATCTTCAATCATTTTTAAAACAGTTAATAATTTAGTCATAATAGTCAAGTCCAATTCATCTTTCACAACTTTATGGAATATGTCGGTATAATTATTAAATAAAAATTGGCATTCACACTGACATAGATTCATAAATTCATCTGGTTTCGAATTTTTTAATTCAGTATGTTTGGTTTTCAAATTTTCGATTTTGCGAATATCATTACGGATTGAAACACTATGTTTTAATTTACGAATATTCTCTGTATTATCTTCACAATCCATTTCATCCACTAATCTTTTTAAATTTAGTCGTTCATTATTATTAATAGTATTATTCATAACAAGAAAAAGTCTATATGAATAATAACGTTTTTATTTGTTTATGTATGTTTTAGTGGATATTATAAAATAGGATAAACATAATTGTTTAGCAAATTTTATCTTATAAATATGTATAAATAAGATGAAATACAATAAATCTCTTTTATTATTTGCCGTTATTATTTTTCTAGTTATCGCAATTTCTGTATTTATAGGTTCTAAATCAGTTATGCCATACTCACGAGATACATTATTTTCAATCCAATATCCATATGAAGGATTCCAAGGTATCAAACCATTAGAATATACTACCAACAATGAACATAAATCTATAGATTCATACTCATCATTCTTGATTAATAACCAATCAGTAGAATGTAAAAAAGTATGTGGTTTTGATGGATTATACTGTAAACCATATGTTGCTGGTAATAAACTAGACGTTTTTTCAGATGCTGAAGGAAAAAAAGACTGTAAAGGAGTTGGACTTACAAATTCATTAGGAAACTTATGTTTAAATGATGTACAAAAAAATCTATTATCAACACGCGGTGGAAATTCAACCGGAAAAGATTTCGAAATTGGTAAATAAACACGGTTTTATATTTTATCTTTTATGTTTTATGTTTTTTCGTAATTCTTTGGGTACATTATCGACGACCATAGTATCATATACTTTATAACATATTTTACAGTAATGTATCATTTTGGTACATTCAACATCAACATCGATGAAATCAGTAACTACATAATGATTACATTTATTATCAATGTAACTATTAATAGACTCTAATATGGTATTATATTCATCATTTCGTTCATTTTCAGGGATATTTTCTAATACATGCTTTGCTCTACACATCATTTGAATGGATTCGTCAATCGAACAAGATGATTCAGACATAAAAAAAGATTTGATTATAATTTACAGGTTATATAAAATACTCTAATACTATTTATATTTATTTTTATTTATATTATACGTACATTGCTAATACACTTTGATTTTGGTTCTCTTCGTTCTTGATAAATATATCTACTTCTTTTTTGGTAACTGTGATTGGGAATGTAACTTTGATATCAATGTCCTTACCGAATATTTTAGTATCTGGTTTGACTAATCTGAATAAATTGAGTTTGGTATAAATAATTTCTAAACAGCGCTTTAAATTACGTACTCCATCTTCATTCTTGGTCAATGCTGTATTTGATACAATATATTGAATAGTTTCATCTGGAATAATAACATCTTCTGCTTTGAAATTAACTTGTTCGCGAATCTTTGGTAACAAATAATCTCTGGCGATTGTTATTTTCTCTTTGGCATCATAACCTTTCGTTTGAATACGATACATACGGTCTTTCAAAATAGGATTCACTTTGGATTCATCATTATAACTGAAAATAAACAAACATTTACTCAAATCGAAATCGATTTCGGAGAAATATTTATCATGGAATTGACTATTTTGAGAAGTATCGGTCAAATGAGTTAAGATACCTACTATTTCTTCACCACGAGGAGTATCACTAATTTTATCTAATTCATCGAAATAAATGACTGGATTCATACACTTACTTTCAATTATGATTTGAACGATTTTACCCCAAGTACTACCTTCATAAGTATATGAATGGCCTTCTAAGAAACTACTATCGCCTGCACCACCTAATGCGATGAAAGCGAATTCACGTCCAAGAATCTTACTAATACCTTCTTTTACTAATGTAGTTTTACCAGTACCCATAGGACCTTTGATTGCGATAGCAGTACCCATAGCAGATGGATTTGAAATCCATTGGCCCATCATTTGCATAATTTGGAGTTTAGCATCATTCAATCCAAAAGCGCATTTATCAAGAGTATTTTTAGCATTTTCCATAAAATCATTACAAACGTCCAACCCGTCTTCCATTTTAACAGATAGACTTTTGTATACACCGAATGGAATACGCATAAATGTATCAACCCAATTCTTGATTTTATAATACTCATGGTCACTTGGGTCGATTGAACGTAAGATATTCAGCTTTTGTAGTGCGATTGCCTTGAATTTGGATGGCATTTTAGAATCCAATAGAGATAATCTATAAGGTTTTTCGATATTGATATGACTATTGATTTCCTTCAAGTCTTTCATTACACGTAATTGTTCCTTATTAGAAAGTTTCTTTTTGAAATAATCAATTTCATTCGTCTTCTTCTTATCACTATGAATTAGTTTATGATAAGTTTTTGCGTTTTTAGTACGTGCTTTTTTGACTAATTTCTTAATAGAAACATCACATTCTTCAATTGCTTTACGTAGAATTTTACTCTTAGGCTTTTTGTTAAGTTGCTCAGTCAAATTCTTCTTGGTTTCGACCAATTCCAAATATTCTTGTTCAACGTCAGTCAAATCTGTTTCATCTGGTTTTTTATCATCATCCTTCTTGATAGATTTAGAACCCTTGTCATATTTTTTACTTTTCTTTGATTTCTTTTTACTATCATTAGTCTTGTCTTTTTTCTTATCTGGAATTTCTAATCTTTGATATGTTTCTTTCATAAAAGCTTGTTCGTCATCACTATTACATTCAACATCTTCATCATCTTCAATATATTCTTCTGTATTTTCTGGGTCATCGCCAAGTAATATAATACTATACATACCATTTTCAGCATCATCTTCTTCCTCTTCCTCTTCCTGATATTCTTCTTCATCATCTGCTTCTTCATCATTGTCATCCTGATATTTTTTAGATTGTTTTTTTTTGTTATTTTTATGTTTTTTTGATGATGATTTTTTGTTATCAGATTTAGACTTAGGTTTCTTAGATTCTTTTAGTTCGTTACCGACTGCTGTCATCATTGTATTTTCGACTTTCTTTTGCATATATTTCGATGGAAATAATTTGCCAAGTAATTTCTGTAATTCATGACGGTCAACTACATCATCTTCGTCTTCCTCGTCTTCGTCTTCATCGTCCTCGTCATCGTCTTCTTCATCATCTTCATCGTCGTCCTCGTCTTCGGTTTCTTCAATATCTTCTTCATCGTCTTCATCTTCAGATTCTTCTACAATACGTCTTTTGTTTTTATTTTTTTTAGATTTAGGTGGTTTGTAAGATGATTCACTTGATTCAGAAACAGTTTCGTATTCAGATTCTTCCTCGATTATGGAATCGTCATCTGAATCAGAATCTCGGTTTCTTTTCAAGTTAGTCTTTTTGTTTTTGGCGTGTTTATCTTTCTTGGTAAGAGTTTCGAATTTCTTGACTGGCATTTTTGATAAGAGTATTGATAAAAGTAAATAAGATGACGAAATAGAACAACAAATAGAGTATTTTAAATAACGTAAATGGTAAATATTATCAATTAATATTGAATGATTTTTTTCGTCAATTTTTTATAAAAAATACGTAATTTTTCAATAAAAAATATAAAAAAATATTATAAAAAATTGAATATAATAAATATAAAAAATATAAACATAATATTATATAGGTATTAGAATGTCATCAACATCCTCAAAAATGAATGAACACAAAAGTCCATCCAGAATTATTGGTGTTCAATTCAGTATGTTATCGCCCGATGAAATTCGACGCAATTCTGTAGTTGAAGTTACATCACGTGATACATACATTAACAATAAACCAGTTGTAGGTGGTTTGTTTGACCCTCGTATGGGTGTATTAGAACCCGGATTAATTTGTCCGACAGATGGTTTTACATACATCGATACGCCTGGGTATTTTGGGCATATTGAAATGGCGCGACCTGTGTTCTTCATTCAACATATTAAAGAAATCATGAAAATAACTAAATGTGTTTGTTTTAAGTGTAGTAAATTACTTATCAACAAGAATCAACATAAACATATTTTGGATATGGCTGCTGAAGACAGATGGAGTTATGTATCAGCAACATCTGCCAAAGTAAAGCGTTGTGGCGAATCAACTGAAGATGGATGTGGATGTAAGCAACCTGATAAAATAAAATTGGAAGGAATGGCATCCATTTTCGCTGTTTGGGAAAATATTGAAACTGAAGGTGATGAAAATAAAAAAATAAATATGCGTCTTACACCAGAAATTATTTTGAAAATTTTCAAACGTATCTCAGATGAAGATATTTCCTTTATGGGATTTAGTTCGCTATGGTCTCGTCCAGAGTGGATGGTATGTCAAGTATTACCAGTTCCACCACCAGCGGTAAGACCATCTGTAAAACACGACGCACAACAACGTAGTGAAGACGATTTGACCCATATTTATAGTAATATTATAAAAACAAATCGCGATTTGGCAGAAAAGATTGCGAATAATGCGTCACCAAATGTAATTGAAGGGTTATCAACAGTCTTACAGTATTTCGTTGCTATGATTGTGAATAATAAGGTGAAAGGTGCTGTTCCTATGGCTCAGCGTTCCGGACGTCCTCTTCAATGTATTATGGGGCGTTTGAATAGTAAAAATGGACGTATTCGTGGTAACCTAATGGGAAAACGTGTGGATTATAGTGCTCGTTCAGTTATTACTGGTGAGCCAAATTTATCATGTCGTCAATTAGGTGTGCCAAAAAAGATAGCAATGAATTTAACGAAACCGGTTAAGGTGAATGACCGTAATCGCGATTTCTTAATGAAATTGATTCAAAATGGACCTGAAGTATATCCTGGAGCGAAAATTCTAGAACGAAAAAATGGCGAAAATATATCACTTCGATATGTAGACCGTAATTCAATTCGTTTAGAAAATGGTGATACGGTTCATCGTCATATGATGGATGGAGATGCTGTTTTATTTAATAGACAACCATCTCTCCATAGAATGTCGATGATGTGTCATATCGTAAAGGTGATGAAAAAAGGTGACACATTTAGAATGAACGTCGCGGACACTAAACCGTACAATGCGGATCGACCAACATCACTGCATAATAGCAGTAATGATTCATTATAATCATCAAGGTCCGCAACAGGGAGCGTGAAAAGCGTGTTACTCCCTAGTGAATAATTCAATAGATTCTTGGAATAAATATTTAACAAAAAGTATTTAAAATAATTTCTTTATATAAATTAAATGGTGGGAGATACTAAACCTTTAGATGAAAAATGTTGTTCAAGATGTGGAGAGAAAAAAGAAGTTGATAAATTTATTAAAAACCGTAACATATGCAAAATATGTAGCAATAAAAGGAAAAAAGAAAATAGGGATAAGGCTATTGAAAATATAGTGACAGAAGCAAACCAAAAATGTAATGCTTGTAATGAAACGAAAAATATTACTTTGTTTGTAAAAAAACGCAAAGTATGCTGTGACTGTGATAATAAAAGGCGTCGTCTAAGATATCAAACCGATGAAAATCATAGATTGAATGCCATACAGCAAGCAAGCGAGTTCAAGCACAAAAAAGTGATTGAACGACGACAATTGAAACTACAAGAAATTGGTGAAAATAACAAGAAATGCAGCGTTTGTTTTACTATAAAACCAAAAGACAGATTTCGACATAACAGATTAAGATGTAAAGATTGTGAAAGAGATGAACCTATACAAAAATTCATACGAAACGTTCGTTCAAGGATATATATTGCCTTGAATCAAACTAAAGAAAATCATACAAATGAATATCTTGGTATATCCAATATTGAATATATAAAATGGATATGTCATTATAACGACAAATACACTCTTGAAAATCGTGGAAAAGAATGGCATATAGACCATGTAATTCCATTGTCGAAATTCAATCTAGAAAACAAATCCGAACAATTAATAGCATTTAACTGGAGAAACACAATGCCTTTATCCCCAAAAGAAAATTTATCAAAAAACTGTAAAATAATAAAAACACAAATTGAACAACATTATAAAAAATTAGTAGACTACCATAAAGAAAAAAATATAGAAATGCCCCAAGAATTTATTGATTTATTTGCGAAACACCTTGTTGACGGGAACCCCTTAAAGCCTTCACTACCACTCACTACAGGAAACGTCTGTGAGGATCTCGGTTAATAGCCGACAGCCGATGGTAATAAAGTGATGGATGATTACGAAAGTATGAAATAGGCAATCCGCAGTGCTACTGTCTAAGTCCGTTATGGTAGGATATGACAGGCACTCAGAGACTGCTGAGGTGTTGATGAACAATGACGGACTAGCCATCCTGAGTTCGTTTAAGGTACAGTCCTTCCTCTTTGGAAACATAGAGGGTTGTAGTATATTTAGCCTGGGAAAAATAAATTAATAAAAACATAAAAACACCAGAGCATATATGCTGCGAAGTTTGATGGCGACGAAATGAATTTACATATGCCGCAGAACATTTTAGCAGAAACAGAATTAAGACATTTGGCAGCGATTCCATACCAAATGATAAGTCCAGCAGGAAACGCACCTATAGTAGGTATTTATCAAGATTCATTATTAGGTTCTTACCGATTCACAAGACCAAATATCTCTTTTACACCAAGAGAGGCAATGAATTTATTGATGATGTATAATAATGTAAATACAGAAGCATTACGCGAAAAAGGAAATAAAATATCCAGTTTTGACGTATTATCCCAAATAATGTCACCATTGACATTAAAATACAATAATAAATTAATTGAAGAAGGTGAAGATTCAAAAACATCGAATAATGTCTTAGAAATAAGAAACGGAAAATATATTCGAGGACAAATCGAAAAGTCAATATTAGCATCAACCACAAAAGGAATTATACATCGTGTATTCAATGATTTTGGACCAATGCAAGCATCTAGTTTCATCGATGATTTACAAAACATTGTAACAGAATACATGAAGTCCAGTTCATTTAGTGTAGGTATTAGTGATTTGATAGCCGATAAAAAAACACAAGATAAAATTATCCAAGTAATTACCGCACAAAAACAAGAAGTACAATCATTAATCGAGAAAGTTCATTTGGGA
>Ga0214917_10001062_pt1 | contig 35863 bp, 38 predicted proteins | sample LL_1208_BB_MetaG_FD_177983 | JGI IMG/M metagenome (GOLD analysis project Ga0214917, IMG submission 177983) | Freshwater microbial communities from Lake Lanier, Atlanta, Georgia, United States - LL_1208_BB | ecosystem: Environmental > Aquatic > Freshwater > Lake | place: USA: Georgia | collected... | reverse complement strand
TAAAATTTAACGATCTAGGATCACAATGGGCAGAGATCAGAGAAGAAGCACTGATTGCTATCGATGAACTTGGAACCAGAGGCGACTACATTGGAGGAAAGGCGATTTCGGATTTTGAAGCCAAATTCGCTGCTTATACTGGATCTGCGTTTGGGGTTGGCATATCCAATGGAACTGACGCCCTAAAAATTGCATTTCAAATTTTCGATTTATCGGGTCAGGATCTCGTAATTATGCCGGCTAATACTTTCATAGCAAATTATCTGGCTTTAAAAAATTTGCCAGTTTCGGGTCGGGCTACCCCTGAAGTTTATCTTGTAGACCACGACGAACACTTTACAATTTCAACCACGGATTTGGAAAATTTTTTATCTAGGAAGAGAAATAATTATAGACAGGTTGTTGTGGTTGCAGTTCATTTATATGGTCACCCTTGTGATTTACAAACTCTAAAGGATCTAAAACATAAATACGACTTTATTCTGCTTGAAGACTGCTCCCAATCCCACGGCACCAAAAGTAAAGAATTCAATCCAGGGGACTTGGGAGAAATCTCAGTTTATTCTTTATATCCAGGTAAAAATTTGGGAGCTTTGGGAGATGCCGGAATTCTAACAACCAACGACCCTGAAATTTATCGAAGAGCCAAAATTCTTAGAAACTATGGATCACCCGTCAAATACCACTATGACGAAATGGGCAACAATCATCGATTGGACACCCTACAGGCAATCGTTTTGAGTTTAAAATTGGACAGACTGGACCAATGGAATTTGGCAAAACAGAAAGTTGCGGAAAGATATTCTAGAGAAATAAACAATTTAGGAATTTCTTTACCTATAAATGCACCATGGTGTGAATTTCATTCGTACCACATCTATTGCGTTAAAGTTTTAGGTAACAGAGAAAATTTCATGCAGCACCTATCTGACCATGGAGTTCCCACGATCATCCATTATCCAATCCCCATCCATAAAACTAACATCTTTGGGGGACCGTATGAACTAGATTTTGTCTTTAATTCCGAACTGACGGATTTATATGCCGACAGAATAGTTTCATTACCGATGCATCCCTTCTTAAAAGAAGAAGAGGTCACTCTGATAATTAACACAATAAATTCTTGGCAGCCAGTATGAAAATAGGAGTTATTTTTTGTATTTACAACTGTGAAGATTATGTCGATCGTTGTTTAACACCTTGGTTTGAATTGAAAGATGATCACAATTTTATCTTCACCGTAACGAGCGGAAGGTTTAAAGATTATGAATTATTGGGCATACCAAATAGAAATCAATTCACCCTCAAGAAGCTAGTGGAATGGGATTTCGATTTTATGTCCATCACTGGCGGGAATAAACTATTAGATGAAGATTCGAGCAGAAATAGATGTTTAGATTTTTTAAAACCCCATGAGTGTGATTTAATTTGGCTTGTTGACGGTGACGAGTTTTACACAAAGGATCAGATTAGAAATACGATCCATTTTATAGAATCTACCCCCGAAATTGAATCTTTTTCTTTGTATCTTAAAAACTACACAATAAGATATCCTTTATTTACCGGAACATGGGATAGGCCAACAATTTTTAGAAACAGAAAATGGGGAGGAATTGGGAGATTTTATTTTGATGCTTATTTTGTTTATTCTGATGATAAAGAGGGTGTAAAAAATGTATTCGATTCGGAAATAAAACCTATTCCTAGAAAAATATGTTTCCTAGAACATAACTCCTGGCTTCCTACTCAAGCCACAAAAGATAAAATAAAATATCAAAACTTAAGGTATTCTGGGATCAATCACGATATACCAGAAGGTTGTAGATGCTCTTTTGAATGGGGAGAAGAAGGTTTCAAATTCAGCCCCTCTTTTTGGGAGTGTAGAAAATTACAAATACCAATCCTGTGTGAGTTTCCATCTAAGATAATCGATCCAAGTTTTCAGGTGAATTTCGAAAGATCTCATAAAAAAATTACAGTTTCCTCGGATGAAAGGTTTCAAAATTTGAGCATCCAAATTTTCGAGCTATCAAACGAAAATCCTCTGGGTGGTTTTGAAATTGTAGAATTGAACCCTGGTGTTAATTTTTGGTTCATCCCCGGGGACAATAGAGATTATGAAGCAGAATCAAATTTTTATGGAATGAAGGTTAAGATTTTTCAAAATTCTGCCCTTATTCACGAAGTAAATTTACACACAAAAATCTAAGAAATGAAAAAACCCGTTTTTCTAACAAAGACACCATCTATCGGAGATTTTTTGAGTGCCACCCCAACTATAAAAAAACTGGCGGATATTTACAAGACACAAATCATCGTGGTTTCTGAAACCCCAGATCTTCTGAAAAATAATCCTTATGTAGAGCAAAGTTTACACGTCAAGGATGTCAATATGAATTCCTTAAGGGAAACCTACGATGTGCACGAATCTTTCATGTTGCTTGGAAAAAGAGATGGAAGAGGGATTGAATTCAAACATGCCATGTGTGACATTAGACAGTTCCACGCCAAGGATCTCGGATTCATGCTTACCCCGGATGAAATGACCTGTGAATACTGGGCAGATCCTGAATTTGAATTTATTGATTCTCTGAATTTGCCAGAGAAATATGTTGTAATCCACCCGGCACAAACCTGGGAATCTAGAACATGGAAAAGAGAAAACTGGCAGAGTCTAGTTTATGAATTGGAAAAATCCGGAATTTTTGTGGTTTCTTTAGGAAAAAATGCAGGAGAATATTCTGACCATTTACACCAGGAAAAACCGGCATGGGAATTAGAAATTAACCACGGGTTGGATTTAACCAACAAAACATCTTTGGATCAAACATGGCACATTTTATCCAAAGCAACCTGTGTTGTGACCATGGATTCTGGGATCTTGCATTTAGCAGGTACGACAGATACACACATCGTTCAATTGGGTAGTTCTATTCATCCTACCTATAGGGCTCCTTGGAGAAACGGGACACAAAAGTACAAGTACTCTTATGTGTTGGGCGGATGTGGATTACACTGTGCTTCTGATTTGTCTTATTCGCTCAGAGATTGGGGTAATATCCAAGCAGTGACTCTAATTCACACATGTCTAGAAGGGAAACCAAGTTTCGAATGTAATCCTGGATATTCGCAGGTGGCAGAGGAAGTACTGAATGTTTTTCATAATACTGGACAACCGTTGCAAACTTGGAGACCCCCACAAAAACCACAATTCTATCAACAACCAGAAGTTGAAAGGAGTCAAAAAATCACAGTTTCTTTTCGATATGGTCCAAAAGTTTTGATTGAAGGAGAAGATTTAGATCCTAGAAATTTCAGGGTTTGTTTCATAGACCAAGACAAAGATGAAATTGTTCACGAAAGCACAATCAAAATAAATCATTGGACTAGAGCCAGTAGAAAATGGTTTACCAACTGGAAGGTACAAATATGGTCTGGTTTCGATTTACTTCATGAGGAAATTTTGGTGTTGGAAGGCAAGAAAATTTTCATATCACTTGGTAATACCTCTTTAGGTGACACGATAGCATGGAGTCCATATTGTAGAGAATTTGCAAAAAAACATAACTGTGAAGTCATTTTGGAGTCTCACCATCATCAAATATTGTCCACTTATCTGACCGAGATTGAAGAAATAGTTCCCTATAACGTTTACAACCCAGAGGATGAGATTTTCTACGCCTCTTATGATTTGGGTTATGGTGTTTTTGATTGGAAAACCCACAAGGAGGAAATGGCAATCATAAACCAAAATTTTCAAAAAAGAAAAGGTTTTATTTATTCTGAAAAATTATCGGTTTGGGATGAATTCAGAAATCCAAGAAATCCCCACAGAATACCATTGGCCGCCATAGGATCTGACATTCTGGGTTTGGAATTTAGGGAAATCAGACCTAAATTTCCAAATCCAAAGCCCGAAGAAAGACCAATTGAAAAGAAATATGTTTGTATCTCCGAATTTGCATCAGACTCGACAGGTTTAAAAGTTTGGCAAAACCAGATAGGTTGGCAAAAATTGGTTGATTTTTTGAAGTCCGAAGGCTTTGAAGTTGTGTCTATATCGGCTGAAAAAACCAATTTGAAAAATGTCATCAAGAGAAATGGAAAATTAGATCTTCAAGACAGAGCATGGTATCTCCACCACTGTGATTTTTTCGTAGGCGTGTCCTCGGGTCTGAGCTGGCTCGCGTGGGCGTGCGGAAAAAAAGTTGTGATGATTTCGGGTGCTACTTTACCATCCAACGAATTTCAAGAAGACAACATCCGAATAATCAATACCGAGGTTTGTCACGGATGTTGGAATTCCGAAGAACACTCTCACAAATTTGCCTGTTTTCATGGAACTTTTTGTCCAGAAAATAAAAATTTCGAGTGTACCAGAAAAATATCTCCCTCCTCTGTGATAGATAGAATTAAACAAGAAAATTTAGTATGATCAAGATTGATTTACAAAAAGAAAAAAACCTTGAATCAGCTTTGAAAAAGTTGAAATTCAAATTCGAAAAAATTGGAATTAAAAAAGAACTTCTTAGTCGAAAAGAATTTATCAAACCTTCAGTTGAAAGAAGATCAGAGATAAAGAAAGCTATTTACAGACAATCCTTGAATAGGAACAAGGATTCATAAAATTTTTAAATTTTCAACCTTGGGATTATATAAAGAAAATATCGAATTCCAATGGATACCCAGATTACTTCCAAATCAGATAAAGAAGAATACATGTTGGGAGTATTAGAAACAACCCTTTCTTTATTGAACACTTCAAACGCTGAAATTTTGAAATTCAACATTCAGCATTTACAGAAAATCCTACCTATTGTAATTGACGAAATTAAAGGTCAATCAACCTTGATGGTGTGAATTTTGGCAGATCTATATCCTTCTGTCTCTTTGGCGAGTCTTAAATTTTCATCGTGATCGTCAAAGAAGGTTAAATCTTTGAAACCCAAATCGATCAGCTTTTTAATTGCCTTGCTTTTCCTCTCTGGTATTGTTCCTTCAAATTCAAATTGAGGATCATTCACCGCAATAACCAATTCTGGATGAATGTCGATTCCATTTTGCAGGAAAAAGTCTCTAACCAACTCGCTAGAAGACCTGGCTGTTAAAATTGCCACTGGTGTTTTTTCACCATAAGCTTTTTTAAGTATCTCGAAAATTTCGTGTATAATCCTTCCTTTCCTTAATAATTCTATGCTATCAAAATCGTCAAAATTTAATAAATGATGTTTTTTAGTTTTGAACTTATTAAATTGTTGTGGTGTTAATTCCTTGATGACTTTAGAGGATCCCTTTTTAATAATCTTAATTTTTGCATCGGTTCTAACTAGGGTATCGTCTAGGTCAAATATTAATAACCTGTCCGTCTCATTAATCCCTTTGATTTTAATCACTTTATTAGATATTTTGAATATCAAATGCTTACCTTAATTAGAATCGCTTTGTTACTTAATTTTTTTTCTTCGATTATTTCGTAAGACAATGTGTTTAATCCATCTTCATCTATTTTTTGGTTTATGAATTCTATACTAGGTGAGTTTCTAAAATCAAAAAATTTTCTTAGATTCTCATTGTATAAATCTTGGGTTATAACTCTTTCGTGGGATAGCGATAAATATCTTCCAATTTTCCTTGCCGGTCTTATTCCTTTTACTATACACCTGAACATAACATCATCATCCTCTGCACCCCATCCCCAGTAATCGTTAGAATATCCATTTATCCTGGTAAAAGAATACTTATCAAAAAGAGTAACCCCGCCGAAATATCCATTGTATGGTAGCTTGAAACCAAACTGTTCAGCCTCCGAAGCTAGATGTGTTGGGATACTAACATAAGAGTAATCGGAAGATATTGGTAGCATATCAACATCATGAAAGCAATAGTATGTTGAATTTTTAGAATGAACAGATCCTATGTTTAGAATCTTTCCCCTATTAAATGGCTTACCGTCCTCCTGCTCAACGATTACAATTTCATAATCTATACCATCCAAAAACCTACATGATTCTATAGCTGGGAGAAACTTATCCAAGTGCTCTTTCCTATTCCTATATGGAACTACTATAGATAATTTTTCATCCATTTCAATTTTACATCACTTTTTTTAAAAAGTTTCTGGAATTATTTTGCTTCTTTAGTGTATAATTAATAAAAATTGAGGGTATGCTATCTTTCAAATCGATTGGTTATTTAGGAAGGTTGGGCAATCAAATGTTTCAGTTTGCTTCCTCTGTTGCTATTGCAAAAAAAACAGGGAATGATATCTTTTTCCCATTGGAAAACTGTACAGCTGTTTATCCAAATGGGCCAATAAACCCTAAAACCAATTCTCCAATCCCAGTAAAATGTGATCTGCTTGATTGTTTTGATATCCCGGTTTCTTTTTTTAAAAGAGCAATTGAAATTAATACTGGGTCCATAATGAAGGAAAAAGTATTTACCTTCGACCCTGACATGTTTAATGTTAAAGACGGAAGTGATCTGCATGGTTTTTTTCAAACCGAGAAATATTTCAAACCAATTGAGCATGATATACACAGGTACTTTTCCTTCAAAAACAAAATCGAAGAATCTTGCAAAGAATATTGGTCTCTAAATATAGAGAAATTTTTAGATGGTAATAAATCAGTTTCGATCCACGTGAGAAGAGGTGATTATACACTTTATCCCGGGCACCATCCAGTTTGCTCTGATGAATACTACAACCAAGCTATATCTAGGTTTGACCCCGAATTTAGGTTTTTAATTTTTTCTGATGACTTAGAATGGTGCAGAAGTAAATTTATTTCAGATCGGTTTTTTATAGTTGATTCTGGGGATCCCTTCAAAGACTTGAAGTTAATTTCAATGTGTGATCACCACATAATTGCAAACAGTTCTTTTAGCTGGTGGGGATCATGGCTAAATCGAAAGGAAAAGAAAAGAACAATTTGTCCTTCCTACTGGTTTGGACCAATGATTAATAAAAATACTAAAGACATTTACTGCGAAGGATGGGAGGTAATTTAACAAATAATTTTTTTAGTATTACTATTAATACTTTCAACCATGAGAACTGGATTGAAAATTGCTTGTTGAGCTGTTTGGAACAAAATTACGATAATTTTGAGGTTATAGTTATTGATGACATCTCTAGCGACAGAACTTTTGAAATATGTAAAGAAGTACAAAGGGGGTTTCCCGATAGATTAATTGCTATACAAAACAAAGAGAAAATCTATTCTCAGGTAAGAAATATCTTGGAATTAACGAGGTTATCTAGACCTGGATCAATTGTTATTTCTGCTGATGGAGATGACAGCTTAAAAAACAATCAGGTTTTAAATAAGCTTAATTCTGTTTACAATAGTGGAGACGTTTGGATGACTTATGGAAGTTATGAGGAATTTCCTTATAGAGACGTTTCTTTTAATTATTATGCTTATCCCGAACCTATAATTTTTGGGAATTTTTTTAGAGAATACAGATGGATGGCTTCGCATTTAAGAACATTCAAGAGAGAGCTTTTTCTAAAAATTAACGAGGATGATTTCAAGTTTACAAATGGGGAATGGTTAGATGTTACTGGAGATCAGGCATTTATGTTACCCATGTTAGAGATGTCTTCAGAAAAAAGTAGATTCATTTCAGATGTATTATACGTTTATAACGTTGCAAATCCAACAAGGGACGGAGCAACCAAAGTCCAAAGACAGGAAGAGGTTGCGAGGTACATTAGATCTAAACAAAAATATACAAGATTAGATTCTTTGTAATATGGACAAGAAATTTTTTATAGCAATACTTTCTCATAAGAAAAGTAATTTCAGAGAGGGACAAAGGAAATATCTTTTAGAAAATAATAGAGAAAGATTTGTAATCTATTATTTTATTGGAGATCCCTCCCTTGAAAATGAATATTTAGTTGAGGAAGAAAAAAATGTTGTTTATCTAAATATTCCAGATAACTACGAATCCCTTCCGCTGAAAACTTATGGGGCAGTTCGATTTGCATTCGAGAACTTTTCAGATCAAATATTTGGTTTACTAAAAACTGATGATGATATTGAACTGGATTTAGATAAAATTCACACATATCTTACTGAGCATAAGGATGTTCCTTATTGTGGAATCACAACTAAAATAACAGATCCTGACAACTTATCCAATTGGCACATGGGAAAGTGTGAATCTGAAATTCTTAACTCCACGCCGTTAAGAGTTCCCTTAGCAGAATATTGCGCTGGCGGTGGGTATTATCTTAATCCATATTCCATGGAAAAGTTAATAGAATCTAAAGACCTATACTCTGGAATGATCTTCGAGGATGCCACTACTGGGTATGTTCTTAACAGCCACGGGATTTATCCAAAATCGGTTGACTTGACACATCACGGATTTAAATGGGAAGGAATTTCCCCGCCGAGAATACCCAGACCGGTCGAAAGTAATATGCAGTATCCTTTAGGATTAAGATGAAAATATCAATTTGCATACCGTGCTACGAAATGCACGGATTAGGAGGGGATTTCCTTTCATTTAGCTTGGATAGAATATTGGAACAAACACACAAAGACTACGAGGTAGTAGTATCAGATCATAGTGAGTCAGATTTGATTGAGAACGTTTGCACGAATTACGAATCATTTGGAATTGATTTAAAATATATAAGGAACAAGAATAATCTAGGCAACTCTTCTGCCAATATAAATAATGCTCTATTGAACTCTAGTGGGGAGATAATTAAAATCTTATTTCAGGACGATTTTCTTTTCCACAAAAGAAGCTTATCGCACATTAATAAAATATTCAGTATAACTAATAATTTTTGGTTAGTTACTGCTTCATGTCATAGTTTAGATGGTAAAAATTTCGAAAGAAATTACTACCCAAGATACACCGATGATATAATGGAGGGTAACAATTTAATTAGCTCTCCCAGTGTTTTAAGTTTTAGAAAATCAGAGGATCAAATTCTTTTTGATGAAAACCTAGTTTGGCTAATGGACTGCGACATATACAAAAGATTGCATATGAAACACGGAGAACCCTTTTATCTAAACGTTATCAACGTGGTGAATAGAACCTGGGAAGGACAATTTAATAATCATATCCCGTGGGGAAGAAAGGCATGGGAAATTCAGTACGGAAGAGAAAAATATAAAGGTACCTCATGAAAAAAATAGAATTACCGCTTATTACTTTAGTTGCTGTCACCTCAGTCAAAGTCCAAGACACCGTTAAATCAATAGAAAAATCTTGTTCTGGAATTGAATTTGGTGACGTTAAACTTCTCACGAGTGATCCTATTGAAAGTGATAAATTTAAGGTTATTCAAATTGAAAGGATTGATTATGAACAGTATAGCAAATTCATAGTTTATGACTTACATAAGCATATTGATACTGATTTTGCTCTGATAGTACAACATGATGGATTTGTAACCGGTCCAGATCAATGGAGAGATGATTTTTTAAATTATGACTATATAGGAGCTCCCTGGCCATTGCCAACAGATAATTTCAGCTATAGGGATGCTTTTGGGAATTTAATAAGGGTCGGTAACGGTGGATTTTCCCTCAGATCCAAAAAGTTATTATGTCTTCCGACCGAATTAGAACTAGAATGGAAAAGATATTTTGGTTTCTTCAATGAAGATGGATTTTTCACATGCCACAATAGGCATTTGTTTGAAAAAGAAGGATGTGTGTTTGCCCCTATAGAGATTGCAAAATATTTTTCACATGAAACTAAAATTCCAGAAATTGAAGGAATAGTTCCGTTCGGGTTTCACAGAAAAGGATTTGAACACAACTAATAAATTTGAAGATCATGATAAAATATACTAAAAATGAATGGGAAAGATTAAAATACAAGTTTCCAGGATCTGAAAAAATTAATGAAAATTTCTCTCAAGCGCATCAAGATATTTTTGTTTTAACAATGCTTAATGGGAAGGAAAATGGATCCTTTTTAGAAATTGGGGCTTTCGATGCTAAATTTATAAGTAATACATTTCTTCTCGAAAGTCTTTTTAATTGGAAGGGAGTTTCTATAGATATAGAAAAAAGTGCTCAAGATAGTTTTATTAAAAACGGGAGATCAAGTGAATTTATCCTACATGATGCTCTTACCTTAGACTATGATCAAATTTTACAGAGCAGATTTCCTGGGGGTAGGGCAGATTATCTAATGATAGATATAGAACCAACGGAAAAATCCCTGGAGTGTTTAAAAATGATTCCTCTTGATAAATTTAGATTTTCTGTGATAACATATGAAACTGATTTTTACGATACAAATACCCCTCTGGAATTAAAGGAATATATTAAAGGGGAATCCAGGAGAATCCTTGAAGAAAATGGATACGAAATGATGGTTGGAAATATATGTAACACCTCGGAAAAATTCCCTTTTGAGGATTGGTATGTTGATCCTACTGTAATAAGTACAGAAATAATTAGAAAATTCCGATCCTCAAGGGAATATAATTTGACTTCAGATCAATATTTTCTAGCTTGAAAAAATGGAAAAGAGAGAAATAAAAAGAATAGTTGGCAAAAACAATGCTACTATATTTGAGATTGGTTGTGCAGACGGAATCGATACCCAAGAGTTCATAAATGAATTCGGTAAAGATTTAATACTTCATTGTTTTGAACCAGACCCTAGAAACTGCAAAGTTTTCTTAGAAGGCGGATACAGACCAATTAACCCAAGCTTCGCGTCTCCAGTAGAAGGTTGTAAAATATTCTTTAATCAGTTAGCAGTTGGAGAGATAGATGGGAGGATAAAAATGTATCAGACAAGTACAATATATTCGTCTTCAATTAAAAAACCAGAAGGTATTCTATTTGAAACCTGGCCTTCTATTGAAATAAAAGACGAGCTTGAAGTTGACTGTGTCTCTTTAGATTACTATGTTGAAAAAAATGAAATAGGATTGATTGATTTTATTTGGGCAGATGTTCAGGGGCAGAAGACTATTTAATTTTAGGAGGAAAGAAAACATTTTTCGATAAGGTTAGATATTTTTATACAGAATACGCAAAGAATGAAAATTCAAAATATTATGAAAATTCGCCACTGAAAGAAGACATAAAAAATCTTTTAGGTGACGATTGGGAAATTATTGGTGACAATGGCAGCGATATTCTATTGGTAAATAAAAAATTGATAAATGATAGTAACTGAGCTTTATAATGGGCAAGGATTAGGAAATCAACTCTGGTGTTATTTTGTAACCCGGTCTATAGCAGAAAATCTAGGATTTGATTTTGGTATCGATTCTAAATTTAGATTTAAAGGTGGAGGATTCATAGACTTAGATTTCGGTAAGGAAGTAAAAGGTGGGTATAGTCCGGAAGGAGGCCCGCCAAATAAACTTCCGGAGGGTGTAGAATTTTACTATAGAGAGATTGTTTCCTTACACCCATCTAGTAAGATAAACATAAGTAGAAAAGACCATAATATGTGTCTCATCCACGATAATACTAAAATAGATGGGTGCATGCAATCTTTGGAATATCTGGATCTAGAAAAAGTTAAGAGTTGGATAAGTATAGATCCCCAAAAAAATATACAAGACTACTCGGACAATAATATCTGTGTAATACATATCCGGGGTGGTGACTTCAAGGGAAGTAGTGCCTTTCTTGATAATGATTATTTTAGGAAAGCAGAGAAAATAATGATTTCTAGAAACCCAAATATGAAGTTTGTAGTCGTAACCGATGATATTCTTTATGCAAGAAGTATTTTTCCAAACTATCCAATAGTTGGCGGATCTTCTACCTCTGAGCCGGATGATAAAAAAGCTTCACATCACATAGGAGGTCCGGTTTGGATGGATTGGACAATATTATACAATGCAAAAAATATCATAATTTCTTCATCCAGCTTTAGTTTTTGGCCTGCAATTTTGAATTTAAATAGTCCATTTGTAATTGCACCTATGTTTTGGGGGGATTATAAAAATAGTGACGGCTATTGGTCTTGCTGGGAAATGATAGTTGACCAATGGTTCTATTTGGATAGGTTTGGTAATTTAAAATCTTCCTCCGATTGTTTATTTAAAAGAGACGAGTATTTAGTAAATAACCCTACTTTGTATGGAATTTAAAAAAGAATTGAAATATGACGTATTCATATTTTATAACGAATTGGACCTTTTAGAGATCCGCCTTAATATTTTGTATGATTATGTTGATTTTTTTATAATAGTGGAGTCTACAAAAACTTTTACTGGTAAAAATAAACCCCTCTTCTATAGGGAAAATGAAGAGAGGTTTAAAAAATTTGAGGATAAAATATTCTACTTTGTAGTCGAAGATTGCCCAGACACTTTTGAGGAAGTTGAACATAGAATTGGCACAGAAAAAAATTCTCTTAAATTGGATATACTTAGAGATTGTTTAGAAACACCTCAAATACCTAAGGAGAATTCACAAGCCCAGTGGCTTAGAGAATTTTATCAAAAGGAGTCGATGAAGATAGCTCTATCTGAAATTGGTGCCAATGATGAAGACATTTGTTATATCTCAGATCTAGATGAAATATGGAACCCAGAGATAGAAATTATACCAGACCCCGAGAGGATAATTAAAATGGAGCAAATAGTTTATTCGATGTATCTTAATCTGAGGAGCAGTGAAAAATGGACAGGAACGTATATCTCAAGGTACTCGAGATTAAAAATTTCTGTACTTAATCATTTAGATAATCCTTCCGTTACTGATAGTATCTTTTTTCCTAACGGAGGGTGGCATTTCACATTTCAAGGAGGTCCGGAAATGATAGTAAACAAAATAGAAAATTACGGACATCAAGAATTGAATAATTCATATATAAAAAATGGGATTTTTGAAAGATATAAAAACGGATCTGATTTACTAAACAGATCCCACAGTTATCATATAGACAATGAAAACTTACCAAAGTATATTCTAGAAAATAGAATTAGATATTCAGAATATTTGAAATAAATATATGTAAAATACATTCGATGATTCTTACAACCAATCTATATGAAAAAAGCTTTAGGTCTTTTTTGGGAGATCTGAACAATGATTTTTTTTCTATCAATAGTGATTACATCACGAGGAAAATAATCTCCATTAATAATTTAGGTGCTGGATCAAAACAAGAATTTGAACTACTACAATATAAAGTAGTAGAAAAATTTCAGGATGTAAATTTTGTTTTCACTCATGAATATGCCGAAAAATGCCGGGATATTTTCAGGGTCGAATTGTCAGATAAAAATCCTTCTTATCTATATTCCATACACAATTACACTTCACTTCTTTTAGGTATTGAATCTGATATAGATATGGTATTAACCCTAGGTGCAGATTGTAAACTTAGCGACAATAATTTAGATCGATTTATAGAAAAATCTATCGAAGAATTAAATAGTAACCCCTCTCTTTTATCAACGACACTTCCTTGGTCTGATAATTTCAAAGAAACTGGAATTCACGAGGAAACTATTTACCCGGTTAATCAAAAATCGCAAAATTTTTATTTATCTAAAGTTATGAGTGACCAGGTGTTTCTTTGCTTGTCAAAAAAAATTTTGAATGTTGTAGATTTTAACATAAATGAAGTTATCCACCCTTATCCTTTTTATGTGCATGGCGGATTTGAGCAACGTATGTGTAATTTTATGATGAAAAATAATTATTACAGAGGGATATTTAAAGGATTCCCCTATTATAACCATAATTCATATTAGAAATGAGTAAAAAATTGAAAATATTTTCTCTCGTTAACAGAGAGGTTAAATACACAAGGTTGCAGATTGAATCTTTCAAAAAACATATGGATATGCCTGGAGTAGAATTTATAATTATAAACGGGTCGATAGATCACAGGGATGAAGTCAATCAAATATGTAGTGATGAAGGTATAAAAACAGAGCAGTACTTTGGTAATACCAGTCTATCTTACTTAGATTATGGATGTAGTCACTATCGGTGGTTTGTGGAGAATATCGTAAGAAAATCTTCAGACCATGCTCTTCTTATTCATCCTGATATGTTTTTTATCGATGCGATAGATCACACCAAATTGTTATCAGATAAAAAGATAATGTTTATACCAAGATATCACGTTGGACTTTTATATATCTGGGAGGGAACTGTATTGATGGACTGCGAATTTTTGAATTCATCTGGTCTAATTGATCATTTTGATATTGTTGGATTTATGAAAGGCCCGCAAGGGCTCTGGTCAGATGCCGGAGGAGCCTCTAGCATATTTCTAGAGAAAATGAACCCTAAAGATTGGGGATTTTTTGAATTTTGGAATTTGCACGACCTGGATGGGGAAGATTTTAAAACAAATCTCAACGGTCATGCTAGTTATAATTTTAACCTATCCGATAGAAAGATGCACCATAACGAAAGTGGATTATCGGGACCTGCTTTAGGTGATCGAACATACATATATGAAAACGTTGATGGAAGCTATGAAGAATATTTCATAAATAATTTTGTCTGGATAAGGGATAATTTTGTCTCTGAATATCCCTTCCCTAGACCCATTCACATAGATATAATTTGTAAAGCAGGCGATCTCAAAAATCCATTCTTAATTCATTTTAAATCGGGGTCAGGATATCAGGTTTTTTTTAATTTGGACTACCAGGATCAAAAGTTGAAAGCTTTAGAACAAGTGATAAGGAGTAAGTTCGAGTCTACCTAAAGGTTTTATTCTATAAAAATGGTATCGATAAATTTCTATTCCACTTTTTAAGAATCCTAAGTATATCTTATTTTAGTTTTGTTGTATAAAATAGGTCACAATTTTTTTATGGAAAGAACTTTGGTTACTGGGATAACGGGTTTGATTGGAAGATATTTCCGGAGAGATTGTAACTTCAAATTTTTTATTATTTTTTTGAAACAAATTAATGTACTAAAATCTTAAATGCATTATGGAATCTAATTTATTCAATTTTTGTTCAGAAAATAAAATTAGATCTATTGCTGTACCCAAAAATTCTAGACCATTTACAGAATTAGAGTTAAGAGAACATCTGAAAGTTGTTGAATTAGAAAAAGAACTACTTCTAACACTTCCAAATGATTTAGAGTCTATTCAATTGATTTGGCTTGAATGCACTTCAGAATTACAAAAAAATTTTTCTCAGGTAATTGAACATGTTCTAAATTTAGGGGTAACATGGATCTGGATACCGAGTCTGAGATTTTCAGACTATTCCGAAATCAACAAAGGATCCAATCCCAAAAGAAAAAATGAGGCTTGTATTTCCTTTCAAGACATGATTCAGATAATGGAGAAAAGTATGTATTCAATTCACTGGTCTACATCAACTTACGAGGAATCGGTAAAAAGTCTTTTATTGAAAAATTACTAAATTCATTTAGGTCATGTCTAAGGTTTTGATTCGGATGCTGACCAAAGCTTTAGGGGACACCCTTGGAGCTTCCCCATATTTTGAGCAGAAAAGGATATTAAGCGGAAACGAAATTTATGTTTCTTGTCAGTTTCACGATTTGTTACAACCAGTTTATCCAAACATTCATTTTCTTCCATTTGGGTTTGGGAAATCACCAATCTTTCAAGAGTTTTACGATCTGGACTTTGAATTCGATAAACCTTTACAACAGGGGTTTTGTGAACAATTAGGACTGGAGTTTTCCGAATCAAGGCCTATAATTCATGTACCAGATTCTTCTAGACCTATTTCAGATAAATTTGTTTGCTTTGGTATCCAGTCAACTTCTCAAAACAAATATTGGAATAATCCAGGAGGATGGGATGAAATTTGCAAGAGATTAAGAAAAGAGAATATACTTTCCATTTGTGTGGATAAGGATTCAATCTTTGGGATCGAAGGAAATTTTAATCACATACCCAAGTCGTCCGAAAACAGGACAGGTTTACCCCTCTCCGAAGTAATTAGGTTTTTAAAACATTCTGAATTTTTTATTGGGTTGAGTAGCGGTCTGTCTTGGCTGGCACATTCAGTTGGAAAACACGTGGTGATGATTTCTGGGACCACTCACGAATGGTGTGAATTTACTGCTGATGTGACACGTATTCAAAATAAGAAAGTGTGTCATGGATGTTTCAACGAGCCTAGCAAAACCCCATTTAATGCGGGGGATTGGTTATGGTGTCCACATCATAAATCTACCCCTAGCCAATTCGAATGTAGCAAATCTATCACCCCCGATATGGTATGGGAAAAAATAAAACCACTTATATGAAAGTAGAAATATCAATAGGAGAGCTTCTGGACAAACTTTCCATCTTATACATCAAAAGAAAGTTCATTTCTGACCCGGAAAAAATTCAAAACGTACAAAAAGAGATTGATGTTCTAGAACCTTTATCCAATAATTTTCTTACTTCATCTGAGATAAGAACAATTTTTGATGAGCTGGAGCACACAAATTTACATTTGTGGAATGTGGAAGATTTGATTCGGGAAAAAGAAAATAGAAAGGAATTTGATCAAGATTTTATTGATTTGGCAAGATCCGTTTACATAACCAACGATCAAAGGGCATCTTTGAAAAAAAAAATTAACTTCATTACAGGATCTAATTTGGTCGAAGAAAAGAGTTATCAGGAATACAAATGAAATTTCAAATTTTATGTTGATATATAAGAAAAAATTCTTTCACGTATGTCAAGGATTCTGAATTTTAATACATTTGCTAAATTATACGAGGCAGAAGGAGATGCCACTGCGCAATCCCCCAAAACCACCTCCCCTCCACCTCAGGGAAAAGAAGAATCAGTTGGATTAGACGAGGAAGCTAAGGGCCTATTGGATTTAATTATGTTCCTAATTTCTTCTTGTTATGGTTCTCTTTTATCTTTGATCCCAGAAAAACCAGGATATCCCGATGCTGTTAGAGACTTCACGTCAGTTATCGCCGCAAATCCAGATCAGAAGGATGAAACAATTAAGAAGATTCTTTCAAATGTTGCCAACGCGATTGATGTCAAGTTTAAGGAGGCGAATTTAGATAAAATGTGGATTGAGGCTGGGGGCTTGGGAGCAGATGCATATGCGGCTTTAGTTGACCAATTCAAGGACGATAAAGAAAAGGCAGATGCTGCTGCTGCTATTCTTAATAAAGCAATAACTGGATTTATTGAGCAGCTCAAATCATCAAAAGAAGAGCACAAGCCCGCCAATGAGACTGAGGAGTATGAATATTATGACGATTTTTTGAGCGAAGGTATTGGTTCAAAAATTGTAAGTTTTTTCACAGGAAAGAAGGGAGATGTTAATAACCTTATCAAACAGGGAATCGTTGTTGATTCTCTTTTGAAGCAAGAGGCCAAAAATGAAAAGTTAAAACCAGACGTTGCTAAACTTCAGACAGAATTAGATTCAATGATGGCTAAATTGGCAAAGCTTTCTAAATCTAGATCTCAAAGGAAGGAAACCGATGATTCTGAGCTTGATAAGATGTCTGAAAGAATGGGACAAATGCCTTTCGAATTGAACAAAAAGAAAGAAGAAATTGCAAAGGCTTCCAAATCTTACTCTGAAGCTGCTTCTTTATTTACAAAGGGACAAATAAAAGCTTCTGATGCTCAACGAAAAACAACCAAAATGAAGGAATCATTCAAAGATGAGGCAAAAAATGCTAAAGGTGATTCAACCTCAGATGGCGGGTCAACCCCCGAAATTAAGTTGGAAAACACCATAACCTATGATAAGGCAAATTCGGGAAAAGTTAATGATGATGTCGCCAAGGTACAGCAGTTGATGTATGATAAATTCAAGGATGATAAAAAGGTAGCAGAAACTGCACTATTCAAAAAATTTGCCTCATTTTTCAAAGACGGCAAACCAGATGGAAAATTTGGACCATCAACCGCTGGTTTGATAAGAGCTCTGAGAGCTGGATTCGAATTGGAAAAAAATTCTAATATTTCTCAAAAGTTCATCGATGAGCTTACAGCGCACCAAATGGTGAAGGAATCCTATGCCGCCAAATATCTCACCCCATTCATGTTGGAGGATTTCGATTATGAAGCATTCAAATCTGCAGCAGGTTCTTCAAGTTCTTCATCTTCCAGTTCGGCAAGCAGATCAAATCCAGAGGCAAGTTCTTCCGGAGCATCCAGCCAAGCATCTTCTGATAGAAAAGGATTAGAACAAAGAATCGTTGATGAGATGGAGAAAAGAAAAACTGAAGGAGATGTTAAATCTCTTAGAGATAAACTAAAAGAAATTGGTTTTAAAGAGATACCAGAGGAGGATTCAAAAAAGAGAGGCGATAAAGCTGTTGGGTTTCTCAACTTATCTAACCAAAAATATTTAATTTTCCCTAGCTTTCAACTTTGGAGAGACTCTACAAGGAAGCCTATCAACCTACCAAAGGATGCTTTTTTATCCGACCCTAAATCAGTGAAAATCAGAGACGAGTCTGGCGTTGAAAGAGATCTAGCAAAAGAACTTTCAAAAGCCTGGCCTCAATATATTTGGGAATATTACAAAAAACTTGATAGTTATCTCAGGAAGGGAACTGGATTAGATAAAACATTTTTCCCTAAATTAATGAATTTGAAAGAAGCTGAAGTTAAGACTTTAAGTAGAATCTATAAAAAAGAGACGGGGAAAGATTTGAAGACTGCATTAACCGAAAAAGGAATGTGGACTGGTGAGCAGACTAGAAAATTTGCTCAGAAATATAATGGAGTTTTGTCAGCTAGTTAGAAGATGCAAACAATCCGCGATTTTGTTTCTTTTCAATTGCTTTTCGAAGATAAATCGGAAGAATCGAGAAAAAAATCTTCTCGTTTGGACCAATATAAATTGGTTGCAGATGGAGTAGGTACGTGTTTCTTGCTCTACACCTATTTTATCTCCTTGGTTTCACAAAAAGTAGATGCCCAGGATTGGAAAGCCCTTGTGAAATCTATTACTTCCAAAGATGATTATGAAAAAAAATGGTCTCAAATAATAGATTTAGGAGAGAAGATACAATCAGCTTTAGAAGGAGAATCTAGAAAAAAAGACAATCCAAATAGACCCTTAGGAAAGAACTGGACAGCATCAGATGCAAGTGGTTTAATAGGGGCTTTAAAAAAATACAAAGTAGCATCAGATATGATTAAGGAGGAGATGAATCCAAAACAAATCGAATCTGCCCTGAAGATGATAGACGAGGTTATGAATTTGATAGAGCCTTACAATCTAAACGAAAGTCGTATAATTCTTCCATATTCTATTTTCGAAGCGGAGAAACGGATGGCCCCAGGGGAGGGTGATATTTTGAAAATGGCAGATACTCTTGCTGCGCAGATAATCAATCTGAGGATCTCCCTCCAACAGCTTTCAGAGACCCTTCCCGAGGTGAAGACATCGGCAGATCAATCAGAATCAAATATTTTGGATCCCCTGGCCAAGAAAATTGAAGATTATATTAAGTCAGACTTCCGTCCTAAAGAAAATCTTCCTGTAACTAAGCAGGTTAAACAGGTTTATGCTTCTAAAGGATGGGAAATAGAAAACCAATTTCAAAAATACATGGTTGATGCCTGGGAGGATCTTCTTTCTATCCAAAAAGAAATCGAGGTAGAGTCAAACAAGATAAAGGATTACAGGAAAAGAGCTTCTAATAAATATGAGGTTAGAAATAAAGCCCAGGAATACATCGACCAAGCAAATCGAATCGTAAGGGAGATAGACGATGAGGTCATGAAACAGATTGAAATGAAATTTCAAAAGGCCGAAGCTGGATCTATGATACACTCCGGACCTATTCAAGGCACTGTTGGAGATTTACAGAGAAGGTATTCTACAACACCAAGTGGGGGGCCTTCCGGAGGTGGAAATTCAGATTCACAGCAACTTCAAAACTATCTTAAAAAGAAATATGGGACGAATTGAAAATTTTTTAAATAAATTTTCGAAAATTCGAAACTTTTTCACCAATACCCCCCTAAAATATTTACAACGTAAATAGGAACTGAAGAAGAATTTATACTATATCTATCTTTAAGTAGCTTAGAGCCCCAATTTTTAAATTCTTATTCTTCTTAAGGGACTGAAGGTCCCGAACTTTAATTCCTAATCTTCTTGAAGGTCCTTAGGTCCCAAACTTTAAATTCTTTTCTTTGTTTAAGGACTGTAGGTCCCAAACTTTAAATCAATTAAAGATTTAAGAAACATCATTGGTCCCAGACTCTATGATGAACAAACGAAAATAATTTAAATAACTATGGCCAAGACCACCAAAGAATTTTCCTTTCTAGATTTAGACAAGGAGCTCTCCAAAATAAGCGGATTTGAAACTGGATCCATTCTAACTGACAATACATTTAGTCAGGTTGATGAATGGATTCCCACCGGCAATTATCTACTCAATGCACAATTATCTGGGACATTGTTCGGGGGTATACCTAACACCAGATCATTGGGACTAATGGGAGATCCTGGATGTTTGAGAAAAACGCAGAAGGTGAGAATATATAGACTAAAAAGCCAAGATGGATCAAAAAAACAGTGATTTTAATTTTTTTTTCTTTAAACTTGGCGCTTTTTGGAAAAAAAGAGAAAAATGCTTAGAATTTGATGAATTCAAAATAAATTTCAAGAATCAGCCACACTATTGTAATTGTGAGAGTGATTTAGATATTTCTAAAATTCAATATTTATATTCCAATTATGTTTCATTATTCAGTTCCAAGGGGTTTCCAGTTTATAAAAAATCAAAATTACATCAGGCTCTAAATCTTTGTAATAATAACAGCAAATTGGAATTTTATTTAGATAGAGGCTTCAATATCGATTCAGCAAGAATGAGGCTGAATTTAAGGCAAAATACGGTTTCTTTAGATTCGTTTGTCAGAAGATTTGGTGAAATCAACGGCAAAGAAAGATATGATAATTATGTAAAAAAATGGAAATCCAGTATTTCGAAACTCGATAAAAAGGAACTTTATAAAAAATGGAAAAATACACCAGAAAATTACATTAATAAGATAAATCCAGATACTGGAAAATCATACACTTATGAGGAGGCTGAATTAAAAATAAAAGATGATCTATCAAAAGGATTTAAAAGGGTATGGTCCGAATATAGAAAGGGGATAAGACCAAAAACTTTTGTTAATACTACTTTAGAATATTATGAATATAGGGGTATGACGTCGGACCAAGCAGTTATGGCTCTTAAAGAAAGGCAAGCTACGTTTACTCTAGAAAAATGTATACATAAATATGGACTAGAATCCGGAACCGAGAGATTCAATAGAAGAAACAAACAGTGGTTGGAAACTTTGGATTCTAAATCTGATGAGGAGAAAAAAACCATAATGTTATCAAAAACCCGAAATTTTTGTAGGTATTCTAAAGAATCTATGGATTTTTTTAATTCCGTTTTAGAAAGGCTGGGAAATTCTATTAGTTCTTCGTATGATATTTTTATGGGAAAAAGAGAGATGGTTCTCTGGAACTATGTTGACAAAAAGCCATATTTCTTTGACTTTTCTATACCCTATTTAAAAATAATAATTGAATATAATGGATCAGTATTCCATCCAGATCCACAAAAACTTACAGAGGAACAATTTATCAATTGGAGGTGTCCTTTTTCGAAACTTACCGGTTCAGAAAAATACAAAAGAGATCAAGAAAAATTAGATTTTGCTAAATCGCTAGGATATGAAATCCTTGTTGTTTGGGATCACGAAGAAAGTGAAAAAAAAATAGAAAAATGCATCAATTTAATAAAACAAAAACAAAATGAAAAAAAACCAAATAATTGAGGAATTAAAAGTATATCGTGAAATTTACAACGATATCAATCTGGATGAATTAACCAATCTGGAGATTGAAACACTATTTCGAAACCACTGTGAAAGGTTTTCAGAAGAAATAGAAATGGGAAGTATATACGAAAACTTCGGAGGTGAAAAAATTTTATCTGATACTCCAGACGGGTGGATGGAAGTCGGCGATCTAGTGAAAAAATCACCTAGAGATATACACAGGGTAACTCTTAACGATGGATCTGAAGCAGAAGTATCGTGTGATCATCTTTTCGAAACAAGCAGGGGGTGGGTAAAAACCATGGACCTTTTAGAATCAGATTTAATTTTAACAAAAAAAGGATTCGTTGGTATTAGAGAGAATATCAAAATTGCAAACGAGGAAGTTTATGATTGGGAGATTCTTCACGACAATCACAGATATTGGGTTGGGAATATGTCTTCACACAACACAGGTAAGAGTTTTTTATGTTTGAATGTGGCTAGAGAAGCTCAAAAGAAAGGATATGATGTTATTTATTGCGACACTGAGGGAGCTATCGATAAAACCACCGCAGACAAGTTTGGTATAGATTCAAGCAGGGTTCGCTACCAGCCGATTAAAACGGTGACTGAATTCCAAACATTCGTATCCAATTTGCTGGAGCTCGTCAAAAAGGCAAGGACAGCAGGAGCCCAACCCAAAATTCTTCTGGTTCTGGATTCTCTGGGCATGCTCAGCACAGACAAAGAACTTCGCGACGCGATCGAGGGCAAGAACGCGGCGGACATGGGCGCGAAGGCGAAAGAACTCCGGAAGCTTTTCCGCGTGATCACTTTGGATCTGACTCAGGCGAAGATCCCTTTGGTTTGCACAAATCACGTGTATGCAGGGGGTGGCTATATCCCAACCAAAGAATCTTCGGGTGGTGATGGACCTATTTTCGCTATGTCGGTTATTTCATTTTTATCCAAAGCCCAACTCAAAGAAGGCAATAGCACGACAAAGACTGGGATCATCGTCACTTCAAATCTAAGAAAAAGCAGGTTCACTATTCCTGAACCAGTGAAGTTTCACATCTCTTTTTTGAACGGAATGAATCCATACGTTGGTCTTCAAGATTTCGTGAGTTGGGAAGCGTGCGGTATCGGAAAGGGAAAATTAGAGGAGATTAAAAATTCCAAGGGCGTAAAGGAAATGGTTTATATCCCAAGTGATTCTCCACAGGCCAGATGGGCGGTTAGACACCTTGGAAAAACGATCACTTCCTCCCAGCTATTCACTGCAGAGGTATTCACCGAAGAAGTACTCAAAGAGTTGGATGAAAATGTAATCAAGAAACACTTTATACTTCCGAGCATGGGATCGGCAGAAGAGCTCACAGCAGCATTACTAGAAGACGGAGATCAGGAAGATGGACAGGAATAAGATCAAATTAAAGTATGTTCTTGGGGTTTGGAAACTGATGGCTAACTACCCAACACAGGAGGATATTATTCACGAGATAAGAACTTATTTGGAAAAGGACGGAAGGCCAGAGGGTGAATTTACCCCACAAACGTTCAAATCTATCTGGGGTTCTAAATGGCTCGAAACAAAGCATCAGGTCGTGCTAGAAAAAATGCTACAGGATGACAGCTTTGAAAATGTTGGAACTGAATTTAAACCACGTTATAAATTAAAACCTTAACACATCAAAACAGATGGATCTTAGTCATTCAGAAAACATTCTTCTACGATACATTCTCACAAATCCAGTGTATCTTGAAACCTGTCGTCCAGAATATTTCAAGAACACTGGATTTCAGGTGATGTTAGATTTAGCCCAAAATTTCTGGAATAAATATAAGGAGGTACCATCCTCTGCCCAACTCCAGGAAGCGGCGAAGCTAGAGGGCAAATCTGAGAAGGTCCAGCCCGGTGAAATTCAGGCGGTGTACAATGTGGATTTAGATTCTTATCAGGTGGATTGGTTGATAGAGACAACCGAGCTATTCATCGAATATAAGAATCTGGTCAACTCTGCGGTGGATGGTGTGAAATACATCCAGTCTACTCCAGTCACCTCTGATAACATAAAAGAAGTTGTCTCGACTTTCAAGAGAATTGTAGTGGAGAGAAATAATGTTGATTTTTCTTTTGATCAAGGATTAGACTTCTTTCACCCAGAAAATCATAAACAATTAAGGGGCTCTACCTTCTCAACTGGATTTCCTTTTATAGATATTGTACTGGGCGGTGGATTTGCAGCCAAATCTCTTTATGTTTTTATGGGAATGCCGAAAGTTGGCAAGTGTGCTGTTGGGCATATCAAAGTTCGGAATAAATGCACAGGAGAGATACATAGAATAAAAATAGAAGATTTTTATGATAGATTATCAAAAAGGAAAGACATCCTGTGAAATTTGTAATAAGGAATATAAATCCATGAAAAGTTTAAACGTTCACATATCTTCTTCACACAAAGAGATGTCCCCCATCGAATATTATTTGAAGTATCTCAACATTAAGTCTGACGGCAAATGTAGATTTTGCGGGGAAATGGCACAATTCAAAGGATTCACAAAGGGATTTCTCAATGTGTGTACAAATATAAAATGTATTAAAAAGTCATTTGCCCCATTTTCTAAAGAATACAAAATGGTTATAGATGGACTATCAGAAAAAGAGTATGAGATATGGAAAATTGAAAATTTTAAAATAAAAAGCGAAAATGCGAAAAAGCTTTTTGAAAAAAAAATTGAAAATGATCCAAATTTCCATAGAAAAAATTCTAGATATTGTGAAGAATTTTGGATCAAAAAAGGGTATTCTTTAGAAGAATCTGAAGAAAAATCAAAATTTGAAATAGAGAAAAATAGGGATATTCTAAAAAAAATTATAAAAGACAACCCTGAATACATGAGGGGGAAGACATGGACAAGCAAAGATTATTGGATTAAAAAGGGTTACACGTTAGAAGAAGCTGAATCAACAGTTTCCGAGAAACAATCGACCTTTTCATTAAGAAAGTGTATAGAAAAATACGGAGAAGAGAAAGGAATTGAGATATGGAAATCCAGACAAGAAAAATGGATTAAGACGTTGGATTCTAAATCAGACGAAGAAAAAATGGAAATCCTCAGGAAGAAAACTTTTGCAAACAAAGCATATTCCAATATTTCTCAAGAATTGTTTTTTTCAATCATAGAAAATGAAATGGTTGATAAAAAAAAATGCTTTTTTTATCTGCTCAATGAAGAAAAAATCTTAGAACACGGAAAGGATATTTTTAAACCAGATTTTATATACAATAATAAAATAATAGAATTTTTTGGTAATTATTGGCATGCGAATCCTAAATTTTATAGCAATTTCGAAAAAAAGATAAGGAGAGGAACAAAAAATTATAGCGTAGAATCGATTTGGAAAATTGATGAATATAGATTGAATTTTTTTAAAAAAAACGGGTATGAAGTTTTGGTTATCTGGGAAGAAGATTACAGAAAAGATAAAAAAACAACAATCAAAAAATGTATCGAATTTTTAAATAGTTAATAAAATGTTAGAACAGAAAGACAAAAAATTTATCGACGTCATAGAATTAGACGAATGGGAAATCGAAACAGATTCTGGATGGGCTGATATTTCTAGAATAGGTAAAACTATACCTTATGAAAAATGGATTTTAAAAACAAAATCACACGAACTAATTTGTGCAGACGAGCACATTGTTTTCCTTTCTGATCTTACTGAAATTTACGTTAAAGATCTTGTTCCTGGCGATATGATAATAACCCAATCCGGACCCCAAAGCGTAATATCTGTAGTAAGAACAGAAGATCTTATCAACATGTACGATTTAGAGGTCGATCATATTGATCATAGATATTGGACAGAAGGAATATTATCTCACAACACTCTATGGCTTGCTAATCTTGCCGCGCAAGCAGTTAGAACAGGACACAACGTTGCAGTTGTCACCTTGGAGATGAATGATAGAAAATATGTGAAAAGATTGGGCGCTAATTTGCTTGGTATCCCAGTCAATGAGTACACGGAAATAGCCGAAGACGAACAAAAGATCAAAAAGAAATTGCAGTCTATGGCCTATGACAATTTAAGGTCACCCGGAAAACTTTTCGTAAAGGAATTTCCCACCTCTCAGGCTGGTGTGCCTGATGTCGAAAGGTACCTTCGTAAGGTAGAGGAACAAAACGGAATAAAATTCAAATTGGTTTTCGTTGACTACATCAACATCATGAAGAACTGGAGAAATCCAAACTCAGAAAACACCTACATGAAAATCAAACAGATAGCAGAGGATCTAAGAGGAGTTGCTATGTCCAATGGATGGTCCATTGTGACGGCAACACAGACGAAACAGTCTGAATTCGATTCTACTGATCTTAGCATCTCTTCTGCTTCGGAATCGTCCGGACTGGTAGCAACGGTGGATGGATTGTTTGGTATTATTCAAGACCCGATGATGTACGCCAACAGAGAATATAAATTGAAATTGATTGCCAATAGAGATGATGGCTATAAGAACGCCTACAAAATGTTCAGCGTGGATTATACCCATATGAGGGTGTTTGAAAACCACGTGCCCATGCACACGGAGGGTTAAAAATAAAAAATGAAATGTCGGAAGAAAATTCACAACAGCCAAAAATTCCATTAGGTGATAAAATCTTTGGAGCACACATTAATCCGATCAAAGAAAACGATTTCCCAGAAAATTTCGATCTCGACAGGGACAACAAGCTTTTGGAAAGTTCGTTCGACGAGGAGGAATATCTTTATCAAAAAAAATTGGAAGAGTCCGTATTTTCTGCATTTCAAAATTCAAGATGGTATCCTTTATCTTATAAAAAGAAAATTCCAAAGGATTTGATTCCTCTACTGTTTCAAGATGTTTTAGAAAAACTAGAAAAAACAGAGTTTGGATTTTCCGAAAAATTTGTGGTGATCTGTGACTTCATTTCTATTCCTTACACGAAGGCTTACGAACTTGTTCCTGTCAAATATAAGGAGATAATTATCAATGAATTGGAAAACAAATATGGTGTTCTATCTAAAAGAAACATACGCAGATTATTTTAAATGTTACCAATTTTACCCAGAATTTCGAATCCTGATGCCAGAAGGGTTTGGTTCATCACGGACACACACCTAGGTGTTAGAAATAATTCATCTGAATGGATAGAAATTATCGACACATACTTCGACGATTTCTTTTTTCCTTTGGTACAGAAATTCTACAAACCTGGAGACGTTCTAATTCATGATGGTGATTTTTTTGATTCCAGACAGAGCGTCAATCTCAGGGTTCTAAACCAGGGTGTGGGAATTGCAGAGAGACTCTCGAAAATTTTCGTGGATGGTATTTGGATTTTAATTGGGAATCACGATATCTTCGGAAAAAATTCAAACGAGGTTAATTCGCTAAAAAGTCTGAAGTGGATTCCGGGCATCACAATCTGCGAAGAACCCTTTACCCTAGAATTAGGGGACAAAAGATTTTTCATGATGCCCTGGAGAAAGGACACGGAAGCAGAGATAGAATGTTTAGAGGGTGCAGAACCTCATGATTATCTTTGTTGTCACTGTGACATCAGTGGTTTGAAATTCAATAAATTCGCAGAGGTAGAACATGGGGCAGAACAAACCAAATTCAAAAAATTTGGCCGTGTTTTTTCTGGGCACATTCACTATGGACAGGAGGTAGGAAATATCAAAATGTTGGGTTCTCCATACGAGCTAACTCGTTCCGATATGGGAAATCCAAAAGGAATTCATTTGCTGGATTTGTCTTCAGATAAATTGTATTTTTTTGAAAATCAGATTTCTCCTAAGTTCAAGAGATTTCAGTTCTCCGATCTTTTGGAAATGAATTTGGATCAAATCAACGAAGAATTCTCGAACAATTTTGTTGATATTTTTATCGATCCACAGATGGCCTTGAAAGCACCCTTGGATATTCTAACCGACGCAATCGAAAATCCAAGGAGAATACAGTTTCATCCACACGACCCAAACCAGGCAACTTCTTTGGCAGAGAAAATCAGAAACAGCGAATCGACACAATTTGATGTTTTAGATTTTGTGGAAGAATATCTGGGAGAAATGGATTTACCTGAAGTCGAGAAAGTCAAAATTTCTAAATTCATTTCCAAACTTTTTCAATTGGCACAACAACAAGATTTGGATTCTAGACTATGAAAATAAAAAAAATTGAATGGAGAAATTTCTCCTCCTATGGCAATAAGACACAAACGCTTTTGCTCGAAGAAAGGAATTCACTTTTTCAAATTGTCGGCGAAAACGGAGCAGGGAAAAGTTCAATTTCTCAGGTTATCACTTTCGGTCTATATGGAAAACTAGAGGGAAAAAAACTAAAGGATATTCCAAATAGAATCAACGGAAACGCCTGGGTAAGAATTACGTTGGAACACCAATCAACCGAAGTGGTAATAGAAAGGGGTTTGGATCCAAGTTTGTTTAGGATTTTCTTGAACGGAAAAGAATTTGATCAGGCTGGGGTTAAATCTGTTCAAGACTACCTAACAGAAGATATTTTGGGCGTACCTTATTATGTGTTTAACAACACAATTTCTTTGTCCATCAACGACTTCAAAAGTTTTCTGAAAATGGCTCCTGCCGACAAGAGATCTATTCTTGATAAAATCTTCGGATTCAATGTTCTGAATCAGATGAAAGAAATTTTGAAATCTGAATTGAGAAAACTCAAAGGAGATTTGGATATTCTAAGCGGCAAACAATCGTCGATGGAATCATCTATTCAGAACACACAGAAGGAGATTGAAAGGGTTCTGGAGGCAATCCAAACTCAAACACAACAGCAGGATGAGGAATTAGAAAAATCTCTACAGACATTTCAGGATTTGAAAAAAATACACGATCAGAAGATATCAGAATTCCGTGAAATAGAAGCAGGGGTTAACAAAAAATCAAACGAAATCACATCTCTGGTTTTCGATCATGAATCAAAACTCCGAGATTTTGACCGAAAGTTAAAATTGTATGATTCTCAAAAGTGCCCAACCTGTACATCGGACTTGAGTTCTGATTTCCATTTGGAAATGAAAGACACCTTGATCTCAGAAAAAACCAAAGTTCAAGATCACCTGGATGGCATTTTGGCCGAAAGCAAAAAATTGGATGTATTGAAGTCTGAGCATTCATCAACAAGACAATCTCTGGCCGAAAAGGGTGCAAAAATTAATTCCAAGGTGGAGTCAATTCAAAATCAACTCCGGAAATTGAAGGTAGATAACAAAAATCTGCAGGTTGAACCTTTGGAAAGAATTATAGAATCTCTCTCACAAGAAAGAACAACCATCATAGAGGATAAAGTCAAAAAAGAATCGCATCAGACACTGATGAAAACAGTAGATGAAATTCTGGGTGATAAAGGAGTGAAGCAAATGGCGATCAGAACAATTTTGCCTTCTTTGAATTCCGAAATTACAAACCTGCTTAGAAAAATTAACCTACCACACCAGGTGATGTTTGACGAGGAATTCAACGCCATGATTTCACACATGGGCATAGAGATACCAGTCCAAACACTTTCCACTGGGGAAATGAAAAAAGTTGATTTTGTGGTTTTAATCGCAATTTTGAAGTTGATGAAGATGAAGTTTAACTCCATAAATCTTCTTTTTCTCGATGAACTTTTCTCTTCTGTAGATCCAGAAGGTGTCCACTCCATTTTATCCATATTGAAATCTGTGGCGGAGGAGTTGGGCTTGAATATTTTTGTGATCAATCACGCTCCCATGCCTAACGAGATCTTCGATTATAAAATCGAAATCACGAAGAAAAATAATTTTTCCGGATTCGTTCTGGATAAATTTTGAGGGATATATAGGAGGAAATAATTTCCTCTTTGAAGCCTTTACCCAAATCGAGTCGTAACAAAAATCTTCGAATCAATCGTAAAAATTTAGACGATCTAGGACTTCCTGGAGTTGCATCAACTTTAATTGTTCCGGATACTCAAGGAGAGGGTTTATTAAAAATTGGAAAGTTAAGACCTCTACCGATCAAACCTCTTTCTTACGAGGAAAAAACCAACGATAAAAACAAACCTGTCATAGGTGTAGAGACTGCAAACACGTACCGATTTCTTTTCGTTCAATATGAAAATGCCTACATTCCTGCAGGGGACGAAAAATTATACTCGTTTGCAGTTGTGATTCCATTACAACCCATGACTGTGAATGAATGTGCCGTCCAACTGGGAGTTCTCGTTAATAATGTAACCGGTTTGAATCAGACACAGTACGAGACCTCGAGTTTTAACCATCCAGTTTACACCAACCAAAACAATCTTCCGCTGAGCGTAAGATATGTCGAGGTTCCTGTTGTTCTACAGACAGTCCCAGGAAGGCTCGATAATGTCGCTCTTGGATATCCAAATTTCCCATTATCTAGGTCTACAGTAACTGAACAACAGGGATATCTCCCATCTCCTCCTGCCACCGATTTCATCACCTCACAGGGAAATACTGGTGGAACCTCGATAGGAATAGGTGGAACAGTACATCTAATCGATGCTTCGGCCCCTGTCTATGTTTGGAAACCCACATCATGGAACTGGGAATTTTCTCCCTCGACGGGTGCAAGTGCGGGACCTACCGGTTTGACCGCTCAAAATCCAATTGTGACATTTGTATCCCTAGGGTCTTACACGATCACATTAACTGCCTCAAATTCGTCAGGGTCGAATGCAATCACAAAGACAAATTTCGTAACCGTAACATAAGTCATGTCGCAATATCAAACCTTTCTCCAGAAATATAACATAGATGACGTATTCCTACGTAATGTTATTGTGGGGATGCTTAAAAATTTAAACGATAGATTGACCTATTTGCAAATCAACGAACAGCAACAGGTTCTCCAAGTATTCGTTCCTTTCTTTTATTCTATGTCTGGGGACGAGTCTTTTTTGCAAGATTTCTACATGGACTATATTGATTGCGACGGCCAATCACCGTTTGCTGAAGGCAACTACGACGTAGTGCCACGTGGAATTTTAAATCTCAGCGGGGTATCTATCGACACTCAGGCAATTACCAATGGTTTTGTTAGATCTACCTACAATCTAGAAGACACACAAGGTCAGATGAAGGCATTCTCTGCCTACACGAACTACATTCCTTTGTCTTTATCCTTTGATATCACAATTAGAACCGATACCCTGTTGGACACATTCAAAATATTCCAATCGTCCATCCAGACTTTCTATAAGGTTTTTGATTATTCCATAGAATTCGGTGGAATGAGAATTCCTGTACAGGTTGGATTTCCAGAATCTTATCCAAACGACAAACAGCTAGAATTTTCTTATGGATCAACACAGAAATGGATAGAAACTAAATTTCAGGTGACAGCAGAAACCTACTTTCCGCAGAAAAATTTAGAGACTGAGAGATTCAGAGGAAATTTGATGCAGGCTGGAATTAGACTTCAAGCTAAAATCGACGAAACGCCATATCCCGACAACAAATCTCTGTTTTAGCAGATTTTAAAATTTTATCTTGAACCCAAAATTTTGGATTCTGGATTTGAATATATAGGGAGAATATAATTTCCCTATAAAACGATGCCCAACAATTTTCCAAACAATCCGATCCTCGAACCTGGTCTGGATATAAGAATTATTGATGGATCTTCTAGTCAAACACTTGACCAGTTGTATTTCATCGGCACCGCCAACAACTATGTCACCAAAACCACCAAAACTGACATTCAAAATTATTCAACATTCGGAAATTTTTGGACGAAAGAGGTCAACGTTACAAACAAGTTCAGGGACATTTTGGACGGCGGGGATTCTTCTACGGGAACTGCACAATTCACCGGGCCTGTTATCGGTGGAGAATTTCCAACTAAACCTTCACTTCCAAAACAACTGTAAAGACTATGGCATTCAGAATTCAAATCAGAAGAGACACCTCAGTTAGATGGTCATCCACTAATCCTATTCTCCTAGAGGGAGAAATGGGTCTAGATCTGACTCTTAATTGTATAAAAATAGGAGATGGCGTAACCCCTTGGAACAGCCTTCCCTACTTCACCTGTTTGGGAGCCACCGGACCTGCTTCCTAAATAATTAATGCGCTTCGACTCAACATATGGCATATAGAATACAGATTCGTCGAGACACCTCCATCAACTGGGAACTAAATTCTCCGGTTCTTCTGCAGGGGGAAATGGGTTACACCACCGACACCAACTGTGTAAAAGTAGGGGACGGCCAAACGGACTGGAATGGCCTTCCGTATTTAGTTTGTGGACAAGGAGCACTTGAAATAATCAATGCAGCTGGTGAAGTTGTTGTAGCAGGTGCTACTGGAATTCAGTTCACTGGGTCAGGAGTATCCGTAACAGAATCTGGAAAATTAGCAATTGTTAATATCACCGGTGGAACTGGAGGTGGGGGGACAGGAACATCAGGTTCATCTGGATCTTCTGGATCGAGCGGTTCTTCAGGTTCATCTGGAACATCAGGTTCATCTGGATCTTCTGGATCAAGTGGTTCTTCTGGTTCATCTGGAACATCGGGTTCATCTGGGTCTTCTGGATCGAGTGGTTCTTCAGGTTCATCTGGAACTTCGGGTTCATCTGGATCTTCTGGATCTTCTGGATCGAGTGGTTCTTCTGGAACATCTGGCTCAACAACCCAAATCGCAATTTTCGAAAACGGGGTTTTGGAAACACAAGGTGCAACCGGAATAAATTTCACAGGGGGCGGGGTAACGGTTAATTCTACTGGAGATTACGTTACTGTGACTATAACAGGAGGAAGTGGAAGTGGAGGTTCATCTGGATCGAGCGGTTCTTCTGGAACTTCTGGTTCTTCTGGATCATCAGGATCATCTGGTACTTCTGGATCATCGGGTTCATCTGGAACTAGTGGTTTAGCAGGGGTAGCAGGAACTCATGGAACTTCTGGAACAAGTGGAACATCTGGAACAAGTGGATCGTCTGGATCATCTGGTTCTTCTGGATCATCTGGTACTTCTGGATCATCGGGTTCATCTGGAACTAGTGGTTTAGCAGGGGTAGCAGGAACTCATGGAACTTCTGGAACAAGTGGAACATCTGGAACAAGTGGATCGTCTGGATCATCTGGTTCTTCTGGATCATCTGGTACTTCTGGTACTGGGACTCCTGGTTCCCATGGAACTGCGGGTTCATCTGGTTCGTCTGGTTCTTCTGGAACATCAGGATCATCCGGTTCTTCTGGTACATCAGGAACATCTGGTTCTTCTGGATCCTCGGGTACAAGGGGAACATCTGGTTCATCAGGATCATCGGGATCGTCTGGAACTTCGGGATCCTCTGGTTCTTCTGGAACCTCGGGTTCGTCTGGATCCTCTGGTTCTTCTGGAACATCAGGAACAAGCGGTTCTTCTGGTACATCAGGAACTACCCCATCATCTTCTACGGTAGGGGTTTATTCAATAAAGCTACAATTCGGAAACGGAATTTTAGCTACTCCTAACCCTTTTGTTTTTGCCAAAGACCCTTCCGGAAATTCATTAATTGCAGACCCTAATTGGACGTTTCAAAGAACTGGCGATAACAGTTTTAAAGTAACACATCCAATTGGAAAGTGGTTTGTTAATTTCAACAGATTTGCTCAACAAGCTGGTGGGGCTTATCTTTCTGCTGGGTTTTCTGGTGTTAACACTAGTCAAGTTGCGGTTATTAATACCACAACCCAAGCTTTTTTTGATGTAGCGGGTTTGACTACAGCATTAACCGGTATTAGTACCGGTAACCCAGTCTACATGTTCATAACATGGCAAGAACCGGCAATAAATTTCTATTCATGAAAATTGATTATCAGAAGTTCGATTGAATTTTTGGAATATATAGATGAATAGAAAAAAATGAGCGCGAGTCTTCCATTTCTTCCGATTACTTTTCCGGCTAAAATCAACGGGTTCAACGTCGTTAGGACTTATAATAATGATTCTTCTCCTTATTATAACTATCCTTACGAATTCGAAGTAGAAGTAGAAATAATTACTGAAGCGAATTCGGACGATAGAATAACACCGTATGGTTATCAATATAACACATACAACATTCAAGTTGGAATGTGGGTTGGGCAGGTAACTGGTTTAGCATATGAAATTGTTGAAATTATTGAAATACAAAACACTCAAGAAGCAATCTTGAGGATACGAGATGTAAATCTTTATAACTGTCTTTCTGATCCAACTCTTACAGGAAATAATCTCCCCGATGTAGGGAATTTCGGTATAATTTTTTCTATTTCTGAAGATGGAGATCCAATAATTAGTGCTTTAGCTCTTCAATCTAGTCAATTACCAGATACTCAATATTGGGTAAATGATTTCTATGCTAGATTTCAATACAGAAATTTTTCCCAAAGCAATTATAATTTCAACAACAATTCCAATGTTTACGGAACATACGCTACCGGACAGGCAGTATACATAGGTTTAACAGGCGGAACCGGTGGATTCATTTTTCTTCCCGTTGACACAAACTCTACTTCACAAGTTGAAAAAACTTTTGGTATTGTTTCATCCGTTGACCAGCCGGAACAGGGAAATCTAACTGTCAGACCTTTTGGTAGAATAATTTCAACCGATTATCCTTTACCTGGAGCTACCGGCGATGTTTTATATTATGATTCAACAAACCCTCCATCATATTTAACACCTACCAAACCTTCAACCAATCCTCTTCCTGTTATAATTAAAATTGGAAATACAGTTGGATCTTATTTGACGGGGGTTTCTGGTTTGGCCTCAGGAACTTCCGGAGAATCTGGTTCTTCTGGGACTTCTGGTTCTTCAGGAACATCTGGCTCTTCGGGAACATCGGGATCTTCCGGAACATCAGGTTCATCAGGAACATCGGGTTCTTCGGGAACATCAGGTTCATCTGGTTCTTCTGGATCCTCTGGGACATCTGGATCTTCTGGAACCTCCGGATCCTCTGGTACATCGGGTTCATCCGGAACTAGTGGTTTAGCAGGGGTAGCAGGAACTTCTGGAACTTCTGGTTCTTCTGGAACATCTGGAACAAGCGGTTCTTCTGGTTCTTCTGGATCTTCTGGTTCTTCAGGAACATCTGGATCTTCGGGAACTTCTGGTTCTTCGGGAACTTCTGGATCTTCTGGGACATCTGGTTCTTCTGGGACTTCTGGTGAAAGTGGAACCTCTGGAACCTCTGGATCTTCAGGAACTTCTGGATCCTCTGGAACATCTGGCTCGTCGGGATCTTCCGGTACTAGAGGAACCTCTGGGTCTTCTGGCTCTTCTGGTTCTTCGGGAACATCTGGCTCTTCAGGAACATCAGGTTCATCCGGAACATCAGGTTCATCCGGAACATCGGGTTCATCAGGAACATCTGGATCTTCTGGAACCTCCGGATCCTCTGGTACATCTGGTACAAGCGGTGTGAATGGTATTTCTGGTGGAGCTATTTATTATTTCAACGAGTCAGTAACACAAACGCCATACAAAGAATTTTCACCAATCCCAACTACAGCATCTGAACAAACAGTTACGGTTACTATTGCAAATGGTGTGACAGACACCATTCAGTCCTATTTAACACCATCAAGTTATCCAAATGTTTCGGTTATTCCTGCGGGGATTTGGTCGTTTTATTTACACGCTTACAAAGAGAATATTAACGCAAGTTTTGATATATTTTGTGAGGTTTATTCAAGAACAACAGGAGGGACTGAAACACTATTATTTACAACGGATGCCGCACCTGTAACAACTAATTCACCAAATCCATCAATGGTATTAAGTGATGCGTATCAGGGTGGATTTTCTATCGATACAACAGATAGAATTTTGATTGTAGTAAGGGCTACTAACACTTCAAATCAATCACATACAATTACTTTTGTTACAGAAGGCACGACTCATTATTCTTTTGGCCAAACAACATTAGGTATAATTAATGGAAGTTCGGGTACTAGTGGAAGTTCAGGTTCTTCTGGATCCTCGGGAACCTCTGGATCTTCTGGAACCTCCGGATCCTCTGGTACATCGGGTTCATCCGGAACCAGTGGTTTAGCAGGGGTAGCAGGAACTTCTGGAACTTCTGGTTCTTCTG
>Ga0214917_10001061_pt1 | contig 35894 bp, 31 predicted proteins | sample LL_1208_BB_MetaG_FD_177983 | JGI IMG/M metagenome (GOLD analysis project Ga0214917, IMG submission 177983) | Freshwater microbial communities from Lake Lanier, Atlanta, Georgia, United States - LL_1208_BB | ecosystem: Environmental > Aquatic > Freshwater > Lake | place: USA: Georgia | collected... | reverse complement strand
GGCAAGATTTCCCCATGCGCTTAGACCATGTCTCATATGTAACTTCCCATGATCAACTAGCCGACACAGTTCAACGCCTGGGCTCACGCCTTGGTAGCACCTTCGTAGATGGTGGTGTCCACCCACGATTTGGCACACGCAACTTCACAATGCCTCTACAAAACGGTCAATACATCGAAGTTGTCTGTCCACTAGATCACCCAGCAACGGAGCAAACTCCTTGGGGTAAAGCTGTGAGCAAGAAAGCACAAGAAGGTGGCGGCTGGCTTACCTGGGTTTTTGCAACAGAAGATATTTCAATAGTTGAAGAGAAGTTTGGACGCACCGCAACTGAAGGTCACCGCACACGCCCAGACGGCACCGATCTTAAATGGAAGCAAATTGGAGTCAATGAAATTACCGACTCCCGCGAACTTCCATTCTTTATCCAATGGTTAACCGCTGATCACCCATCACAAGATGGAAAAGCAGTTGCTGCAATTGAGAAAATTACGATTGCTGACACTGATCAACTATCAGACTCATGGTTTAAGACAGAGATCCTAGATGGATTAAATGGCACAGATATTGAGTTTATTGACCCGTCCACGAATGAGGGTGAGTCTGGGATTGTTGCGGTGCATTTGATGACGCCTATTGGGTCTGTAGTTCTGGATTAACTGGTTTATCAAATCCAATTCAAAACAAGGTAAGAGAAACTCAATTTGGCGCTTGGAAACTTAGACTCACTCCAAGATCGAACACCGAATTAAATTAAACTACTCTTGGATCGTAAGAGGCAGGTAACATCCATTCTTTGTCGATTGGAAGCGAAGCTGTGGTTACGTGATTGTCACCTGAAGAAAAAGAGGCCGAGTCTGGTTTAGGTGTGGTTCATCTGATGAAGCCAAGTGGTGCCTTTAGATTGGACTACGTGATCCGAAATATTGATGATTTAGATACTAGATCAACAACAAAACCTCTTCTATACTCTACCAATGAGACTTAAAGCGGCACAGTATGCCCATCCCCAGCTCCCCATTTTTCTGGGCCCTAGAGAATTCACAATAGAAAAGAAGAAATTTTTTCTTCAACAGATAAGACCTGATTCCGCCACCCATCTTTTTCGACGTGCAGGAGATATCTTGATGGCTACATCGAATTGGACTTTTGATATTAACTTGGTTACCGCCGCCAAAGATAAAGAGACCATAAAAGAAGCAATTGAAGGAACCTAAAAGGTTTGAAATGTTTACATTCCTAAAAAGTTCTTTCAACACAAGAGTTCTTTTAGTGCTTGGTGGGTTGCATGTCGTTTTCATTGTAGTTTTTGATAAAGTCACAGCATTCGCCCCAGATGAAAACTATTACGCAGCAGTTTTTGGTTCGATGTACAGTTCTGGCTTTTCAATATCTGAAGGATTGGGTTGGCAACAAGGAAGCGTTAATGGACTTCGTTTAATTTATTTACCAGCAAAAGCTTTAACATTGATAGGGTTTTCTGACCTTTATTCTATAAGAATTTTGTCTGCTGCATACTCAATTATTTCGCTATTCCTGTTACTCAAAATGTCTTCCACAAGAAAGATTTTAGGCTTATCAACTAGAACTTGGATCTCTGTGGCCTTTTTTATACCAAGCATTTTTCTTTGGGGTTCACTAGGTCTTCGTGAGAGCTTTATCTTTTTTTCAGTCATATCCATATTTTATTTGCTTAACGAAAACAGCAACCTTGCCTTTAGAAGGAGATTTATTTTACTAGCTGGTGCAAGTTGCTTTATTTTAGTATCAAAGAATTATCTTTATGTTTTTTTGCTTATTTCTATCCTGATATCACTAGTTCTCATGTGTGTCACGAAGGGGCACCTAGAAATCAAACTTTTTAAGTTGTTGCCGGCGCTGCTAATCCCACTTCTGGTTTTCCCGACAGTAACTTTAAATATCGCTGTAAGTGCCAAAGAAGCAATTGAAGTCAAACTTGGAGAACTGGCAGACACTGGCACTGCAGGCACTGGCACTGCAGGCACTGGCACTGCAGGCACTGGCACTGCAGGCACTGGCACTGCAGGCACTGGCACTGCAGGCACTGGCACTGCAGGCACTGGCACTGCAGGCACTGGCACAACAAATACAGTGCCCACGCGAGGTCAAACTTTGCATGAGTTAAGTCTGCAGTTCGATAAAAATCCAATTTTTTCTTGGCTAGGGAATGTTAGCGGGGTAAAGAGCCTTATTGAAGAGAAATCGAAATCTTCGTATGTTCCAGCGGGATCTATCGAACTTATTGAAAATGCTCGACAACTACAAACACAACAACCGTCCTTACGAGACCCCTTGTCTATATTGAAAGGTATCTTTAACTTCCTATTTGTGCCAACACCATTCTTGGACAATGGAAGCTTCTTCCTGAACGCTCAAAGCTACGAAAGCTTTGCTTGGTACCTGTACTACTTGTTACTCCTGATTCTTTTGATGAGACTTGTTAAGGGGCACCAAGTCTTGAGTCTTCAGATTCTCGCCTCAACCTTATTTACTCTAGGCTTCTTACTCTTCTCGGTACTGATTGAAACAAATGACGGAACTTCAGTTAGGCATCGCGCAGTACTTCTCATGGGCATATTGATCATGCTGGCAGCAATGAGTCAAATGAGTAATAAGCGCGAAGAAATTCAGTAGTGGTCCTATAGGGTTAAAGTTTTACGACTGAGAATGTCCAAAACGGCTCTGAATCAGAGAAATTAAGCGTAGAAGTGTCAAAGTCAGCTTTCCTTAGCATTTCTGATATCTCTTCCCTAGAAAACCTCTGCTCTAAACGTGTCCCAAAGCGATCGAGAGCGTCATTCTGTAGCATCACAAAAGGCATGTATGCATAGTGATGCAAGGGAAAATTTGAAATATCTTTACCTCTGTCACCAAAAAACCTAGAAATTCGTGCTAACGGGAAATACAAAGTCGATGCAATGATATTGGCAACAAATTTCCGCATTCCGTGTGGCAAACGGCTGATCCCTATTCGAAGAAGATTTGATGCCCAGAAGAGCATCCGGTACGCTATAGGCTTATTTTCTAATTGATAATACAAATAGCAAAGAAAAATCCCTCCCGGTTTCAACTTTTGTCCGACATCGCGTATAGCTTGCGCAGTGTCTGGAATATGATGAAGAACTCCAAGAGACACTGCCAAATCAAGTGATTTGTAAGGTATCGAGTTAACCCCTACAGTTTCTTGCAGAATTTCAATTCGTGCGTTGCTTGAGAACTTACTCTTTAAAACCGCGACGGCCCCGTCGCTCGGTTCCAGTGCATAGATTTTTAGAAAATATGGGGAGAGTCGAGATGTCCACCGCCCACTACCAGCACCAAAGTCTGCGGCAAAGGATTGGCTGTTTTTAAAGATTGTTAAATCAATAGGCGCGGTGTAAGCCAAAAACTGTGCGTCTAATGCTTCATCGGTATCACTATCGTTGTAGTTATAAGTAGCCCATTCCTGACCGAAGCCATCAATCACCTCCTGATCAAGATTGTGATCTTTTCCATTATCGGACATCAAATCTCCTGACACACTCGATACATTTGATCCGAATGCTAATCCAAGAGAGTCTCCCGTGCGCCCATCACAGGCCAGTTGCTAAAAGATTTAGCAGAACAAGTGTTTATTGCCGTAGGATTAAGGTATGACAAAGGTGGCCGTGACAGGCGGAGCTGGTTTTATCGGTTCAAACTTGACAAAACGACTTCTTTTTCAGGGTCATGAAGTTGTAGTCATCGATGACTTGAGTACCGGTCTACTTTCTAATGTGGACCAAGAGAATTCAAGATTTCATCAAGTTTCGATCACAGACTCAAAAAACTTGTTAAGTGCGGTACAGGGTTGTGAAACAATTTTTCACTTTGCAGCTCGCGGTTCAGTTCCACGATCCATAAAGTACCCAATTGCAACACATGATGTAAATGCAACAGGAACCCTGAATATCCTGGAAGCAGCCCGGACAACTGGCGCACACGTAGTCTTTTCATCTTCATCTTCTGTTTATGGGCGAAACACGCAGCTCCCAAAAGATGAATCAATGTGGCTAAGTCCTATGACACCCTATGCAGCGAGTAAACTTTCGGCTGAAGGATATATACAGGCTTATGCATCGGCGTATGGCTTGCAAACAACACTCCTAAGATTTTTTAATGTTTTTGGACCGCGTCAACGCCCTGACCATGAGTACGCGGCAGTCTTGCCTAAGTGGATCTGGCTAGCGATGCACAACAAACCGATCGAAGTATTTGGTGATGGCACCGCTTCAAGAGACTTCACCTACGTAGACACTGTCTTGGATGTTGCCATGACTGTAATGACTGACAGAATTACAACAGAAGGGGCTGTCAATCTAGCCTATGGCAATCGAATTCTTCTTAGTGAGGCGATAGATATTCTCAAAAAACACTTTCCTTCACTTAAGGTTGTATACAAAGAGGAGAGATTAGGGGACGTTAAGGAATCCCAAAATTCACCCATCCTCATATACTCACTATTCCCAAACATTAAACCAAAATCATTCGAAGTAGCATTGGAAGAGACAATCAATTGGTTGAAGGATTTTGGTAACTCTGTGGCTAATGGCCCAAAGTTGCTCGATTAGAAGAATATGTGTGGGATCACTGGGGGCATTGGCCCAAGCGCACCAAATCAACAATTACTTGATGCCCAACTTCGAACCTTAGAACATCGAGGCCCAGACGACTCCGGTACATTCACCAGCCATGGAATTAGCATCGGTATGTGTCGTTTGGCCATTGTTGAAATTGGTGCTGGAAAGCAGCCCGCCTTTGACGTCTCGGAAAAGATTCGTATGGTCTGGAACGGGGAAATCTACAATTATCGCGAACTACGTTCAGAACTTTTGCAATCTGGAATAGAGTGCCGAGATTCGAGCGAATCTGAAGTATTGATCAATCTCTACATAGTGCATGGTTTAGATTTTGTTAAGAAACTTAATGGAATGTTTGCAATTGCAATCCATGACTCCCGTAATGATTCGCTACACCTAATCCGCGATCCAATGGGTCAGAAACCTCTGTGGGTCTCTCATGCAAACGACGGCACAATATTTTTTGCCTCTGAAGTACGCGCATTAATGTTGGCACGCCCCGATCGTACGCTTCGCTTCGAGATGGTTGCTGAAGTCATGCAGTATGGATACATAAACGCACCAAACTCTGCATTCAATGAGATTACACAGTTATCACCAGCTTCAATTTTGACCTGGCATCAAGGCAAGACAAGCAATAAGAAGTACTGGAAGCCAGATTTTCACAGAAAGCTAGAGTTGACATATGAGGACGCACTAGAAATCACAAAAAAGAAAATAGAAGATTCAGTCTCTCGCCACCTGGTATCTGAACGACCGCTTGGCTCGTTTTTAAGTGGTGGATATGACTCCACAGTCGTCACGGCGTACATGGTAAAGTTAATGAATCAAAGGGTTCAAACATTCTCAATTGGTTTTGACAGCACACGATTCAACGAAGCACATCACGCCAAAGAGGTAGCTAATTACCTAGGAACCAACCATCATGAAGAAATCTTGAGTCCTGATCCAATTTTGGTCACTGAAAAGATTGCTCAAGTGCTAGACCAACCTTTTGCTGATTCGTCAATTCTGCCAACATATTTACTTGCAAAGTTTGCTAGAGAAAACTTAATTGTTGCCCTAGGAGGTGACGGCGGTGACGAAGTTTTTGGAGGGTATGACCGTTACTTGGCAACACCTGTTCTGCAGAATTTAAATCCTTTTCTAAGCTTTGCTCGTACAAGCTTAGATTTTGCAGGCAAACGATCTTTGGCCAAATCCCATAAACTAAACCGGGTCAGGTCGCAGCTTTCTTCCAAAACATCGCTGGCATCAAGATACAGTTCTGTTTTGTCCCTGGCACATCCAGATGACTTGATTAATTTACTCAATCCGAGTTTTCAATCAAGTACCGCCGAGGGAGTATTTATAGAGCAATTTAATGAGGGTGCCATCTCATCATTTGACCGAATGATCCGATCAGACATGGGTGTATATTTGCCAGGCGATCTACTAATGAAAGTCGATATTGCAACTATGGCGAATAGCTTAGAGTTGCGATCGCCGTTGCTCGATATAAACGTAGTCGAGTGGGGTGTATCACTGCCTCGTAAATACAAAATAAAGGGTTTTGAGACTAAACATATTCTTAAAGATGTTGCTCGTTCGCTTGTTCCAGCAGAGTTGATTGACAGACCTAAAATGGGTTTTGGTATTCCTCGAGCCGAATGGCTGCGCTCCGGAATGAAAGAAATGCTTGTCGACATTCTCACTGATTCGACAGCGACTCAGCGTGGCTGGTTTGATGCAATTGAAGTCAAGAATACTATTAACAGCCATATGGCCGGTGAAAACAAGGACAATCTCTTGTGGCCCATGCTAATGCTAGAACTGTGGGCTAGAAATTGGTTGGACTAGTCAAGAGTTTCAAATAAAGCTTTTCATGATCGCGCACTAAGCGTTGAACTCCAAAATTAGCCAAAGTAAACTCTTGCGCTCCTTGACCCAGTTTAGCCCGTAAACCTGGGTTATGAGTTAGGTTTTCAAGAGCATCAGCAATTTGCTGAACATTTAGTTCAGTAATAATTCCTGTCAGATTATTTATGACTATTTCAGGAACAGAACCCACATTTGTTGTAACAACGGGTAGCCCTGCCATTCCAGCCTGGATTAAACTAAGCGGGGTTCCTTCATTATCACTTGTCAGTACGACAATGTCGGCGGCTGATAAGACTCTTTCTATGTCACCTTGCCATCCAAGAACTGACACGGGCAACTCCTCCTTAATTATTCTGTTTCTGCAAGTTTCCAATAACTCGCCATCACCTGCGATAAAGAAACCCAAGTTCACTTGGCGTTTCTTGATTTCACTTACAACATCAAGAAAACGATCGGGACGCTTGATCTGTGTTACCCGACCGATAAAAGCACATTGTAATTGTGTTGTCGATAAATTAAATGATTCACGAGATCTAATTCTATCGGGTAACGCACCGACAGTTAATCCAGGCGGCATCAAGCCAAACTTTTTGGCATTTCCAATACCACTGTGCAACAAATCCTGTCTAACTTTATCACCAACTGCCAACAACTGATGTGTAAAAATTGCTAGTGTTTTCTCAGCTACAACAACTAAAGCTCGCTTTACAGGTCCAAAATAACCATTAAGCAAATGCCCATGAAACGTGTGAATGCGAATCGATGGCTGCAAGGAAATCACAGATGCGATCCGACCTAAAAAACCAGCCTTAGCCGTATGTGTATGTATTACATGTGGTTTAAAAATACGTATTTCTTTAACAAGAGTCACAAAGGCTTTAACATCACCTCCCAAACTAATTCGCCGCCCAAAACCCTCAATGCGTACAGCCTTCACATCAGCTGCAACCGTTTCTAGATAGTCAGATTCGTCGGGCGCACAAAAGCCAGTGTATAAACGATGATCAAAATCAACCGAGTTAAAACCTCGCATCAATCCTGTGACCTGAACGGCAGGGCCACCTACATTCATGCGGGCAATAATGCGCATTACCCGAACTGGACCATTCATAGGACTCTTCACCATCCAATCATCCCTTACAACTCATGTTATCGGGTAAAAAGCCGTACAAGGAGGTAATACATTGAAAATACGCTGCATCGACTAAGATCATGTTCATGAGCGATCAAAAGCCTCAAGTACTTGCCATTATCGGCCAAGGCTACGTTGGTCTTCCGCTAGCCATGGCTGCCGTTGAAGCCGGTTGGTCTGTAATCGGCATCGATAACTTCGCCCCCAAAGTTGCTCAAATAAATGCGGGATCGAGCCCCGTTGAAGATATTTCTGATGCGCAACTTAAAGCCGCATTATTTAGTGGCGCATACAGGGCCACAAGCAAAATCTCGGATATTGCCAATGCATCTGTAATCACAATCTGTGTGCCAACCCCATTAAATGATAATCGTGAGCCAGATTTAAGACTTTTGCGCAACGCTGCAACAGATATTGCTCCATTTGTTGGAAATGAAACCTTGGTTGTCAGCGAATCAACTTCATACCCAGGCACACTTCGCGATGTGATCATTCCAATTATTAATTTAGCAAAGCCTGCGACTTCACAGAGAGTTTATTTTGCCAGCGCTCCTGAGCGTGTTAACCCAGGTGACCCAGTATGGAACCAGAAAAATACACCTCGCTTAGTAGGTGCAATTGATTCAGAATCTCTTTCTCGAGCAGTAGCTTTTTATGAATCTATCTGTGATGAGGTAGTTTCAGTATCAACACCGGAAGTCGCAGAAGCTGCGAAAATTCTGGAAAATACTTTTCGCTTAGTAAATATTGCACTTGTTATTGAATTCAATCAACTCTGCTCGACAGCTGGCATTAATGTTCATGAGGTTATCGATGCAGCGGCAACCAAGCCTTATGGATTTATGCCATTTAGGCCAGGAGTCGGAGTAGGGGGACATTGCATTCCAGTCGATCCTTTGTATTTAACCTGGTGGGCGCGTCAAAATGGTGGCAGAGCAGAATTTGTGGAAACAGCCGATTCAATTAATCACCTAATGCCTAAGTATGTTGCACAACGTGCACTAGGTTTAGTTAAACCAAGCGTTTCAAATCCAAAAGTTCTCATTCTCGGAGTTGCATATAAACCTGGTGTCTCAGATGTTCGCGAAACCCCAATCTTAGAACTTAGCCATCACCTACTTTCCCTAGGTGCCAAAGTTGCCTGGCACGATCCTCTAGTTCCAACCTGGGAGGGCTCTAAACCTGTTGATTTAGAGTGGCAGTGTGATGTTGCAATTCTGGCCGTAAGGCAGCCAGGGATGCATTTCGAGCAATTGATTGCAAAGGAAGTACCTATCCTTGATTGCACGAACTCATTATCTCAACAAAACGGCGTAACGACTCTTTAAGAATTCATCTTCATCTGTTTTGAAATATCACTTATCATCTTCGCTAGGTCACGTTTTGGAGCCCAACCAACTAACTTATTAATTAATTCAATATTCGGTACGCGACGCTCCATGTCTTCAAAGCCTTCACCATAAGCTTTTTCATAAGGAACATGAACCACCTTACTCTTTGACCCAGTCTCATCAATAACTTTTTTAGCCAACGCATTAATAGAAATCTCAAAATCATTTCCAATATTGATCACTTTTCCAATAGTGTTTTTTGCAAATGCAAGTGCTATAACCGCATCAACTACATCGTAAACATGAGCAAAGCATCTAGTTTGGGACCCATCTCCATAAATTGTAATAGGCTCATTAGCAAGTGCTGCACTAACAAAACGAGGAACAACCATGCCATATGCTCCCAACTGACGCGGTCCGACTGTGTTGAACAATCTAACAATTCTGGTCTCTAATTGTTTTTCAATGAAATATGCATACGCGAGGGACTCATCAATTGCTTTCGCTTCACTGTACGACCATCGCAAGGTAATCGGACTTCCTAGGATTCGATTATCTGTCTCTTTTAGCGAGTTCGAAACATTCTTTCCATAAACCTCACTGCTGCTTGTTATAAAAACTGGGATACCTGAAGCATGTGCAGCCTCTAGCACATTCTCTGTTCCACGGATGTTTGTCATTAAACTATCAAGGGGATGGTTAACAATATTGAACACCCCCACAGCTGCAGCTAAATGAAAAACATAATCACTTTTATTGATCAGTTGATTTAATTTTGCAGAATCAAGAATTGAACCTTCAACAAGAGAGAAACTCAATGAACCAACTAAACTATCAAGGTTTGAGGTACGCCCAGTAGAAAAATTATCTATCGCTGTAACAGAATGACCTTCAGAAACTAAACGCTCGCAAAGGTGCGAACCGATGAATCCAGCACCCCCAGTAACAAGAATTTTCATGTACAAAGAATACTTTAGTCAAGGACTTATGACGAATCATACATCCTAGATTAGATTCGCATCGAAGAATGAGCCTGTCCTTTGATCAGGCCGGCCCGAATGCACTTAAACCTCTTCAAGGTAAAATGAGGAATATTGTCTAATATGAATCACAAAACTTGGAAACTTATGTATGCACTCCACGGAGTTAAACAAGTGTAGATTTTCTGTATACCGGATGCTTGCTTTTGAGAGCCGGTTCAAATGTCGAATACTGAGATAAAGCGCCACCGTCGGTCCGAATATTGATATATTCATGTCGTGATTAGATCCTATATTTGCGGCAATGGATTCCTTGGCACGGAACTTTCGAAAGACTTTAATGAGAGCGGTCGTTATTCAGTTTCACAACAGTTTTCAGAGCTCAAGCGCCCTCAAACTGTAAACAGTAGCCAACTTGAATTAATTTCTAAAGAATTCCATAAGCAAAAAAACGCAGTATTCATCAATGCTAGTGGACCCTCGAGTGTGCAAGAGTCATTTTATAACTCAGAAGTTGCATTAGAACAGCCAACTCAACAGGTTTTAAAGCACATGGAAATACTCTCTTCGATACAAGAGCCGATTCTGTATGTATACATTTCTTCAGCTGCAGTGTATGGAGAAACTCCTAAGTTAGGTATAAAGGAAGATGGCGGATTGAATCCAATGTCCCCCTATGCTGAAGGAAAGATAAGAGCAGAAGAAACGCTCAAATCAATAACGCAGGATTTAAACCCACTAGTTTCTATTCTAACTCTGAGGGTATTCTCAGCTTATTCAGAGAATTTAGCAACACGTATTTTGAACAAAATTGTAGTGGATTCTAAAAAACGTCAGCACATAGATTTAGCAGGCGATGGAAATGAAAGCCGTGATTTCACACATTCGAGTGATGTTTCCCGAGTGATAAAATTCTTGATAGAAAAGGGAGAACAGAAGGAACAAATTTTTAATGTTGGATCCGGTGTGGGTATGGAATTACGTGAACTGATGGAGATTGCAGATACAGTTTACAAAAACATTTACAATCGGCCTTTAGATTACTCATTTGACGGAAGCAAGCGTATTGGAGACCCAATTAACTTAGTAGCCAACATAGAAAAACTCATAAACCTAGGTTTCAAGCCTGCAGTCAGCCCAGACCAAGGATTAGAACGGTACTTTAGAAAAAACTTTAATTTATGAAGATTGTTTCTCCACCAAATGGAGCTGGATGGGCTGGTGGTGACGAATACCTTCAGAGTCTTAATGAAATGTTAAAAATTATTGAACTCGAGAATACTCATGATGTGTATTGGTATCGAAACAAAAACCTACTCCCAAAATGGCTATCTATGCTTCCAGGCTTTACCCTTATTGATAAATTCCTAAGAAAATTGTTTTACTCAAATCTTGGTTATAATATTCCCTTACCGATGACGAAATTCTCACGGAACTCATTTTTTTGGATTCCTGACCTGCAAGATGTCGAGTCCCCGGAAATGTTTACAGAAAAGGAAATCCTTCACCGTAAGAATTTGCGAAAAAAAGCTATTGCAAAAAAGTATCAAATCTATTTTAGCAGTGAATATACCAGGAAGATATTTTCTGATTTGTATCAGTCCTCCGAAAGTTACGGAGTTTTACGTTTTTCAACTGCACCAGAAAAACTCAAAGACTATGCGCAATCTCCGCTTTCATGTTACGACTGCCAAGAAAGGGGATATTTCTATCTACCTAACCAGTGGTGGAAACATAAGAATCATATTCGCACTATTAATGCATTTATTCAATACAGAGCAAATGGAGGAAAACTTCATCTAGTACTTTCCGGAAAGAGAGAAGACTATCGCTGGCCAGATTATTGCAACTCGGTAGAGGCACTAATAAACTTATGTAATCAAGATGTACATGATCTTGGATTTCTAGAAAGGCGAGCCCAATTGAGCGTCTTATTCGCTGCGAAGATTGTCCTCCAAACAAGCTTATACGAAGGTTGGTCAACAACTGTTGAGGAGAGTTTGGTGGGTGGCAAAGTTTTAGTTGTGTCAAATTTGCCTGTATTTATGGAGCAAGCCAAAGGGGAGAGGAATATTGTGTTTGTCGACCCTCATTCAATAGATTCAATACTCAAAGGAATGTATCTGGCAGAAGAGTTTAAACCATTCCCCCGCGATTTGTATTGGCGTTGGAATAGATTCGAATTGGATTTCAAGCAGCTTCTGAAATTAGCGGAAGGTAGTTAATCATAAGAGAAAAACTCACACCACTGTTTAGCACAAAGGGCGATAATGAAGTCCCAGGGCCTCTAACTTTGAGTTTCAGACTTGTAATCATTTCCTGTTTAATCTCAAGAGCTGACTATTTAAAGTCCCTCTCAGTTGAAATCTTATACACCCAATGTCTTAGTGGAAGGAGTCTTGCCTCAAAATAGTTGGTATTGTGTAATTTTTGCGACAGTTTATGCTTTCTGCAGTTAAACGGTAATTGGTTTGAAGAAAGATTCTGCGAAGTTCTAATCTCTGCGGCTACCATCGATACTGTACTGAAACTGCCAATGAAATACGCACTATTGCTCATTCTTTTGAGATCGGTCCAGATATCTGATGGCTGGATATAAACACAGTCAGTCATGCCTACAGATTCTAGTAGTAACTTTGCTATTGCAGGTTCATCAGAATATACACATATTGGAATTTCGCCTTGTTCTTTTCCTAGAATTTTTTCTACTTCTTGCAGAATTATCGTGGGATCTAAAACCCCATGTGTTTTACGCCAATGAGGATCAGTTCTCATGTCCCCCAATCGATAGTGGATTGAAATGTTAAATTCAGTCTTGCCAGAAAGTACAAATGGGTTAGGAAGGGATGAATTCGAGAAAAATTCTCGAAGGCTATGGACCGTTAGTCCTATAATTCCAGGCCAAATTCCGCCATTAATCAATCCAGTCACAGAATTCCATGTAGCCACTTTTTCAATTCGGTTATCAACGCGTACAGTTAGAATTCTGTCAACGCCATCGTTCTTTTTTCTGCGGATGTTTGAGACCCATGGTCTAACATAATCAAATACTTGGCTAATCGACGATTGGTACCGCAACAGTAAACTTGGAAGGTACTTTTCTATTCTACTGGTGGCTGAGATTTCTTCAGCTTTAAAAACTCCTTGAAAGATAAACCCTTCTGTGTGAGACATTTTTGTGTGCACATAGACTATTTCCAAAGAAATACCTTGTTCTAAATAGTGAAGTTGGAGGGCGACCCCCAGCAACTGTGAGGTGGCACCGCCGGCGACCAAAATACCTCGTGGAGCCTTGTATGCCATTACATCAGTATAACCAGTAGCTATTTCACGTAAAAGTCTTCGATTTCAAGCATGCTGGACGATAGCCGGACACTCAATACCAAATAACCTCAGAAATCAATGAAAAAATTGATATATAAAAACTAAAATCCCATCAGTTTAGCTTCTTTATCAAACGCTGGAATAGATTTGCGTACCTCTTCGAAAGTTCCTATGGCACCTATCCTGCCTTCGGATAAATACACGACAATGTCTGCATTTCGAATAGTTGACAACCGGTGTGCAATAACTATCAGAGTTATTGAACCATGCAATTCTTGGATCGCTTCAGAAACTATAGCTTCTGAGTGACCATCTAGTGAACTAGTGGCTTCATCCAGCACTAGTAGTTTAGGACTGGTAAACATTGCTCGGGCAATTCCAAGGCGCTGTCGTTGACCTCCGCTGAGTTGTGCCCCGTGCTCACCTACCTGCGTGTCTATCCCATTAGGTAAATCAGCAACGAGCATATGTAGATTTGCAATCTTCAAAGCCTTATTAACGGTCTCATCAGTGGCGAATTCATTAGGATATCCGAGAGCAACATTTTCTCTGATAGTACCGGCAGCGATTACAACATCCTGGGGTACATATGAGATGGCACCGGGCCACTTGGTAGCCGCAAACAGTGGAGGCAGTCCTGAGATTGAAACACTTCCTTCATCGGGAGCAAGGACACCTAACAACGCATCAATCATTGTCGTTTTGCCTGCACCAGACGGCCCTACCACCCCAACAGAGGCACCGGGTGGAATTGAGAGCGATATACCTGAAATAGCAGGAGAACTTTTGGTTGGATAAGTAAGACTCAAATTATTTACCTGAATAGTTGGATTAAATCCTTCATGTGAGTGATCCAACTCGTCATTAACATTATCAATTAACGTTTCATCACCAAGCATGTCAATTAAATCTAAAGTTGGCATTGCCTGCCCAAGATTGCCCCGAATAGTTAAAGCGCCTTGCTGAATGCGAAGAATTGCCGGAGTGATTCGGGTGCCTGCGGCTAAGAAAATTGCCAAAGTAGTAACTGCATGAGTCGCATCGTGTAAGTAAAACTGCACCCCAGCAATTAGGAGAGCTCCCATAACAACTGATGTTTCAATCACATACTTACTGATATAGGGCATGAAGCTTATCTTTGCAGTATTGTCTGCTAAGGCGAAGCGTGATTTCCTAATTTCCCGTGAGTAAAAATCACGACGATTGCGAACCACTGACTCGCGATAAGAAGCGAGCACTTCTATAATTTTTTCATTACTTTGTATGTTCATACGGGAATTTTGAATTCCAAGTTTTCCTGCCTCAACATGTAATAATCGATACATAAAAAAAGCAATGAGCGCGAAGAAAAAGATTGCCCCAAGAGCTGTGGTTGTGTCAAAAACCAATAAACCGGCTATCATCAATAGTAACATTGAGATATCAGAAACTAGAATTATACTTGTTGCTAATACATAGACAGTGATAATAGAAACACCGGTGGTAACTGCGAAAAGAATTTCCTGATGCGTGCGTAATTGAATAGTGAGTAATTGTTGAGAAAGCAAACGGGAAATCAAGTTAGACGAAATCCAGGCCCCCCGGCGTGTGAGAAAGAAAAGTACTCGCCTCGTGAAAAAAATTGAAAGTAGTGTCCGCCCAACCAAAAGAAACACGGCAATCAAGCCAATTACCACAACCTGATTTTGAAATGGCAATTCAGAGATTTTGAGGATCCGAAGAGCTGAATTCACCGCACCATCTGGCACTTGAGACTGCAAATTAGTTACAGACAAAGACCCAAGCAAGCCAATTGCAGCCACACCAAGCAAATCCATTATACCTAGCAAAAATTGTAAAATAATTACAGCAATAATTTTGCGCCGGTCTGTACGAGGTAAGACTCGAATTGATCTAGTCAGTGGACTTTTATTCCAGATGCGATTTGTATTTCTCATTGGGGCTTCAGACACTGCTTTTCTCGATTAGCCATGATGTATACCCTAGCAAACAACCCGATGTGCTTGATTCCAAGGCTACCTCGACTACTCTTACTCATGTGCTCATATACGTAGCTGGCATCAATGGAATGGTTGGTTCTGCTTTGGCTCACGAAGCAAAACTTCAAGGCCACGAGACTATTGGTAAATCCTCTAAAGAATTGAATTTCTTGGAGCGAGAAAGAGTTTTTCAAGAGCTGAATTCGATTAAACCCGATGTTCTTGTAATCGCAGCTGCAAAAGTAGGAGGTATTGGGGCAAATTCAACTTTCCCAGTTGATTTTCTGTCAGCTAATCTTCAAATTCAAACCAATCTATTGGATGCAGCACATGAAGCGGATGTTAAGAGAGTACTTTTCCTAGGGTCTTCATGTATTTATCCCAAACTTGCCCCGCAGCCCATTGCTGAAGAAGCATTGTTAACCGGCAAATTAGAACCAACGAATGAACCCTATGCAATAGCAAAAATTGCGGGTTTGAAGCTGGTTAATGCCTATAGGCGCCAATACGGGCATACTTGGATATCGGCGATGCCCACGAATCTTTATGGCCCGAGAGATAATTTTGATCTGAAGACTGCTCATGTTTTGCCAGCCTTGCTACATCGATTCCATGAAGCAAAAATCGCAAATTCCCTTGAGGTTAAGATCTGGGGTGACGGAACTGCTTTGCGTGAGTTCCTTCATGTAGAAGACTTGGCTCGAGCTTGCCTGTTACTTATCGATACTTACGATTCTTCGACAGCGATCAATATTGGAAGTGGAGAGGAGGTATCGATCAGGAATTTAGCGATGACGATCTCTAAAATTGTTGGTTTTCAAGGGGAGCTCAAGTTTGATTCAAATCTGCCTAACGGCACCCCAAGAAAAATTTTGGACAGCAGCCTGATTTCGCAAATGGGGTGGAAGCCCCGAATTGGCTTAGAAAACGGTATCTCATCAACCTATGATTGGTTTATTGCACATAATACTAAGGAGTTTAATTGATGAAGCGTGCACTAATAACTGGAGTAACTGGGCAAGATGGTTCGTATTTATCTGAATTGCTTCTAGATAAAGGGTATGAAGTGCATGGTGTAATCCGCCGTAGTTCAACATTTAACACTTCCCGGATTGAACATCTTTATAAAGACCCACATGAAAAGGACAATCACTTCCACTTGCATTACGGGGACATTACCGATGGTGTGGGTATTTCTAATCTAGTGAGGGAACTCAAGCCAGATGAAATTTATAACCTTGCTGCTCAAAGTCACGTAAAAGTTTCATTTGAAATGCCAGACTTTACCGCTCAAGTTGATGCTGTTGGAACAATTCGACTTTTAGAAGCAATTCGAGCAGCAAGAATTGAGACTAAATTTTATCAAGCATCAACCTCTGAACTCTTTGGAAGTACACCCCCTCCTCAATCCGAAATTTCTACTTTTGCGCCACAAAGTCCCTATGCAGCAGCGAAATTGTATTCTTATTGGGTTGTAAGAAATTATCGAGATGCATATGGCTTGCATGCAACAAATGGAATTCTCTTTAATCATGAATCTCCGAGGCGCGGTGAAACGTTCGTGACTCGCAAGATTACTATGGCCGCTGCTCGGATCAAAATGGGAATGCAAACTAAGCTTTATTTGGGCAATCTTGATTCCATTCGTGATTGGGGTTATGCACCAGAATATGTAGAAAGTATGTGGAGGATGCTTCAGCAACCAAATCCTGATGACTTTGTTGTTGCTACCGGAGTAGGTGCCACAGTCAGAGATTTCTGTGAAGCGTCTTTTTCCTACCTTGGTTTGGATTACAGGGATCATGTCGAGGTTGACAATCGATATACTCGTCCAACAGAAGTGGATGCATTAATCGGTCAAACTTCAAAAGCTGAAAAAGTACTTGGCTGGAGCGCGAAAACTCATTGGAAAGAACTTGCTGAGATAATGGTTAAGAGTGATTTGGATAAAGTCACTAACTCAACCAATTGAATCGGCCGGAAACCTACTGGATATCTGATTAACTCAGTCTGTTTCTAAGAAAAATCTTACTTCCTGCTAGAAATGTCCAAATTGAACTTGCAATTAAGATTGATACTCCCCCAAGTAAACGAACTCTGATTTGATGCTTTTCTCGATGAACTTGGTAGATGTTTCGATCTGCGATTCCACCCGGCTCGATATCTGCATAAACATCTGGAACTCTCGTCGCCGGAGATGCTTTAAGCAATCTTATGACCAAATCGAAGTCACTGGCGAGTAAGTAAGACACATTAAATCCTCCAATCTCTTTTAAAATCGTAGTCCGAAAGATCATTGCTTGATGACATCCGGCTCCTCGATTAAATGCAAAATTCACTGCAGATACTTTTCCCGCAGGGTATCTATTGCTAAAGTTTTGAGTGCTACCTTGTATTTTGTGACTTCCAATTACTAGACCAAAGTTATCTTTACAAATCTCATTAACTGCCCTCCATAGAACCGTTTCAGACGAGAATTGGTCACCAGCATTCATGAACCATGTGTAATAACCAACTGCAATACATAAGCCATCGTTCATGGCTTCATAAATTCCTACGCCTTTTTGTTCAATCAAACAAATTCTTGAGTCTTCCCTTTGAAGGGTTCTGGCAAAAGTCAAAGTCCCGTCGCTGGAATCTCCAACTACGATTATCATTTCCCAGTCTGAAAAACTCTGCCTCAATAGGCTTTCGTGAGTATTCCTTAAGCCAATCAAATTGTCCTTGACAATCGTTATAACGGAAACCTTTCCCACAAATTTCCCCCTTCACCAACCATAGTGCTTCGACAATGAGTTTAACAGGGATAGGATTTCCATGTGAAACGCATCATGTTTGTAACCAACTCTCTCACTGGAGGCGGCGCTGAAAGGTCGATGAACCTTGTATGTAATGAACTTACTAGACGAAAGTGGACCGTTTCGTTAGTGCCAATAAATGATGGCCCTCCCGATAAAGTCATTCCTGGTTGTGAAATATTTCAGCTAGGGCGCGAGTGGCAAAGTGGAGTTATGAAAACAGTGTTTGCATTTCTGGCTTTTAATCACGCAGTTAAATCTTGGAAACCAGATGTTATTGTTCTTAATTGCGATCTTCCGGAATTTTTTGGTGCACTACTTATGGGAAAGCAAAAATTTGTGGTTCTCGAACATGCAAGCAATCCATGGGGCCAGCGTATTTTATTAGGAAAGTTGATTCGCAGAGTTTTGCAAGCCCGTAAAGCTAATTGGGCTGCCGTGTCTTCTCATTTATCAATCTGGCCAAACAGAAAGAAACCAGACGCATGTTTATACAATCCCCTGATGTCCGTAACGAATGAAATCATGCAAAATGAGATTCTCGTTCTAAATCGTCTAGTATTCATTGGGAGACTGAGCCCTGAGAAAAGACCCATGGATGCAATTCAAGTAGCAAGAAAGTCGAAGAAAAAAATAGTCATTATCGGTGAAGGCCCACTTCGCGAGGAGCTTGAAAGGAAAGTGCACGACGAGACTTTAAGTGTCGATTTTCTGGGGCGGCTCGATGAGCCATGGGCAGAGATCAGGGTAGGAGATTTACTTATAGTACCTTCGGCTTTTGAGGGAGACGGCCTGGTCGTAATTGAAGCTTTACAGCGAGGCTTACCCATCCTAGTCTCGGACATCAGCGACTTTCGACGATTTGGATTTCCAGAGGCTAATTATTGCAAGACCGTTGATGGATTTGTTCAAAAAATAGAAATTTTTAAAGGTGACCTAAGCCCCCTAATCGTTCCTAGTGAGATTTCTGAATCCATATTTAAGCTTCGCTCAATTGAAATTGTTGGTGATGCCTGGGAAGCTTTTCTAAACAACCTTACCTCTCATCCTTGAGAGATGGTAGCGACCTTTAAATCTGGTAATTGAAGAATTTGTAATACTATGAAAAATCCCCGACTTTGAGTTTAGAACCATCCTTAACATTAACTAGCGGCATGCCCAGCATCTGATTTGTGCGCTCATTATTTGATAAGTAATCTAACTTTCCCAAGCTGTCTCGACTTTCTCTAATTCGCCAATCTGTGTGTTGAGAAAATTCCGTAGGAAGATTTAACTTTATCTTTGTAGCAAGATCTTTTCGCACGAAGAATCCATTACTTCCTACCCGGTTTGAACCTACAAAAACAAAACCCTTTTGGGAGAGAATGTGAATATAGGCAAGTAAGCTAGCACCGTAATATAGACAACTGTAGTGTTTAGTTGTGCGATCAAATTTATCATCTCGAGGAACACTGACTGCAAGTTTAGCGCCAAACAATGGATTGTACTCAACTACAACAACGGATACATCCTCAAGGTTTGCCGCCTCCAATATCCAGTAGTCGTTTCCATCCAAGTCAAGTGAGAAAATATCTATTCCTAACATGGACTTTCTCGCAGTGCTTATGACGTTATTGATGTTCATCGGCGAAATCCACTCTTGCAGGGGAAAAATGTGATTTTTCCACTTTAAAGAATTTTGATTAATAGACGAAATCAAATCATCTCTTCCATCGACAGCGACAACACTGGCGTTTCTATTTTCAGCCAAAAACCTTGAATTGCATTCATGAAAATTGCCAGCGCCCACTTCTAAAATTTTAGGCTTGCTTAAATCTAGACTTTCACACAGATAATCTAAGATCCCATCTTCGCCCCATTGGCTAAAGACTTTAACTTCAGCATCCCATAAGTTTTGAAAACTTCCAGACATAGAGCGTGAGGTCAAAATCGCACTTTGGCCGATAAGAAAATAAAAACTTGAAATATCATTGGCAAAGTATGAAACAACTTTCCTGATGAACCTCCGGATAATTCTTTTCATATCCCTATTGTAATGGTAAGAGAGCCGTACGAAGCGCCGGTGCATTAAATTTTACTTTTCCAGTAAACCCGGACTGTAATTTATATTTGGTAGGGCGCAATCTGGTGTCAATAACCGATTAATGACCCAGGAAAAGGTGTTGATCTCTGTAATCCAAACACTGGGGCAGGGTGAAAAAGCTCAAAAGTTTCAGGCACCCCGGACCGTACAGTTCAAATCTGGCTTTCCTATGATTTAATGAGGAAGTGAATCCAAATTTTTGTCATTTTCAGACAACCACGATGAATCTAATTGGGGAGAATCGCCGCTCAAGGTTTGTTGGTTTATGGAAAGAATTGGACCTGCCTCCGCAATACGTGGATTCCGAGAATGAAAATATAGAAGCCACGTATCCTTTTTTTTCAAACTCCTTGAATCGCCATATGTCTGGACTTTCTGGATGTCTAAAGTCTCACAGGAAAGCTTGGAAGTTATTTCTAGAAAGCGAGTGCGATTTCGCTTTGGTGACGGAGGACGATGCAATACCCTCACCTAAGCTTAGGACTGAGATTCTGAGGATTGAAAGATACCTTGCTGGTCCTATTGATTCTGAGTTTCCAAGTACGATGAATAAAAGCAGCCAGTTAGGTATTCCTGTATACATACAACTAGGTTGGTACTCTTACCCTCGCTTATCATTTAGGCAATTCATTGTCGCCGGGTATCACCTTGTGAAGTACAGAGGTCCAGTGAAAAATGGTTATGTTCGTGGGCATGGATTTGCGAATCATTGTTATTTGATAAATCGAGAGATGGCGAGTTTCTTACTGGACAAACTCTCAAGCGAAGGATTGCCACTTGATCTACAACTTATGACTTTCGCTAGTCATGATGCTTATAGCGAGTGCCGAATTCTAAGAAGTTGTCAAAATTATGCAAATCAAGAAGGTCTTGATAGTTCTATACAATCTGGAGTCACACCAGCTCAAAACACTGTGGTTAGCAAGATTCTAGTTTGGGTTCAATCGTTAGCTGATGCCAAAGGGAGCCGATTTGCAATATAGATTGACAAATACTTGATAATTTCAAGACCACAGTAAAAAAAGTTCATAGAGTTGAATAGATTTCAGCGCCTCTCAATACATAACTTAGATTGAATGATTTCAAGTTAAATGTGATGCACACATAATGAAGGCAATGATAGAAAGTAACAAACCTTTCTTAATCATGAACTAACACAAGATTCCGTAATGGTTGCATTGGTCGAGTCAGTAGTTCGGCGATCTTGAAAACACGAAAACGGTCGTAAAATCTTTAGAAAATTCAGGGAGTCATTTTAAGCCAGGGTCTTTGGACGTAGATTTCTAAGCATGTTGGGACTTCTCATCTCAGGGGGTATCCTTAACCCGTATGGAGGAGAGCCGTTCGATGCAAATGCCTAGTCTAGATGCAGATAACAGTAAAGGCTTTCTCGTGTACATACCTTGCCACACAGATTTTGAAATGGCAAAAATACAAGCAGTGAATCTGCGAAGACAATTTCAATTACTAGATAATCAACAACGAAGTTACATAAAAAGTTTATCTATTGTTATTTCTGTAAATGGAGTGAAGCTCTCCGAGCATCAACTTGAATCCTTAGAGTCTGTATGTGATGAGTTAGTCTACACACCAATTGAAATTGGAGCCGACCTGAATATTGCTCAAGGATTCCTTAAAGCAATGCAAAAACCGTCTGAATTTTTCTGGATGCTCTCTACGAACGATGAACTTGGAGAGAGGGCAGTTAATGACATCGTCAACACTTTTCTAGTAAATGCAGATTGCGATCTAATCGCTGCTGATGAAAATAATGTCTCGCGAATAATCGATGTGAACAATATAATTCATCAGCCAATTGATGGGATACATTTTGGTTTAATTAGCGCTGTAATTTATCGTTCAAAAAACATAATTAGTAGTTTTCCAGCTGCCTTAAGATTGAACTGGACTGGTTGGGGCCAACTTGGAGTTATCCAAACGGCTTGTTTTACAAACAAGAATCTGCGTGTTGTATCAATTCCAAAAAACGTGCTCTTTAGTGAGATGGCGGCTGACAGGTTGCAAGAAAGTGATGGATTAAGGCGGAATGGTGTGTATTACTCACACAGTTTCTTTGGAATGCCATTGCTAATTGCTTCTCTCTTTGCCGGCGACAGAAAACTAAAGCGCAAATTTCTTAAGTCGTGGCTGTTTTACAATTGGTACAAAGTAAGTCTCTTTTCCTCCCGACCGCAAAGTTATGATCAATTTAATGGAATTGATGGGCCTTACTGGCGGCAGTCATTAGCAGAGGATGTAATAAAAGCGAACGGAACTCTTTCAAGAGTGGCTTACTTCATAGGCAAAACTAATGATTGGGAAAATTTCAGAGATGTAAAGATCGCTCAAAAGATTAGAAGATGGATGTAATCTCACTTCTTTGTGTGGGAAGTGACCTATTTAATTGTACGAGTGCTCCACAACTAGAGGGATATGCACCAACCAAGAAATGACTTCCCCTAGATTCGGTCGGTAGTTCTGAAAATTTGCTAATTCCATAGAATTAGGTGTTGTTTATTGAGAAATCATCCGAAAGATGGTAAAAACCACTATGAAAATTTTGTTTTGGATGCGATTTTTTAGAGAGAAAGTGCTCTCTGCTGTGAAGCAGATTATACACTCATTAGGAATAGCCGGATACTTTGACTTAAGGTATTTTAGAAGTCATCAAATCTCTTCTACATTTGACACAGCAGCGAAGTTCGATTCAGATTTCTTAAACTTAATCCAGCCTGCCGACAAGAGAAAGATGTTGAACCTGTTTCAACAGTCACACTCTCAGATCAGGCAGGACTTATTTGTATTAAACGAACTAAATTACAAAAAAAACGGTTTTTTTGTAGAATTTGGTGCTACAAATGGATTTGATCTTAACAATACTTACTTATTGGAGAAAGATTTCGCATGGAAAGGAATTTTAGCGGAGCCGGGTAGAGTTTGGAGAAATGATCTTCGTAAGAATAGGCCTAACGCAATAATTGAAGAAAGGCTCATTTGGAAGGATTCCAAATCTGTTTTGCTCTTCAATGAAACTCTGATGGCTGAGTTCTCTACTATTGACTTACTTAGTAATCGAGATGCTCATAGAGGCCACAGAGAAAATGGAGCTAAGTATAAAGTTGAAACCATTTCCTTAAATGATATGCTCGATTTCTATAATGCGCCCTTGATTATTGACTATCTTTCAATCGATACAGAGGGATCCGAATATGAGATTCTTAGTTGTCTAAATTTTGAAAAATACAGTTTTAGAGTTATTACATGCGAGCACAATTATTCGAAGCAGCGGAAGCTTATTTATAGGTTACTTACAAAACATGGCTATAAACGTAAGTATGAGGAAGTTTCTTTATTCGATGATTGGTACGTCAAGGTAGATTCTTAAGCTGAAAATCTTTGAGTATTATTCAGAAGCAATTCACATGAACTACCAACTTGAATTCGATTGAATGGAATTGTTTAATAAGCAAGATCAGACTGATCGGTTGATGTACTCGAAAACCCATTAGAAATCTAGTTAGATAATTCCTGTGGTAACCGATAATTGTTTGTAATTGAGCAGGTTAATTGTTTAGTAGGGTGCGAATATCCTTCAAACAAGCGTCAGAAGGTAATACGCCCTTATTCAAAACTTTGTCCCACCACTCGACCGTTGAAATCACCGCCTGTTCTTGGGACCAAACTGGAGACCAACCAAGAGTTTGTTGCGCCTTGTTTGAATTTAAAGAAAGAGAACCGGCTTCAAAGCCTTTAGTGGTTGAGTCATTTTGCGTCGTGATTTTAACTGGAAATGGCCAGGCCGATCGAGAAAGTTCTGCAATTCTTCTGACAGTAAGACTTGCTGTATTTGGGCCGAAATTAAATGCCTCAGTTCCATTTCCTTGAATTGTGTTTTCTATAGCTAGCAAATAACCGTAGAGCACATCTAATACATGCATCCACGGTCTAGTACTGTTCGGGCTTCTTAACTCAATCGTGCTTTGGTCTTCGAATGCCCGGACTAGGCTTGGTAAAATTCGATGCTCAGCCCAATCTCCTCCGCCGAGAACATTCCCCGCCCTCAGTGAGACAACACTCGGCCCCCCAGCGACCCTGGCAATCTGCTGCCATGCTTTTATAACCGATTCAGTTGCTGTTTTACTCGCACTGTATGGATCCTTTCCAGACAAAGCATCAGACTCAAGAAAAGCTTTTCCAGATTCATCGTTGTCATAAACCTTATCCGTCGTAACAACCCCTACGGCCTTTACTGAGGGCATTGCGAATGCCGCAGACATGATGTTTGTGGTTCCCATCACATTAATTTCGAAGGTTTCGCGGGGCGTCTTATAAGATTCTAATACAAGGGATTGTGCGGCCAGATGAAAAATGATCGAAGGTTGATACCGAGAGATGAAGTGATTGACTGCCAAAACATCTCGAATATCAATAAACTCTTCAGTAATAGAGCCCATTCGATTTGCTCTGTCAAATAGTGAATCCTTAGCGGGCTTTAAAGAGAGTCCAATGGTTGGTATCTCCATCTCTTGCAATAGTAGAGTAAGCCAACTTCCCTTAAACCCCGTGTGCCCGGTGACCATTACAGGACCTTGTAATCCTCTAAGACGCTCACCTAGCTCCATTTTCATGACCAGATAGTACTCTTATCTCATTGAAGAACAAACAATTCGGCAAAGACGTCTTTCTAGATTGGAAACTTTTGAATTCAGATTCGCAGGATATGGTGGCCCAATTAGTTGCTGATGCCATGAAAATTCGGCACCCAGTCAAAGAGTTCATACCGGGGGAGTCAGCGGTCCCCATAACTGGAAAGTTTTTTGGCGCAGAAGAGCTCACTGCAGCCGTACAAGCGAGTTTAGATTTTTGGCTAACGTCAGGTACTTATACACAACAATTTGAAAGCGCCTTCGCCAAAACGGTCGGCATGCGCCATGCCTTTATGGTGAATTCGGGCTCCTCTGCAAATCTCTTGGCTTTAACCGCGCTTACTAGCAGCAAATTGGGTGAAAGTGCACTCAAACCAGGTGATGAAGTTTTGACGGTTGCAGTTGGATTTCCAACAACCGTCACACCAATTCTTCAAAATGGGTTAATTCCAGTTTATGTAGACATAGATCTCGAGACCTACGTGGCTAACGATGATGCTCTTGAGTCAGCTATTGGACCAAAGACTAGGGCCATTATGATGGCACACACGCTCGGAAATCCATTCAACCTCGATTTGGTAGCAAAGCTTGCTAAAAAACACAATCTTTGGGTGATAGAAGATAGTTGTGATGCACTTGGTGGTACTTATCAAGGTGAAAATCTCGGTACATTCGGAGATTTATCTACCTTCAGCTTCTACCCAGCGCACCATATTACGACGGGAGAGGGTGGAGCCGTTCTCGCAAAGAAGGCTTCGATGAAGCCAATTTTAGAATCCTTCCGTGACTGGGGAAGAGATTGTTGGTGTGCGTCAGGTTGCGATAACACATGTTTAAAGCGATATGAGTGGCACTTAGGTGAGTTACCCGAAGGTTTTGACCATAAATATACATATTCACACTTAGGGTACAACCTGAAATCGGGTGATATTCAAGCTGCAATAGGTCTTGCTCAGTTAGAACGCCTTGATTTCTTTATTGGTTTGCGCCGACATAACTGGAATTACTTTTTAAAGGGTTTATCAGATTTAGAAGAGTTTCTAATTTTACCTAAGGCAACCGAAGGTAGCAATCCTTCTTGGTTTGGCTTTGCAATTACCGTGAAAAAGGAAAGCCCAAAGTCGCGAAATGAAATAGTACAAATGCTGAATGAGAGAAAGATTGCAACAAGAGTTCTCTTTGGAGGTAATCTTTTGCGGCAACCTGCATTTATTGGAACTCCACGTCGCGTATATGGAGAATTGATTAATTCAGATATTATAATGAACGACACATTTTGGATCGGTGTGTGGCCGGGTTTGACTGTGCCAATGCTTGATTACATGATCGAGTCGATAAATGAGATTCTAAGGTAGAAGATGTGAAAGTCATCATTCTTGCCGGAGGTTTGGGTAGTCGACTTGCAGAAGAAACTCATGACAAACCAAAGCCGATGGTTGAAATTTATGGGCGTCCAATTCTTTGGCATATTATGAAGATATATCAGAGTTATATGGATTGTGAATTCATAGTTGCAACTGGATACTTAACTGAAGTTATTGAGCAATACCTTAATGGGCCAGAATTTATACATGAGGGCTTAAAAGCAAAAGCTTTGTTTACTGGGCAAGATTCGACTACTGGAGGCAGAGTAAGGCAGGCGATGGCAAGTTGCCCTGGGGAGCGAGTTATGGTTACTTACGGGGACGGAGTTTCAGATGTAAACATTGAGTCTCTACTGTCTTTTCATCAAAGTCATAGAAAACTAGCGACAGTGACTGCCGTTCGTCCTGCAGCACGCTTTGGTAGGTTAGAAATTCAAGGCGAACAGGTTAAGAATTTTTCCGAGAAGCCACAATCCGAAGAGGGATGGATAAACGGAGGGTACTTCATTTTCGAACCAGAGGTTTTTGGTTACATACCGGTTGATTCACCACCCTTAGAACATGAACCACTCGGGAATCTTGCAGGCAATGACCAATTGATGGCCTTTAAACACGATGGCTTTTGGCAACCCATGGATACCCTTAGAGAGAAATTGGATTTAGAAAAGTTGGTTGAATCTGGTCAAGCCCCTTGGATGTTGAACTTCAAATGAAGATCATCGTTGTCTTGGGAGACACCGGATTCCTAGGCGCAGCTTTTTCAAGTCACCTAATTAACGAGGGTGCAGACTTTCTGGGTTTGAATCGGGGGCGCATGGTTTTAGTTAAAGGTGGCATCAGACAGGAATTTCCCCGTAAAAGCAATGATTTGTTTAAAGAAATAGAACCATTCTTATCGGAAGATTGCACAGTAATAAATACTATTTGGGGAAGCAATAACAGAGAATTTCGTGACTCCATAGTCCAAGAAGAGAATTCACTTCGAGAAATCTCATTAATTGATAAGTTGGAAAATTCATACACCCAATACGTCTCTTTTGGTTCAATTGCAGAGATTAGCAACAAAGAAATATCTCCGTCTTGCAGTACCGAATATGCCCGCGCAAAAATGTTGATCGCAGAACGGTTACTTGGATCAAAACTTAATTATTTATGGATACGTGTAGCATCTTCTTATGGGCAAAATGACAGGCGTGATTGGCTAATCCCTCAGTTGTTAAGAAACTGGAGGATGAAAGAAGAGTTGTGTCTTGAGAATCCGGGTCAGGTGATTAATCTTTGCTATCTTGATTCACTAGTTGGGTCATCATTAAAGATCATTCACGAGAGAAGACAAGGTATTTTTAATGCCACTACAATCCAATGGATGACAGTAGAAGATATCAAAAACTGCTTCAACAGCCTTCAGGAGCCTGAATATTTGGTAAGAACAGCAGGACCATTTTCGCCCGCTGATCCGGACAAGCTTTTGATCAGTTCCCCTCCAGTTACTAAATATTTTGCGGAATTTCAAGAGAATTACAAGTCTTGAATTGAAGTACCCATTCCCATCTTCGGTAACGCTTTCGCTTCTAGTGAGACAATAAATTCCAGTAGTAATGGTCCCTTATCCCAGGTACTGATTTTCTTCTCTGCCTGGGATAAGTCATCCACATTTTGTAGTTTAAGAGATTCAATTCCAAAAGCATGTGCAACTCTACAAAAATCAGGCGCACTATAGCCTTCTCGAGTGGATGTATACCTTCCATCTAAATTAGTTTCCTGAAATTGTGCAACCATTCCATGCTGTCCATTATTGATAACGCACAATGTTATTGGGATATTGTAATGAAAAATAGTTTGCAATTCAGCTATGCTTAGCTGGCTACATCCATCTCCTGCAATCACAATCCATCTGCCTTTACTCACAACAGCTGCCCCTATTGCTGCAGGAAGGGCATATCCCATGGCCCCCAACCCTCCAGAAGTTATAAAGCGTTGATGAGATTCGATAGCTAGAGATTGAGCCGCCCACATTTGATGTTGACCTACATCTACAAGATAGCCGTTAGTTGTTGAAGAAAACGAACTAATCCATTGCATTATGTCACTCGGGTTGAAAGCGACACTTTCTGGTTGCTCTAGTCTTTGCGGAAAGACACCTCGCTCAGAAGTAATTTCTGCCAACCATTCAGAATAGTCAAAATGAACTTGAAGATTGGATAACTTGGTGAGGAAAACTTGTAGAGAAGTTTCGACCGAGATATCGGCCCTAACTCGACCTTTTATCTCGGCTTGGTCAACATCAACTCTAAAAATTATCTTATCTTTTGTAAAAGCGTCTGGATCTGAGCCAGTTTGGCGTATGTCTAGTCTTGTGCCTAATGCAATTATCAAGTCAGAGCGTGCAATTGTTCGATTTGCCCAGCGATTCCCATAACTTCCGATCATTCCAACTCTATATTGCGATGAAGAGTCAAGAACATCAACACCCATCAAGGAATAAACTGCTGGTATCTTCCAATTCTCGATGATTTTTCTAGTCAAATCGGTCATTTGCGAGGTCCGGATACCCCCACCTAGAAGGAAGACAGGCCTTCTACTTTTGCCAATTAGCGTGACTAGTTGCCCAATGCTTAAATCATCAGAGGTTTTATCAAACGCCTCTTCAATCGGAAAAATAGGGTGGTGAAGATCTAATTCTTCACGCGAGATGATTTCCTGTTGGACATCAATTGGGATATCTAAGAGAACGGGTCCGGGACGCCCAGCGTGCGCCAATGACCAAGCCTTCTTCAACTCTGCTAAAACATCCGTATTGGAATCAAAAACTGCAGCGTACTTAGTTATCTCTTTAACGGCCTGAATTACGTTGAACTCTTGAAATCCGTTCTGACGTTGACTATCAGACTTCTTCAACTCTCTTTGGTTTACCTGCCCAGTAATGAAGATTGTTGGAACCGAGTCAAAGTATGACGAAGCAATCGCGGTTATGAGGTTTGTTGCCCCAGGGCCACTTGTTCCCATTGCCACTGCTGATAGACCTGAAATCCTTGTGGCACCCTCGGCTGCAAAGCCTGCAGCCTGTTCATGGCGCATATTGATTATGGGTGTTTTGGCTAGGCGTGCTATCGCATCTGTGAGAAATGCAATCATTCCGCCAGAGAGCTCAAAAACTGCCGGTACTTGTCGATCTGCTAAAAAGCTGGCTATCAAGTCTGATTTTGTGTAGGAGGCGGATTGAATTCCCATGCGTCTAGTTTAGCACCATAAGAAACTTTATAGGAAAAAGTCGAATCTAGAATTACCACTTAATTATCCTACAAAAATCTGATTTGCAGAGTTTTTCGGAGGTGTTTATGTTCAGTCCGTTAGACTATTTGAAAAAGTGAATTAAGGTTAATGTCTTCGAAGCATCCTCTTTACAGTAATTTGGACCGACTTAATATTTCCAATCAAGATTCCTAGACAAATGACAGCAAAAGGGAAAAAAATGGGAATAACAAAACGACGGTCTGCTTGAAAAAAAGTAGCTTGTAAGGTCAAGATCATAGTAACTAGCAACAGAGTAGATCCCCACGCCCGAACTTTCGGTCGCCAGATAGTCATAAAAGCAGAAAAGATAGAAACAAAGGTGAATATCCCGAAGGTCTTGTCCATTAAACTCTGACTTTTTAACCCAAAAGCAAAAAGTGATTTATCAAATCCATATCCAAGTTCCCTCAAGGGTCGACTCTTCCAAATATCCATCGACCTATTAGTGAAGACTCTATTCTTGTAAAGTGGAGTGCCATCCATAGCAATGTCAAGGACGTCTTTAGGATTATTTCTTGAATCGACTTGCCACTTTATTGCGGAATTAGACAGAAAACTCTCATCGTAGCTAGTGGCCATACCTGTTCCTATATAAAGATTTATGCCGGAGTTTGTCGTTAGTCCGACAAATCCAGGTTGAGAATTCTGCACGAAATAGAGCCATGGGCAGATTAAAAGAAATACTAAGACTGAAATATTCCGAAGATTAGCTAATCTGTTCGTTTTAAACATAAAAAACAGGAACGCTGCAACAATAATCAGTAACATGAGATTATTCGGTTTTAAATAAATTGCAGAAGCAATCAGAAGTGAAAGCGATACAGTTTTCTTTCGAGACAACTTCGAACTGTCTATAGACGAAAGTATAAAGATCAAGCTCACAACAATAAATGAATTTAGACTTTCAGCCAGTAGAATTGGCGTAAAGTGCCAAACCGGGATCAGGCTATAGATTAAAGATGCAAATACCGCAGCATTTAAGGAAACGTATTTTTCAACCACTTTTTTAACCATAACCACCGAAAAAGCTAGACAAAACATTTGGAGAAGGCGCACTCCCAAGAATGGCGCACCCGGAAATAGATAGGTGAATAATAAAATAATTGCAGGGTAGCCAGGCATTCGATATGCATCTTTAAATGCTTGAGAAAATCCCTCGGCTTGCCAGATCAATGCCCGTGAAGCGTAGTCTGATGCGTCAACCGCACCTACGACGTATGCGCTTAAAATTGAATTATCCATGTGTTTCCCAATTAACAGGAACTGTATGAATAAACTAAACGAAAACACAAAATATGACGTGGAGTTGGACCTAATTGAAAAAACTTCCGCCAACTTCTTCATAACAAGGTTTTACCTATCATTAAATCATTGCTTGGGAATAGCCTAATAAATGGGAGAACTTCCTTTAAAAAATCCAAAATGTTCGGTCTAGTTAGCACTCAATTAACCTCTCCGAGTCAAAGGGTATCACCCCGACTTATGAACCTTCGCTTGTGACATTATGAACTACTGGTTCTTGAGCCAAGTATAGTTATTGAGGAGCCCAGCATCTGCTGAAAAGAAGCAATAAAAATCGAATACTATACAATTCAGTCATGCGCCCATCGATGGAAGTTGTAATACCTGTCCTCAATGAGGCTGAAACACTTGAAGATCAAATCCAAAAACTTGAAAACCATTTACGCAATCAAGTAAGCCAAAAATTTTCTTATCAAATTACGATCGCCAATAATGGATCCACAGATTCAACACTGAAAATTGCAAATTCATTGGCTGAAAGATTTCAAAATATTAAAGTAGTGACGGTAGATTCGCGCGGGGTGGGTTTGGCGTTAAAAACTGCATGGCAGAATTCAAAATGTGATTATGTGGGATACATCGATCTAGATTTTTCTACAGATTTGAATCACATACGAGATGTTGAAATTTTTTTCACTGAGGGCTATGAGTGCGTATTTGGAAGCCGGCTTCTCCCACAAAGCAAAGTGTCAGGGAGATCAATCAAAAGAACTATAATTAGCATCGTTTTCAATCGAGTAATTCAAATTGTTTTTAACTCTACTTTAAGCGACGGTATGTGTGGATTTAAATTCTTTAAAAAGAATCAATTGTCTGAGATTTTACAAAGCGGGGCAGAATGTGACGGCTGGTTCTTTTGCACAGAATTAACAGTTGTAGCTCAAAAAGTTGGATACAAAATTGTTGAGATTCCTGTTAAATGGGAAGATGATAAAAATAGTAAAGTGCGGATACCTTCGCTGACCTACGAATACATTTTAGACATTATTAGACTTAAAAGTAGGATCTCAAAACTATCAAAGGCAAAAAAAGTTTATGAATGAAGTAAGTGTATCCAATCCCATTAGCTCCCTTTTTCTTGGTACCTCAGCCTGGGGGCTGAAAGTTAATAAAACTGAAGCTTATCGAATCTTGGAAACATTCTATGGTAACAATTTTCGTTGGATTGATACCTCAACCAATTATCCGATTGATGGAAGTCCAGAAAATTACGGCCAAACTATTACTTGGCTTTCAGAATTCTGCAAAGATTTCCCCGAACTAAAGATATTTGTAAAAGTTGGATCTGCCAACAATCTAGGTGATTCAACTCAGCTGGTGAATGCAAGTTATTTCGCATTGATTATTGATCTTATATCTAACAAGTTTAGTAATTGCTTTGGAGGTATGGGAATTCACTGGGATAACGACGAAAGTAGTTCTGATCGTTCGCAAATTGTGAAGCAATTTTTGGAACTAAACGAAAAAGGCTTTGCCGTAGGCCTATCTGGCATTAAAAAATCTGAAAACTATGCCACAAATGAGATTGGTATAAATTTACCCTGGATTTTACAGAAGAACGTATCGCCAATAAGAATGGCAGAAGGAGTAAAAGAAATTATCTCTTCTCGGATTACATTTCCAAAAGCTAAAATTTATGGCTACAACTTGTTGGGGGGAATTAAGGCAACAGGAATTCCAAATGACAAAGGACGCCTAGAATATTTAGGCGAGTTTATTCAAGGAGGCTCAAGCCCAAGAGCAGATGACCAATTGGAGCCTTTGATTCGTTATGTCAACTCACTAAAAATTAATGGAATTATTGTTGGTCCAACAACAGTAGCGCAGTGTCAGAATTGGTGCACAATCATTGATCGGCTTAGTTTTGTCTAAAGTAAATGTCGACTTTGTAGTTATCGGTGGTGGCATATTTGGAGCATATGCAGCGAAATTGTTGGCAAAAAATTATTCAGTGGTTTTGATTGAGAAAGAATCATCACTATTTAGTAGAGCTTCAAAAAATAATCAAACAAGATTGCATAACGGTTGCCACTACTTACGAGCTCCAAGAACTGCAAGAGATGCTCAATTGCACCACGATCAATTCTTGCGAGAACATGAGTTCGCAATTATGAAAACTACAAAACATTTTTACGGTATAGCACGCCATGGCTCTCTGACTGATTCTAATGGTTTTGAAAGATTTTGTCAGTGGCTTGGTGTTGATTTTATTAAACAAGATTTCGTCGAGATTCTTGACTCAGATCGAGTGTCCGATGTCTACTTAGTGAATGAATTTTCTTATGATCCATTCCTTTTATCAGATTTTTATTCTCGTGAACTTTCGGATTCAGGTGTCGACTTGAGATTGAATTCTGAAGTTGTTCTTGCACGAAAGGGAAACAAGTTGTGGCATCTTGAAATTCGCGACATGGATAGCAACGCCAAAACTCTAGAGACCAAGTGTGTGATTAATGCAACTTACTCCAACATTAACTCTGTCTCAGAAGTTTTTGGAGTAACTGAATCGTCGATAAAGCATGAGTACTCAGAAATGCTTTTGTTATTTGTGCCGTCGTTGAAGGATACAGCTGTAACAATCATGGACGGTCCATTCTTATCCATAACGCCCTATGGTCTAACCGGACTTCACGTCCTTAGTTCCGTAATCTACACACATCAATCTTCTGCGAAAAATTCTGGGGAAAAAATGCCTTGCCAAGTCGTGAATACAATTTGTCAAGTAGATTGCTTTAATTTGTGCCAAACCTGTAACGATAAACCTTTATCGAGACAGAAGTTTTTGCTTAATCAATTGAGAGCTTTTGTCCCAAATATTGGTTCAATATTCGTACATGGTCATTTGAATACCGTGAAAAGTACTTGGGCTATGGATGACTACAGAGATGAGAGGCAGACTTCGATACGTAAAATGGCTTCAGAGCCAGATTTTTATAATGTAATGTCTGGAAAAGTTTCGAATATCTACGAGTTAAAGGAGTTATTCAATGACTATTGAGAAAGATATTGTTTCCTTTATTTTGTCTGGCCAAAATTTGAGTGAACCAAGTGTTATCACCGAAACTATCGCATCCTTACAAAAAGTAAGTCTAGATTCAGATTTGGATGCCGAGTACATTGTTGTATTGGCTTACCCAACTGAAGCAGTAATCGAGGAACTAAGAAACAGCGTCAGTACTAATCCAGTTCAAGTTGTCGTCGTTGGACAAAGCATCACATGGGATCAAGAAGTTTTCGCTGGGCTTTCCAGAGCTAATGGTGACTATGCATTTATAGTAGGAGAGGCGATAGAACCTGCAGTAACTATTTTTCCAAAAATGTTGAAGTTAGCAAGGTTAAGCAAGAACGATGTCATCGGGGCAAGAAAAATGTCATCATTAGCCTATAGAATGAAACACATTCGTGAAGCTATTCTATTCATGATCATTGGAAAAAATTCTGATAGCACTTTGACCATCCACAACTGTGGCGAATTACTGATTACAAGAAAAGCCCTCAATTGGATTCTTAGGGATATCTCATCAGCTCGGTGCATGCTTGAAATGTTCTTGATTCCAGGACTTACATATGAATTCGTTGAGTCTGGAGCTAATTCGAAGCAATACCGGCTTAAACGAAGTGAGTACTCCAGACTGCTGACACGTTATACGCAAATACCCATGACCTTATTGAAGTCATGCTATTTGTTGACTAGTTTTGTGATGGTATTTACTTCACTGAACGCTCTAAGTGTGCGTTGGCGCGGAGTTAATTTGCTGAATCAAATTGAAAATCAGATTCCCGGTTGGACAACATTAGTGCTTCTCCTTAGTTTTGGCTTTACAGTGATAATTTATGGACTTTTCTTATCGCTTAGAACTATTATCCATTTTGCAAGAGAATCATCCTCGAAACCTAGCCATGTTGTGAAATCTGTATATCGATTGTGAAAGTGAGTCAGCGGAATGCAGCTTCAAAATTATTTGCAAAAGTAGATAAAATGGTTATCAACTTCTTATGAATAGAACATCACGGTGAAAATTCTTGTCCGTTAACCAAAGAGGATAAAACCCTCTTTGGTTAAGAATTCTTTTACTACACCATAGAGGGGCGCGCCTTCATAGACTTGAAAGGTACTTACTTCTAATTTCATAGAATTGATAGATTTTAGAAGAAGACCAAAACCACTTAGAACCTCTAACTCTGCCCCTTGAACATCCAATACCAGGTGATGAGAAGTCGCAACATCCTTGAAAGAAAAAACTTCATCAAATCTGAAGGTATTTAGTTTTATCTGCTCATCCATGCACAAACCTTCAAAGCCATTAATGTCAGAGAATTGGAAGAGAGAGGAGGAACTACGGTCATTACTCGCGAGATAAAAACACACATCTTCTTCGAACCTATCACTCAATATGTACGATGCAACTTGTTGCTGAGGAAAATCTCTCAGCAAGTTGCTAATGGCGATAGCGTTGTCAGGGATCCCTTCAACCCAAAGTACTGACACTCCTAGTCTTTTATAGACAAACCTTTCTTCAGCTAAGTGGCCTCCAATATGCAGAACACCGCCACCTTGAATAATCAGACCCTCATGAATCTTAGTTGGAATTTCTTCTAGACTTTGGTAGGAACTTGATTTGAAAACCGAATAGCCAAATTTTCATATAATTAATTTTATAGATTGTTTGATGTTCATTCGATGACTATGGCGCGACATTAGATTATATACAAGGAGTAATTGTGATTATTTATTTTATACAAACCATGAATGCGCCTAAAGGTCGTTATCTCTTGTGAAATCTGATACTTGATTCCTTTAATGGGCTTTAACTCATTTTTCGAATAAATTCTAAAGTTACTCATAGCTTTTCAATCTTGGAAATGAAAGTACCAAAGAGTCCCAAATTTGAATCGATAGCCGATTTTTATGGCAAAAAGTATAATAACGTTGCGATTGAGTTCCAGTAGTTCCATCTAGCTTGATACTTTGAATATACTTTTGCGTTCTGTTCTAATAAGTCTTGGAGCACAACCTTCTGATGTTTTTACAAGTCAGTAGTATGCAGCATTCATTGTGGCTTGGGCCGGGATCGAACCGGCGACCTAACGATTTTCAGTCGTTCGCTCGTACCAACTGAGCTACCAAGCCAACAAAGATCTTGCTAGTAGTTGCCCACCAGTACGTATGGCACACAAATAA
>Ga0214917_10001060_pt1 | contig 35902 bp, 40 predicted proteins | sample LL_1208_BB_MetaG_FD_177983 | JGI IMG/M metagenome (GOLD analysis project Ga0214917, IMG submission 177983) | Freshwater microbial communities from Lake Lanier, Atlanta, Georgia, United States - LL_1208_BB | ecosystem: Environmental > Aquatic > Freshwater > Lake | place: USA: Georgia | collected... | reverse complement strand
CCACACAATAAGAAAAAAGACGGATTAGATAGTTGGTGTCGGGTTTGTAGAGCTACATATCGCAGTGAAATCAACCGAGGAAAATTTAGAGGGCAACTATCAGATGATGAAGTTCGCACATTAAAACAACAAACTAAATGTGATATATGCGGTAAAGAAGATAGTGGTGGATCAAAAAACAATAAACATGTTGGAAAGATAAAATCTCTTGTGATGGATCACAACCACGACACTGGAAAGTTTAGAGGTATGTTATGTAATCATTGTAATAGAGGTTTGGGAAACTTTTTTGACAACATTCAAAATTTAGAAAGGGCAATTTTATATCTAAAAGAAAGGAATTGCTGACACAAATATGTGTAAATTGTAACTTGACGATACATCATTTACCTATATAATAACATTACCGTCTTAAGGTAAGACTTATGGATACCAAAACCTGCCCCAAATGTGGGGCCTGCTGGATTGGGGGGCAACACTTCTGGTCTGGCACAAATAAGAAGGGGAATGAAACTGAACTCGCTTCTTTAGTATGTGATAAGTTTGGAGATGATACTTGTATTAATGCAGCACAAGGAACCACAAAAGGTGATGGATGGGAAAAAAGATTAAATAGTATGAATGATATAGAAAAAGATATTGGTAGAGCAAATGAGCGATAATGTATATCTTGGTAATCCTAATTTAAAGAAAGCTAATACATCAATAAATTTCACAAAGAAGCAGATTCAGGAATTTATTAAGTGTAAAGATGATCCAGTTTACTTTGCAAAAAATTATGTAAAAATTATTTCGCTGGATGAGGGTCTTGTTCCATTTACGATGTATGATTTTCAAGAGAAGTTAATTGAGAATTTTCATCATCACCGATTTAACATCGCTAAACTTCCTAGGCAGACGGGAAAATCAACCACAGTTATTTCGTATCTACTACACTACGCTGTCTTTAATGACAATACTAAGATTGCTATCCTAGCAAACAAAGCAGAAACATCAAGGGAACTTTTATCTCGTTTACAATTAGCATATGAAAATTTGCCTAAGTGGATGCAGCAAGGTATCATAGCATGGAATAAAGGTTCAATGGAATTAGACAATGGTTCCAAAATTATCGCTGCTTCCACCTCATCATCTGCTGTGCGAGGAAACTCTTTTAACATCATCTTTCTAGACGAGTTTGCGTTCGTTCCTAACCACATGGCAGAGCAATTCTTTAGTTCTGTGTATCCTACGATTTCATCTGGTAAGACAACAAAAGTTATTATCATTTCTACGCCAAACGGCATGAATATGTTCTATAAACTCTGGCACGATGCCGAGCGCAACAAGAACGGTTATGTGCCACTTGAAGTTCATTGGAGTGCAGTTCCTGGACGAGATGAGAAGTGGAAAGAAGAAACTATCAGAAACACCTCAGCAAGACAGTTTACACAAGAGTTTGAGTGTGAGTTCTTAGGATCGGTTGATACTCTCATCTCAGCGTCTAAGCTACGCACAATGGTCTACGATGATCCTCTACATAGCAACAAGGGATTGATGGTTTATGAAGAGACAAAACCAGACCATGATTACATTATGACAGTTGACGTGTCTCGGGGAACCAACAACGATTACTCCGCTTTTGTTGTATTTGATATTACCACACTACCTTGGAAGGTAGTTGCTAAATATCGAAACAATGAAATCAAACCAATCCTATTCCCAAATATTATTGAACAAGTTGCGTTGAATTATAACAAAGCATACATTCTCGCAGAAGTCAACGATATTGGAGAACAGGTCACAAATATTCTTCACTATGACTTGGAGTATCCAAACATTCTGATGTGTGCTATGCGAGGCAGAGCAGGTCAGATTGTGGGACAAGGATTCTCTGGCACCAAATCTCAACTTGGTTTGAAGATGTCAAAGGTGACTAAGAAGGTTGGGTGTTCTAACTTAAAGACACTGATTGAGGATGATAAACTTCTCATCTCTGACTATGAGATTATCAGTGAACTTACTACATTCATTCAGAAGAATCAATCGTTCGAAGCTGATGATGGATACAACGATGACCTTGTGATGTGTTTAGTTCTGTTTGCGTGGTTAGCAGTTCAACCCTACTTCAGGGAAATGACTGATAACGATGTTCGCAAACGCATCTATGAAGAGCAGAAGAATCAGATAGAACAAGACATGGCACCATTTGGTTTTGTATCAGATGGAATTATTGATGCCGAAGAAAAATTTATTGATGAAGATGGAAATGTTTGGTATGCCGATGGATATGGAAATCCTTATACTGATGTAGAATATATGTTAGGTTTCTAATGGATATCGAAGATGGATTTATTTTAGATCATTTACTTTTCAGAGAAAGAACATGTAGGGTCTGTGGGGAAACTAAAGACTTGATGACTGATTACTATATCACAAGAAAAGGAAAAAAATATTTGCCATCGTCATATTCTTATGAGTGTAAACATTGTACCATAAAAAGAATTACAGACAAAAGAAGTAAAAAACAGTTGATTGTGTGGGAGTATCCCGACTGGTAATTTGTTCATGCGTTGTTTCCCCAATGAAGATACTCATTTTAATAAATATTTGTAGTTAAAAAATGAACTACTTCACGAGGAGATAAACATGGCAGGTCAAGTATCACCTGGAATTGTTCTAAGAGAACGTGATTTAACCAATCAAACAGTTGTGAATCAACAAGGAAATGTTGCTGCTCTGGTTGGTAGCTTTGCTCAGGGTCCAGTAGGATCAATTACGAGCATCGCTTCAGAAAGAGAATTATTAGAAACATTCGGTGCCCCTAACGCAAACAATTACGAGGATTGGTTTGTAGCTCAATCCTTCCTTTCATATGGTGGTCAATTAAATGTCGTAAGAATTGAAGACAGTGCTTTAAAAAATGCTTGCGACGATACAAGTGCAACACCAGTTCTTATCAAAGATACAGACGCATTTCAAGCAGCTTTTAGTACATATGATTTCAAATTTGCTGCTAGAACAGCAGGAACTTGGGCAAATGGTCTTAAGATTGCTATTGTAGATGGTGGCGTTACTAACTACGCAACAGCAACTATTTACGGCACGGTTCTTTGGAGCACAATTGCTCTCGATCCAGGTGGAGCTGATGATCTTCACATCGCGGTTCTAGATGCTAACAACAACATTTTAGAAACATTTTTATATGTTTCTCGCGTATCAACCGCAAAAGATTTGCAGGGTAGTTCAATTTTTTATAAGAACGTAATCAATTCTCGTTCAAAATACATTTATGCTGGACCAGAAAATGCAGCTGCTGGAGAATCCGACGTACTTCTTTCTGGTGGTATTGATGCTTACACTACAACAGTTGCCAGCATCACAGCATCTTATGATCTTTTCGATGACACAGAAAATATTTCAATTGATTTTATTCTCACTGGTGGTAATCTTGCCGTAGAAGCAGACCAAATCACAAAAGCACAAAAAGTTGTTACGCTTGCTGGTTCCAGAAAAGATTGTATTGCTTTTGTTTCGCCCCACAGTGGAATGCTTTCACTCTCCACTAGTTCAGCGAAAAGGGATGATATCATCACTTTCTTCGACGGTGTAGGTAGCAGCAGTTCATATGCTGTGTTTGATAGTGGTTACAAGTATCTTTATGATAAGTACAATGACGTATATCGCTACATTCCATGTAATGGAGACGTTGCTGGTCTCTGCGTAGAGACTTCCGCCACTTTAGAAGATTGGTTCTCTCCCGCTGGTGTTAGCAGAGGTAACATTAAAAATGTTGTAAAACTTGCCTTTGCTCCATCAAAAGCAGATAGGGATAAATTATATCTTAAGAGAATTAATCCAATTGCTACATTCCCAGGTCAGGGAACTGTTCTGTTTGGTGATAAAACTGCTTTAGCAACTCCAAGTGCTTTCGACAGAATTAATGTTCGTCGTCTTTTCCTTGCTATAGAGAAAAGAATTGGTCAACTAGCAAGAACTGTAATGTTCGAACTTAATGATGAAACGACCAGAACTTCTTTCTATTCCGCAGCAGCTTCATATCTTTCTGAAGTTCAGGCAAAAAGAGGTCTCACAGATTATCTTGTAGTATGTGATTCTACAAACAACACCCCAGATGTAATTGATAGAAACGAATTTGTTGCCGAACTTTATATTAAACCAACACGTTCAATTAACTTCATCACGATTACTTTTGTTGCTACCAGATCTGGTGTAGAGTTTTCAGAAGTAGTTAGATCAGTCGCTTGATATTTAAAAACTAATTACGAGGTAAACAAACAATGACCATCAAAAGTAACGTTAAAGATTTTCTCAATACTATTAAGCAAGGCGTAAAACCTAATCTATTCCTTGTTGATATTGTGTTTCCTAATTCAGCTGGATTGCCAGCTGGTTCTAGCGAAGATGGAAAACTAGTCAACATTCTGTGTAAGTCTGCTGCTCTTCCTGCTTCGAATCTAGGTGTAATTGAAGTTCCTTTCCGTGGAAGAACTGTAAAAATTGCTGGTGACAGAACATTTGATACTTGGACAGCAACATTTATTAATGATAAAGATTTCAAGATTCGTCATTACATGGAATCTTGGATGGCGAAGATTAATTCTCACGAAGGAAATAAAGCACAGTTGATTGTTCCTGAGTTTTCAACAGGATATACTGCTGATCTTCACGTAAAACAACTTGAGAGAGATAGCAGCGAAACTGGCTCAATTATTAGAGAATATACTCTTTGGGGTTGTTTCCCAACTAACATTTCTCAAATTGATCTTGCCTACGATAGCAATGATCAGATTGAAGACTTTACAGTTGAATTCCAACTCCAGTACTGGGAAGTTGAAAATGGAAGAAAGGGTAGATCACCAAGCGGAATTCAAGGTTGATAAATAACTAGAGTAAGTGATATAACTTTAAACATGAGTCAGTTATTTGGATTCTCAATTAAATCTAAACAGGAGGAGCTGAGAGGTCAATCTCCAGTTCCTCCTAACGCAGATGATTCAGTAACCACCGTAGCTGGTGGTTATTTTGGTTCGTATGTAGATATAGACGGTATAGCGCGTAATGAGTTTGATCTCATTAGGCGCTATCGTGATATGGCGATGCATCCAGAAGTTGACTCTGCGATTGACGAAATTGTGAATGAAGCAATTAATTCAAGTTTAGATGATTCTCCAGTTCAAATAGAACTTTCTAATCTTGAAGTAAGCGAATCAATAAAGAAAAAAATTCGTGAAGAATTTGATTACATCAAAAGACTTCTTGCTTTTGATACTAGAGCACATGAAATTTTTAGAACTTGGTATGTAGATGGTAGAATGTTTTACCACAAAGTAATTGATTTAGCAAATCCTAAGGCTGGTATTACTGAACTAAGATACATAGATCCGTTAAAAATTAAAAAGGTACGAGTTCAAAATAAAGATTTGAAATTAAGCACTGTCACTGCTAACGCTACAGTGATGGATGGAGCAGCAAGATATGATTTTGGAGACTATGTAGAATTCTACATGTATAATCCTAGAGGTTTTATTGCTTCTTCTTTTGATACCAACAATGTGGGTACTGGTGTTAGAATCGCAAATGATGCTATAACTTTTATTACCTCTGGTATTCAAGATTATAACAAAAAAATGACCTTGAGTTTTTTACACAAATCTATCAAGGCACTCAACCAGTTACGCATGATTGAAGATGCGCTGGTTATCTATCGCTTATCACGCGCACCAGAACGTAGAATTTTTTACATTGATGTAGGTAATCTTCCGAAGGTAAAGGCAGAGCAATATCTTCGTGAAACCATGGCGCGTTACAGAAATAAACTTGTATATGATGCTGCTACTGGAGAAATCCGCGACGACAAAAAACATATGAGTATGCTTGAAGATTTCTGGTTACCTCGCCGCGAAGGTGGTAGAGGAACTGAAATCACTACTCTTCCTGGTGGTCAAAATCTTGGAGAACTTAAAGATGTTGAATACTTCAAAAAGAAATTATACAATTCTCTCAATCTTCCGCCATCACGTTTAGATGACGCCAACCAAGGATTTTCTCTAGGTCGTTCATCAGAAATTCTTCGTGATGAGCTTAAATTTGCGAAGTGGATTGCGAGACTTCGTAAAAAATTTAGTGGATTATTCCACGATATGTTAAAAACTCAACTGATTCTAAAGGGAATTATTGCTCCTGAAGATTGGGAAGAGATGCAAGAACATATTCAATATGATTATCAATTTGATAATCACTTTGAAGAACTTAAGCAAGCAGAGTTGATGAATAATCGTCTCCAAGTTGCTACCGCATTAGATCCATTTTTGGGTAAATACTATTCGATTGAATATGTCAGAAAACAAGTTTTAATGCAATCTGATGCTGAGTATGAAGAAATTTCCAAACAAATGGAAAATGAAATTTCCGAAGGAAAAATTCCAGACCCAGTTCACACAAACTTGATGAATGCAGCATCTTTGGAGGTTGGTGCTTTACCGCCACCACCACCAGCACCTGTTGCAGCACCAAAACCCAAAACCTCAGAACAATAAATAATTTATTATAGGTAAATTAAATGGACACTATTGAAGTTGTAAATGCCGTTCGTAACGGCGACAGAGTTCAAGCACTTGATAAAATTGCTGATATCCTCTATGGGAAAGCAGCAGATGCGATGAAAGATTACAAACAAATTGTTGCCCAATCTTTTTTTGATGAACCCGAAGCTCCTGAAGAGGAGGTAGAAGAAACACCAGTAGAGGAAACAGACCAATGAAACTAATCACCGAAAGCATTGAGGATATTCGAATCCTTGAAGAAGAATCAAACGGAACAAAAATTCTCCACATCGAAGGTGTATTCCTTCAGGGAGATATTAAAAATCGTAATGGTCGCGTATATCCCTTTGGCGTTTTAGAGCGCGAAGTTGGTAGATACAACGAACAGTATGTAAACGTTGGTCGTGCTCTCGGTGAACTAGGTCATCCTGATGGTCCTACTGTTAACTTAGATCGTGTGTCGCATAAAATTGTTTCTCTCAAAGCAGAGGGTTCCAATTTTATCGGTAAAGCACAGATCCTAAATACACCAATGGGAAACATTGCCAAGTCTCTACTCGAATCAGGTGTAAAACTTGGTGTTTCTTCAAGAGGCATGGGTTCTATCGAAGAGAAGAACGGTGCCAATTATGTTCGTGATGATTTTATGCTCGCAACTGCTGCTGATATTGTAGCAGATCCCTCCGCACCCGACGCATTTGTGAACGGAATTATGGAAGGAAAAGAGTGGGTTTGGGAAAATGGCATCATTAAAGAGGTTAATGCTGCTAAATATCATAAATATATTTCTGAATCTACCAGAAAAAATATTGAAGAGAGGTCGTTGAAAGCATTCAACCACTTCTTACAAAGTTTATAATTTAATAAATAATTGTAGAATAAACACATATTAGTTAGAATTACGAGGAATCTCAAATGTCAGATAACTTAAACGAAAAGTTTGAGGAGCTTGTAACTGAGTCAGAAGTTGGCACTAGTGCGCTCTCCCCTTCAATCGTTCCTGGTCAATCTTCAGGCACTCAGTACATGCAACCAGTTGGTGCTGCTGTAAGCGATGCTCAAACTCGCGGTGGTCATAAGGATTCAGGATTTGAAATCCCAACCTCCGTTGCTCCTGATCAATCAGAAGAGGATGACGGTGGTTCAACCTTTGAGAAGCCTCAGGGTGAATCAAATCCTGGTGCTAAGTCATCTAACCACAATTCGAAGGTTAGCGATCAGCAAACCCGTGGGAAGCATCAAGATCCAGCTCCATCGGTTAAGTCATCTGGTTACCAGATTCCTGGTGGTCCAAATAACGTAAAAGTATTTGGTATGGAAGCAATCAACTATTCCGCTGCGGAAGATGTTGCTGCTCTTACCGAAGGCGAAGAGTTCTCTGAAGAGTTCAAAGCAAAAGCAACTACAATTTTCGAAGCTGCTGTTAAGTCACGCATCGAAGAGCAAATAAATGCTATCGCTTCAACTCTAGAAGAGCAATTCTCCGCAAAACTCCAAGAAGAGATTGCTGCTCTCTCAGAGAAAGTTGACGAAACACTCAACTACGCAATCACCACTTGGGTAGAAGAAAACCAAGTAGCTCTTGATGCTGGTCTCAAGCTTGAGATCGCTGAAGAGTTCATGGGTGGTCTCAAAAAAGTTTTTGAAGATAACTACCTCAATCTCCCCGAGGAGAAAGTCAATGTTGTAGAAACAATGACTGAGGAGCTTTGTGAAATGGAAGGTCGTCTCAACGAACAGATTGAGCGTAATATTGATCTTAATAATAAACTCGCTGGTTATCAAAAAACCGTAATCCTCAATCAGATGAGCGAGGGACTAGTTGATACCCAAAGAGAAAAGCTTGTTTCTCTTGCTGAAGGTGTAGAATTTGTTTCGGAAGAAGACTTCCGCAATAAAGTTTCCACTCTCATTTCAAGTTACTTCCCTAAGCATGTTGTAACTGAACAAGCAATTTCTGAAGTCTCAGGCGAACAATCATCCGAAGAAGTATCACCAGTAATGGCTGCTTATCTTCAGGCGATTTCACGCTGGAGCAACTGATAATAATAAATAATTTTAACCCAATCACTCAACGGAGTAAAAGCAAAATGTCTGACACTAGAATTTTGCAGGAAAAGTGGGCACCTGTTCTCGGTCACAAAGACCTTCCTGAAATTAAGGACGCATATCGCAGACAGGTTGTTGCTACCCTGCTAGAAAACCAAGAACGCGCAATCCGCGAAGAGCATGGTATGCTCAACGAGGTTGCCGTTAACTCACTCGGCGCTGGAACTGTTTCACCTGCTGGTTCAGCTCTATCCTCAAGCAACACCGCTGGTCTTGCTGGTTTTGATCCTATCTTAATCAGCCTAATCCGCCGTTCAATGCCCAACCTTGTCGCTTACGACATCGCTGGTGTTCAACCAATGAGCGGTCCTACTGGTCTTATTTTCGCAATGCGTGCTCGTTACGAGAATCAAGGTGGTGCTGAAGCTCTCTACTACGAACCAGATGCTGGTTTCTCTGGTGGTTCAGATGCTTCTGTTGGTGCTTACAACGTTCGTTCCGCTGCTGGTTCAGGTGGCGATGCTGAAGGCAACAACCCTGCTGTTCTTAACGATAGCGCACCTGGCACTTACGAGCGTGGAACAACTTCACTAACTCGTGAAAATTCAGAAGTTCTTGGCGAAGCTGGCACTCTCTTCCGCGAGATGGCATTCAGCATCGAGAAGACCTCGGTGACTGCTAAGACACGCGCTCTCAAGGCTGAGTACACCCTAGAGCTAGCACAAGACCTCAAGGCAATCCATGGTCTTGATGCTGAGCAAGAGCTTGCTAACATCCTCTCAAGCGAAATCCTCGCTGAGATCAACCGCGAAATCATCCGTACCGTCTACACTGTTGCCCTTCCTGGTGCTCAGAACGACGTTGCTACTCAAGGTACTTTCGACCTTGATATCGATTCAAACGGTCGTTGGATGGCAGAGAAGTTCAAGGGTCTCCTATTCCAAATTCAGCGTGACGCAAACGCTATCGGTCAACTAACCCGTAGAGGTAAGGGCAACTTCATGATCTGCTCGGCAGACGTTGCTTCCGCTATGTCAATGGCTGGTATGCTTGATTACGCTCCTGCTCTCAACACTTCACTCAACGTTGATGACACTGGTAACGTATTTGCTGGTGTTCTTCAGGGTGGTATTCGTGTTTACATTGATCCATTCGGTGCTCCTATCTATAGTCAGTCACAATCTGCTAAGCACTACTATGTAATGGGTTACAAGGGAACTTCACCTTATGATGCTGGTCTCTTCTATTGCCCATACGTTCCTCTCCAGATGGTTCGTTCGATCAATCCTGACACCTTCCAGCCTAAGATTGGCTTCAAGACTCGTTACGGCATGGTCAGCAACCCATTCGTTTCAACTACAAATAGCAACGGTATCGCTGGTGCTACTCCTGATGGTTCAACTCTCACTGCTAATACCAACCAGTATTACAGAAGAGTTAAGGTTACCAACCTCACCTGATTTACAGGTAAATACTTTGACCCCCAAAAGGGGGTCTTTTTTTATGGAAATAAATAATAAAAAAACATAAAGTCATGTCTGCTAAGTGGTACACAGAACAACCAACAAATAGAAATTTTCTTGCCCCAGCAGGATTCAAGATGAATCTTGATATTTTTACTGGTGTAGATTTTTTTTGCCAACGGGCAAATCTCCCAGACATTTCTGTTGGAACAGTAGAGGCACCAACGAGATATAGAAGCATTGCTCTACCATCATCTGGTGGAGTTCAATACGGAGATTTAAATTTAAAATTTATTGTTGAAGAAGATTTAAGTAATTATTTGACCATCTGGAAATGGATTAGAAAAAACAATCTATCAGAAGAAATGGACGATCAAGAAATTCCAGAGTATTCTAATGCTCAATTACAAATTTTAAATAGTAATTTTAATCCAAATATTATTGTAGAATTTGAGGATATTTTTCCAACGTCTTTGACGGAACTATCGTTTGATGTAGAAGATAGAGATGTAGATTATTTGACTGCTGATGTAGTATTTAAATTTACAACTTATTACTTTACAAATAAAAACAACAGGAGAATTTAATTTATGAAATTTGATGATTTGAAAACTCTTTTTAATCATGTTAAATCAGAATGGCAAGAAGATTCACACATCGACTTCCAGTTTAAAAACAAACAATACTCAGCAGATTTAGCACAAATCTCACTAGATATCCCTTACCAGCACAATAAATATTTAAACTTCTATAACGATTTCTCTACAGAGAAGACAGCACTGGAATTTCAGTATCGTATGAAGTTAAAAGAAAAAAGAGAATATTATCAAGGGGAAGCAGACCCCGAAGTTTACAAAGAGAAACCTTTTGGGCAATCCATTAAAACATCCGAGAAGATGAAAGTATATTTGGAAGCAGATGAAGATTTAATTAACATTGAAATGAAAATAGAGTTTATTAATAAGGCACTTTTCTTTTTGGATAATGTTCTTAAAATGATTTCCAATAGAAGTTTCCAAATTAAAAACGCTATCGAGTGGGAGAAGTTTATTAACGGTAGTACCTAATGACAAATCTGGTCGTCGCAAAAAAGAACAACATTTTCCTGACCATCAAAACAGAACCACATGTTCACTATGAACTCGCAGACTATTTTACATTCGATATCCCTAATGCCAAGTTTATGCCACAATATAAAAGTGGTGTCTGGGACGGTAAAATTAGACTCTATTCACCAGGAACAGGTGAGCTCTATTGTGGTCTTATCTCACATCTCAAAGAGTGGAGTGGAGTTAAAGGTTATTCAATCGAATATCAAGGCAATAAGTTCTATGGAGATGTAGAAGAAAAGAATGAACATATTACGCTTGAAGGTGTAAAAGGTTTCATGGCAGCTGTATGCTCCAACCACGAACCACGCAATTATCAGGTTCAGGCAGTATACGAAGCATTATTAAACAATCGTAGACTTTTACTATCACCAACTGCTTCTGGTAAATCTCTAATGATTTATTCTCTAGTGCGTTATTACTATGCTTCCGAATATAAAAAAACAGGAAAGAAAACTCTTATTATTGTTCCTACCACTTCATTAGTGGAGCAAATGTATAAAGACTTTGAGGATTATGGTTGGGATGTAGAAGAAACTTGTCACAAAATTTACGGCGGTAAAGATAAAAACGCAGAGAAAGCAGTTATCATTTCCACTTGGCAATCTATCTACAAGTTTCCTAAACGTTGGTTTGATGATTTCTCTTGTGTCATCGGTGACGAAGCACATCTATTCAAATCCAAATCACTTACTGGCATCATGACTAAACTTCATGAAGCTAAGTATAGGTTTGGTTTCACTGGAACACTAGATGGTTCTGCTACTCACAAGTGGGTGCTGGAAGGATTATTTGGTGAGTGTAAACATGTTACCAAGACAGAGAAGCTTATTAAGGAAGGTCACTTGTCTGATTTCAGAATCAAAGTTCTTTTGCTCAAACATGAAAAACAAGAGTTTTTTGATTATCAAGGGGAGATCGATGCGATTGTTGATAATCCAAAACGCAATCGTTTGATTAAAAATCTTGTGCGTGACTTGGATGGAAACTCTTTAGTTTTATTTAACTATGTGGAACGTCATGGAGTGCCACTTTATGAGTCGATAAATAGTATTGTCGAAGAAGGTCGTAAAGTTTTTCTGGTCTATGGTGGTGTAGACACTGAAGAACGCGAAGAGATTAGACGCATCACTGAAACTGAAAACAACGCAGTGATTGTTGCTTCATACGGAACATTCAGCACTGGCATCAACATTCGTAATCTACACAATGTTGTATTTGCTTCACCTTCAAAATCAAGAGTAAGAAACTTACAGTCTATCGGTCGTGTATTGCGTAAGGGTGATAATAAAACTTATGCTACTCTTTATGACATTGCCGATGAGTATTGTAGAACACCACAAAAAAATTACACGCTAAAACATTTGGATGAGCGTTTAAAAATTTATGAAGAAGAAAATTTTAATGTAGAAATTATTAAAATAGATTTAAGATAATATGGAAGAAGAATTTTATGCCACTATTAAATTAACTTCTAGTGAAGAATTAGTTGGAAAAGTTTCCTATGATCCTGATGATGATGTTATTATTATTTTTAATCCAAGGATTGTAATTAGAACTGAAATGAAAAAAAGGGGAATAAAAATAGAAGGATTTGAATTCCAATCTTGGATACGAGCAACATACGAAGACATATTTATTATTCCTCGTAATCAAATTGTTACAATGGTTGAGACTGACGGTAGAATTGTTTCCTTCTATGAACAGTATCTACAAAGAAAACAACAAGAAGATTACATGTTAAAAAACGGTGGCATTCCAGGTCACCGCCGTGATACAAGAATAATGGATGGATATATCAGTTCAACTAAAGAAGCTAGAAGTATTTTAGAACAGATCTATAATAAATCTTGAAAGCGCAACATTGCTATTATACACAGAATTGAAGGTCTTGTCAAGCCCTTTACAATTTTGTTAGCGTATGCTACAATTGTATTGTAAATTGATTAAGTTCATGAGTACCAGTACCATAGCGTCAAAAATGACCAAAAAGAAAACAGAAAACTACGTCAACAACAGAGAATTTTTGGACGCTTTGGTTGTCTATAAACTTCAGTGTGGCGAAGCAACAAGACAAGGAATACAGCGCCCACGTATTCCAAATTATATTGGGGAGTGTTTTCATAAAATTGCTACGCATTTATCCTACAAACCTAACTTTGTAAATTACATGTTTAGGGATGATATGATAGGTGATGCGGTAGAAAATTGTGTACAGTATATTGATAGATTTGATCCAGCAAAATCTACTAATCCTTTTGCTTATTTTACACAAATGATATATTTTGCGTTTCTTCGTAGAATTGCTAAAGAGAAAAAGCAATTAGAAACAAAAAATAAATTGCTTGAGCGTTCTGGATTTGATGAAGTTTTGCATACAGACAGTTACAGTGGTGATATGATGGGATATAATAGCAGCAGTGCTGATATGAACAGCATCAAAGAAAACCTTGAGATTCGATCCAAACGATGACCATAGCACTTATTACTGATCAACACCTTGACGGAAGAAAAGGTAGTGTCGCTTTTTGGGAATATTTTAAAAAGTTTTACGACGATATCTTCTTTCCAACACTAGAGAAACACGGAATCAAAACTGTTATTGATCTAGGTGACACGTTTGATAATCGCAAAGGAATTGACTTTAGTGTTTGGAATAGGGTTCGCCAACATTATTTTCAACGCCTTGAAGACATGGGTATCTTCGTTCACATGATTCTTGGTAATCATTGTGTCTATTATAAGAATACAAATGAGATTAACTCACCTGAACTTCTGCTAAAAGACTTCAGAAACATTGAAATCTATGCTCATCCAGAGGTAGTGATGATTGATGGTGCTAAGATTCTAATGTTGCCTTGGATTAACTCCAGCAACTATGATGATACCTTGAAGCATCTTAATGACACCAGTGCCGAGATTGCTATGGGGCATCTTGAACTATCTGGTTTTGAAGTGACGCCTGGCAATACCCAAGAACATGGTATGGATCCTTCCATCTTCAAAAAGTTCAAACAAGTATTCTCTGGTCACTATCATCACAAATCAACTAGAGGTAACATCACTTATCTGGGCAATCCTTACCAGATGTTTTGGAATGATTACAAAGACGAGCGAGGATTTCATCTCTATGAACCAAAGACAAATAAACTCAAGCGGGTCAAGAACCCTTATGAGATTTTCCAGAAAATCTATTACAATGATTCTACTGGTTCTCATCTCAGCTTCGATACCAGTCAGTGTTCAAATTCTTTTGTCAAGATTATCGTAGAAGATAAGAAAGACTATACTGAGTTTGAAAAATTTGTAGATTCTGTGTTTGCAACTCAACCACATGATGTGAAGATTATTGAAACTCTTGTCAACGATCTGTTTGTTGAAGATGATGAGAATGTAGAAATCAAAGATACTCTTACTCTTCTTAATGAATATATTGACGAAGTAGAGTTAACCGTAGACAAAAATAAATTAAAAAGCGTTATGAAGTCCCTATATATTGAAAGTTGTGAGGTAGTATAATGTTCCTCATCACCCTTGCCGAACATTCAGATGGAGTTTATTCGGTTGTTGACAACGAGGGTGATCATGTGGTATACTTCTTCAAAGAAGAAGAAGATGCTGAGAGGTATCTTGGTTTGCTTGAGGCAAACGACTACAAAGAAACTCTACCCCCTCTTACAACTCATGAAGTAGATCCAAAAACTGGCATACAAGTGTGTGAAATGAAAGGGATGAAGTACACTATTATTGAACCCGACGACATTATTGTTCCCCCCAGAGATTATGATAATCTTCAAGACGATTAAATGGAAAAATTTTCTTTCTACTGGTGCTCAGTTTACTGAAGTATCTCTTACTGACACTAAAAGTAGTTTGATTGTGGGCAGCAATGGTGCTGGTAAATCCACCATTCTTGATGCTCTCACTTTTTCTTTGTTTGGTAAACCATTTAGAAAAATTAATAAACCACAACTTCTCAACTCCATTAATCAAAGTGATTGTGTTGTAGAAGTTAATTTTGATATTGGTAAGAATAAATACACAGTGATTCGTGGTATCAAACCTAATAAGTTTGAAATCTATCAAAATGGTGCGCTACTCAATCAAGATTCTTCTTCTGTAGATCAACAGAAACATTTTGAGCAAACCATTCTGAAAATGAATTACAAATCATTTACTCAGATTGTGGTGCTCGGGTCATCTACCTTTGTGCCATTTATGCGTCTTTCATTGGCAGCTCGTAGAGAAATCATTGAAGACATTCTTGACATTCAAATCTTCTCGACAATGAATGTCAATCTCAAAGAAAAGATTAAAGTAATTAACGACGAATTAAAAGATCACGAGTATAAGCTATCTCTTGTCAAAGAAAAGATTGATATGCAGAAACAGTTTATGCTTGAAATTGATAAAAAGAATAAAGAAGATATTCAAGAAAAAGAGAATAGAAAAGAATCTCTATTAACGGAAGCTCTACATCATGAGACAGAAATCCTCAATAACGACAAGGAAATCAACGTTAAGACCGCTGCCGTTTCAGACACGCAGACACTTAAAACAACGATATCTAAAATCACTACAATCAAAGAGAAACTTTCAACCAAACAAAAGTCTCACACAAAAGAGAAGAAATTCTTTGAGGAAAATGATACTTGCCCAACATGCGGTCAGAGTATTGAGGAGCATTTCAAACAACAAAAGATCTCGCTTCTCTCGGATAAACTTGCTGAGGTGGAGAAAGGCGTGTCTGATTTGGGACAACAACTTTCCGATCTCCAAAGTAAAGAGAATACCTTTATTCTTCTGATTGATGAAATAAACGAACTCAATCTAAAGAACAGACAACTCAATAATGAAATTAAGTCACTTCATAGACGAATTGAAGAACTGGACGACGACATCAGAAAACTGCGGGATTCAGATGTCAATCAACGGGAGCAGTTTTCAATACTTAAATCCCTCAGCGAAGATGGGAAGCAAATCCAAGAAACGATTTCAGAAACAAAAGAAGAAAAAGATTGCTTACTCACAGCAGCGCAGCTTCTCAAAGACTCGGGCATCAAAACGAGGATCATCAAAAAATACCTCCCGACGATGAATAAACTTATCAACGATTATCTTGATAAGATGGAATTTCCAGCATCGTTTATGCTCAACGAAAGTTTTGAAGAAGTAATCAAATCACGTTACAGAGATGAATTTAGTTATGAATCTTTCAGCGAAGGAGAGAAAGCTCGTATTGATATTGCTTTGTTGCTTACTTGGCGCTCTGTTGCTAAACTTAAAAATAGTGTTGACACTAACCTCCTTATTTTAGATGAAATCTTTGATGGATCGTTAGACCAATCTGGTAATAGTGACTTAGGGTGGATACTCCAAACATTTGATGAGAAGACAAATGTTTTTGTTATTTCTCATCGTGATAATATGGCAGATAAATTTGATCGTTGCTTACGATTTGAGAAGCATAAGAATTTCTCATACGTCACAGAAGAGACATTAGAATAATTTAAGAGGGGTTGCTTTGGCATCCCCTTTGCTGTATAGTTGATTCATCAACGAAAGAGACCGATGTTTAACGCCGAAGTCAAGGGCAATCTCGCTCGCCTTCTCGCTACCGAAAACCTGATCGTAGAGCACCGCCCTGTTGAGACGGCGATGTTTAACGTGAAGGATCGTGTGCTGATCCTGCCTATGTGGGAAAAAGCATCTGCCAATGTATACGATATGCTGGTGGGGCATGAAGTCGGTCACGCTCTGTATACTCCTGACAAGTGGGGTAATGATTATGGCATTCCTCAATCCTATCTGAATGTGTGCGAAGATGCTCGCATCGAAAAACTGATGAAGCGTAAGTTTCCTGGCCTTGCTCGTAACTTCTATGCTGGTTACAAAGAGCTACAAGATGAAGACTTCTTCTGTATTGGTGAGCGTGAGTTAGATTCTTATGCTCTGATTGACCGTGTGAATCTTTATTTTAAGATTGGTATTCATGCTGGTGAGGTATTTTCTTGGAGTGATGAAGAGAAGCTGTTGGTAGATGAGCTCGCCAATGCTGAAACTTTTGAGCAAGTTGTAGAAGTTGCTCGTAAGATTCTTCAATACACTGAAGAACAGGAGCAACAGCGGGTTGTTGAGGCGCAAGGCGACCTTCAGCAATCTACTCAAAATGGGGGTGATTCTACTCAAGGTAAGGGTGATCAAGGCGAAGACGAGCAATCGCAAGAAATGTCTGGGAATGGTAATCAAACTCAAGGTGATGGTGCTGATGCTAATCAACCTCAAGGTGCGGGCGAAGGAGCTACTTCTGGTGGTCAACACAATACACTTGAGTCTGAAACTGACAAGGCATTCACTGAGAATCAGAAACAACTGATTAGTGACCACCCTCGTTCTCATCATCTCAACTATATTGAGTTGCCTGACTTGAAAGTAGAAAAATTTGTTATTACCAATAAAGAAGTTCAAGAAGATTGTAATCAAACTTTTGGTGAGCAATCGCAATCTCTCTTTAGGGAAGTTGACAAACAGTATCTTACTTTTCGTAGTGAAGCTCAACGTGAGGTTAACTACCTTGTGAAAGAGTTTGAAATGCGTAAGTCTGCAGATCAGTATGCCCGTTCATCTACTGCCAAGACTGGTATTCTCGATACGGCACTGCTTCATACCTACAAGTGGAATGAAGATGTATTTAAAAAAGTTAACGTTGTGCCCGATGGTAAGAATCACGGTTTGATTTTTATCCTTGATTGGTCTGGTTCGATGGGCAATATTCTTCAGGATACTGCTAAGCAACTGCTCAATCTTGCTTGGTTTTGTAAGAAAGTGCAGATTCCTTTTGACATCTATGCTTTTACCAATGATTATTGGTATCACAAATCCTACGATTATGAGACTCAAACTCGCACCAAATCTTCTCGTCTTCAGACTCCTAAAGCGGGTCAGGTGAAACTGTGTGACAACTTCAATATGTTGAATCTTGTCAGCAGCAATGGGCGAAATGGTAAAGATCTTGAAGCACAACTGAAAAACTTTTGGCGCCTTGTGGTTGGTGAAGCATCCTATTCTGGATATTATCTTCCTGCGGGGTATGGTCTTTCTGGCACTCCTCTTCATGAAGCAGCAATCTCTCTGACCGCACTTATCCCCAACTTTCAGAAGCGTAACAAGGTTCAAAAAACTAACGTTATTATTTTGACTGACGGTGAATCTTCTAATATCAATTACTATACCGATCAGACTTACGGTAGCCGTATGGGCACTTCTTATGTAAGCAGTGATTGTGTTCTGCGTGACCGCAAGACTGGTCGTGTATATCCTCGCTTTGATGGTGGAGGTTACTATGGTAACTCGGATCTTATCACCAAAGTATTTCTTCAAAATGTGCGTGATCGTTTCTCGGATGTAAACCTGATTGGTATTCGTCTGGTGAATGGTCGTGGTCTTAACACCACCTACAATGCTGAAGATTGTAAAACCGATTGGAATGAAGTTCAGAAGCAATGGAGGAAATCTAAGTCTGCTGAGCTGGTTGAGCATCTTGGTTATCAGGCACTCTATCTGATGGGCACCGATTCGCTATCTGCGAATAGCGAATTTGATGTTGCCGAGGATGCTTCCGAGAAAGAAATCGGCACCGCATTTACTAAGGCACTTTCTAAGAAAGGCGTCAATAAGAAGATGCTGACCTCCTTCGCCACACTCATTAGTTAACCTAATCACTTGGGGGCTTGCGCCCTCACCTCTTTTCCCCTATAATACTTACATACGAAACAACCCACACCATGAAAAACTTTGAAGTCGCACCTATGATTGACCGCTTCGGTTCGGTAGTGACTGCCGCCGATGTTCGTGCTTATGCTGATGAGATCGGTATGTCTTACCAGACTCTCACTAAGAAACTGGAGCAGTTTAAGGTGCATCGCGGCATGTGGCATCTGACTGCTATTGAGCAACTAGAGCAAACTTATAGTCAACCTGCTGTAGAATCTGTGGTCGAAAATCCCGAAAACTTTATTCCCGAGAAAGATGCTACCTTCGTCAGCTTTGGTAACTTTAGTGATATTAAGAAGATTCTTTCTTCTCGCCAGTATTACCCTATCTTCATCACTGGTCTTTCTGGTAACGGAAAAACTTTCGGTGTGGAGCAAGCTTGTGCTCAGCTGAAACGTGAGATGATTCGCGTTAACATTACCATCGAAACTGACGAGGATGACCTGATTGGTGGTTTCCGTCTCGTCAACGGTGAGACTGTGTGGCATGATGGTCCTGTCGTTCAAGCATTGAATCGCGGTGCTATTCTGCTGCTGGATGAGATTGACCTTGCTTCCAACAAGATTCTGTGTCTTCAGTCTGTGCTTGAAGGCAAAGGTGTCTTCCTCAAGAAGATTGGCAAGTATGTCAAACCTGCTGCTGGTTTCAACGTTGTTGCTACCGCTAACACCAAAGGCAAGGGTAGCGATGACGGTCGCTTCATCGGCACCAATGTGCTTAATGAAGCATTCCTTGAGCGTTTCCCTGTAACTTTAGAGCAGGCATATCCTTCTCCTAAGGTTGAGACTGCTATTCTTAAGAAAGCTGCTGAGTCTCTGAATGCTTACGATTCCGAATTCGTTGACCGTTTGGTTGCTTGGGCGGAAATCATTCGTAAGACTTTCTACGATGGTGGGGTTGATGAAATCATTTCCACTCGTCGTCTGGTGCATGTTATTCGTGCCTTCAGCATCTTCGGCAAGCGCAAGAAAGCAATCGAAGTGTGTATTGCTCGTTTCGATGATGAAACTAAGCAATCTTTCATGGAACTCTACACTAAGATTGATGCATCTGTTGATGCTCAACCCGAAACCGAAAATTCTACAACTGTTACCCCTTAATCATTATGTCTAACAAACCAAAAGTTGAAGTGAATTTAAAATTTGGCACCATCAAAACTAATCATTTGTTGGATGCTTTAGCGGCTCTTTTAAATGATCATGAGCATAAAATTTTTATGATGAAAAATACAAACTATGTTACATATAAAAACTTGTATGAAGAAATTCATACTGCTTTATCCAAAGCTCAAAAAGGATCGGGGTATTCTAATCGTGGAGTAAAACGAGATTTTATTGATCCAGAACGCCGCCAACATTTAATTAACAGGGAAAATTTTGACGAAAACATTTGACGATCTTCCTCGCCATACCCTCATCCATCTTAAAGATGGGGGTGTTTTTTTAGTTTATTGTAAAGTTATTGAATATCATGGTGGCAAAGATATTGACTGCTATCTTGGTGTTCGATATCCAGATGGCATTGGGGGTGTTGACTCCGTAACCTCAAAGTGCTATACTAACCAAATAGATTCTATTATCGGTGGATTTTAATTATGCAATGGAAATACAATGAAGACAAAATCCTCAAAGACGTTGAGGATTATGTTGTGACTACCTACCATGGGCATTACTGTGGTGATGAAGAAGGATACGATGATATTCAAACAATTGATTTGATGGCAGCAAAAAAACTTGCTGCGCCTTTTTGTCAAGCAAACATCCTCAAGTATGGCAGTCGTTATGGTGATAAGGAGGGTCGCAATAAGCGTGACCTTTTGAAAGTGATTCATTACGCAATGCTTCTACTTAACTTTGATAATCACTACAGTCGCACACAGAACGGTCTACAGGAGTTTAAATGAGCACAATCGCACTTTCCCAAACCACTCTTAACATTCTTAAAAACTTCGCCACGATTAACAATGGCATCATCATCAAAAAAGGAAATACGTTACGAACCATTTCCAACGCTGAGAACATCTTGGCGGTCGCAAATGTGGAAGAGTCTTTTTCTCAAACTTTTGCTATTTACGATCTCAACCAGTTTCTTGCTGGTTTGTCTTTGTTTGATAATCCCTCTCTCGTGTTTGACAATCCTGACTATGTTACTATCAAAGATGGGCGTAGTCGTGTCAAATACTATTTCTCGGATCCTGAAATTACGCTTAAAACTGCGCCAGATAAATCTGTAAAGTATCCTGGTTCTGATATTCAGTTTACTCTGTCTACTTCAGATATCTCTGCTATTCAAAAAGCAACTGGTATTTACAAATTGCCTGACCTGAACATCAGTTCTGATGAAGAGATTGTTCTCTCAGTGCGTGATAATGAATCTGCAACTTCAAATACTTATGACTTAATTGTTCCAGGAACTTTTGAAGGAAGTCATTCTCTTGATTTAAAAGTGGATAACATTCGTCTCCTTCAAGGTGACTATGAGGTTGGTGTTTCTAAGCATTATATTTCTGAGTGGAAGCATCTAAACCTTGACGTTACATATTACATTGCGCTTGAACCTTGATGAAAAAATTTCTGTGGGTGGAGGAATATCGTCCTCATACTATTGAAGACTGTATCCTCCCTGATTCGTTAAAGAAAGTATTTACTGGATTTGTGGAGCAGGGAGAGATTGCTAATCTCCTTCTGTCTGGTCCTCCTGGCGTCGGCAAAACTACAGTTGCCAAAGCATTGTGTGAAGAACTTGACGTTAGTTACATTGTCATTAATGGTTCTGATGAAGGTCGTTTCCTCGACACGATTCGAAACAAAGTTAAACAGTTCGCATCAACTATCAGTCTTACTGGAGGTGGTAAACATAAAGTGGTTATCATTGACGAGGCAGACAACACAACACATGATGTTCAGCTTTCTCTTCGCGCATTTGTTGAAGAGTTTCATAGCAACTGCCGTTTCATTTTCACTTGTAACTTCATCAACAAGATTGTCGAACCCCTCCATTCTCGTTGTACTGTCGTTGACTTCCGCACCAAAGCGGGTGAGCAGCAGAAACTCCAAGCGGCGTTCTTCGCCCGCTTACAGAGCATCCTAGACTCCTCTGGCGTGGCGTATGAGGACAAGGTGCTGGTTAAACTGATTCGGCGTTACTACCCCGACTGGCGACGCCTGCTGAACGAAGCACAGCGCCACTCTGTTGGTGGATCGCTGGATGCTGCTGTGCTCTGTGATATTGCTGATGTTAACTTAGATCAGTTGATGCGAGCAATGAAGTCTAAGGAATATAAGGTTGTGCGTCAGTGGGTCGTGGATAATATGGATAGTGATCCTAACACTATTATTCGTAAAATCTATAATGCTCTGAGTGAAGTGCTCGAAGGATCTTCTATTCCTCCAGCTGTGTTGGTGCTTGCCAAGTATCAATATCAGATTGCCTTTGTGGCAGATCAAGAGATTAATCTTCTTGCTTGTCTAACTGAAATCATGGTGGAGTGTAAGTTTAAATAACTCCTTTACTAAATAGTAGTGGAGTAAATGATAAAACAAATGGCTAAAGGAACTATTTACGAACATAGAGAACCAACAGATGTAGAACTTGCTTGGCTAACTGGTATATGGGAAGGAGAAGGTTCATGGACTTACAAAAAGGGAAGAACCAGAACTTTTTCTAATGGGAAGACATATACAGAAAAAGATTACCTTTCTATGTCTATGTCAATGACAGACCAAGATGTTATGGAGAGAGTTGCTGCTATAATGGATGGTAGAAAAATAACTTACACTGATGGTGGTCCAGTTCACAAAGCAGCAGGTCAAAAACCAACTTACTATATAAACCTTCAGGGTGAAGCAGCAAAAAGATGGACTGAGTTGATGAAACCTTATCTCGGCAAAAGACGCCTTGAAAAATATCAAATGATTATGGAGAAGTTGAATGGCAACTAGTTTAAAACAACTTAAAACATGTTTACGTTATCCTGGCGGCAAATCTCGTGCCGTTAAGTATCTTGTTCCCAAGATGCCTAAGAATCCTACAGAATACCGCGAACCTTTCCTTGGTGGTGGTAGTGTAGCGATTGCATTCACAAAAGAATACCCTGACATTCCTGTATGGGTGAATGACCTGTATGAACCGCTGGTGAACTTCTGGCAGCAACTTCAACAACGCCCAGATGGTTTATATGCTCTTCTCACAGCATATAAAGAAGAATACTCTACGCCAGATACTGCTAGAGAATTGTTTAATCATTCTAAAAATGATTTGAATAATTCTGAATCTTGTCTTTGTAGAGCTGCTGCTTTCTATGTAGTTAATAAATGTAGTTTCTCTGGTCTAACTGAATCATCTTCATTTTCCCCGCAAGCAAGTGACCATAACTTCACTATGCGTGGAATCGACAATCTCCCCAAATACTCGGAACTGATTCAGAACTGGAAGATTACTTGTGGTGCGTATTGGGATATGATGATGACATCTGCTCCCGTAGGAACGTTCTGGTTCTTTGACCCTCCTTATGATATCAAAGATAATCTTTATGGTAAGAAAGGAGAACTGCATAAAGGATTCGATCATAAAGAGTTTCATGCTTGGATTACACAAGGTAATGTAAAAGATCGTTGGATGATTACTTACAATACCAACCCAACTCTTATAGAGTGGTATGATGGTTATTATCAAACCAAATGGGATTTGACCTATACTATGCGTTCAGTGGGTGACTACATGAACGAGCAAAAAGACCGCGCTGAACTATTGATTACTAACTATGACGAAACCATCTCTAACGGAATATTTGAACTCAATAAATCAAAACAAGAAGTCGGTAGTTATTGACGAGGAATCTGAAAAAGCATATCCACCTTTTATCGTCAACAAGTGTCTTGCTGCTTTTCATGATACAGTTCTTTTTGCTAATGAGATGAATATGTATCCTCACTTGGACAAGAAGTTACAGTATGACTTTTTTATAAATAGTATCAATCCGCGTAAGCGGTTTTCGCCGTGGGCGAAAAAATCTCAAGTAGAATACCTTGATGCGATTAAAGAGTATTATGGTTATAACGACGATAAGGCTCTACAGGCATTGAGAATTTTATCAAAAGATCAACTTGAACACATTAAAAAACTTGTAGACAAAGGTGGAAAAAGATGACTCCTGATATCGAAGTAGAATGGAAGCAAGCTGATATGGTTGAGGTGACTCTCAATGAACCTGATGATTTCCTCAAAGTTCGTGAGACCTTAACCCGTATCGGTGTAGCATCTCGTAAAGAAAAGAAAATCTACCAATCTTGCCATATTCTTCATAAGCAAGGTAGATATTATATTGTTCATTTCAAGGAACTATTTGCCCTTGACGGAAAGAACACTAATCTTTCAGTGAATGATGTTCAGCGTAGAAATAGAATTATTCAACTGTTATCCGATTGGGGATTGATTTCTGTTGTTAAACCAGAAGCGATTGCTGATGTTGCTCCGTTGAATCAAATCAAAGTTCTTGCTTTTAAAGAGAAAGACGAATGGACGCTTGAAAGTAAATACAACATTGGTCGCAAGAAGACCGAAGTAACCGAATAATTTTTGTAGGGAGTTCCACACTCCCTTTTTTATTGCTTTCTAATATATAATAATGAAGACGCCTTCGGGGTCTTAAACAAACTCTCGCTTATTAAGGAGAACTAAAATGACAAACGCATATACTTGGGATGTCTATTCCCCATTTGGAGTTGGATTAGAAAGCATTTTCAACAGACTGGATGCTATGTCTGGTCACAATACTAACTATCCACCTTACAACATCATCAAAAATGACGGATCTAACTATGAGATTGAAGTCGCTCTTGCTGGATTTAAACCAGAAGAAATTGAAGTCTCTACAGAACAAAGCATTCTCAGAGTTGCCTCTAAAGTTGAGAAACGAGATACTGAAAGAACATACCTCCACAAAGGTCTCTCCAAACGTTCCTTCAATCACTCATGGCAACTATCAGAAGATGTCAGAGTATCCTCTGTAGATTTTGCTGATGGATTACTAACAGTTTCATTAGAAAAAATTGTTCCCGAACATCAAAAGAGAACAACCTATACTATTGGAGCTGGTAAACAAGAACTTCTAACAGAAGGATAAATAGACGAGGGGCAACCCAACTATCTTCGGCGCAATGGGCGAGACTGGCAACTATCAGGCTTGCCCTATTTTCTTTTTTGTGCTATAATTAAATTATCATTAGGAGAATTATATGATTCCAAAAGTTATGATTTTAAATTCTGGAGAAAGAATAATCTCTGGAGTTTCTGAAGTAACTGATGAAAATGGTCAGGGTATTTGTTTACTTCTTAAGTGTCCATATATTCTAGATATGGCACCAACAGGAGACTATAATACAGATGGCAATCCATCTCAATTTTCTATTAACTTTACCAAGTGGTTTGCGTATTCTAAATCAGAAGAATTTCGTATTCCATATACTTCGGTAGTTGCTTTGGGTGAACCAGAAGATGGAATTCTTGACGTATACATGAAAAAATTTGGAGAAAAATTAAATGACAACGACACCGTATCAACCAGTGATTCAAGTGATAGTTCTGAAGGATCAGCATTATCTGATAGCGGAGATAGAAGAAAGGGAAGAAAGTCCAGAGTGTCTTCTGACGAATCCGTATCGGATTCTTGATTTAACTTATTGGGATCATTCTAACGTAGATTATAAAAGCGTTCGTAATCCTGATGCTCTCTTTATTAGTGAAACCACGGATAAAGAAATTGATAAGGAGGGTAACGAAGTAACAGTTGTTCAATCCGATTATATTCTTTTGGAAAAATTTCCTAAGTATACAAATCAAACACAAATCTACATGCGAGCAGATGACATTCTCACCATTTGCGATCCATCGTATTCTGTGCTAGAATACTACCAGAAGACTCTGGGTTGACGCATGAAGTTTTATACGAACATTGAACAGGCTGGGAATCGTATCCTCGTTCGTGGTTATGAAAATGGTGAGCGTGTTCAGTATCGTGTAAACTACAATCCTAAACTGTATGTGCTTAGCAATAAGCAAACAGATCACAAGAGTCTGGATGGACGCTTCCTCAAGGAGGTCTCTCCAGGTTCTATTAATGATTGTAGGCAATTTATCAATCAATACGAGGGCGTGGAGGGATTTGAAATTCACGGGAATACTAGATACTTATATCAATACATAAACGAAGCATATCCCGATGATGAGATTCGTTTCGATTCTTCCCTCATTCGCACATTTACTTTGGATATTGAAACTGGAGCAGAAAACGGTTTCCCTGATATTGAATCAGCAGACCAAGAGATTCTGCTTATTTCTCTCCGTGATTCTTTTACAAACCGCATCACTGTCTGGGGAAGCAAGAGTTTCCAGAATGAAAACAGACAGGTTGATTACATCCATTGTAACGATGAGACGAAACTGCTTTCGTGCTTCCTCAAATGGTGGCAGGAGAATACTCCCGATGTAATTACTGGTTGGAATGTTCAGCTATTTGATATGCCATACATCTGCCGCCGTATGGATAGAGTGCTGGGCGAAGATTACACTAAACTTCTATCGCCTTGGAAACTTATTTCATCGCGTGAGATTTTCATCAAAGGTCGTAAACAGATTGCGTATGATATTCCTGGCATCGCCACGTTGGATTACCTTGAACTCTATAAGAAGTTTACGTACACCAACCAAGAATCATATCGTCTAGACCATATCGCATCTGTGGAACTCGACGCTAAGAAACTTGACCACTCTGAGTTTGATACTTTCAAAGAGTTCTATACTAAAGATTGGGATAAGTTTGTGAAGTATAACATCCACGATGTTCGCCTTGTTGACCAGTTGGAAGACAAGATGAAGTTGTTAGAACTGGCATTCACTATGGCATACGACGCCAAAGTAAACTACGAAGATGTTTACTCTCAGGTGCGTATGTGGGATAACATTATTTTCATCTACCTTGCGAAGATGGGTGTAGTGATTCCTCCCAAGAAAGATAGCGTCAAAGATGCTAAGTATGCTGGTGCATATGTGAAAGAACCTGTGCCTGGTATGTATGATTGGATTGTAAACTTTGACCTTAATTCGCTGTATCCTCACCTCATCATGCAATACAACCTGTCTCCAGAGACGCTTCTGCCGCGCCGTAGTAGCGTCAACGTTGACATGCTGTTAGATAAGGCATTCGATACCAGCGACCTCGGGGGGGAGACCCTATGCGCCAATGGAACGCATTACACCACCAAGTTTCAGGGGTTTCTTCCTAAGCTTATGGAGAAGATATATGAGGATCGCACCATCTATAAGAAGAAGATGATTGCTGCTAAACAACAATACGAGAAGACTCCAACGATTGAGTTAAAGAAAGAGATTGCCCGCTGTAATAACATTCAGATGGCACGAAAAATTCAACTCAACTCTGCTTATGGTGCTATCGGTAACGAGCATTTTCGTTATTACAAACTTGAAATCGCTGAGGCAATTACTCTCTCAGGTCAGTTGTCTATTCGCTGGATTGAGAGAAAGATGAATGCCTATCTTAATAAAGTTCTAAAGACACAGGATGTTGATTATGTTATTGCTTCTGATACTGACTCTATGTATCTTAACCTTGGTCCTTTGGTTGAACGTGTATACGGAGTACGAGAGAAAACTCCTGAAAGCATTGTTGCGTTCCTTGATAAGGTCGCTTCACTGGAACTTGAGCAATATATTGAAAGTTCTTACCAAGAACTGGCCGACTATCTCAAAGCATACGACCAGAAAATGAAGATGAAACGGGAGAACATTGCTGAGCGTGGTTTTTGGACTGCCAAGAAACGCTATGTTCTCAACGTCTGGGATAGTGAAGGTGTGCGCTATGCTAAACCGAAGATGAAAATCTGTGGCATGGAAACCGCTCGCTCATCTACTCCTGCTTATTATCGTGATAAACTGGAACAAGCATATCGTATCATTGTAACCAAAACTAATGATGATGTTCTTGATTTCATTAACGAGATCAAGGAAGACACCAAGAAACAGAACTATCTCAATATTGCTTTCCCTCGCGGTTGTAATGGTCTTAAGAAGTATCGTAGTGCTGCTGATATTTACCAGAAGGGCACTCCCATTCAAGTAAGAGGAGCATTACTCTACAACTATTATGTTCGTAAAAACAATTTAGAACACAAGTATCCACTTATTCAAGAAGGGGAGAAGATCAAGTTTATCTATCTGAAGACACCAAATCCTATCCGCGAGAATGTCATTTCTTTCTTTCAACAACTGCCGAAAGAACTGAACCTTGACAAATACATTGACTACACGCTACAATTTGAGAAGAGTTTCTTTGAACCGCTGAAGAACGTGCTAGAATGTATCGGGTGGCAATCTGAACGCAAAGGCAGTTTAAGTAGTTTTTTTAGTTGAGGTATTATGAGTTTTTTAAAATCTATTATTAAGGAGTTAGATAATGAATACGCAAGTGTTGTTGAAGATGGAGTCGCTGCTGGTGACTGTGAATCGTTTGTGGATACTGGCAGTTATATTCTTAATGCCCTTATTTCTGGGAGTATCTTTGGCGGATTGCCTGCAAACAAAATCACAGCCCTCGCGGGCGAATCCAGCACTGGTAAAACTTTTTTTGCGTTATCAATCTGCAAGCATTTTTTAAATAGTAATCCTGCCGCTCAAGTAATTTACTTTGAGACAGAATCTGCTATCTCCAAAGATATGATGGTATCGCGTGGCATTGATGTTAAGCGTGTTGGTCTTGTGCCTGTGTCAACAGTTCAAGAGTTTCGCACTCAGTCTATCAAGGTTGTAGATGAGTATATGAAACTGAAGAAAGAAGATCGCCCGCCCCTGTTGTTTGTATTAGATTCTCTTGGTATGTTATCCACAACCAAAGAAGTTGAAGATGCTTCCGCAGGTAAAGAAACTCGTGACATGACTCGCGCTCAGGTGATTAAATCTATTTTCAGGATTCTGTCACTCAAACTTGGTCAAGCTGGCATTCCACTGATTGTTACCAACCATACATATGAAGTGGTGGGTGCTTATGTTCCTACCAAAGAAATGGGTGGTGGCACTGGTCTGAAATATTCTGCCTCTACGATTCTCTTTCTGTCTAAGAAGAAGGAGAAAGATGGCACTGAAGTCGTAGGTAACATTATTAAAGTGAAGGCACAGAAGTCGCGCTTCACAAAAGAAAACTCAGATATCGAAACGAGGTTATTCTATGATGCAAGGGGATTGGATAAGTATTATGGATTACTGGAGTTGGGTGAGAAGTATGGAGTATTCACCCGCAAGGGGAATCGTATCGTTGTTGGTGAATCCTCTGTTTATCCTTCTGTTATTCTTGCTTCTCCCGAGAAATACTTCACACCAGAAGTAATGCAAGCCCTTGATGAATGTGCCCGTAAAGAGTTTATGTATGGAGTAGCGGATGGAGAGAATTGAAACAACCATATTGCGTAATCTTATTTGTAATGAACAGTTTTATCGCAAGGTAGTTCCTTTTGTGAAACCAGATTATTTCAATGAGATTCATGAACGTATAATCTACGAAGAGGTTTGGAACTTCGCAAGCACCTATGAACTGGTGCCGACTAAAGAAGTGTTGACAATTAATCTTGAAGGGAGGAAAGATTTAAATGAGGAAGTATATCAAAACGCAGTTAAAACAATTGCTGAACTTAACGATTTGGAAGTCGAATACAACTGGTTGCTCGACACCACAGAAAAATGGTGTAAAGACAGAGCAATCTATCTTGCCCTCCTTGAGTCAATCAAGATCGCAGATGGAGGCAATCAAAAAGTATCAAAGGATGCGATCCCAGCAATCCTACAGGAGGCCCTGGCAGTATCTTTCGACGAACATGTAGGTCACGATTACTTAGAGAATAGCGTAGAGCGTTATGAGTTCTACCACCGTGAAGAAGATAAGATTCCTTTCCACCTTGAATACTTCAATAAGATTACTAAAGGTGGTCTACCAAACAAAACTCTTAACGTAGCACTTGCTGGCACAGGTGTTGGCAAGTCACTCTTCATGTGTGACTATGCTGCTAACTGCTTATCACTTGGTAAGAATGTGCTATACATAACAATGGAGATGGCAGAGGAAAAGATTGCTGAACGTATTGATGCTAATCTATTCAACGTCAACATCAAAGACCTTGTAGATTTGCCTGAGATAATCTTTCAAAGTCGTATCAATGAACTGAAGCGTAAAACACAAGGTAGTCTCATCATCAAAGAATACCCAACAGCATCAGCGCATGTCGGTCACTTTAAATCTCTTCTTAATGAACTTCAACTTAAAAAAACTTTTAAACCTGATATTATTTTTATCGATTACCTTAATATCTGTGCTTCGGCTAGATACAAGGGAGCAATTGTAAACTCTTATACTTATGTCAAGGCAATCGCAGAAGAACTTAGAGGATTGGCAGTGGAACACAATGTCCCACTTGTCTCTGCTACACAAACTACAAGGTCTGGGTTTGGCAATAGTGATGTCGATCTCACTGATACCAGTGAGTCTTTTGGCTTGCCAGCTACTGCTGACTTTATGTTTGCTCTCATCGCTACAGAGGATCTGGAAAAGGATGGTAAGATAATGGTTAAACAATTGAAGAATCGATACAACGATCCTACCATGTATAAACGTTTCCTTGTTGGGGTTGACAGAGCACGTATGAAGTTGTATAATGTTGATAACGCTGTTGACTTATCATCTGATAAAGAAGAAGAATATGACTTCGAAGAGATGGCAGCAGAACAAAGCAGAAACACGCAAAGTAAATTTACCAGTTTTATTCTATGACAGTCGATCTTAATAAGTATGTTCAATTTGTTGGTGAAGTTACTAGTCCAGCATCCCGTGATACGAGCGAGTTTATTGATCGTATTCTTGAACTAAAAAATCAAGGTGCTGATATTCAACGTCTTATGACCGCTGCTTGTGGTATCACTGCTGAGGGTGGTGAGTTTACTGAGATTGTAAAGAAGATTGCTTTTCAAGGTAAACCTTACAACGAAGATAATATCTTCCATATGAAGCGAGAGCTTGGAGATATTCTCTGGTATATCGCTCAAGCATGTATTGCTCTTGATATTTCTTTCGAAGAGATTGCTCAAATGAACTTCGAGAAACTGAGTGCTCGATATCCTGAAGGAACTTTTAGTATTGAACGAAGTGAAAATCGAGTTTCTACTGATATTTAATAAATACCCCCGTAAGGGGGTTTTTTCATATGCCAGCAAGGAGCGGAAGACAAGCCTGGGAAAAATATTATAAAGATAAAACTGTCTCCACAACAGTAAAAGCAAATACTAAAACCACTAGCGATAAAAACTACGTTTATTCTCCAGGTCCAGATAAAAAAACATCAGAAAGACTTGATGATGGTACTCCTATTGTTGTTCATGGTGGCAGCGAATATCAAACAAGATTGCCTATCATATATGATAATGGAGCGAAAAGTGGTTATTTTCCTGTAGACTCTATTAATAAACCGAGAGAAGGAGTTTGGAAAAGTTGGAGTACTACTGCTTCTAAATTGGCAGAAGGAGTTAAATTAGAAACATTAGATTATTTAAATGGTCAACCAAATGTTTTGTGTAGAGTTTTTACTGACGCTGATGAAATAGCAAAATCAGTTATATCTGGATTAGAATCTTCTGCTTCTACACCAGATCATGTCTTAGAACAAGTTCTTGATTTTTTTATGGATAATATGGATTCTACGGGATCTCAGGTTAGTAATAAATTTAATTGGATTCCAGCAATACACGAAAATGATAAGAAACGATTGGGTATTTATTTGGGAGAATTGCTGCCTGGTTATTTTGCTTTAAAGAATAGATACGGCACAGATATTTTTAGTAGAAGAATTATTCACGAAGGATTGAGTCAATTTGTTGTTCCAGATGACCAATCTTTTGGTGGTATAGATTCTGCCTTCATTTATTCAAACGGTGCTAGAGCATGTATTTCGAGTAAATTTGGAGAAGGAGCAGAAGCTTCGGTTTGGAATAATATTATGCCGTTAGTGATTGCCAATAAAACTGAACAAAGTATTACTAGAATGGCAAAAGATTCTGCAATTAAACAATTAATAAGAAGTTGCGAGTCAGTGAATGGTTATCAAAATAAGGGTAGAGCAGTTTTGTATTATTGTGGAGTAAGGGAGATAATGAAGGATACCACAGTTGACCCAGAAATATTTTTTGCAGAATTAAAACGAGAAACATTATCTGCACAATCAGCAAGTCTTTATAGAAAAATAAAAGAAAAAGTTGATGAATTGAAATCTCAACCAGGATATAAACAATTATCAACATTTAAAAATAAAAATGTTTCTTTGAGATCTATAACATCAGCGTTCTCTAGAATGATAGCAGATAGATTAAATATGGAAGTTTCTAATACTCCTGCTTTAGAGAATACATTAAAAAGTATTTTAGCAGGAAAAACTTTTTTTCAGTTGCATATGGATGATAGGAAGTTTATAAATACTGGGGAAATATACTTCAAAGTTTTGAAGTCATCTGCAGTTAATGTGATATTTAAAGGTGATAAGTCAGCTGTGGATTCTGAAACTTCTTTGGAAGCTGGTAGCGGAACATTAAACTATAAACTTGTGTAATGGCAAACGTAGTAAAATTAAAACACTTAGAACATTTAGAAGATGAAATTCTAAATTATGGTTCGGCGGGGTGTTTTGCCATCGTTGGATTTCTTACAGAACTTAAAAATATGATTGGCAAGAAATCTACTGGGGGGTTCTTACAAACTAAATGGGATGGCGCTCCGTCTGTAGTTTGCGGAACAGATCCCATGACAGGAACTTTTTTTGTTGGCACTAAATCGGTATTCAATAAAAAAGATCCTAAGATTTGCTATACTAAAGATGATATTGACAATTTATATGAGGGTGAGTTAAATAAAAAACTTAAAGATTGTCTTCAGTATTTTTCTAAACTTGGTATTACTGGCGTCATTCAGGGAGATCTTCTATTCACTGATGATAAGAAAACTAGAAGAGTAGATGGTGAAGAACTCATAGTATTCAGACCCAACACGATTACATATGGTATCCCAACTGATCATCCTATTGGTAAAAAAGTCAATCGAGCTAAGATTGGAGTGGTCTTTCATACTAATTATTCTGGTGGTCCTGATCTTGCAGATATGTCTGCAGGGCCTCGTGTGGATATTTCAAAGTTTAATTCTGTTGATGATGTAGCCGTTATCTCTAATGATACGCAAGTTCAACAAGTATCTTTTACACAAACAGAGGAACTGACATTTAATAGATACATTCAAAAAATAAACAGAATGTGTGAAATCTCTGTAGATTTTCATAATTATCTTGTGGAAAATTCTGGCACAACGGGAGATGCAAAATTTTTTGTGGGATCTTATCTTAAACCATTTTTTAATGCAGAAATTAAAGCAGCAAGAACAATTACTAATGTTGCGTCAACTTTAAAATCTTTTGCTTTGTTTTATAAAGAAAAGATGGATAAAGAAATTAATTCTGTAAAAACAGCTGCCGCTCAAACTAAAAAAAGAGAATTTCTTTATAGCGGTATTAAATACTTAGAAGATAATGAACTAGAATTCAAAGCATTTGTCGCTCTTTATAAAACCATTCAAGAAGCAAAGTTATTCATTATACAAAAACTGGATTCATTAGAACAGTTCAGAACTTTTGTTGAGATTGATGGAGGATACAAAGTTACTACTCCAGAAGGTTATGTGCTTCATCAAGATGGTGACATGGTGAAATTAGTTAATCGCATTGAGTTCAGTAAAAATAATTTTACAATCGAAAAGAACTGGAAGAAATGAGCCTTATAGAATACAAAAGTTGTTATTTTACATTTGGCAGATTTCAACCCTGCACCACTGGTCATGCCGAAAATTTTTCTAATTTAAAAAGGATTGCGGGCACTAATGATTATCGCATTTATATCAGTCAGTCGGTAGATACTAAAGGAAACAATCCACTTCCGCCAGATATTAAATTAACTTATATGAATAAATCATTACCAGATCACAGGGGTAAAATATTCAGTAGTGCAGAAGCAAAAGATCCTGTAACTATTTTGAAAGAGATACAATCTCTTGGTTATGATAATGCTTACTTTGTTGTTGGGTCTGATAGAGTTCCTGCGATGCAATGGATTAAAAAGTATAATGGTAAAGATTTTACTTTTAATGAACTAGATGTAATCTCTTCTGGAGATCGTGATGCGGATGGAGATACTTTTGCAATCTCTGGAACTAAAATGAGAAGAGCTGCATTTGCCGCAGACTTTAAAACTTTTAGACAAGGTATTCCAACAGCATTATCTGACAAAGATTGTAAAAAACTTATGGATGAAATAAGAACAAGGCTCCCGTCAAACTTTAAATAAATAAAAATAAAACACTATGAAATCATTAAAAGACTTATTACAGCAATCAAAACAAAAGTCTTTTAGACTTGGTAATGTATTTGTTGAAGGTGATACAATTCAAAATATTGATGGGGAAGTAGGAAAGATTCATAGGCGTGGAGTTAACTATGTAATTGCTGTGACAACTGAAGGCAAAATGTTTCGCGCTTGGGTGAAAGATATTAAAGAACATTGTGGATGTGATGAAAAAGAGATGAGTGCCAAGGATAAGGTCAAGTCATTTATAAATAAAAATAAACGACAAAAGACCAATGACAATTGATGAGTTTTCAAAACACTTGATCGAAAAGGCAGTTGCTGAACTCGATGAGGCAAAGAACAAAGAAGGCAAGGAGCAAGGTGCTGACGGCAAAGCTTGCTGGAAGGGTTACAAATATGCTGGCACAGAGAATGGTAAAGACAAGTGTGTGAAGTCTGAAGAGTGGGAAAAGTCTGAGAAAGAAGAGAAGGGAGAGAAGAAGCACAAGGAAGGTAAAGCAGAAGAGAAGAAAGAAAAAATGAAAGAGGCAAGAGACATGCCTGGTAATCAAGAAAAGATTGATGCTAACAAGAATGGTAAAGTAGACGCACACGACTTCGCATTGCTTCGTGCTAAGAAAGCTAAGAAATCAGTAAAGGAAATGTGGGAGAAGGCGGCAGAAATTGCTGAGGGAAAGAAGGTTGAGATTGAAGTGATGCCTGATGTTGATATTCCTAATGACCCAGAAAAAGAAACTGGTAAGAAAGCAAAGAAAGAATTGAAAAAAGAATATTTTGAATTAGAAGATGGCAAAATGAAGAAAAAACACAATTGTGCAAAAAAAGTAAAGAAAGAGGGAGTAGAGTATTCTGTGGTTTCTGGTGAGCATACAATGCTTGATGATGGAACTGTTACTCATTATGATATTGTGAATGAAGCAGAAGGAATTATCCTTCACAACGTTCCAGTAGAAGAACTTGAAATTATGATTAGCGAAGTTCACGAACATGCTATGAACTATGAAAAAAATCTAGAAGTTCTTGACGAGAAGAAACTTTCTAAGGCAGAAGCAGCAAAGAAAGAAAAGTTTGTTAAAGGTATGAAGAAGAAGTTTGGATCCTTCAAGTCAAAGTATGGTGACAGAGCAAAAGAAGTGATGTATGGAACTGCTACCACAATGGCAAAAAAATCAGCCTAAATAGCTGTAAACTCTCTTAGAGGATATAACCATGGGCGCACTCGTAGAACTACTAAAACCAATAATCTTCGCAGCACTCAATAGCTGCCACACCAAGAGACTCGTATGTGATCTACTTGACAGATATGTTGAGAAGACCGACAACGATGTTGACAACGTAATCGCAGCAACAGTAAGAACTGCTCTTATGAAGGGTTGCTGATAATCAAATCATATGTTCTTGGGGATGCTTAGGCATCCCTTTTTTTATAAATACTTTTTAGAAAAGCAAATATTGTATAGAGGAAACCGATGGCAATTTTCGGAACAATTGACGCAAAGGCGTTAGCAAA
>Ga0214917_10001059_pt1 | contig 35930 bp, 21 predicted proteins | sample LL_1208_BB_MetaG_FD_177983 | JGI IMG/M metagenome (GOLD analysis project Ga0214917, IMG submission 177983) | Freshwater microbial communities from Lake Lanier, Atlanta, Georgia, United States - LL_1208_BB | ecosystem: Environmental > Aquatic > Freshwater > Lake | place: USA: Georgia | collected... | reverse complement strand
GGGGGCAGAACGCCCGCCGCCGGTGGGACGCAGGAAGGATCGGCCACGCGCGTGGTCATTCTTCGGACGCCTCCGCGGAATTCACGTGGTGCGGCGTTTTCCTTCCGTGCGGGCGGATGCTGCGAATGGATCGTCGGGCCAGGCGTGCTTCGGGTAGCGGCGTCGCAACTCCTTCTTCACGTGCGGGTACGTGTTCGCCCAGAAGCTCGCGAGGTCGTCCGTGACCTGCTGCGGACGGTGGTTGGGCCCGAGAAGGTGCAGGAGCAGGGGCTGCCGGCCGCCGGCGATCCGGGGCGTCTCCCGCATGCCGAAGACCTCCTGGATACGCACTGCGAGCACCGGCGGCGCGCCGGCCGCATACACGATGCGATGCCGGCGCCCACCCGGGAGTTCGATCTCGGCCGGCGCGAGGCGGTCGATCTCTGCGAGCCGTTCGTGCCCCACCAGGAAGTGCAGCGCCGAAAGCCAGTCGGCGCCGCGCACCTCCTCCAGCGAACGCAGCCCACGGCACAAGTCGGGCAGCAGCCCGACGAGGGCCGCGTCGTCGCACCGTGGCAGGCCGAGGTCTGGCATGGCCCCGGACAGCCAGCGCACCCGCGCCAGGAGCCGTCCGGCCGCGGCGTCGGCGTCCGGGAGGACCCGGGCGGGATCGACGGCCGCCTCGCGGGCCAGGATCGTGGCCGCGGCCACGGGATCGGCGATCGGCACGGGCGTCTCGTCGAGCACCAGATCGATCCAGGCGGTGCGGCGGCGGGCCTCGACCTGCCGTCGTGACGGCTGGTAGAGCAGTTCGTCGCCGGTGTGCAGGTTGGCCGTGGCCAGCGGCTCCTCGGTGAGCCAGTCGCTCTCCACCGCCGACGCCAGCCGCACCCGGGCCTCTCCCCCCGCGTCGTCGATGTCGATCGCGAGGAACAGCGGCTCGTGTCGCACCCGTGAGCCGCCGTCGAGGCGCACGCCCCGCCCGCCCACCATCGTGGCCCGGTCGGCCGCTCCCACCCGCAGCCGAGCGAGGCGGTCGGGAAACGCCTCGAGCAACGCCCGCATCAACGCCATGCCGGGATCGCCGGCCCGCGGCGCCAGCGGCACGTCCACCAGCCGATAGAGCTGTTCGGCCGTGCGCAACACCGACCGGGCCCCGCCGGCGTGCAACTCGAAATCGGCATCGTCGAACCGTATGCCCTCGTGGAAGGCCTGCAAGGCTGCGACGCGATCGACGACGTCCGATCGCGTGCGCACGGCATGCCTGTCGCGGGGCCCGTTCCGTCCATGACTGCCCGCGCGAAACGGATCGCGTTCGGAGAGCAGCGCGGCGGCGATCGACGCCTCCCGAAGCACCCCGTGCGCGGCCCCGGCGAGCAGGAGTCTCGCCAGCCGCGGATGGGCCGGCAGGCGGACGAGCGCCCGCCCCAGCGGCGTGAGAGCATCCGGCGGCCGGTCATCCCGCGATTCGAGCGCCCCGAGCCTCTCGAGCAGCGTCCGCGCCTGCTCGACCGCGTCGGCCACCGGCGGATCGAGCCACGGAAACTCCCCCCGCTCGCCGAGTGCGAGCAGTTGCAACAGCGGCCCGGCGAAGTCGCCGCGGAGAACCTCCGGCGTCTCGGCGTCGGGCCGATGATGGTGCGACGCCTCGTCCCACAGCCGCCAGCAGATGCCGGCCGCCGTGCGTCCTGCCCTGCCGGCCCGCTGGTCGGCCGCCGCCTTCGAAATCGGAATCCGCTCGAGCCGGGGCAGGCCGGTCGCCGCGCCCACGCGCATCTGGCGGGCCAGCCCCGAATCGACGACCGCGGTGACGCCGGGGATCGTGAGCGACGTTTCGGCGACGTTGGTCGCGAGGATGATCTTGCGCCGGCCGAGATCGGCAAGCACGCGGTCCTGCTGCTCCGGTGGCAGGTCACCGAACAGCGGCAGCAGGGCATGCCCCTCGCGGTCGGCCAGGGCCGAGAGGGCCTGCTCGCACCGCATGATCTCGCCCACGCCCGGCAGAAACACGAGCACGTGGCCGGCGGTCGTGCGCAGGGCGTCTGCGACGGCCGTCGCGACGAGCTCATCGAGATCGCGCTGTTCGCCGCGTCGGCCGTGGCGGATCTCGACGGGATACATTCGTCCCGTGGCCGACACGATCGGGCAGCGGGTGCCGAGCATCACCCCGAGCAGCCGGGCGACCGGTTCGGCAGCGAGCGTGGCACTCATGACCACGATTCTCAGATCGGGCCGCACCGTCTCCCGGGCCCGGAGGAGCAGGCCGAGGACGAGATCCATCTCGACGGTGCGTTCGTGGAACTCGTCCAGGACGACCGCCGCGATCCCCTCGAGCGTTGCGTCGTCGAGCAGCCGGCGGAGCATGATGCCGGTCGTCTCGACGACGAGCCGCGTGTCGCGGCCCACCTGCGCGTCGAACCGCACCTGGTACCCCACCTCGCCGCCGAGCGGCACGCCGCGCAGCCGCGCGATCTGGTGGGCGACCGACCGGGCCGCGAGCCGCCGCGGCTGGAGCAGGATCACCTCGGCGGGCGCCGGCACGTCGTCGAGGATCGCCGCCGGCACGAGCATCGTCTTGCCGGAACCAGGTGGCGCGGTGACCACGACGGCCCCGCTCCGCGACGCGGCCACGACGTCGCCGAGAACCTCGGCGACCGGGAGATTTCGGAGTGACTCGGTGGAAAATCGTGTCATTCGGGCATCGTACCTTCTGTGGGGCGACCGTCTCGGTCGCCGCGGTGCTTGGCAAGCGGGACGCTTGCCCCACGGCCGCAGTATGCTCGCACACCATGCGAACATGCGACGTCGTCATCGTGGGCCTCGGCGGCATCGGCAGTGCCGCCGCAGCTCATCTGGCAGCGCGGGGCGTCCGCGTGCTCGGCCTCGATCGCTTTCCCATCGCCCATGACCGGGGCAGCTCCCACGGCCAGACGCGGCTCATCCGGCTCGCCTACTTCGAGCACCCGGACTACGTGCCGCTGCTGCGTCGGGCCTACGAACTGTGGCGGGACCTCGAGGCCCGCACGGGCCGCCGGCTGCTCGTGGAGTCGGGGCTGTTGACCGCCGGGCCGTGCGCTGGGCCGGTGATCGCCGGCACGCTCGCCTCGGCGACCCGGCATGGCCTCGATGTCGAGCGACTGTCGGCGGTCGAGGCCGGCCGTCGCTGGCCCGTCTTCACGCTGCCCGAGGCCTGGACCGTGGTGCACGAGCGGCAGGCCGGATACCTGTTCGTCGACCACTGCGTCGCCGCCCATGCGGCGGCCGCGGAGGCCGCCGGCGCCACGCTCGAAACGGACGCGCAGGTGCGCGACTGGCGCGCTCATGGGCACGGTGTGGTCGTCACGACCGATCGCGGCGAGATCGCGGCCGACCGGCTCGTGCTCACCCCGGGGCCGTGGGCCGCCGGCCTCCTGCAACTTCCCGCCGTCGGGCTCACCGTGCTCCGCAAGTCGCTGTTCTGGTATCGCCCTGCGCAGAGCGTGCAGCCCGCCTTCGCAGCCGGAGCCCTGCCCTGCTTCGCGTTCGACGCCCCGACGGGGTTTTTCTACGGCTTCCCGGCACTCGACGACCGTGGCGTGAAGGTCGCCGAGCACTCCGGGGGCGAGTCGGTCGGCGATCCGCTGGCGGTCAACCGCGGCGTGGACGAGGCCGAGCAACGGCGGATCGAGGCGATCACCACGGCCCATCTGCCCACGCTCGGCACGCACCGCGCCGACCACGCGGTCTGCCTGTACACGATGTCGTCCGACCATCATTTCGTGGTCGGCCTCCACCCGCGGCACGACCGCGTGGCGATCGCGGCAGGCTTCTCCGGCCACGGCTTCAAGTTTGCCAGCGTGATGGGCGCGGCGCTCGCCGACCTCGCGATCACCGGCACCACCGCGCTGCCAATCGGCTTTCTGTCGCCGCAGCGTTTCTGCTAGGCTGCATGCTCTTGGCAAGGAGGCCACGCATGATGCGGTTCGCTTGGATGATGGCAGTGGTGGCGTGCGGGACTTTTGCCCATGCCGACTGGCCGCAGTTTCGCGGTGGCCCTGCGTTCGGTCACGCTGCGAAGTCCACCGTTCCCCTGCAGTGGAACAACGACACCCGTGTCGCCTGGCGCACGTCGCTGCCGGGCTCCGGCTGGTCGCAGCCGATCGTCTCGGGAGACCGCATCTTCGTGACCACCGCCGTGGCCCCGAGCGGTGGCCGGCCCAGCGGCATGATGGGCGGCGTGATGTCGCTCTCCACGTGGGGCATGGGGTCGCCGCCGTCGGAGCCGATCGAGTGGCGGGTGCTCTGCCTCGACCGGGCCACCGGCGCGATCCGGTGGTCGAAGACGATCGCCAACGCCCGGCCGAAGTACGGCAAGCACGCGTCGAACACGTTCGCCACGGAGACGCCGTGCGCGACGGCCGACACCGTGTTCGCGTTTTTCGGCGCCACCGGCACGCTCGTGGCGCTCGACCACGACGGCACGGAACGCTGGCGTCGCGAGTTCGGGGCCCAGCCGACCACCAACCAGTTCGGCACCGGCGCATCGCCACTGCTCCACGCGGATGCCACCGGTGCCGCGCGGCTCTTCATCCAGCTTTACAACGAGGAAAACGACACGCTGCACTGCCTCGACGCCGTGACGGGCCGCGACCTGTGGAAGGCCGCCGGCCCGAAGGGCACGTCGTGGGCGACACCGATCGTGTGGGACAACGCCGGCACGCCGGAGGTCGTCACCGCCGGCCAGGGACGGGTGACCGCGTACGCGCTCGACACGGGCGCCGAGCGCTGGCGGTTTGGGGGCATCGACACCTCGTTCGCCTGCTCGGTCGTGGCCGACGCCGACGGCATCTACTTCGGCACGTCGAGCCCCGGCAGCAAGGCGCCGGCGTATGCCATCGCCCGCGGCTGCGCGGGGGATCTCTCGCTCGCGAAGGGGCAGACCAGCGGCGGTGCCGTGCTGTGGTCGAAGACGAAGTGCGGCGCCGGCATGCCGTCGCCGGTCGTCGTCGGGGAGCACCTCTACTTTCTCGACAAGATCGCCGTCTGCTGCGACAAGCGGGCGGGAGTCGAGAAATACCGCAAGCGGCTCCCGGGCGGCAGCACGGCCGTGGGATCACCGCTCGTGGTGGGCGACCGGATCTATCTCCTGAACGAGCGAGGCTCCACGACCGTCCTCCAGGCCGGCCCCGAGTTCAAGGTGCTCGCCGAAAACCCGCTCGGAAGCGGCGACGAAATCTTCTGGGCCACGCCTGCGGTCGCCGACGACGCGCTGCTCATCCGCTCGACGGCGGCGTTGTACTGCATCAAGTAGGGACAGGGTTCCCGCTCTGGTCTCGCCCGAAACACCCAAAGTCGTAAGAGAGGCGCCGGCTCGGGGCAGCCCCGTACCGTCTCGCCGGACGTTCGCTGCGCCCATCCTGGGCTTCACTCACTCGGATGTGCCTGCGCTGCGCCATCCATGGCTTCGCTGGTCACATACGCCGTCTCAACGGTAGGGGCTGCCCCTCGCCTCCGTCTTCACGAAAACCCTCGCCATCGTGGCCTCGGTTTTCTTGGCGAACCTCCGTTCGCTCTCGAGAGCCGGTCTTCCAGCCCGGCAATCAATCGTTGGGGGAGGCTTCGGGCTCCCCGTGTCCCGGTCGCCGGCGTATGCAGACAAGCGCAGCCAGGATGGCGAAGCGCAGTCGGAGTCGAGTGAGCGGAGGGCAGGATGCCCGCTGCGAACGTCCAGCGACGGGATATGGGGAGCCCGAAGCCGGCGCCCACTAGCCGCGGCGGCGGACGTCGGCGAGCATGATTCCGCACGCGACCGACACGTTGAGGCTTTCGACGAGCCCCGTGCCAGGAATCCGCACCGTCCGGTCGCACGCTTTCGCGATTCCGCGCGATACGCCCTCGCCTTCGCTCCCCATCACGAGCACGAGCTTGCTCGCATCAGCCAGCGGCGCCGTCCACAGCGGATCGCCGCCGTGACTCGTCGTGGCCACGAGTTCGTAGCCGGCCTTCTTGAGCCGCGCGAGGTCGGGACCGGGGTTCGCCAGCGTCACGACCGGCACGTGCTCGGCGGCCCCCTCCGCCACGCGGGCCGCCGCGGCGGAGAGGGGCGGCAGTTCCCCCGCGGCGCCGATCACCGCGCCCACGCCGAAATGCGCGGCGGTGCGCAGGATCGACCCCAGATTGTGCGGATTCTGCACGCCGTCGAGGTGGAGCAGCGGGCCGGAGATCGTTCCCGCCTCGATTCCGCGCAGGAGTCCGGCGAAGTCCATCCGCGCGATGGACTTGGCGAGGATCACGATCCCTTCGTGATGCAACGAGCCGGTGAGCCGTTGGAGACTGTCGTCGTCGACGACCTGAAACCCCTTCCGCTCGCGGACGCAGTGCTCCAGAAGTCGGGCGAACACGGGCTTTCGCCGGACTGTCAGGTACACCCGCACGATGTCACCGGGCCGCCTGGCGAACAGCGCCTCGCAGGCTCGCAGACCGTGGAACTTCTCCTCGGTCTTTGCCTGGTGCCGCGGCGGCCGCCGTTCTTCGCCGGGCGGCTTCCCGGCAGGCCGGGGTGCTCGACGCGGCGGGCGGCGGGGCGGTTTCATCCCCGGAGTCTACGGGCAAAAGTGTCCCACGGCAGTCTCCCCCGGATTTGCCCGCACGTGCCGCGGGGCACGTTGACTTTCCGCCGGACGGCCGAAGACTTCCCTGCTCGTGATTCTCGTTCATTCGCCAGGGAGGGTGACATGACACGCACGACACGGTGGAATTGGAACTCGATCATCCAGGCGTTGGTGTTGGTCCGCCTCGGCCAGGAGTTGGGGACCGAATCGGCGGTGGCCCGGGCCGTCCACGACTTTCTGACCTCGTTCCTGGCCGTGATGCGGTAGGCGGACGATCGCTCCGGCTTGTCGCGATCCGCGGATGCGTCGCACAATGACGCCATGCGCCATGCCCCGATCGAGCCGGCCCTGTTCAAGGCCCACCGCGACGCCCTGCGGGCGATGCTGCCTCCGGGCAGCCTCGTCCTGGTCCACGCGGCCGATGTCCTGCCCACGAATGGCGACGGCACGCTGCGGCTGACTCCCGCCGCCGATCTCTTCCACCTGACGGGCATCGAGCAGGAGGAGAGCGTGCTCGTGCTCGCGCCCGATGCCGTCGATCCAGCCAGCCGCGAAACGCTGTTCATTCGCCAGCCGAGCGACACGCTCGCCATCTGGGAAGGCCGCAAGCTCTCGAAGGACGAGGCGCAGGCCATCTCCGGCGTGGCGAAAGTCCGCTGGCTCGCCGACCTGCCCGGCGCGCTGCACGCGCTGATGTGCGAGAGCCAGCAGGTGTTTTTGAACGCCAATGAGCACGAGCGGGCCGGCAGCGAGATCGAACCCCGCGACGCCCGCCAGGCCAGGCAATTGATCGACCGCTATCCACTCCACCGCTACGAGCGGCTCGCCCCGCTCATGCGCCGGCTCCGGGCCGTGAAGAGCCCTCTCGAGATAGACCTGTTGCGCAAGGCGATCGACGTCACCGACGCCGGCCTGCGCCGCGTGCTGGCCATGCTGCGGCCGGGGGTCATGGAATACGCGGTCGAGGCCGAACTGCTCGGGGAGTTCGCGCGGCACCGGAGCCGGATGGGATACGAGCCGATCGTGGCGTCGGGCAAACATGCGTGCGTGCTCCACTACATCGACAACGACGCGGAGTGCCGCGACGGCGATCTCGTGTTGATCGACGTCGGAGCGTCCTATGCCAACTACTGCGCCGACCTCACCCGCACCTATCCCGTGAACGGCCGGTTCACCCCGCGGCAGCGGGCCGTCTACGAGGCGGTCCTCCGCGTGCTGCGGTCGGCGACGGCACGGCTCCGACCGGGCCTCACCCCACGCGACTGGAAACGGGCCGCCCAGCTCGACATGAACGACGAGTTGCTGAAGCTCGGGCTGCTGACGCCCGACGACCTGTCGAAGGACACTGCCGACGCGCCGGCCTGCAGGAAATATTTCATGCACGGCCTCGGCCACTCGCTGGGCCTCGGCGTGCACGATCTCGCCCCGGTCAACGGCCCGTTCGAGCCGGGCTGGGTGGTGACGGTCGAGCCCGGGATCTACATCCCCGACGAGGGCCTCGGCGTGCGGCTTGAAAACGATCTGCTCGTCACGCCCGACGGCTGCATCGACCTCTGCGCGCACGTCCCGATCGAGGCCGACGAAATCGAGTCGCTGATGAGCCGGTAGCGCGGGAGCGTCTCTGTGGGGCGACCGTCCCGGTCGCCCTTCGGCAAGCCAGAAACGCACTCATCCAACGCGGCAGCGGCACCAGGAAGCGTGCGCCCACGTGAGTCGAAGTGCAGAAAATAGGATATGCGATCGCGGTCGTGGGCACCCTATGATGGCTCCCGGAGGACGTGGGAGCGGGCACCGCGTGCATTTGACTTGCTTACGAAATCGAATGCTTATGGCCGCAAGCCTCGTTCTGCCGTGCGCACTCGCGTTCACGGCGGAGCTCACGCACCATCGGCTGACTGCCATGACGGACGAGCAGGCCGCACCGTGGCGGGGGTATCTGGAACGCTCCGCCGAACACGCGCGCCAGGACGAGGCGACCCTCCGTGCTGAACTGACGACGGTCGACCGCCAACCGGTTGCCGCTCCGAAAGGAGGTGATTTCCGACTGTCCGATGACACCGATCGCTCGTGGTATGCGGGCGACGAGGCCGCCCGCCTTGCTGACGCCGTGATTTCATTCCAGACGCCCTCAGGCGGTTGGTCAAAGCACCTTGGGTATGCGAAGGGTCCGCGAACGCCGGGCATGCAGTGGACATCGCAGAGCGAGCCTGGCGAGAGCCCCCATTACCAAGCGACCTTCGACAATGGGGCGACGGTCACGGAAATCGCATTCCTGGCGTCCGTCTGGGAGGCGACGGATCGACCCGACTGTCGGGAGGCGGTGCTCCGTGGTCTGTCGTTCATCTTGGATGCGCAGTATCCCAACGGCGGTTGGCCGCAGGTTTATCCGCTGGAGGGCGGCTACCACGACTGCATCACCTTCAACGACGACGCCATGACGGGCGTGCTCGAGCTGCTGCTGGCGATGACCGACGGGGCTCCTCGATTCCGCTGCGTCGATGATGTGCTGTCACAGCGGGCCGCCGCAGCCCTCGACGCTGGCATCGCCACCACGCTCGCGCTCCAGGTGGAGATCGATGGCCGGGCGACCGGCTGGTGTGGTCAATACGATCCGTTGACGTGCGCTCCTGCGGCTGCCAGGGCCTACGAGCCGGCGGCCCTGGCGAGCATCGAAACCTCGCACGTAATCCGCTTTCTGATGGGCCTACCCGCCCCCCGCCCGGACGTGGTGCGTGCGATCGAAGACGGCCTTGCCTGGCTCGATGCCGCCGCGGTGAAGGGTGTCGCGAAGGTGAAGCGCGACGGCCGCACAATCTACGTGGCGGATGGCTCGGCGGCCGATCCGCTCTGGGCCCGATTCTACGACCTCGATCTCGGTCGGCCGCTGTTTCCTGGAAAAGATGGCGTCATCTATTCGTCGTTCGAGGAGATGGCGATGGTCAACGACAAGCTCGGATACGACTACTACTCGACAAGGCCGGGAAGCGTCCTGCGGACCGGACAGAAAAAATGGAGGAAGCGGCTCGCAGAGTCGCGTTAACGTGATGAAGCATCGTACCGCCGCAGATCCTTGCGAGCCCATTCGCCCGCGTGGCTTCACGCTCGTGGAACTCCTCGTCGTGATCGCCATCATCGGCGTGCTCATCGGCCTGCTCCTGCCCGCCGTGCAGGCGGCACGGGAATCGGCCCGCCGATCAAGCTGTAGCAACAATGCCAAGCAGATCGGCCTCGGAATCCTGCTATTCGAGGCGGCTAAAACGAGGCTTCCTCCAGGGGTGGCATTCGAGCGCGGCAAGATGGAGGGCAATGTGGGCGACAAGTCGGGAATCGGGCTGACAGCGTTGATTCTGCCGTATGTCGAGCAGGAGACGCTGTATGACGCATTCGCTCGCCGAACCTCCAACGGGTTCGCTTTCCCGTTCTACAGCTGGGACGGGTCCTCGACGATCCGTGGTTTTCTCGACACGCCGATCAGTTTTTACATGTGCCCTTCCGACACGATGCGGACAGGAACGGGTGGAAACAACCAAATCACGACCAGCCGGTCGATGGCAAAGCTCAATTACGTCGGCGTCGCGGGGTACAGTGGTGCCGAAAACGCCGCACGGATCGGCACCACCGACGTCATTTTCCGACCTTGTGACGACGCCGTTGCGACGGGATGCATCGATGGCTCGAAAACGCCACGTCGTCGAGGGGTGTTCGGGGGAGGATCGAAGACGAAACTGAGCGAGATTGCCGACGGCACGTCGAAAACACTCATGCTCGTCGAACGTGATGGCGGCAAGCAAACGGGCGCCAGTCAGCGGCAGGCTGCGTTTTGGGCGGGGCCATATCGCTCGGAGTATACGCAGCAGCACCTCGTCAGTGTGCGAAACGTTTTCTCATGGCGAATAAATGACGACTTCAAATACGCACCGGGAAGTCTCCATTCCGGCTTCGGGGCGACTGCTGGGTTTGCGGACGGCAGCGTGAAGTTCTTGAGTGGAAACATCGACGGCGTCACCTGGGAGACGCTGGGCGGCATGAACGATGGCGGCGGGGATGAATCAGGAACCGCCGGCATGGGGGATTACTGATGACCCGCATGAAGGGCTTCTTGAGAGTGATGCGATCCTCCTGCCGTTGCTCCCTGATGATTGTGGCGATCGTCGGCTGCTCTCGGGGTCCGAGGCTCAACGAGGTGAAGGGAACGGTGACCATAGGGGGCACGCCGCAGAAGAACGTGGCCGTGCAGTTCAATCCGGTAACCGGAGGCAGGTCGGCCGACGCCCGCACGAACGCCGAAGGGAAGTTCGTCCTCCGCTATGCCCCTGGATTGAATGGGGCGATCGTGGGCATGCACCGCGTGCGTGTGTGGGCTGGCGGCGAACGCGACGAAGATGGGTACGTCAGCGCGGAAAAACAACTGTTCAAGGGCGAGTTCGAGGTCAAGCCGGGGCCGAATGTCATAGACATCGCAATCCCCTGAGTCGCCGGTTCGTTCGCCCGGCGACTCGCGGTCCGTGTCGATCCTGCAGCGTGATGTCTGACGCCGCTGAATCGGCTCGACACCGGATGCCTTATTCTGGATGGCGGGTGCTGATTTCTGCGTTGTCGGTTCGGGGGCTGCGCTCCATTCTGAAATTCATGCATAGCTCTCTCATTCTGAGCGGGGTGGTTCTGTCGATTGCGGCGGCGAGCGCGTCCGTCGTCGGCGACGTCATCGGCGACGAGCGCAGCGTCCTCGACCGCATGCGCGAACCGACGTTTCCCGCCGTCGAGTTCTTGATCACGGATCACGGAGCCGTTGCCGGTTGTGACTGCTCGCAGGCAATCGCATCGGCGATCCGCGCATGCCACGCCGCAGGCGGCGGAAGGGTGACCATCCCGGCGGGAACGTGGCGTACAGGCCCCGTCCGGCTCCAGAGCAATGTCGAGCTGCATCTCCGGGAGCATGCGACTCTCACGTTCGATTCCGAACCGGCAAAATATCTTCCAGTGGTGCTCACTCGGTTCGAAGGCATGGACTATATGAACTATGCGCCGCTCATCCTTGCCGTCGAGCAGGAAAACATCGCCGTGACCGGCCGTGGCACACTCGACGGAGGTGCGAGCGCCGAAGCCTGGTGGCCATGGAAGGGAAAGCGTGGCTCCGGCCCGAGTCAGAAGGAGGCCCGCAACCGTCTCGTACAGCAGGTCGCAGACGGAGTTCCACCGGCCGACCGGCTGTACGGCGACGGTCACTTCATGCGGCCGAATTTCATTCAGCCACAGCGCTGCAAGGGCGTGCTGATCGAGGGCGTCACGATCGTAAACTCGCCCATGTGGGTCATTCACCCGCTGCTGTGCACGAACGTGACCGTGCGGGGCGTCACCGTGAAGAGCCTCGGCCCCAACAACGACGGCTGCAACCCCGAATCTTGCCGCGACGTCCTGATCGAGGACTGTCTCTTTGAAACCGGCGACGACTGCATCGCCATCAAGAGCGGCCGCAACGACGACGGCCGGCGCGTGGCAGTGCCGTCGGATAACATCGTCATCCGCCGCTGCACGATGAAGGACGGCCACGGGGGCGTGACGATCGGGAGCGAGGTGTCGGGCGACGTGCGAAACGTCTTCGTCTCCGACTGCCGGATGGACAGTCCCAACCTCGACCGCGCGTTTCGCTTCAAGTCGAACGCGGTCCGCGGCGGCGTGATCGAGAACGTGCACTTCCGCGACGTGACCATCGGTCGGGTGGCCAAGGCCGTGCTCGGTATCGAATTCGACTACGACGAGGGCGCCGACGGCCCCCATCGTCCGGTGCTGCGAAATGTGTCGATCGAGCGGGTCACGAGCGCGTCGAGCGGTACGGCCATCGACATCGGCTCGTTCCCCGCCGCGACGATCACGGACATCCGCATCAAAGACTCCACATTCCGCGGTGTCGAGGGCCCCGGAAGGATGAGCCACGTCGGCTCGCTGATCCTCGAAAATGTCGCCATTGAGCCAGCGCAGAAGGGGAAAAAATGACCGCCTTGCCTCGCGTGCTCCGCCGAATCGCCGCAATCATGAGTACGGCCAGCCTCGCGTGTGCCGGCGTGGCACGCGCGCAGCAAGTCGGCGAGTTGCCGGTGCGGCTTGCCGCCGACACGGTGTCGCTCAACGGCGAGTGGGCTTTCAAGTATGTGGCCGGCGGCGATGCCGGGGCCGACGAATCATTCGTACAGCCCTCGTTCGCGACGGCTTCTTGGCCGAAGATCAAGGTGCCTGGTCACTGGGAGCTCCAGGGATTCGCGGAGCCCTGCTATTCGAAGGGCCCGCCCGAGGGCCTCGGCCTCTATCGCCACACATTCCGCGTTCCGGCCGCATGGAAGGGAAAGCGAGTTTACCTCTGCTTCGATGGCGTCCTCCCCGGCTTCACTGCGTGGGTCAATGGCAAGGAGGTCGGCGGCTGGGCGAGCGGCCACAACCCGGTGACGTTCGACATCACCCCGGCGTTGCTGCCGGGCGACGCCGACAACGTCCTTGCCGTCTGCGTCAACACCCGCAGCCACGGCTGGGACTTCGATACGATGGATTGTTGGTCGCTCTCCGGCATCTATCGCGACGTGACGCTCTTCGCTCTTCCGGAGAACCACATCACCGACTACACCGCCCGTTCCACGCTCCGGCCCGACGGCTCCGTGTCCCTCGAGGTGGAGGTCACGGCCACCGCCTCCGGCCGCGTGGCGGCCAGCCTGACCAGTCCCGAAGGCGGCGTCGTGAGGCAGTTCCAGATCCCACTCAACGCAGACAATCGCGGAACCGCAACCATCGACGTGCAGCAGCCCCGGCTGTGGACGTCGGAGTCGCCCTTCCTCTACCGGCTCGAACTGCAATTGGAACGCGACGGGGCAACGCAGCACCGGGTGAGCGACCGCATCGGCCTGCGGCAGGTCACGATCGAGGAGGGCATCCTCAAGCTCAACGGAAAACCGATCAAGCTCCGTGGCATCAACCACCACGACATCTGGCCCGAGGAGGGTCGCGTGGCCACCGTCGAGCGGATGCGCCGCGATCTCGAGCTGATCCGCGAGGCCAACGTCAACTTCATCCGCACCTCCCACTACCCTCCGCATCCGCTGTTCATCGGCATGTGCGACGAGATGGGCTTCTACGTGGACTGCGAGGTGCCCTTCATCCACGGCCGTGACAATCTGAAGAACCCCGAGTATCAGGAAGACCTCTTCGTCCGGGCCCGTGCCACCGTCGCCCGCGACAAGAATCATCCGAGTATCATTTTTTGGACCGTCGGCAATGAGAACCCCGTGAATGAACAGGGGCTGAAGGCGGGGCAGTTGGTGAAGGATCTGGACCCGACCCGGCCGGTTGCATTTCCGACGATGGGGTCGCACTTCAGGGACAACTGGGAGAAGTATCCCGAGTTCGTCGAGCTCTACACGCCCCATTATCCGAGCCCCAAAAGGGTGCGGGAACTGGCCGAAACCCTGAAGCGGCCGATCGTCGTCACCGAGTACGCCCATCAACGCGGAATCGCCCGTGCGGGCGATGGCGTCGAAGAGATCTGGCAGGCGATGACGGAGTCGCCGCGGGTCGCGGGCGGGGCCGTCTGGCTGTTCCAGGATCAGGGCATTCTTCGGACGGCGAAGGACATGGCCAGCGTCGAGAACGGCGACCTGATGGTCTGGCTCGACGAGCATCGTTACTTCGACACGAATGGCTACTACGGCGTCGACGGGATCGTGTTTTCCGACCGCACGCGGCAGGCCGATTTCTGGCAACTGCGCGAAGTCTACACGCCGGTACGAGTCCGCGACCGCTCATTTTCCGTGAAGCCCGGCGATCAGACGCTCGAGTTGAAGGTGCAAAACCGGTACGACTTCCGGTCGCTCGCTGGCATGAAGCTGGCATGGTCGCTCGAGCAGAACAGGGAGTCGCTCGCGCAGGGCGAGGCACTGCTCAAGGCTTCGCCGCACGATCAGGAAACGGTGCCGATCAGGGTTTCGATTCCCGCCGACCCCGGCGCCGACGTGTTTTCCCTCGAGGTCCGCTGCCTCGACGACAAGGGCGTTTCGTTGTGCGAACGGAGCATCCGCCTCGACACTGGAATCGCCGGTGCCGACCGGCTGGCGCTCGTCGTGAATTCCCTGCCGGCTGACCAGCCCGTCGTCGACGTCACGGACAACGCGATCAAGGTCGCCATGCCCCGCTGGGTGCTGTCGCTCGATCGGATGGGCGGCGACCTGGCGATCACCACCACCGACGGCATGCCGCTCGTCACCGCCTGCGGTCCGCACACCGGCAGAAAGCCCACGATCACCGAGCTCAACAAGAAGCGCGAGGGCGCGGCGCTCGCCTGGAACGGTGAATTGATGCGCGAGGTTGAAGGCCTCGCCACCTCCGCGGAACGCACCGCCGACGGGGTGAGAATCTCCGTGCGCGGCCGCTATCCGCGGCCCGGCTCCGGCGAGCAAGCGGTCGAAGGGGCGTATCGCCTCGACATTCGACCGCCGGGGTCGATACACGTCACGTACGAGTATCGCTCCATCGAAGCCCAGGGACTGATGAACGAAACGGGGTTCGCGTTTTTGTTGCCGGCCGAACTCGCCGAGTTTCGCTGGATCGGCCAGGGGCCGTTCGCGGCCTACCCGGAGCGGGAACTCTTCAGCGAGTTTGGCATCCATCACCTCAACCGCGAGGATCTCTACTTTCCCGGCAATCGCCGTAATGTTCAGGTTGCTTCCCTGACCAACGCGGCCGGCCGGGGGATGCTCTTCGCCGGTGACGACACCGTCATTTCCGTCGAACATCGTGGCAGGGGAACATTGGTCTCGCACGTGGCTTCCGGATGGATCAACTTCGACAAAAAGGCGAAAGACGCAGAGAAGGCGGACGGGACGGGCATCGCCGACAAGGCTGCACGACCTTCCGTGACGATCGCCGGCGCGCTGACGATCATCCCGCTCGCTGGCGAATGGCCTGCGCCGCTCGAAAAATGGTTCGGGCCTTCGAGCCGGCATGTGGAGCCGTTTCGCCCCTTTCTCCGCGTCTATGACCAATAGGGCTCGTGATGGCGCCGCGTCCCAAGAACGTGCTCATCGCACTCGGCTGGTACGACCACCGGCTGTTGCAGGGGATCGCCGCCTACGCGACCGAACACCACTGGCATCTCGCGGCCCACAGCATCATCCACGAGAAGGTGATCCCCTGGGGGTGGAGCGGCGATGGCGTGCTGGCTTGGCTTGCATCGGGTGACGACCTCGTGCAGTTCGTGCTCTCGGTGAAGAAGCCAACCGTGGATTTTTCGCTGCGGCGTCCGCACCTGCCGTTCGCCCACGTCGTGCAGGATCATGCCAAGACGGGGCAGCTCGTCGCGGAGCATTTTCTGGAGCGCGGGCTAAAGCGCTTTTGTTTCTATAGCGACTCGGAAAACTGGTCACAGGTCGAGCGGGGCGAGTCGTTCACACAGGAGATCGCCAAACGGGGCTTCGAGTGCGCCTGGCTGCGCTGGGAGACCCAAGACACGCAAGCTGCGACACAAAACGAGTGGCTTCGCCGCCGCGACTGGCTGCTCGGCTTCCTCAAGAAGTCGCCGAAGCCACTCGCCGTCTTCGCCGCCAACGGAACGCTCGCGCTCGAAGTGCGGGAACTGTGCGAATCTGAGGGACTTCATGTACCTTCGCAGGTGGCGATCGTGGGCATCGACGACTATCTCCTCTCGGTCGGAGCCACGAGCCGCACGATCTCGGGCGTCGACACAAACCTCGAGCGTCAGGGGTACGAGGGAGCCGCGCTACTCGATCGCATGATGGCCGGGGAAAAGCGGCCCACCAAACCGATCCGTATCCCACCGGCAGGAGTGATCACTCGGAAGAGCAGCGACGTTCTCGCCGTGGAGCACGAAGGTGTCGTCCACGCCCTGCGGTACATCGCGGAAAACTACGCCGATCCCATCGGCGTCGACGAAGTCGCCGAGGCGGCCTGCATGTCGCGGCGCGGGCTGCACCAGGCATTCTGCGAGTACGTCGGCTGCGCTCCCGGTGAGAAAATCCGCAGCACACGCATCCATGCGGCAAAACGCATGCTCGCCGAGTCAGACGCCAAGATCGAGATCATTTCGCGGCGTTGCGGCTATCCGAACCTCAACACCTTCTTCGCCGCATTTCGGAAGGTGGCGGGGACCACGCCCGCCGAGTATCGCAAGACCGCGCGTCACACCCCCTGATGAGAGCCTCGATGATCGCCCACCACGCCCCGTTCGTTCACGACGATTTCCTGCTGGCGAGCGAAGCGGCGCGACGGCTGTATCACGAGTTCGCCGCACCCCAGCCCATCATCGACTACCACTGTCACTTGCCGCCGGGCGATCTCGCGTCGAACCGCGAGTTTGCAAATCTGTTCGAGATCTGGCTCGAGGGTGATCACTACAAGTGGCGGGCGATGCGGGCGAACGGCATTCCGGAGCGGTACTGTACGGGTGATGCGACACCTGTGGAAAAATTCAGGGCCTGGGCGTCAACGGTGCCCCATACCTTGCGCAATCCCCTGTATCACTGGACGCACCTTGAATTGGCTCGTTATTTCGGCATCACCGACCTGCTCGACGAGCGGAATGCAGATGCGGTCTGGGCCGCAACGCAGGAGATGCTCGCCACCTCTCGGTTGACGACCCACGGGATTCTCGAAACGTTCCGTGTTGAGACGCTGTGCACGACCGACGATCCAGCTGACGATCTTGTCCATCATGCCGCATTGGAAGCAAGCGGCTTGGCCACCCGCGTGCTTCCGACGTTTCGTCCGGATGCCGCCCTGGCCGTGCATCGCGCTGAGATTTTCAGCGCCTGGCTCGCACGGATGGAATCGGCAGCCGATATCGAGATCAGGTCCCTCGGGGATCTGCTCGCCGCACTCGGCAAGCGTGCGGATGCGTTCCACGCGGCCGGCTGCCGCCTCTCGGATCACGGCCTCGAATGCTGCCCTGCCGACCCCTGCACCGAGAGGCAGGCCGCCGAAATCTTCGCCCATGCCCGTGCCGGCGAAGCTGTCGATCCTGCCGGCCAGCATCGCTACGCCTCGTTCATGATGCGCTTCCTCGGGCAGCTCTACGCCCGCATGGGCTGGACGATGCAGCTGCACCTCGGCGCACTGCGGAACACCAACTCACGCATGTTCCGGCTCCTCGGCCCGGACAAGGGATTTGACTCGATCGCGGATGTTCCCCAGGCGGCGTCGCTGGCCCGGTATCTCGACGCCCTCCACGGCGACGATCTGCTCCCGAAGACGATCGTCTACAACCTCAATCCTGCCGACAATTACGTGTTCGCGACCATGATCGGCAACTTCCAAGATGGCTCCGTCGCCGGAAAAATTCAGTTCGGCAGCGGCTGGTGGTTTCTCGACCAGACCGAAGCCATGGAGTGGCAGCTCAACGCACTCTCCAATCTCGGCTTGCTCTCGCGATTCGTGGGGATGGTGACCGACTCCCGGTCGTTCATGTCATATCCGCGGCATGAGTATTTTCGACGCACACTCTGCAACCTGCTCGGCCGCGACATGGCCCGCGGCATCATGCCCTGTGACTTCGCCCTCGTTGGACGCATGGTGCGTGACATATGCCACGACAACGCGCGTTCCTATTTCGGCTTTGAACCCCGTGGAGCTTCCGCATGTCTCGTTGGCTAGGTGTACTCCTCATCGGCTGGATCATGTGCCACGCAGATGTCGCCGCGGCGGCTGATCCAATGCCGGCATTTCCTCGCGCCGAGGGCTTTGGACGGTTTGCCAAGGGAGGACGCGGCGGCGACGTCTACCACGTCACCACGCTCGATGACAGCGGCCCGGGCAGCCTGCGCGACGCCATCAAGACGAAGCAGGCCGACGTGCCCCGCACCGTCGTGTTCGACATCGGGGGCGTCATCAAGCTGAAAAAGCCCTTGCGCATCGAGAACGTGGCGGGCCTCACCCTCGCCGGACAGACGGCGCCCGGCGATGGCATCACGATCCGCGACCACAGCGTGGAGTTCCGCAGGTGCACGGACCTGGTTGTGCGGTTCATGCGATTTCGACTCGGCGACGAGACGAAGACATCGGAGGACGTGCTCAGTTTCGGGCCGGAGGAGGGAACCTGCCGCGACGTCATCCTCGATCACCTCACGGCCACGTGGGGGGTCGACGGCATCATGGACGTCTACGCGGCCGACCGGTTCACGATGCAGTGGTGCCTGTTTGGCGAAGCGCTCCACGACAGCACGCATTACAAGAAGCAGCCGCACGCCATGCTGATGTCGTTCCGCAAGATCAAGGGCAACATCAGCATCCACCACAACCTGCTCTTCAGCAGCCGCGACCGCCACCCGACGCTGGGCGGCTACCCGCCTCCGCAGTCGGATGCCGACTCCATCTTCGATTTTCGCAACAACGTGATCTACAACTGGGAAGGCGCCTGCAACCTGGCGACCGGACGGTTCAACATCGTCGGCAACTACTGGCGGCCCGGGCCCAACACGAAGCCATACACGAAGGAGAAGCCGATCGCTCCCAAGGCCGAGGCGCAGAACGTGACCACCGGATACATCGCCGACAATGTCTTCGAGTCGATGCCCGAGTGGAGCAAGGAGAACTACCTGGCCTTCGAGTGGGGAGTGCGCGGTGGCAAGTACATCGGCGACGTGACGCCCGAGAAGTTCAAGCAATCTCGAGAGATCGTCCCGGAAGCTGACCGACCGGCGACCCAGTCGGCGGAGGATGCCGCGAAACTCATTCTCAAACAGGCCGGTGCCAGCCTCGTTCGCGATGCAGCCGATGAGCGCGTGATCGAGGGCGTGAAGGACCGTACCAACCGTCGCATCGACAGCCAGAGGCAGGTGGGGGGCTGGCCAAAGTTGGCCATGGGAGAGCCGCTGCGCGACACAGACCGCGACGGAATGGCCGACGCCTGGGAGACGACGCACGGCCTCGATCCGAAAAACCCGGACGATCGCAACGGCACGCAACCGGACGGCTACACGAACCTTGAGCACTACCTCAACGAGTTGGCGATCGCCAGGCCGGAGAAGGAAGTCGATGGTACGTGACGTCGCGCGTGTTTCGTCGGTAACGCTGCGGCTTGCAGCCGTGACGCTCATCATCTGGCCGATCGCGCGGGCGGATGACCGGGCGACCGATGCCATGATCACCGCCGACTACTCGGCGATCGTGGGCGATACGGCCGGCCAGACGGCCGACGGCTACGGCACGCTCGGCTCGGTGCCGGTATTCGGGAGGGCTTCGTTTCCCATCCTCACCGACAGGCAGGGCGTGCCGGCGGTGGCCGCGGGACGGTTTGGCGACGGAGCGAAGCCGAACGCCGCCCGGATGGTGGCGGCCGCACACACAGGGTTTTTCGACACGCGGGGCACGAGCACCACGTCGAAGATCTTCCTCAACGCGATCCTGTGGGCCTCGGGAAAGCAGCAGCCAGGGCACGTAACCGTCGGGCTCGTGAACGACAAACTGGCGGCCTTTCTCCAGGAGGCCGGGTTCCGGCTCAAGCCCGTCGTGGCTCCGGGTACGAAGGCAAAGATCAACCTCGCCGGCTGCGACGTGTTTGTCTGCAACTTCCACGAATCGCTGCCACACGAGGCGGTCGCCCACGTGCGTGCCTTTGCGAATGCGGGCGGAGGTCTCGTCGTCTGTTCGACCCCGTGGGCGCTCAAGGAGGCGGATCTCGCCCGGTCCCAGGCCGTGCTCGAGCCGTTCGGCCTCGCCTTCGGCGGCGCCCACGCCAACGGCGACTCGTTCGTCGTGGCCCGCGACCCGCCGCCGGCGATCGCATCGGCGTCCCACGCCCTCGATCGGGTGCTCGCCGACGTGGAGAAGCAGGATCGCCTGTCCGACGATGAGAAACGCACCGCGTGCGCTGCGATCGACCGCACGCTGGCCGTCCGTCCCGACCTGCAATCGCTGGCAACCGGACTCGAGGCGCTCCAAAAAGCCTACGGCTGGATCGCCCCGACGCGCGCCAAACCGATCGTCGTCGAGAAGCAGCCGGTGGAGGCGATGCTCGTGCGCTACCAATCGACGCGCCTCGACACGCTGCCGCCGGACCGGCTCTTCGTCCATCCGGCCGCGAAGGATATCCCGGGACTCCCCGCCACTGGAGCCGAGATGGTCACGCGCACCGTGACGATCGACGGCGACGCGCCCGCCTCGAAGTTGATGCAGTCGCCCGACCGCCCGACGCGGGTCGAGACTGGCCTCTACGCAGCGCCCGGTGAGGCCGTGGAGATCATCCTGCCGCACGACAAGGCCTCGAAGGGGCTCCTCGTCCATATCGGCGGCACCGAGGACACGATCTTCAACCGCCCGAAATGGGACTTCTTTCCCAAGCTCTGGCGGCGCGAGCGGCTCGACAAGCCGCGCGTCGAGGTCGGACACGCCCTCGGCGGCTTGATCACGATCCTCGTGCCGCCGGGGTCGAAACTCAGCCGCTTCGACGTCACGTTCGGCAACGTGCTCGACGCCCCCACGTTCACGCTCGGCTCCGACGCCGAGGAGGACTGGCCAACGGTCCGTGCCAATCCCGCTCCGTGGGGCTTCGTGGGGACCCCCAAGCTCGTGATCTATGTCCCCCGTGCGCAACTTGCGGCAACCGACGACATCGGCGCGGTGGCCCGCCACTGGGATGCGGTGATGAACCTCGCCGACGACCACTATGGCTACGGGCCGTTTCGCCGTCGGGCCGAGGTCGTGACCACCAACCGGCAGGTGAGCGCCGGGGCAGCCTACGCACAGTATCCGATCGAACTCGGCTGGGGCGTCGACAAGGAGACCGAACTCACGGCCGCGGTGCGGGACGGAAACTGGGGCACGTATCACGAACTCGGCCACACGTTCCAGGCGAACTTCAACGGCGCATTCGTGATTCCCACGCACGCCGAGGTCGATGTCAACCTCCTGCCGGGCATGGTCTACACCCTGGTTCACGATCGCACCGCATGGGATGGCGACACCCACGGCACGTTCAACGCCCCGAACCGGCTCAAGGATCGTGCCGACTTCCTCGCCCAGGACGAGGCGAGCCGCACCTGGAAGAACGCCTGCGGCCGCACGACCGGCTACGACTTCTATTTCAACCTGTCGGAGGCTTTCGGGTGGAGCGCCTATCGCACGGCGCTCACGCGCCTCATGCGATCGCTTCAGGGAGAACGCGACGCGGAACTCGATGCCCTCGACCCCAAGGATCCAAACTTCAAGCGCAACCGCTTCTATGTGCTGATGTGCACCGCAACAGGCCGGAATCTCGACCGCTACTTCCAGCGCTACGGCCTCGGCGTGCCGGGCCGCGGCGCCGAGATCTCGCCCGAGGTCAAAGCGGCCGTCGCCGCGAAGGCGCTGCCCGAATGGATCGACAACCAGCCGCTCGCCGCCCTCTCCAAGCCCGACGACGTCTCGCTGCCGCTCAACGTGCCGCTCGGTAAGGAATTGGCCACTTTCTCCGCCAGCGACCCCGAGCCGGGCACGATCTTCACGTTTGAGATCACCGCCGGCAACGAGGACGGGTCGTTTGCAATCGATCGACGGAAGGGAGTCGTGACGCTGGCGAACATCGCCCGCGGTCGGTCGGCGAGCCGCGTACTCACCGTCACCTGCCACGACAACGGAGTGCCGCGTCACTCCTTGAGCCGCTCGTTCACGGTGAATGTCGGCAAGCCGGCCCGGCCTTCCGGGCAATCGCGCTGACCGACGGCCCCATCACCACGGGAAGAACTCCGAATGCAAGTTTCCAGTGTCGAATCAGGCGGCCTGAAGGGTTGGGGGGTTCGCTGGCTCGTGTGCGCGATGCTGTTCGTGGCCGCGGCGATCAACTACATCGATCGGCAGGTGATAGGCATCCTCAAGCCCACGCTCCAGGAGCAGTTCCACTTCGACGAGCGTGACTACGCGGCGATCGTGTTCAGCTTCCAGGCGGCCTACGCCATCGGCCTGCTGTTATCCGGGCGAATCATCGACCGGATCGGGGTGCGGCGCGGTTTTACGGCGGCGGTGGTCGTCTGGAGCATCGGGGCGGTGGCCCATGCATTCGCAGACAGGATGCCGTGGCTCCGGCTGCCGACCGTCTCGATCGACCCGCCGCAGGTGCTGATGCTCGGTGGGGCGACCGCCGGCCTTGCCCTGTCCCGCGTGATCCTCGGCCTCGGTGAAGCCGGCAATTTTCCCGCCTCGATCAAGGCCGTCGCGGAATGGTTTCCCAAAAAAGAGCGGGCTCTCGCGACAGGCATCTTCAATTCGGGCACCAACATCGGTGCGCTCGTCACGCCGCTCGTCGTTCCCTGGATCACCGTTCGCTACGGCTGGCAGTGGGCGTTCCTGATCACGGGCTTGCTCGGATTCATCTGGGTGGTCTGGTGGATGATCGGCTATCGGCGGCCCGAGGAGCACCCCGGCGTGTCGCCCGCGGAACTCGCGCACATCCACAGCGATCCGCCCGAGTCGACCGTGCCGCTGCCCTGGGCGGCCGTGTTTCCCCTCAGGCAAACGTGGGCCTTCGCACTCGGCAAATTTCTCACCGATCCGATCTGGTGGCTCTATCTCTTCTGGGTGCCCGACTTTCTCAAGCGCAACCACGGGCTCGACCTAAAAACCATGGGGCTGCCGCTCGTGGTGATCTACCTCGTGGCCGACATCGGCAGCATCGGCGGCGGCTGGCTGTCGTCGCACCTGCTCGCCCGCGGCTGGAGCACGAACAGCGCCCGCAAGTTCGCGATGCTCGTGTGTGCGCTCGCGGTCGTGCCGATGCTCTTCGCCGCCCAGGCGACGAACCTCTGGGTTGCCGTGGCCTTGGTGTCGCTCGCGGCCGCCGCCCACCAGGGCTGGTCGGCGAACCTGTTCACGCTCACGAGCGACATGTTCCCGCGGCGGGCCGTCGGTTCGGTGGTGGGCATCGGCGGCATGGCCGGGTCGGTCGGTGGCATGCTGATCGCGCTCGTCGTCGGTGCGATCCTGCAGAAGACGGGCAGCTACGTGCCGATCTTCGTGATCTGCGCCTCCGCCTATCTCGTGGCGCTCGCCCTGATCCACATCCTGGCCCCAAGGCTCGAACCGGCGCGGTTTGACGATTCGGCAGCTTGATAGCCGCGTCAGCCGAAAATCGGCCTGATGTGGCGGGCAAGGAGATTTTCCGTGACGTTCCGATTCACCACCGGCGCGTTGCGCTCGAGTGCCACGAAGTAGCGATCTCGCTTCTTGGCCGCGATCTTGAACGCCACGTGGAGCAGCTGGCGGAAATGCGGATTGTATCCCGGGCAGGATGGCACATGCCGCAGGGCCGACACGTAGTCGTCGGCAGACCACCGTGCAACGGCGTCTGCAGGAGGCAGCCGGGATCGGTCGATGTCGATCACGGTGGCATACGGGGCGGTGAGTTCTTCGTAGTGGGCGAGCGCCTCCGCATAGATGTCCTTGGCAAGCGCGAGCGCCTCGCCATCGGACTCCGCCAGGCCGATGACTTCCTCCAGCCACGTGGTGCCGGCTGTTTTCACATGGACGCCTGCGTCGTACCGCCGCAACAGGCCGCGGATGATCGGATAGAGGGAAAACTTGTCGCTTCCCGAGTGCACGCTCAATTTCAGGGTGGCGGGAAGCCCGAATGTGTCGCGGGCATAGGCGAGCACGCACAAATCTGCCTCGAATTCCCGCTGGAACCCGGCCAGATCGCCGACGTAATCCACCCCCTTGTTGAACCGCCCGGTGAACTTCGGCGCGATCGTCTGCAGCGGTATGCCCTCGTCGGCGAGCAGTTTCAGGATCAGCAGCAACTGTGCCGGCGTCTGAGCCGCATCGGTCTCGTCCATCGAAACTTCCGTGACGAACCGGTCGTCGTGGCGGTGCCCGGCGATGTGTCGATAGATACGGCCCGCCTCCTCGACCGCAGGAAGGAATTTCGCCACGGTGCGCTCGGCGACCTCCGAGTCGATGGTCAGCCCACGATCGATACCCGCGACGGCAACTGTGCCGATGAGCGGCCTGATCGCCTTCAGGGCGCGGGCGAGGCGATCGGCGGGACACGGCTTTCCGATGGAGTCGGCCACGTCGATCGTGAAGAAGTCACTCGCCGCGAGAAAGCGGTCGACCGTCTGCAGGCCGATGTGATCGGCATCCACGTAGTAGGCCCCGTCCCAGCCGAGGCTCGCCACGGCGGAATCGGCTTCGGCCCGCACGTCATCGGGATGGCTGCCGACGATCGTGTGCTCTCGGTTCGACTTGTTCCAGACGGGAAAGACATCGATGCCCTCCCCGCGTGCCTGGGAAACCGCAGACAGCTGGGCCCGCCCCTGGCGGGCAAAACGATCTCCCATCCCGATCGTGTACTTCTCGATGTGTTTCATCACGGCATGCTCTGGACGACAACTTCGATTCTTACAGCCTCAGCCGCGGTATCGCGCATCGGTTCGTGCACTCGGCATCCAAAAAAAAGGCGGCCGCCCGCCCGAGGACAGAAAGTGGTGCTACGAACGCACAATAAAAGAGTCGTGCCCGAGGCACACGGCGACTATTGTGGCGCTGGCGGTCTGGGCATTTGTCTCGATCATGTCCACGCGCGGCGGGGACGGCGGCTATGACGCGAATCTGGCTTGTCATCTTCGCAGCGTTACTTGTGCTGGGAGCCGTCGTGCGCTCGGCGTCCGGACAGGCCATTCCCGCGTTTCCCGGCGCAGAGGGGGCCGGCGCCGCAGCGCTTGGCGGTCGCGGTGGCAGCGTCTATTTCGTGACCAGCCTCGCCGACGACGGCAGCCCGGGCACGCTCCGCTACGGCATCACGACGGCCGGAACCACCGGCCGCACGATCCTCTTTCGCACGGGCGGCACGATCGAACTCACGAGCGATCTCAAACTCAGCGACCCCAGGATCACGATCGCCGGCCAATCGGCCCCGGGCGGCGGCATCACGATCGCCAACCGTCAGACCTCGGTCTACGACAACGACATCGTGATCCGCAACGTGCGGTTCCGGCCCGGCAATTCCGTCACGCTCTCCCCCCCGTCGGCAGGCTCGACCGGAGAGCCCGATGCGCTGCACATCGAGTACGTCAAGAACGTGATGATCAGCCACGTCAGCACCAGCTGGAGCGTTGACGAATTAATGAGTGTGACGAACTCCACGAACGTGTCCGTGCAGTGGTCGGGGATCACCGAGGCGCTCAACGTCGCCGGACATTCGTCGGGAGCTCATAGTTACGGCTCGCTGATCAACGGCGACCTGATCAGCTACCACCACAACTTCTACGCCGACAACAATAGCCGAAATCCGCGGCCACAGATCGCATTGTCGGGAACCTACAACGGCGGCACGGTGGTCATCGACGGCAGCACGCTCAACTTTGATTTCCGCAACAACGTCATCTACAACTGGGGCGACCGCAACGGCTACAACTCCGGTGAAGCCGGCCTCATGAACATGAACTACGTCGGCAACTACTCCGTGGCCGGCCCTTCCACGCCATCCGACAAGACGACGCAGGCGTTCTCCGTCAATCAAACGCCCACCCGGATCTATCTCGCCGACAACAAGATCGACTCCGACAAGGATCTCGTTCGCGACGGCACGAACACCGGCTGGGAGATGATCGTCATCTCCACTACCGCGGCCACGCTCACGCAGATGGATGCTCCCGTGGGCAACACGACGTTCGTGAGCACCCAGACGGCCGACGCGGCGTATCAGTCGGTGATGGCACACGCCGGTGCCACGTGGTGGAACCGCGACGCCGTCGACGCCCGCGTCTTCGCCCAGCCATCGACCCAGACGGGAATCTTCCTGAGCCCCGGCACCTCGGGAAGTGCCAGTTTCTACCCGCAGGCATTCGGCGGCTACCCGACGCTCTCTGCCGGGACGGCCCCGACCGACAGCGACAACGACGGCATGCCCGACGACTGGGAGGTGTCGCTCGGCCTCAACCCCAACGTCGCAAACAACAACGCCGACTTCGACAACGACGGCTATACGGATCTGGAAGAGTATCTCAACGACCTCGGGGCCTGGCCCGCCCCGCTGCAGGCCGTGTTCGCCAGCGGTTCGTCCGGCCGGTTTGCCCTCTGGTCGAACTGGGACACGAAGTGGCAGCCTTCCCGGTTCGACACGGCGCAGATCAACTCGGGCACGGCGATCGTCGACGCGGTCGGTCAGGACGCGGGCACGATCCAGGTGGGCACGGGCGCGATTGGTGGATCCGCGCCCACGCTTTCGATCACGTCCGGCGGCCTGCGCGTGACGAATGAGCTCGCGATCGGAGCGGGTGCGGTCAACCAGACGGCCGGGCTCGTCACCACGGGCACGGTTACCTTCGGCAGCGGCACGGCCAGCGGCCCGTCGACCTACACGCTCGCTGGCGGCGCCCTGGCGGCGGCGACGATCCAGGCGGCGTCGGGCACCGCCGCCCGCACCCTCGCCTGGTCGAGCGGCACCATTCAGAACCTCGATGCCGCCACAGACCTGACAATCTCCGGCTCCGGCGGCCTCACGCTCGCCCTCTCCGGCTCGGAAACCAAGACCTTCAACGTGGATGCCGGTCGCACCCTCACCGTTGGCGCGTCGATCACGGGCTCCGGCGGCAGGTTTACGAAGACCGGTGCGGGGCTGCTCGTGCTCACCGGATCGGGGGCCGGATTCAGTGGCGGATTCTTGTTTGGTGGCGGGCAACTTTCGCTCGGCGGGGTCGCGCCGCTCGGCACGGGCACGGCGGAAATCGCCACGAGCGGCACCTTCCTCGTGCAGGGGTCTGCAGCCACGCTCGCCGGCCCCGTCGCCCTGGCTCCCGGCGCCGCCCTCACGGTGGCCGGTGGCGGAAACACCACGTTCGGAGGGCGGATTGTGAACGGCGGCACGAGCGCTTCCGGCAGCCTCGTGCTCGCGAGCACTGGCTCGACCACCCTCTCTGCGGATAACGGCTACACCGGCACCACCACGATCGCCGGCTCCGGCGGCATCGTCGTCCTTGGCGACAACCTCGCCTTCGGACCCTCGGGTGCCGTCGCTCTCACGGCGACCAGCGGCACGGTGAATGCCACGATCCGCGCCTCGCGGGATCTGACCGCCGTGCCCAACGAAATCACCCTCGGCGACCGCGCCGGCACCACCACCTTTGGCGGCACGAACGGCATGGTCTTCACTGGCGGCATGCGGCTCTCGGGCGGCAGCCGCACGCTCGGCAATGCGATCATCGGCAAGACGCTCGAGTTCTCGGGCACGACCGTGCTCGGAACCCTCGGCTCCGGTTCGCCCCGCACGCTCACCATCTCCGGCAGTGGCAACACGCTCTTCAGCGGCCCGATTGTCAACGGCGGAACGAGCGGCAACTGCAACCTCACGATCACGAGCAGCGGCACCACGAAACTCACCGGCATCAACACCTACACCGGCACCACCGGTGTTTCGGCCGGAACGCTCGTCGTCAACGGCCGCCTCGGCTCGGGCACCGTTTCGATCGGGGCCAGCGCCAAGCTCATGGGCTCCGGAACCATCCTGGGTGCCGTCGCGATGAACGGCACACTGAGCCCCGGCAACAGCCCCGGCCTCCTCACGGTCGCCTCGCTCATCCTCGGCGGCTCGAGTTCCACGCTCATGGAACTCAACGGCACCGCCAAGGGCACCACCTACGACAGCATCGCCATCACGCAGCCCTCCGGCCTGACCTACGGCGGGCTCCTCACCCTCGCCTTCGGCACCACCTTCGCCAACGGCACGACACTCGACCTGTTCACCCTGTCGAGCGGCACCGCCGGGGGGGACCTCGCAAGCCTCGTCGCCACCGGGGCCTACGGATCTCTCACCTTCACCCGGCAGATCGACACCTGGCTGGCCCAATCGGGCTCCCAGCAGCTCTCCTTCTCGGAGACCACCGGCCAACTCCAGGTTTTCCAGGTGGTGCCCGAGCCGGCGACAGCAGTACTTCTGGTGGGGGGGTGCGTCGCCACGTGGGCCGGACGCCTTCGTCGCGGACATCGCACAAAACGGCGGGGGCTTTGCCAAAAACCGAATTGTGATGAAACCCGCGTTTTTGGACCATCATGAGGGTCCGGGGATGGTGGAACGAAGTCATTCCGAAGAAGGGGATTTCCATGAAGCGGTTCATGCTTAACGGGATATCCGGTTGCAGCCAACTGGCTGTTTGCACTGGGGTTTTCCGTGCCATGCGGGAGGCGATCACCCTCGGCCTGCTCGTGTTCGCCGCTTGCACCGCGCCCGCCGTCTACGCTCAATCGACCTGGAACGGCACCACGAACGGCCTTTGGAGCGTCGATTCCAACTGGTCGACTGCCCCCGGTGGCAACGGCTTCAATACCGGCCTCGTCTTTGCCGGAGCGAACAACCTCTCGACGAACAACGACCTCACCAGCGGCACGGCCACGAGCATCACGTTCAATGCCGGCGCGGGTGCATTCACTCTCGCCGGGAATCAACTCACCCTCTCGGGTTCCGTCGGCTACAACGGGCCTGCCGGCACGCAGACGATCAGCCTGCCGATGGTGCTCACCGCCACGACACACACGTTCGCGTTGACAGGTGGCGGGACAATGGTCTTCAGCGGACCGCTGAGCGGCGGCGTCACAAACGGCAACTCGAATCGCACGATCAGTCTTGCGTCAAGCGGCGGAACGGGAGTCGTCGTTCTGTCGGCAAGCAACAATTTCACCGGAAACATTTCCAATTCCGGCACCACGCAACTATACGTCAATAACGCCTCTGCCTTGGGGAGCGGTCTGCTTGAGTATTCAGGCGGCACGCTCACGCTCGACAACTCGACCGGCTCACCGGTCACCGTAGCGAACAACTTCCGAGCGACTGGAGCGAGCCCAAACTACGGCATCACCGGCGTCGGAGGCACACTATTGACGACGGGCACGTTCTTCTTTGGAGGTGGAACCGGTGGAAGAACTCTCACCGTGAACACGGGAACACTCGGATTCAGTGTCCTTGGGAGTGGTGCGCAAGTAGGTTCAAGTGCGTTCGCGGGCCTCACGAAATCCGGGGCGGGTACGCTGATCATTTCCGGCCCTGCCGATCCCTCGATCACCGGTACGGTCGCGTTTTCCTCCGGCAAGCTCATTTTGGGTCATTCGTCGGCACTCGGAACCGGTCCCTTCCACATCACCGGCAGCGGCACGATGGAGTCGACGGCAGACCTGAATCTGGCGAATGCCGTGACGGGCTCCGGTTCGCCCGTCTTCGCCGGGGCGAGCAGCCTGACTTTTTCGGGCGGCTTCACCCAGACGGGGACCAACAGGACAATCACGAATAACATCGTCGCGGGAAAGTCGCTGACATTCAGCAGCACCACGCTTCTGGCGGAGAGCGGCACCACTGCGGCTCGTACGCTCACGGTTTCGGGCACCGGCTCGACCGTGTTCAGCGGGCCGATCGCGAACGGCAGCGGCGGTGGGGCCAGCGGTCTCACGATCAATGCGGCAAACGGCACGGTGACGCTGTCCAACACGAATACCTACACGGGCAACACGACGGTGACCGCAGGAGTCCTGGTCATCACATCCACGGCCGCACTTCCCGGTGCCGGAACGGCTGGTCGCTGGTCCGCGGCGAGTGCTGCGACGCTCGCCGTGACCAATGCCGTGCTTGATTCCGACGTCAGTGCGCTTGCCAACTCTGGGAACTTTGCGGCCGGATCGCGGCTCGGATTCGACACCTCTGCCGGTGATCGCACCTACGCCCAACCACTGTCTGGATCCCTGGCATTCGGCATCGCCAAACTTGGCGGTAACACGCTCACTCTGAACATCACGAGCAGCGGAACGTTGAACGGCAATTCCCTGATCTCGAGTGGAACGCTCGCCGTTTCCCAGACCGCCGACTACAAGTTCCTCGGGACCATTGGCGGCACCGGCGTGCTGGCGAAGACCGGCGGAAACACGCTGACCCTCGATACCACCGGCAACACTTGGTCGGGCGGCCTGCAGATCACGGGTGGCGGCGTGATCGCGAAGTCGATCGGCAGTGGGCCGGTCTCCATGAGCGGATCCGCCACGCAGTTGAGTCTCAATAGCGGTACGTACAACCAATCGGTGTCAATCGCGAACGTCGCAGGTCCCGCCGGCGGCCAAGGTGCGATCGATACACAGAGCAATTCGTCCGTCACCTTCAATGGGTCGATCACGCTCTCCGGATCGATCACCGGCGGGTCATCGAGCAACGGCTTGTTCGGCGCCAGTCCCACGGGTCTGCTCACGATCAATGGGCCGATCACCGTTTCGCAGGCGACGCTCCCCGTCAGCCAAGCCCGCGGCAAGGTCGTCTATGCCGGTGGTGGCACGTATGAGTCTTTCGTGCTCAAGTCCGGCACAACCGCCCTCGGGGCCACCAACGGCCTGTCGTCAACCGCGAGCCTGACACTCGGGACCACCGGGGCGGGCACGCTCGACCTCGGCGGCTTCAATCAGACACTCGTGGGGATCACCCGCGGCGCAACCGCCGCCACGATCGGAAACAGCTCGACGACTTCCGACTCGATGTTGTCCGTCACCGGCACGAGCACATTCAGCGGCTCGATCGTTGATGCCGTGGCCACGGGGACTCGCAAGACAGGGCTGGCCGTCAACGGCGGTTCGCTCACGCTCAGCGGATCGAACACCTACACAGGGCAGACGAGCGTGAACGCGGGGTGTCTCTTCGTCAATGGCTCACTTACGAGCGATGTGTTGCTCGCCGGCGGCGTGGTCGGTGGTTCGGGCAGCATCGGTGCGATCAGCGGGCTCGGCCTCGTCACGCCCGGCAACTCGCCCGGCATCCTCACCGCGTCGAGCGTCAATCCCTCGAGCGGGATCGCGTTCGCGTTCGAGTTCTCCGCCGCGACGCCGACATACACGAACGTGACCAACAGCGGAAACGACGTGCTGTGGCTGACCGGGGGAACCCCGTTCACCTCGGTTCTCTCCGGATCGAACACCGTCAACGTATACTTCACGCAGGCCGCGGTTGAGCTTGGCACGCTCACCGGCGGCTTTTTCACGTCCAACACCGGCGACTTCCTGGCGAGCGTGGGAGCGGCGACGTTCCAGTTTTTTGTGCAGGACGTCAATGGTTCGACGGTTTACAACAACTCCAACTACAAGACGCTCGCTCAATACGACCCATCGAAGACCGTCACGATCTCGACGGTCGCGGAGAACGGCGGGCAGGTGATGCAGATGGTCGTCGTTCCCGAGCCGGGGGCTCTCCTGCTGGCTGGCATGGGCGTTGTACTGGCTGCGTGGACAGCTCGCCGGCGAGCCCGCTGACCGCTCCTTGGCGGGAGAGGCCGGCAGGCCTCGCGGATGATTACGGCCGACTGGACCGGGCTTGAGCCCTGTTCTCACTTGCGCACGAGCGCGTCGCGGATCTCGCGGAGCAGCACGACGTCTTCCGGCGGGGCGGCCGGGGTGTCGTCTTTCTTCTCTTCGAACCGGGCCTTCGCGGTGTTGATGATCTTGATCACGAGGAACAGCGCCGCGGCCACGAGCAGGAAATCGACCACCGACTGGATGAACGGCCCGTAGTTGAGGATCGGGTAGTCCTGGAACGCCATTACGGGCTTGCCGTCCTCGAGCAGTGCCGTGCCGTCTGGATTGAGCTTGGGGGCGGTGGTCTTCACCTTGAGGGCGAGGTCGTTGAAGTTCACGCCATACTTGCTCGTGAGGAGGTTAAGCGGCGGCATGATGATGTTCGAGACGAGCGAACTGATGATCTTGCCGAAGGCGGCACCGATCACCACACCGACCGCGAGGTCGATGACGTTGCCACGCATCGCGAAGTCACGAAATTCCTTCAGCAGCCCCATGGAATCGGCCTCCTGCAATCGAGCGGATCAGGTAATCGGACCGGATTTCGGACCGGGTTTCGCCGGGAATCTACCACAGCCGGCGCAGCCTGCAAGCACGCGGCTGCCGTGGCTATCGCCCCGAGGCATCGAACGCCGACTTCAGGATCAGTGCGGCCGTCACCACGAGAAACACCCAGCGGATGAACCGCGACCCGTGGGCCAGGGCCATTCGTGCTCCCAGCCAACTGCCCGCCACGTTCGCCACGGCCATCGGCACGGCAAACGGCCACCATACGTGGCCAGACCAGGCGAAGAGGGCGAGCGATCCGAGGTTCGTCGCCGTGTTGAGCACCTTGGCGCTTGCCACGGCATTGAGGAAGTCGAAGCCCAGCAGCCGCACGAAGCCGAAGATGAAGAAACTGCCGGTGCCGGGCCCGAAGAACCCGTCGTAGAGGCCGAGCGCGAGGGCGACGAGCGTGCCGATCACCGCCTCACGGGGGCCGTCGTGCCGGGGTGCGTGCACCCGCCCGAGGTTCGGCACCGCCACGGTGTAGGCGAACACCGCCGCGAGCATGAAGGGCACGGCCCGGCGCAGCCAGTCGCCCGGGAGCTGCGTGACCAGCCACGCCCCGACGACGCCCCCGACCAGCGCGGCCACGATCGCCGGAACGAGCATCGTCCATGGCAGCCGCACGCGTCGGGCGTAGGTCCTCGTCGCCCACAGCGTGCCCCAGACCATGGCCGCCTTGTTCGTACCGAACAGCGTCGCCGCCGGGGCCGTAGGAAACAGGCCGAACAGGATCGGGATCGACACCAGCCCGCCGCCCCCGGCGATGGAGTTGACGAATCCGGCCGCGAAGGACGCGAGCGATGCGACGACGAGTTCACTCATCCGGCCCGGAGTCGCACATTCGCTCCACCATCCGTTCGTTGTCCTGCCCAGGTTTTCGGGCTAGTGTAGCGGGCATGAGCCGACGCCCACCGCTTCCTGCCCGCCGAATCCTTCCCGGGGGCGAGCGGCTCGAGTCGCGGCTGCCGCTCGCCGGCGACGTCGTCAATCCGAACAGTGGCTGGATCGAGTCCAGCCAGTTCCAGCCCTACGGGTATTCGCTCCTCGGCACCCAACTGCTGGATGTGACGGCCGGCAGCGGGGCGGCCCTGCGGTACGACGTGCCGGGCAACGGGCAGCCCGTCGGTCCACCGGCCGGCTATCAGCCTCCCACCGGTCCGGTGAACACGGGCGCGATCGCCGCGAGCCAGTTCACGGCCGGTGGGTTCGGCGCGATCGGAGCGCAGCTCGCCCAGACGACGATCGGCGGCGCGCTGTTCGTGGATGCCGTCGACCAGGGGGTGGGCAGGCCGGCCGCAGGCGGGAGCCCCTCGGTGCGGCCTGTGATCGGCCCGAATCCCCTTCCCGCCTTCCTCCCGGCGGGCGCGCCGAGCCAGGTGGTGAACCGCGGAGTCGTCACGTCGAGCCAGTTCAACGACGGCGGCTTCGGCACGATCGGCATCCAGGCAGGCAACGTGACGATCGGGGGTGACCTGGCGATCGTCGCTCGCACGAACGTCGATCCCTCCATCGCCGCCCCGGCCACCTCTCCCCTGCCGTCGCAGTCCAATCCCAACCTGACCGCGAACCAGGGGACGATCACCGGGAGTCAGTTCACCGACGGCGGCTTCGGCGACGTGGGCCTGCAATGGCAGGGCGTCGTCGTCGGCCGCTCGCTCGAGGTCGGCGTCGATCGCACCGTCGTCCAGCCGACGAGTGCCGCCCGCCCCGGAACACTCCCCCAACTGGCCGGAAGCGTCACCAGGGGCGCGGTCAAGGTGAAGCTGCAGCTCTTGAACGCAGCCGCGACACCGACCCCGAAGGCGGCGCTCGCACGGGCGGTGCAGCAGCTGTATCCGGGGATGTACGTGTTCGGCGTCGGCATCCCGCCGAAAACGACGATCCGTTCGTTTGCCCGCTCCAACGGCGACATCTTCGTGCGGATCTCCCGCCCCGCGTCCGCCACGGCGGCCGGCAAGCCGATCTTCTTTTCGGTGAATGACACCGGCACCAACACCGGACGGATTTCATCCAGCCAGTTCGCCGACGGCGGCTTCGGCGACATCGGCCTGCAGTGGTCGGGCGTGAGGGTCGATGGCCGCGTCGCCACCCGGACCAACGGCCTCGAAATCCAGCCCGAGAGCGGTACCCGCGGCATCTCGAAGAGCGGCCTGACGTTCGGCCCGCTCCAGCCGGCGAACATGGCGGCCGTCGGCACGGCGATCGCGCCGACGCCGGCCTTCTCGTCGGCGGGACTGCCGGCCACGGTTCCCGCCACCGGCACGTCGACCAGCAACGACGCCACCAATAGCGGGTCTGTCACGGGCAGCCAGTTCGCCGACGGCGGCTTCGGCGACATCGGCCTGCAGTGGCGCAACGTCCACGTGACCGGCGACGTCGAGGCGCTGCACAATTCGGTTTCGATCCAACCCGAGAACCAGACGCAGGGACCGATCTCCGTCAGCGCGGTGTCGTTCGCGGACACGGCCCCGGGCTTCAACGCGTCTTCCGCACTGCCCGGTCTGTCGCCGACGCCGAATCCCGCCCTGACGAACAACGGGACCCCGGTCACGCCGAACCTTCCCGCGCCCACCGGCCCGGGTTCCACACCGTTCAAGGTCAACGCCGCCACCAACAGTGGACGGATCGACAACAGCCAGTTCGCCGACGGCGGCTTCGGCGACATCGGCCTGCAGTGGTCCGATGTGAGCGTCACCGGCGGCGTGAAGGTCGTGCACAACTCGCTGTCGATCCAGCCCGAAGGCGGCACGCTCGCGGGCGTCTCGGTGTCGGACGTGCGGTTCGGGGCCCCCGTGCCCGCGGTACCGACCGGAGCGCGCGGCCCACTCGCGCCGGCCACGCTGCCCGCCCTCGTGGTGAAAGCCACCCCCGCCCGGCCGCAACCGGGCTGGATACCCGATCCGATGTTTCGGCAGCGGGCCAATGCCGCGAATCTCGACAACAAGCAGTTTCTCAGCGGCACTGGCTCTGCCGCCACGTTCCAGTGGAGCACGACGACGTTCAACGCCGGACAGCTGACGGTCGTCAACAACGTGCTCACCGTCGTCAACAACGCGACCGGCGGGCCTGTCGCGCTCGCCAACGTGACGTTCCCAGGTGCCGTCCCACCCTCCAATGTCACTCCCGCGTCCCCGTCGGTCGGCGGTCAGGCGACCTTGCCCCGGCCCGTGACACTGCTCCGCGGCCGCGTGCCGGCCCTGGCGGCACCCCCGCCGACCAACGCCGCGACCAACAGCGGCGCTCTCCAGAACAGCCAGTTCCTCGATGGCGGCATGGGCGACATCGGCCTGCAGTGGCGCGGGGTCACGGTCAACGGCGCGGTGACGATCCACCACAACTCGCTCAACATCGCGGCCTCGGGCAACGCCAACGGAGCGGCGTCCACATCCGGGCCGATCGTGGTCTCGGGCATCTCCTTCAATAGCGGTTTGAACGCCCAGTCCCCGGCGGGGAGCGGCATTTTCGTGACGCCGCCGGTCGTGTCCCAGGTGGCGACGAACACGGCGGTCGCGGCCGCGGCTACCGTGGGCGGCGGGACCG